>Ga0335073_10002892_pt1 | contig 23705 bp, 16 predicted proteins | sample Lox_Sample_22_FD_207093 | JGI IMG/M metagenome (GOLD analysis project Ga0335073, IMG submission 207093) | Soil microbial communities from Loxahatchee National Wildlife Refuge, Florida, United States - Lox_Sample_2.2 | ecosystem: Environmental > Terrestrial > Soil > Wetlands | place: USA... | reverse complement strand
AGTCCTTCTCGCCCGGAGTCAGCCCCGACAGCGAGGGGGACGAGGCGCCGTCCGCCGGCCGGGTGAAAAACTGAACGACGCGGCGGGCCAGTTGCGGCGTCATCGGCGAACCGCCGGAGTGGACGTCACGAATGGCTTCCAGCAACCGCGCCGACGCCGTGCGTTTGAGCAGATACCCGCTCGCGCCGGCCTTGAGCGAATTGAACAACGAGTCGCTGTCTTCGTAAACCGTCAGCATCAGAAATTGCACGCCGGGCAGGGCGGCCTTTAACTGCCGGACACATTCCACGCCTTTCATGCCGGGCAGATTGATGTCCATGAGCACCACGTCCGGCGGATGCCGGGGGACTTCCTTCAACGCCGTCTCGGCGTTCGCATAGTCGCCGGCGAGTTTGAAGTTCGGGGCGCGGCGGATGAGCGCGGCGAGGCTCGTGCGGATGCCTTCGTCGTCGTCCACAATGGCAACTTTAATCTGCATATCCTGGGCAATGCTGGCAACCACACCGCAATAGTTACCTTAATTGCGGCGAATTCTCAACTGCATGAATGTGCGGCAAAACTCACGCCCGGGCCTTTTTCCCGTTCTTCCGGCTCCGCAAATCCACGGAAAGTTTCACCGTCGTCCCCCCGCCGGCGGCACTGTGCAATGCCAATTCCCCGCCGATGGCCTCGGCGCGCCGGCGCAGGTTCCCCAGCCCGTTGCGGCGGCCTTCCGCCAGCGATGACGGGTCAAAACCTCTGCCATCGTCCTGCACCAGGATTTCCAGCGTGTCGCCGGATATTTTGGCATGCACTTGAACCTCGCCCGCCCCGGAGTGTTTGAGCGCGTTGGTCAACGCCTCTTTGACAATGAGGAAAATATTATGGCGCAGGTCCGGCGGCAACGGCAGCGCCGGCAGGTCATGCGGCAGGTCGAGCCGGCAACGGGCGGTGTTGCCCTCAAAAAGTTCGTTGGCAAAATGCGCCATGTAATCCACCAGACTTTGCAGCGTGTCGCTGCCGGGCCGGACGGCCCAGACGATTTCCTCCAGGGCGCGCACGGTCTGGTCGGCCGCCTGTGACAGCTTGCTGGCATGGGTCTCAACCTGTTCGGGTTTGTCCTTGTCCACCTTTACCAGATCGCTCAACAACGACAGCCGCGTCAGCGTCGAACCGAGTTCGTCGTGCAAATCCTGAGCGATGCGCGCGCGTTCCTGTTCCAACGCGTGCTGCTGCTCCGCGCGCTGCAATTGCAGCTGATATTTTCGGCGCTCAACCATGCGCACCGTGGCGCCAACGGCACCAACCACAAACAGGGCCAGCAGGGTGGAAAACCACCACCTCTGCCAGAAGCGCACGATGACAAAATCGTTGAAGGAAGTGGCGATGGCCATGTCGCTGAAAATCCAGCCGTTGCCGCCGTCCTTGACGGCGCCGCCGATGCCGCCGTGGCGCAGGCGGATTTCGTCGAACGTCGCTTTCGCCTTGAATTTGGTCGTGATATTGTCCGGCTGATTTTCCGCCGTCGCGCCGTGGGTCAAATTTGGATCCAGCCACACGGTCACCAGATCGTCACCGCCCGGAACGTATTGGACTTTGAAGACAATCGTGCGCGGATGATTGTGGCTCGGCAGCTCGTAGGGAAAAAATCTTCCCATGCCGGCCGCTTCCGGGTGGGACGACTGTAAATTGAATTCGTCGGCGTCGTTATAGGCGGAGTCTTGATAGATCAACTCGCTGGGCGGCTTGTTGGAAGGTCCGGTTTCCGAGGCGTAAGCCGCCGAATAGCCCCATGCTTCCATCGCATTGCCCACACCCAATCGCATCTGGTTGCTTTCCACCAATTGAAACAACGCGAGATAAGGCTCGTCGGCGGGATCCGAAAGCGGGTCCACGCGAAATTTGAAGTACAACACGTCGTTCGCCTTGTCATCGCGCCTGACCTTGCCGCCCAAAATGTCGTTACCGTAGGGCGTGGCATGGATCACCCGCGACGCAGGATCGCTCCACAAAATATCAGCCCGGATCACCGCCGGACATGCCGCCAGCATCAAGACCCCCGCATACGCCGGGATGAAGAAACGTTTCCAGGTTGACCCGGAAAACGGCAGACCAAACCGGCGGGAAACAATGGGGCTTCGCGGCACGGTTCCACCTTATAATCGCCGTCCCGTCAACACAAGCAGAAGGATGGCCGCTTCGTCGCACAATTATGCGGTTGAACACGGCCTGAACCCTTTGACATCTTGGGTCCATGCTCAACCTGTTCCATCAGTCAGCGGAGGGATTTTTTCATTCCAAAAACATTATCCGGATCGTGCTGGCGTCCTTGGCCGGTCTTTGTCTCGCGACCGCCCGAACGGGTGCCGCACAATCGGGGTCCCCGGATATTGTCGTCGGGAAAGTCCGCGTGCAGTTGCTCTCTGATTCCCTCGTCCGATTGGAATTACGGGGACTGAAGGGGTTCGAAAACCGTGCCACGTTTCATATCGTGAACCGGGAGTGGCCCGGAACCCCGTTTGCCACCAACAACAATGCCGGTGACATCGTCATCAGCACCGCCAATTATACCGTGCGCGTTCCCCAAAACACCGAATCGCTGGACGGGGTGCGGGTGGAATCCACCAACGGACAATTGCTTTATGCCTACGACGGCAAGCTGGAGAACAACCGATGGCTGCCCGGGCCGGCAGACAAACCGGAGGTCTGGTCATTTGCCGACACGCCGCGGATCGTCCCTCCGCCGTGGGGATTGACGCCGGCGCCGGCCAATTCACGGCTCCCCGACTCCGGGTGGGACCTGGGCAATGATGCGCCGGACGTGTACGTGTTCCTGCCGGGCGGCGACTACCATCGGTTCCGAACTGATTTCCTCAAATTGACCGGGCCGGCGGAAATGCCGCCGTTGTTCGCCCTGGGCGCATTTGACAGCCGCTGGTATGATTACAGTGAAGCCACGGCATTGAAGCAGATTGACGATTACCGGGCGCACCGGATTCCGCTGGACGTGCTCGTCGTGGACACCGGCTGGCGGCGGAATGCCTCCACGGGCTATCAGCCAAATACGAACCTGTTTCCAAACATGAAACGGTTCTTCCAGGAGGCCCACGCGAAACATGTTCATATCATGTTCAACGACCATCCGGAACCAGTGGCCAAAACAGCGCTGGACCCGAAGGAATTGGCCTATCGTTATGACAACCTGTCGAAATTGCTGAGGGAAGGACTGGATTTCTGGTGGTACGACCGCAATTGGATGGTGCATCTGGTGACCCCCAGGCCCAATCTGAACAAGGAAGTCTGGGGCATGCGGCTTTACCACGACACAACCGCGCGTGTCCGGCCGAAAATGCGCCCGCTGATCATGGCGAACGTGGACGGCATTGACAACGGCATGCGCCTGCGGCCCATGGACGTGGCGGCGCATCGCTTCCCGATTCAATGGACGGGCGACATCGGGCCGAGCTACGATTTTTTGCGGCGCGCCGTGGAGAATGCGGTTTATTCGGGAACCCAATCACTTTTCCCATACGAGAGCGATGATTTGGGCGGGCACGTCGCCAACCCGACGCCGGAACAATACATCCGCTGGATTGAGTACGGCGCGCTGTCGCCCATTTATCGCCCGCATTGCACGCATAATCTGGAGCGGATGCCGTGGGTGTTTGGGCCGGAAGCGGAGAGCGCCGCCCGCCGGTTCGTGGACCTGCGCTACCGGCTTTTGCCGGTTCTTTATGGCGCGGCTCATGAAAATTACGAAACGGGAGAGCCCCTGCTCCGCCGCCTTGATCTGGATTATCCGCAATTTCCTGAAGCCAATCGCAACGACGAATATCTGCTGGGCCAGGATATTCTGGTCGCGCCGGTCCTGGACGGCTCCGCACGCACGGTTCCGCCGGACTGGCTGAAGGCGCCGGACGGCCAGCCCGGATTGAAAGCGGAATTTTTTGAGAACGTGGATTTGTCCGGCACGCCGGCCCTGACGCGGACCGATGCCGCCGTGGATTTTAATTGGGGCATGAGCAGCCCCGCGCCAAATTTCCCGAACGAAAACTATTCGGCGCGCTGGACCGGCACCATCGAAGTACCCGCGCCGACCGGCGATATCATCTTGTCCAGCCTGGCCGATGATGGCGCGCGGGTATGGGTGGATGGCAAAAAGGTGATTGACGCCTGGGGACCGCATGCCTTGACTGCCACCGAGGCCTCCACCGTGCTGACCGCCGGGCAACCGCACCAACTGCGCATTGAGTATTTGCAACTGGGCTTCAACGCAGCCATGAAACTGCAATGGCGTTCGGCGAAAGACCGGTCCGCAACCCGCATCGCCTGGCTGCCGCCGGGAGACTGGATTGACACCTGGACCGGTAAAATAGCTTCCGGCCCCGCCACAGTCACCAACGCGGTGCCGCTGGATCAAATCCCGATTTACATCCGGTCTGGCGCCGTGCTGCCGCTGGCGCCGGAAATGCAGTACACCGGTGAGAAGCCGTGGGACCCGGTCACGCTTGACGGTTACCCGCATGCGGGCGAAACCAATTCAGCGACGTTATACGAGGACGACACTTTAACCACGGCTTACCAGCGCGGCGAGTTTCGCACGACCGTCATCACCGCAACCGCGGATGAATCGGCCAAACTCGTGCGGCTGGAAATTTACGCGGCCAAGGGAAATTTTCGCGGCGCCCGGAGCCGGCGGGCCTGGATTCTGCGGATTCATCCCCCGTCCGATTGGCTGAAAAATGCGCCACAAGTCGTCCTCAACGGCAAGCATGTCAACCTCCCGATCCGATGGCTCAAACGTGATGCGACCGCGATGCCGCTGGGCGATCCGACCGGCGCACCGGACGGGGACATTCTTGAAATCGGCCTGCCGTCAGCGCCGGTTGCCCAAAGCCAGTCGGTGGAAATCCCGTTCCAGTAGGACAGGCGTCGCGCCTGTCTCTCTTTTTAGAAATCCGGCTTGAAAGTCAGGCATCGGCGCGACGCCTGTCCTACGGCAGCAGTTGCACCCGATAATAGCGCTGCGGCACTCCCGATGGAGGGGTGTCCGTGAAATTCAACGTCACCGCCGGCGGCGCTACGTAGTTTGAGCCGGCCGGCAGATTGCTCCAAGTCTGGCCCAATTGGTTGACGAATTGCGCCTGATATTCACGGCCCGGCATCGCCGCCGAGGTCAGGGTCCAACTGTTGTTTTGCGAAGTGACCGAAAGGATTTTGAATCCTCGCGCCGGGTCCAGCAGATCGAAGGTGCCGTTCCCAAATGAATCGCGCAACGCAACCACCGGAATGACCAGAAATCCGTTGGTGCCAATGTTCGGTCCGCTGCCGGCAGGACACTCCCCGACGAGCGGGCCGCCATTGGTGGTCACATAGGCAGCCGCACACAGGTAAAGATTCGTCGGAACATATCCGAAGGCCTGGAGTAGATCCAATGTGCCTTCCATCGCGCCGGACGTGCTGGCGGATTTGGCGCAGGGCCAGTTGGTTTGCGTGTTGTTGAGGTACCAACTGATGTAAGTATTCTGGCTTTCGCCGGCGAGATAAGGCTTGGTGGCGGCCACGGCGACATTGCCGGACTTGGCCCACGGCGCCGGCGCGCTGGCGCTGGATAGCAATTGGTCGGAAACGAAAATGAAATTGTCATTCGGCCCGCCGGCGCCCGGGGATTCAGTGGCCACATAGAGAGTCGTGCCGCGCAGCGCGGCATAAAGCACCATGCTGTTCGAAGCCAGCCAATAACCCGGATAATCGAAGGCCCCATCCAGCGTGAACGGCGGCAGGTTCGTCGGCGCGCTGGCCAGGGTGTTGGTGCAAACGGTTGCGCTCGGCGTCGAGTAACCGATGCTGTTGGAAGCGACAATGGAGTAGCAATGGTAACTGTTTGCCAACAAACCGGTGTCTGCATAGCTCGTGCCCACGATTGTGGTTACCGCCGCATTGTCGCGGTTCACGATGTAGCCGGTGGCGCCCGCTGCGGCGGACCAGGTCAGGTTGATTTGGTTGGTCTGGGTCGGCGTGACGGTGAGATTTTGTGGTTGAGCGGGGGGTTGGGGATTGCTGTTTGCGTTCACGGAAAAGCGATAGTCAATGCCCGAGCCGCCATTGTTGTCCCAAGTGCCGCTGCCGTTGTTGAAATCGCAATCGAGTTCGGTGGCGTTGACGGGAACGTTGGTCGTGAACTGCCATAGATTGGAGGCGGTCGCGCCCTGCGGGATCATCGCCGGGTCGGGCGAGACGACGGTCGCCCAGTTGTTCCAACCGAGATGAATATAAACCGGGTTGGCCGTGGCGACCGGACTTCCATTGGTGCTATAGGAAATCGTGACAGGATTGCCTTGAACCGGCGGTGACGGTGAAACGCAAACGCGGCCTTCACAGGCGTTCGTATTGCCGCCCCCACCGCCGCTGCCGCCCCCACCGGCGCCCACCCAGAGGTGTTGAATGGGCGTATTCCGCGTGTTGCCGCAGGCGTCTGTCGCGCTGACATAATAATCCGCGAACGCGTTCGAGATGCCGCCGACTTGTGCATAATAATAATCGGCGATGTATTGCGGGGTATAACCGCTAACCGGCGCCGTGACGCGCCGCGTCATGCTGTTCGTTTGCCAGAGACCGGCGAGCGGGCCGCCGGCGTAGGTCTTGAATTGATCGCTCGTGGGCGGATTGGTGCCGTCCACCCGCACGAGCAAACTGACATTCGTGATTCCTGAAACGTCGTAGGCATAAGTCCAGACCCAGAAATCGGAATTCGGTTCCACCACGGTTTTGTAGCCGTACTGCACCCCGAAGTTGGTCGCGCCGGGATTCCACGGCGAGCGTTGCGGCAGGAAAACCGTGGGCGGCGTGGTGTCGGCGGCCGGATTGGCGGCGATGACGGCATCCACGTTCCGGCACGCATTGGATTGGGCGACGATGGCGCGAAGGCATTCATCGCCGTTGCAGCCGTAATAAACAAAACCGCTGTCGAGACCGGCCAGGCAATAATGCCACCCGAGTTCAACCGCGTTGGGCGTACCGGAAAAGCTGCCCGGGTCGCGCACCTGGTCAATGTTCGGCGTGATCCCGGAAATTTGTTGCGCTGTCTCGACGCGGTTTTCCGTGGCAATGATGACGCGCCAGTTATCGCCCTTGTCGGTGGTGCCTTGGCTGGGGTCAACCACGTTGTTGCCGCTGCCATCGGTGTAACTCGGCGGCCAGTTCCAGTTGATGAAACTCGGCGACCCGAAATCGCTGTCGGCAAACACCCAGCCGCCGTCCTCGACATGGACGATGTCGTTGGTGTCAGGCGGAAAATCGGAAATGAACTGCTCGATGGTCGTCGGCTCATAACCATCGCTCACGGCCGTGCCGGCCATCTGACCCACCCATTGATTGTAATAGGAATAGCCGCCGCTCCACGCATTGTCGCCGTCGTGCGCGCAGAGGACGAGCGACGGGTGGGCCGGATTGTTACGCGCGGCGATGGGCGCAATCATGCCGAGATCCCACGTGGCGTAGCTGTCGCGCCAGCTCAAAACCTGGTCTGCAGGCGCCACCACGATCGTGCTGGCGACACCGGTGTTCGGGTCCACATAACGCGCGTAGTGGGTTTGGAAGCCGAAGGGCATGACCTGCGTGGGCCCGCAACCGCGCTCAATGGAGACCCGCTGGTAATTGCCCGCGCCCTGGGCCGGATTGATCTCGTCCGCGGGATTGGGGATATCGCAATTCTCGCCGCCACTGCCGAGCACGAGCGGGAAATCCGCGCACGACCGGGCCAGATGATTATTGGCGACCACCGACCAGGCGATGCCGACCTTGTTGAGAATGGGAATGATGTGTTCGGAGAAACAGGTCTCCGCCGGGAAATAACCGCGCGAGAGCGGGACGTTGGTGCCCCAGAAAATCTGCATCTGCCGCTGATGGAGGCGCAATTCCATTTCCAGCGTGGCATCGTCTACCAGCGGCGCGATGGCGTGATGGTAGGTGAAGTTCACCAGGTCCAGCCGCGGCTTGCCGCTGCTGGTCGTCCACGAACGCGCGGTCTGAAAACTGTTATTCCAGCCGCCGCCATAACCGAGCTGACCGGCGGCGGCGAGGCTCTGGACATTTTCCATGAGGGCGCCGGAATAATTCACCTGCGCGCCGGCGTTGGGATAACTCAGCAAACCGTTGAGGGTGCCTTCGATTTCGCCTTGATAGACATTCACCCGGTCGGCCTCGCCGAAAATGGTGCTTAGCACCTCAGGCGACGGATGCGGCCGGCCGGCGTTTTGTTGCTGGATGGTATCCCAGGCATTCTCATAATGGTCCACGCCATAATCGCGCCGGTCAGGCCAATAAATGGGTTGATGCAGGTGCCACAGCCAGGTTGTGTGAATACCCGTGTCGGAGTCGGCCAGCGTGGAAATCTGAGTGAGCAAAACGCAAAGGCAAAGACGGGCGGCACAACTGAAAGGCTTCATTATCAGGCTCTAAAATACGGCGAAATCCCGATTTAGCCACCGCACAAAAATGTGGTGCCGAACGATGGGATGACCCGAAAAGCAAAATTTCCGGGAGGGCAAAAGGGGGTCGGTCCCCTGGATTGAATTTGGCGGGCGACAACAAAAGCGGCAGATTGATGATTTGGACCCATTTGTTGCGCCAGCGATTCATCCGGCAGACAGGGGAGAACATGGGAAAGGGAATCGGCGAAAAGCAACGGGGGTTCAGAGAACAGTACCGGGCTACTTTGGTGGGGCGAACCTACTGACGAGCCGGCTCGCGGGTACGCTCGCCCCACCGAAACAGGCAGAGTAAACCACTATCCAGGGTTTCCCTTGACATTCAATCGGGTTTGCTTAAAGTCGCTCGTTTTTAAGCGAAACGAAAATTCAACCTATGCCGAATACGAAGTCAGCCGAACGACGGATGCGCGCCAGCGAACGCAAGCAACAGCACAACCGTAGTGTCAAATCACGCCTGCGACGGCTGGAAAAGGATTATCGCGCGCTCCTAGCCGCCGGCAAAAAGGACGAGGCGGCCAAATTTCTGCCCGGCCTCCATTCTGCCTTCGACAAAGCCGCCAAGGCCGGCGCGGTGCCGCGTCCCACGGTCAATCGGAAGAAATCACGCCTGGCCGCAGTTTTGAATTGAACAGCCCGGGCCGCAGCAATCTCATCTTCGCCAGCCGGAATTTGAGTCCCACCGCAAGACATCCCCAGCCATATTTAAGACTGCGGCGGAAATTGATTGAAGACGCTTCGGCAAAATACCGGGTCGGGCAACTGACCTCGCCGATGGTGAATCCGTGCCAGAGAATCTGCGCGAGCATCTGGTTGTCGAAAACGAAATCATCAGAATTTTTCGCCAGGTCAAGCGTCTCCAAAATTACGCGCGAAAACGCGCGATAGCCGGTGTGATATTCCGAAAGCTTCGCGCCCAGCAAAATATTTTCCGCGAGGGTCAGGAAACGGTTGGCGATGTATTTCCACCACGGCATCCCCCCCCGGAGCGCGTAACCGCCCAGAATGCGGCTGCCCAGCACACACGGATGCAATCCATTCGCAATGATCGAAGCCATCGCCGGGAGCAACCGGGGTGTGTATTGGTAATCCGGGTGGATCATAACCACAATGTCTGCGCCCGCCTCCAAAGCCAGCCGATAACACGTCTTTTGGTTGCCGCCATAGCCCGTATTAACCGTGTGTTCATGGACGCGCACGCCTTCGAGCGAACGCGCCACCGCCACCGTGTCGTCCCGGCTCCGGTCGTCCACCAGAACGATCTCATCCACAATGCCCTGCTCGCGCACCTCCTTGTAGGTTTGAGACAGTGTCTTCGCCGCATTATAAGCCGGCATCACCACGACAATTTTCTTTCCCTGATACATAGCGAGTTCGTGCGGCCATGTTGTCTGAATGCGCCACCGCGAAAAAGTGAAAAATTAGCGGGCTTGAACGACCGCCGGATTTCGTGTTCGTTCCCGGCACGCTTTTTTCGTGGACAAACGGCCTCGTTATCCGCCTACTATGGAGCGCCTTGCCCATTGCCGGAATTATTATGAAAAACTTATACAAATTTGGCGCAGTTGGTGTCTATGGGGTAAAACCGTGAATCGCGAAATGGAATTCCACTGGTGCCGGCGCCTTTATGAACAAAAGGCCGCGGAATTGATTCTTTATGGCCGGGCGCTGGGTTTGAGCCATGGCGAGGCCGAGGACGTGTTGCAGGAAACCTTCCTCGCACTGATGCGAAAAACCCAGGTTCCCCTGCGGCCGGAACATTATTGCGTGCGCAGTTTCAGGAATCGCGCGTTGAATCATCGGCGTTCATTGTGGCGGCGCCTGACGCGCGAACTGGAGTCGCGACGATGGTTTGAGAGATCTCCTTCGGAAACTCCGGCGGAACGCGCCGCCATGCGCTGTCTCGCCGAACTGCCGATGGATCAGCGTGAAGTCATTGTGCTGAAAATCTGGCACCGCTGCACGTTCGAGGAAATCGGCGGGTTGCTGGATATCTCGCCCAATACGGCCTCCGGCCGGTATCGCTACGGTTTGCAGAAAATAAAACTCCAACTGGAAGGAATGACTTATGAAAGAGATGGATTCACTGGAGACACAGTTGCGTTCCTGGCAGCCGCGCCGCCCGTCGGCGGGGCTTGAGCAACGCCTGTTTGCCACGCCGGTCAGCCTGATGCCCAGAATGGCATGGCTGGTGGGTTGGCTGGTGCCGGCCACGGCTTGTGCGCTGCTCACTTTTTCGGCTTTTATTTCGGGAAACGGAATTCCCGGCCGGTCCTCCCGTCCGGAACCGTTGGTGGCCACGATGTTAAGCAACAAAGGCTTCCTGGCGCCCGCGCCCGAAAGCCACTGGAAAGGGCAAAACGAGTGGTCCTCTGTCACTTTTGATTGGACAAACCGCAGCGGTTCGACTTCTAGTATGCCCTCTTTTCCGCGAAACCGGATGAATTAATTTCGGCCTTTTGCATGCGTCAACCCCGAAAACTTTCGGGGTTCCGGGCAAAGACGAAACCTGTTTATTATTTATAAATGAGCGCTGACAAACGTAAAAACCAGAACGCCAAATCAATACCACCCAAGGTCGCCCCGCGCCCGATTGCCACGCCGCCCCCGCCCCTGCCGCCGTTATTCCGTCCGGTGGACTGGCTGGCATTGGGAATCTCGACCCTCGTGGTTTTCATCGTGTTCTTTCTGACCCTGGCACCAAACGTAACGCTGGAGGATTCCGGTGAGATGGCCACCGCCTCGCTCTACGGCGGCATTCCACACGCACCGGGTTATCCCGTTTGGACTCTTTACACGTGGCTGTGGACGCATATCCCTTACGGAAGCATCGCTTGGCGCGTTGAACTGGGCAATGCCTTTGCCGGCGCCCTCGCGGCGGGGTTGCTGGCGCTGGTCGTCTCGCGCAGCAGCAGCATGATCATGGAGAGCATTGATGGCTTCAAAAATATCAATCGCCGCTGGGAAAACCTGATTTGCCTCGTCGCCGGATTTGTCGCCGGCGGGTTGAGCGACTTCGATGGTTTCATGTGGAGCCAGGCGGTGATTGTGGACAAGCACACTCTGAGCATTGCCTCACTGATGGGCGTGCTGGTATTTCTGTTGCGCTGGGTTTATGCGCCCCACCAACACCGATATCTGTACGCCGCCTTTTTCATGTATGGAATCTGTTTTAACAACCATCAGTCACTTCTCCCCATCATCATGGGCATGCAGGTGCTGATGTGGATGGCAGAACCAAAATTGGGCCGCGAGTTTTTCTTCGGCAACACGGTGATTTTTCTGGCGTGCAGATTTTTGGTCAAGCCCGGCCTGCTTTTGAACAATCCGACTGTTTTGGCGGTTTTTTATGTCATTGGCATTTCGTCCGCCGCGCTTTGGATCTGGCTGGTCATCAAAACCAAAAAAACCGGGATTGAATTCTGCCGTGACGCCGCGATGCTCGCGCTGCTGGCCTGCCTGGCAGTGCTGTTCCTCGGCTTCACGGATTACCTGCCGGCCGCCCATAATGGTCCGAAACTCTTTTTGACCGCTATTGCCACGATTGTGGCTGGCGGCGTCTTTGCCCATTTCGTCAAGAAAACCCGGCATCTTTCCAAGGAATGGTTTATCGTACTGGTGTGTGGCGCGGTCTGGATACTGGGCGCTGCCTTTTACTTTTACGAACCCATCGCCTGCATGACCGACCCGCCGATGCAGTGGGCTTATCCCCGCACGGTCGAGGGTTTCGTCCACGCCATCACCCGCGGCCAGTATTCCCCCATTAACCCCACCGCGGGCACGGGAACCAATGCCCTTCAAATCATCGGCAGCTTTTTCGCCACCTACGGCCTGCAACTCTGGCGTTATCTCGAAGGCACCGCCCAGCAATTCAACCTGTTCTATTTGCTGCTGGCCCTGCTGGCCTTTGTGACCTTTCGCCAGTTGAAACGGCGTGAACGGGTTTGGATGATTGGCATGCTCGCCGTTTATATCTGTACGGGGCCGTTTCTGGTCTTGTTGCTCAACTTCGCGCCCGACCGCCAATCCATTGGTATCGCGGCGCCGCTGTTCGCCCTCGGCCATGTTTTTTTTGCCATGTTCGGCGCCTATGGTTTGACGATCGCCTGCGCGTACATGGCCACCCAATACGAGGCCATGCGCAAATGGCTGCTGGTCGGCGGCTTTTGCGCCCTGGATTTCGCCGCGTTCACGGTGGCTTTAAACTGCCAAACCCTCATCGGCAATCTTGATGACGAGATCGCTTCTGAGTTTGGATTTTTGAAAGTCGTTTGCTGGATCCTGGCGGGCATCACCATTTTGATTCTGCGAAAGGGCGGTTTGCAGAATGACCGCTTGTTGTCCATCGGGCTTCCGGGCTTGTTCGTGTTTTTTTCGCTGGCGCTGACCGTCGCGACCGTTTTGCAAGCTCAACTTGACCTGAACAACCTTTCCGGCTTCTTTCACAACCTCGTCCAGGCCTTCCGTCCCGAGCAGTATGGTCTCCCGGTTTATGCAGCCCTGATTCTGTTCGGCGCGGCCTTGATTTTCTTCGTCGGGGTCTGGGCCCTTCGCCAAAAGGCGCCGTTGGGAATTGCCCTCATCGCCTTCGCCACAATTCCTTGTTATTCCGCCATGACCCACTGGGCCCACAGCGAACAACGCAACCACTGGTTCGGTTACTGGTTCGGACATGACATGTTTACACCGCCTTACGGCATCTACCCGGAAATGGCCCGCGACGCGATCGAGTTCGGCGGCACCGATCCCGGCCGTTTCGTCCCGACTTACATGATCTTCTGCGAAAGTTTCGTGCCGCCCGGCTGCAAGCCGATGGACCCGAATTTTGATCGCCGCGACGTTTATCTCATCACCCAAAACGCGCTCGCCGACGGCACCTATCTGCAATATCTCCGCGCCCAATACTTCCGCAGCGCTCAAAAAGACCCGTTGTTTTTCCAGGAGCTGCTGCGCGGCCCGGAGGAACGCACGGACAACTTCTACACCAACGCCCTGGCACGCCTGGCCGGCATAATTCTGGACGGACCCTTGACCCGGCGCGGCGCGCGAATCGAAGCACGATGGCGCAAGGAAGGAGTTTACCCCCCCAAGGAAATCTACATTCCGTCGCCGGAAGACTTGCAAAATTCCTTCGCGGACTATACGCAGGACGTCAGCCGCCGGGCCCAACTGAACGAACTTCTGCCGGGTGAAGTTGTTAACCCCATCACCAATGCCCAAGGCCAGGTGCAGGTCCAGGTGGCCGGTCAGGTGGCCGTGATGAAAATCAATGGCCTGCTGTGCAAGGTCATCTTTGACCATAACCCGGACAATGAGTTTTATGTGGAAGAAAGCTTTCCGCTGGATTGGATGTTTCCTTACGAGACACCGTTCGGCGTCATCATGAAGATCAACCGGCACACGGTGCCGTCGTACTCGCCCGACATTTTCCAGAAAGATCACGAATTTTGGAGCCAATACTCCGGACGGCTCATCGGCAATTGGATTACCTACGACACCAGCGTCAAGCAAATCGCCGACTTCGCGGAAAAGGTTTACAAACACCGCGATTTCAGCGGCTTCCAGGGCAGTGAGAAGTTCATCCGGGACGATCACGCGCAGCAGGCGTTCTCCAAACTGCGCAGCTCCATCGCCGGCCTCTACGCGTGGCGCCTGGGCGTGTTGAATCAGGTCCCCACGCCGCCCGAATATCTGCCCAAAAATGAGGCCGAACGGGACGCATTGATCCGGGAGGCGGATTTTTCCTTCAAACAAGCCTTTGCCTTCTGTCCCTACAGCCCCGAGGCCGTTTATCGTTATGTTAACTTTCTGGTCATGCTGAACCGGATTGATGATGCCATTATTGCGGCGCAAACCTGCCTCGATTTCGATCCTTACAATGACCAGGTTGCCACTTTGGTCAGGCAGTTGGAGTCAATGAAACAGTCCGGCGGTCGAACCCAAATGGAAACTCAATTACAGCGTATGGAGAACGAGGCGCGCACCAACCCCACTAATTTCGATAACATCCTGAACCTCGCCGGCATTTATTATCAATTGCATCAGACGGATCGCGTCATGGAACTTTTTGATCAGGCCTCGGCCAACCCGCACATCTCGCCGGATATATTGAGCGTCATTGCCCAGTTCTATGTGCAAACGGGCAATCTGACCAAACTTGAAAGCACGCTGGAAAGATTTGTCGCGATCGTCCCCGATGCACCCGAACCGCGGTACGATCTCGCCGCGCTTGAATGTGTGCTCGGCAAAACCAATCAAGCCCTCGAGAACCTCCGCATCTCGCTCGACCTGAGCGCCAAACGCCTGAAACAAAACCCGAAAGCGCGCGACCTCCTCGCCGAGGCGCGCAAAGACCATCGCTTTGACACCCTGCGCCATCTGCCGGAATTCCAAAAAGTGGTTCCTCCCGAATAGCCGGCGTCCGGGCGGCGGCCTGCCATCCGCCCGACCTTTGCCCCGCCGCGCAGTGTCTCAACATCCCTGGGGAGCATGGCGGCGTCCTGACTTGCTGAAGCGTCGAGCCGGTGGCTCAAAAGCGGCGCACAGCGCCGACACTGCCCCGCGCAAATCAGGACACAACCAGGGACATATCCGAGTTGCCGGTGGCCGGCCAATAGGTTAGTTTGTTGGCTTCCGAATGATTTTGAGAGCATGAAGAAGGCAGATGCACAGGCACAGAAAGCCGGGGCGGCGTCCGCGGCGCCCGCCCCCGCGGAAATCCCCCCCCCGGCAACTGAAACCACCCCGGAACAACTGACTGAACTGAAGGCCCGCGCCGCCAAGGCCGACGAACATTGGGATCGCCTGTTGCGCACGGCGGCCGACTTTGAAAATTTTAAAAAACGCGCCGCGCGCGAACGCCACGAAGCCGCGCAATCCGCCACGGCCGCGTTGGTTCACAAGCTGTTGCCCGTGCTTGACCACTTTGAAATGGCGCAGGCCGCCGCGCAAAACGCCCCGGCGCCGCAAAGCGGAGCGGCCGCCTTGCAGGACGGCATCACGATGATACAGCAGCAGTTGAAAGGCATTCTCGCCGAAACCGGCCTGGAAGAAGTGGATGCCAGCGGCCAGCCCTTTGACCCGACGCTGCACGAAGCCGTTTCCCAGCTGGAAACCGCCGACACCCCCGAAGGCCACGTGGTCCAACAAATCCGCAAGGGCTATAAGCTGCGTGACCGCCTGTTGCGACCGGCGACGGTGGTGGTCGCCAAAAAACCCACCCCGCCGCCCGCCGCCTGAGCCATGGCCAAGCGCGATTATTATGAGGTGCTCGGCGTTGACCGCACCGCCAGCGACGCGGAGATCAAGAAGGCGTATCGCAAGCTGGCGCTGAAATTTCATCCGGACAAAAACCCGGAGGACAAGTCCGCGGAGGAAAATTTCAAGGAAATCGGCGAGGCCTACGAAGCCCTGAGCGATCCGCAAAAGCGCGCCGCTTATGATCAGTACGGCCATGCGGCCTTTGATCCCCGCGCGCGCGCCGGCCGTGGCGGCGGTTTTCACGACCCGTTTGAAATCTTCCGCGAGGTTTTCAGCGGGAGCAGCATCTTTGAGGAGTTCTTTGGCCGGCAGGACCCCTCGCAACCGCAACGCGGCGACGATCTGCGCTATGATCTGGAGATTACCCTCGAAGAAGCCGCGGGGGGCTGTGAGAAGAACATTTCCATTGCCAAATCCATCCGCTGTGAGACCTGCGCCGGCTCCGGCATGGAGCATGGCTCAAAGACACGCGTCTGTTCCACGTGCGGCGGACATGGGGTGGTGCTGACTTCGCGCGGTTTCATCAGTCTCAGGCAAACCTGCCCGCACTGCCAGGGTTCCGGCCGGATTTTGGAAAAGCCCTGCAAAACCTGCCATGGCGACGGCCGGCACCCACAGAACGCCGAAATCAAACTGCGCATCCCGCCGGGCGTGGATACCGGGTCGCGACTGCGCTCGTCGGGCAACGGCGAAGCCGGCTTTCGCGGCGGACCGGCGGGCGATTTATACGTCATCCTGCACGTCAAATCGCACGACTATTTCCAGCGCGACGGCGACGATTTGCTCTGCGAAACGCCGGTCAGTTTTGCCCAGGCGGCCCTCGGCGCGGAGATCGAAATCCCGACATTGGACGGCAAGGTCACAATCAAAATCCCCGCCGGCACGCAACCGGGCGCCGCGTTTCGCGTCAAGGGCAAAGGCGTAAAAAACCTGCAAGGCTACGGCCACGGCGATTTGCACGTGCGCATCCAGGTCCAGGTGCCGACCCACTTGAACACGGAACAAAAGGCGAAGCTCCGTGAATTCGAGGCGTTGAACGTGGAAGCGGATGCCAATCCCAGCATTTTGGAAAAGGCGAAAAAATTGTTCCGTTAAAATCTACCATTTACGATTTGTGATGTACGTGCTCTTTGCGGTTCGATGCGTAAATCGTAAATCGTAAATCGCAAATGCAGATGCATCGTTTTTATCTACCGCCTGAATGTTGCGCCGGCGCCGCGCTGCAATTGGACGAACACGAGGCGCACCACGCCCGGCATGTGCTGCGCGTGCAACGCGGCGAGCCCGTGGTGGTGCTCGATGGAGCCGGACATGAATTTTTCTGCGAAGTCGCCGATTGCTCGCGAAACAATGTGTCGCTGCGCGTCAAACAGAAAAACGTGGTCCCGCCTCCCCCCTGCCGCATCACGCTGTTGCAGGCAGTGCCCAGGGGAAAAATTATTGAATCGATCGTCCAGAAATCCGTGGAACTGGGCGCGCACTGCATTATGCCGCTGCTGACGGAGCGGGTGGTGATCGATCTGGACGAAAAGGAGAAGGCGAAGAAACGGGAAAAATGGCAACAGGTCGCCATCGAAGCCATCAAGCAATGCGGCGCGGCCTGGCTGCCAAAAATTGAAACGCCGGTGACCATCAAAGAAGCGTTATCGCGTCGGAACGCCGGTATCCGACCCGGCTCGTCAGGCCTCCAACACGCCGAATCCCCCCCTTGCTCTTCACCTTCAGCCTTCAGCCTTCAGCCTTCAGCTTTTGATTTGTCCCTGATCGGCTCGCTGCAAACCGGGCGTCGCCATCCGCGCGAATGTTTTCAGGAATTTCGTGCCCGGCATGGACGCCGGCCGCAAAGTGTCGCCGTTTGGATCGGCCCGGAAGGCGATTTCACTCCAGACGAACTGAAAACCATTCAAGCCTCCGGCGCGCTGCCAATTTCGCTGGGCCGTTTGGTCCTCCGCGTCGAGACCGCGGCGATTTATTGTCTTTCGATTCTCAACTATGAACTCGATGCAAAGCCGGAATCCAAATTCTAGGGCGATTCCATAAAAGATGCAGCCGCCGATGTAAGGAGAATTTCTCGTTGGCCTGAAAAGTGGCAGCCAGTTCTTTGACCGGCCTGAATGCCTCGTCGAAGCCCGCCGGCATGGCGAAGGCGGTTGTGCGCCGGAAACCGGGAGCCGTCAATTTCGCCTCACCGCTTCTGGACCAAAACACGGAATGCCCGACCCAGGTGTTCCGGATGCGTCAGGGTTTGAAATTGCCGTGTGCGGACAGCCGTCCAACCGCCAAAGGATTCGTCTTTTACGGCCTGGTCCAGAATTCGCGTCAGAAATTGCGCCTGCGTCGAGAAACTTTCCGTCAGCAACCCGGCGGACTCGCCCGCGACCTGGAGGGCTGGGAAATTGACGTGCGCGGTGATGTCCTGCTCACCGGGGTTCGCGAGAATGTCATCGGCAGTATGATGGCGGAAATAGGCCCGCAATGTGCCGCGCGGGCGACTGGGTGAAAATAGGTCGGCGGCGCCGAGTCCGTAATCAATGGCCATTAGCCGGCCGCGTTCCAAAACGCCGGCGGCTGCCCGCCACCAATTTTCAGCGGCGGGGGAAATTTCGACGGTGTAGCCGTCGGGAAGCACAGCCAGCAGGTCAGAAGGCAGAAGACAGAGAACTGATGGCAGATTTGATCCTGACTTCTGACTTCCGGCCTCTGAATCCTGAATTTTGGCCCAGACGAATTTGTCGCCTTCGAGCGCGACACCCCATTCGTACCATTTCTTGGCAGCGGCGTCCCAGCCGAAGCGGTGCACCGGCATGGCGTCCAGAAGTTCGTTGGAGAAAATAACCCCGTCCAGTTTTGGGCTTTGCGTTTTGAGTTTTAAACTTTCAAAATCGGGGAACCAACGGACGCACGGCGTGAATTTATCCAGGGTTTCCCTTTGCCATGCCTGTCGGCGGACAGAGGGTTCGATAATATAGTATCGGATCCGGCTGAAAATCCCCGGCCGCGCCGATTGCAGCCAGTCCAAAACGTCGTGCGCCAGCGCTCCATCATGGGCGCCGGCTTCAATCAGGCAAGGCGACGAGCGGAGTTCTTCCTGCCAGACAGCAAACTGGAAGGCGAGCAGTTGTCCGAACAGTGCGCCGGTGCTGACGCTGGTAAAAAAGTCGCCGCGCCGGCCGGGATTGTCTTTTTTTGTTTGGTAATATCCATAATCTGGACAATCGAGAGCCAGCTCCATGAACCGCGCAAAAGACAAAACACCGCTGGCGATAATTTCGCGCCGGATAAGTTCAATCAAGGGTCGCATTTTTCATATTTGGCGCGGCTCTAGCTTAATGTGCGCGCAAGAGAAGAGAATTTATGGCCAAAATCGATGCGTTTTTCAACTTGATGTTTGAACAGAAGGCGTCCGACCTGCACATGGCCTCCGGCAACCCGCCCATGCTGCGCATCAATGGCGAACTTCAGCGCGTGGATTATCCGCCGCTGGAGAACGACGCGCTCAAGACCATGCTCTACGAGATCGCGCCCGATTACAAAATCAAGCAATTTGAGGAAACCGGCGACGTGGACTTCGGCTACGAAATTCCCAACGTCTCGCGTTTTCGTGTCAATTTCTTCAATCAGAGAGTCGGCATCGGCGCCGTATTCCGGCAGATCCCCAGCCGCGTTCTGTCTTTTGAAGACTTTGAAAAACTCGAGGCGCCCCTGCCGGCCGTGCTTAAAAAATTTTGCATGCTGAACCGCGGCCTGGTCCTGGTCACCGGCCCGACCGGTTCCGGCAAATCCACGACCCTGGCCGCGATGGTGGATTACTGCAATGTCAACCGCAAGGACCACATCATCACCCTGGAAGACCCGATTGAGTTTGTTCACGAAAGCAAAAATTGCCTGGTCAACCACCGCGAAATCGGCCTGCATACCAAATCGTTTTCCTCGGGACTGCGCGGGGCGTTGCGTGAAGATCCGGACATCATCCTGGTCGGTGAAATGCGCGACCTGGAAACCATCGAGCTGGCCATCACCGCCGCGGCCACCGGCCACCTGGTCTTCGGCACCTTGCACACCCAAAGTGCGGCCAAAACGGTGGACCGCGTCATTGACGTTTTCCCCGCTGACCAACAAAACAAGATCCGCCAGACCCTCTCCGAGGCGCTGAAAGGCGTCGTGGCCCAAACCCTGTTCAAGCGCACCGACAAAAAAGGCCGTGTGGCCGCGTTTGAGATTCTGGTTTTCAACACCGCCGTTGCCAACCTCGTGCGCGAAGGCAAGACGCACCAGATCAATGGCATGATCCAGGTGGGCAAGAAGATTGGCAATCAACCGCTCGACGACCACATTATGGAACACGTGCGCATGAAGCGTATTGCGCCGGAAGAAGCCTACGAGAAATCGCTGGACAAGAAGAAATTCCGTCCGCTGTTGGCCCATCCTCCGATTGATGAAGACGCTGCGTAACTATGCGACGTGCCGAACTGGACCAAATGCTGGCCGCGATGCTGGCCGCCCAGCCCGAAGTGTCGGACCTGCTGTTCACGGTGGACCGCCCGCCCCAGGTTGAAGCTTATGGCGAACTCAAACCCGTGACGCTCGACCCGCCGATTGAGAAACTCACCCCCTACCAGGTTGAAACCATCGCCCTGAATATCATCGGGGACAACCTGTGGCACATTGAAGATTTGCTGCAACACGGTTCCTGCGACGCCTCCTATGCCCTTTCGGACCAGGCGCGGTTCCGCGTCAACATTTTCTCGCAACGCGGGAATTTTTCGATCGTCTGCCGCCAGTTAAACGCACAGATTCCGACGCTGGATCAGTTGAAACTCCCGGAAATTTTCAAGGAGATCCCCAAGGAAAAAACCGGTTTGGTACTCGTCACCGGGGCGACCGGTTCCGGCAAATCCACGACGCTGGCCGCCGTCCTCAACGAGGTCAACCGTGCCAAACCCGTTCATATTGTCACTCTGGAAGACCCGGTTGAATACGTCCACAAACACGACCAGGCGACTTTTAATCAACGGGAGCTGGGCATTGATTTCGACAGTTACGCCAACGGCCTGCGCGCCGCGTTGCGCCAGGCGCCCAAGGTCATTCTCGTGGGTGAAATGCGAGACCAGGAGACTGTCAAAATCGCCCTGAGCGCGGCGGAGACCGGCCACCTGGTTCTCAGCACACTGCACACCATCAACGCCGGTGAAACCATCAACCGCATTCTCGGCATGTTCGATCCGGAGGAGCAGGAACAAATTCGCATCCGCCTGGCGGATTCCCTGCGCTGGGTGATCAGCCAGCGGCTGGCCCCCAAGCTCGGCGGCGGGCGATATGCGCTGATTGAAATCATGGGGGCCAACCTCCGTACGCAAGAGGCCATCCGCCTTGGTGAAAGCGAGGGCAAGACCTTTTATGAAATTATCGAGGCCAGTTCGCCCTTCGGCTGGCGCACCTTCGACCAGTCGTGTTTGGAATCCTACGAACGGGGACTCATCACCGAGGAAACGGCCATGCTCTATTGCACCAAACGCAGCGCGGTCGCGCGCGGGGTGGATGCCATCCGAAAGTCCCGCGGCGACATGAGCTCCACCGCCGGCATGCTGCGCATGAAAACGACGGCTGAAAAATCGGCACCTCCGGTGCTCAGAATAAAATAACCTATGGCTGGCGCTTTTGATTTTATCAGTACCGAGGACAAACCGGCTTTGATCGCCTTTTCCACGCCCGAATGGCTGGAGACCGCCAAAACCGCCCTGACTGAACTGGGTTATAAAGTCCATACCGCCGCCACGCACAGTGATTTTTTAGTGCGTTTTACCCAGGTGCATTATCAGGTGATCGTCATCGAGGAACTGTTCGGCGCCAACAACATAGATGAGAACCTGACCTTGCAGGCGTTGCAAAACATGCCGGTCAACCAGCGCCGCCACGCCACGATTATTTTGCTCGGCGATTCGTTCCAAACCTTCATGCCCATGGAAGCTTTCAAGCAAAGCGTCCATGCCGTCATCAACAGCGCCGAATTGTTTCTGCTCAAACAACTGGTCGAAAAGGCCGTGGCCGACAACTCGCTCTTCTACCATAGTTTCCGGGAAGTCCAGAACCGCCTGTATGCCAGTGGCAATCGCTTGTGATGCCCACGGGCTTTTGCTAGGTTTCCGCCGCATTTTTCATGACTCGCCTCGACCAAGCGCTGGTGGATCGCGGCCTTTGCGAAAGTCGCGAACGCGCCAAACGCGCCATCCTCGCCGGACAGGTCCGCGTCAACACTCAACTGGCGCACAAACCCAGTGATGCCGTTCAACCCAATGACGCACTCGCGGTGGAGGCAGGTGAAAAATACGTCAGCCGCGGCGGCCATAAGCTCGAACACGCGCTGCGGCATTTCCAACTGGACGCGACCGGACTGGTCGCCCTCGACCTCGGCGCGTCCACCGGCGGCTTCACCGATTGCCTGCTTCAGCACGGCGCCACGAGGGTTTTCGCCGTGGATGTCGGCCAGGGCCAGCTGGCCTGGAAACTCCGGCACGACCGCCGCGTCGTGGTCATGGAAAAAACCAATGCGCGCTTCCTGACACCCGAACAATTTGGAGGGACGAGTCACACACGTCTCCCATCATCGAATCACCGAACGGAGGCGGGGGCTCGTATCGCTCGCCCCTCCGAACATATAGCGGCGTTCACCGGGATTGATCTGATTGTGATTGATTGCTCCTTCATTTCATTGCGAAAAATTTTACCCGCCGCCATTGCTTTATTGAAGCCAAACGGCAAAATTGTCGCGCTGATAAAACCGCAGTTTGAAGCCGGCAAGGCCGAAGCCGACAAAGGTCGCGGTGTCATCAACGACCCGGCGGTGCATGAACGGGTGGTGAACGAACTGCGCCAATTTGTCGCCGCGCAATCCGGCTGGAATTGGCGCGGCGTCTCGGAATCGCCGCTTCTCGGTCCGGCCGGCAACAGGGAATTTTTTGTGCTGATTGAAAAAGCAAGCTGACAAAATCAAGCGTGTCGGCCTCATCGGAAATTCCGAAAAGGCCGCCTGCGCTGACATCATCCGCAAAGCCGCCCGGCTGGTTGCGCGCGCCGGGCGCGAGGCGGTCAGCAACCCGGACACCGCCCGGCTGGCCCGCGAAGTGGATTTGCTGCTCGTTTTCGGCGGCGATGGCACCATGCTGCGCGCTGCCCGTGACATCGCCGGTTCCGCGACCCCCCTGCTGGGCATCAACATCGGCGGCCTTGGTTTTCTCACGGCCGTGCCGTCAGACGAACTGGCCCGGGCGCTGAACCGCGTTTGGAACGGTGAATTCAAATACGAATCCCGCGCCCTGATCGAGGTGAACGGCTGTTGCCACGGCCAGCCGGTCTGTGAAATGGCCCTGAACGACATCGTTGTCGGCCGCGGCGCCGTTTCGCGCCTCATCGGGCTGGACGTGAGTGTGGACGGCGAACTGGTTACGCATTATCGCTGCGACGGCCTGATCATCAGTTCCCCGACCGGTTCCACGGCCTATTCGCTGTCGGCGGGCGGGGCGGTGGTTTTTCCCACCGCGGATGTATTTGCGCTCACGCCGATTTGTCCGCACGCCCTGTCCAACCGTTCGCTGATCCTGCCACTGGCTTCCGTCATCCGCGTGCGGGCGACCCACCCGGTGCCCGCAACCATTTTGAGCGTGGACGGCCAGGTGGTTGCCGAGCTCGATGCGGGCGACGAGGTGACAATCCGTCGCAGCCGGCGCGCCGTTCGGCTGATCCATCTGGCGGACAGTTCCTTCCTGGAAACCCTGCGCCGCAAACTGCAATGGCGTGGCGCCTATGTCTGAAATGAGGAAGGAAGAATGCGGAATGAAGAATAAATTAAAATTTCCCTCCGAAAACTTCGCGACCGCGCCGTTTTTTCCTTCTGCGTTCCGCCTCCCGCCTTCTGCCTTCTGAATATGGTTCGTTTAAAGGACATAGCCCAATACGCCGGCGTCTCCGTGATGACCGTCT
>Ga0335073_10002891_pt1 | contig 23706 bp, 19 predicted proteins | sample Lox_Sample_22_FD_207093 | JGI IMG/M metagenome (GOLD analysis project Ga0335073, IMG submission 207093) | Soil microbial communities from Loxahatchee National Wildlife Refuge, Florida, United States - Lox_Sample_2.2 | ecosystem: Environmental > Terrestrial > Soil > Wetlands | place: USA... | reverse complement strand
CTTCGTAATGGAGTACGTTCCGGGTGTGCCGATCACTGATTACTGTGACGAGAAAAATCTGAAGATCTCAGACCGCCTTGAATTGTTCATTAAGGTATGCGAAGGAGTCCAGCATGCGCACCAGAAAGCCATCATTCACCGCGACCTCAAACCAGCCAATATCCTGGTGGTCGAAGTCGATGGCAAACCTGTCTCGCGGATTATCGATTTCGGTTTAGCAAAAGCCATCAACGCTGGAATTGCCGAGGAAACAATTCACACCCAACTGGGAGGGTTTTTGGGAACGCCGGGCTACATCAGCCCTGAACAATGCGATCCGACGGCACAGGATGTAGACACACGGACTGATGTGTACTCGCTGGGCGTAGTTCTGTACGAACTGCTGGCGGGAAGTTTGCCGTTCGACATGAAGGAATGGAAGTGCAAGCCATTGGACGAGATGTTACGCCGGCTGCGCGAGGAAGATCCACCGCGTCTTAGCACAAAAGTCAGGGCGGATCTCGACACATCGCCCCTCACAGCTGAAGCGCGGGGAATGGAACCGAAACACTTGGTGAGGGTGCTGCGCGGTGATCTTGACTGGATCACTATGAAGGCTCTCGAAAGGGATCGCTCGCGTCGCTATGCTTCTCCCTCCAATTTTGGCGCGGACATCAGACGGTACCTGAACAATGAAGCTGTGCTGGCAGTTCCACCTTCCTTGGCATACCGCGCCCGCAAGTTCGCACGCCGCTATCGTATCGCTCTAGTTACCGTTTGCGCGTTCGCTCTGGTGCTGATCGTAGCTGCCGTCGTCAGCATTCGGCAGAACATACGGGCTAATGGGGAGGCGGCAGTGGCAGAGGCGGTCAACGAATTTTTGCAGAACGATCTGCTGGCACAGGCTAGTGCAGCCACGCAGTCGGGAGTGAGCGCCAAACCGGACCCGGATCTCAAGGTACGCACGGCTTTGGATCGGGCCGCGGAGCGTATTAAGGGCAAGTTCGCAGAGCAACCTGAGGTGGAGGCCGCCATTCGGAACACCATCGGGCAGACTTACACGGACCTCGGGATATACCCTGAGGCAAGGCAGCAATTGGAACGGGCCCTGGATCTGCGGCGCCGAGTGCTGGGGCCAGAGGATCCGAAGACCCTCAATACCATGAGTCGCCTCGGGTATATCGCCCTTCGTCAGGGCAAATACCCGGAGGCCGAAACGCTTCTTAGCCAGACTGTAGAGATGCAGCGCCACTCTTTGGGTTCCGAGCACCCCGACACGCTGACGTCCATGAACAGGCTGGCCGCCGTCTACCGCGCGGAGCGCAAGTACGCGCAAGCCGAGACGCTCCATAGACAGACCATGGAGATTCGGCGCCGAGTGTTAGGTCCCGAGCACCCCGATACGCTGATTTCCATGAGCGGTCTAGCCAGCAACTACTACGCGGAGGGCAAATACGCGCAGGCCGAGGCGCTCCAAATCCAAACGCTGGAAATCCAGCGTCGCGTGCTAGGTCCTGAGCATCCCGACACGCTAAGCTCCATGAATAGTCTGGCCGCTGCCTACCTCGATGAGGGCAAATTCGCGGAGGCCGAGGCGCTCCAAATCCAAACGCTGGAAATCCAGCGTCGCGTGCTAGGTCCTGAGCATCCCGATACGCTGAGATCCATGAACAATCTAGCCTCCGAATATGCCAACGCGGGCAAGTATGCGCAAGCGGAGGCGCTTCAGAACCAAACACTGCAGATCCAACGCCGGGTGCTGGGTCCCGAGAATCCAGACACGTTGTGGGCCACGTGGGATCTCGCCAACATTTACTTCGACGACGGCAAATACGCGCAAGCCGAGACGCTTTTCAGGAAATCGCTTGAAAGCCGTCCTGATAATCCGGCGCCGCTCAACGACCTTGCGTGGTATCTCGTGGCTGTTCCGGACCCTGCCCGGCGCCGTCCTCAGGAAGCATTGGACCTCGCCCGCCGGGCGGTCAGAGTGGCACCGGATCCAAGCCCTTACTACAATACTTTGGGTCTGGCCGAGTATCGCAATGGTCTTTGGGATGAAGCGATCGTCACTCTCAACAAGTCTGCCGAAGCGAACAAGGGCTCGGAGCCGGCGGACTTTTTCTTTCTCTCTATGGCCCATTGGAAGCATGGCGACAAGGACGAGGCCGAACGTTTCTTCCAGCGCGGAGTGGATGGGTCAAACAAATCTGGGGGTGCAAAGTTGAAGATGTTCTGGGCTGAGGCTGCCGAGCTGCTAGGTAAACCAGCTCCCAAGTTTGGGCCTTCTGAGGGTCCACGCTAGCCAGACCGGAAAGATGCAGACTGAGATGACTCGCCGCTCGGCAGCTGTCGCACGGCTACTGGACAAGTTCCTCCCGGTACCTAGTGTCTTATACCCGTTAGTTCCGCGAGCGCCAGCCAGTGTCTCGGATGAGGGATAGACACCCCGCGTTTGATCAATGTTGCATACGGGTGGGAGACCGCGAGTTTTACACGTATGGATTTCACGGTGAATTTTGCTAGTCGGCGCAAAACCTCTCGTCTATATGTATCTTCGTCGAGCCATCCAGGTAGGTCAGAAGGATTCCATTTTCGTAAGGCTTCCACGTGCTTGGCATGTGTCGCCGATCTCCGAGCCTCAGCGATAGCACTATGCGTCGCAATCTGTCCCAACTTAGCCTGCCGAAGCAGATTCTCTCGATTCACGTCAGGAACGCATTTCGCACAATATACAGAACCTGTAGTGACTCCTGATCCACACAGAGGGCAACGGGCTTTCGGCGGTGAAATGCAAGGCTTGGTCGTTACCACGTTCCCGGCCTTTGCTTCGCTCCGTCGTGCTTGTGTCAGCCTTGTGGGAAGGAGTGTGAACTTTGACCTCTTGGACCGACCTTGCCAGAAAATCTTGGCGGCTTCCTCCGCATAAGGCGCAACAGCTTTGCGCCATGCTGCCGCCGTCTCCGAAAGCTGCGCAGCAAAGGGCCCCATTAAGCGGCAATTCCCATTGGCTTGCTCGAAAAACCACTCCTTTCGGAGTGGACCGCGATTCAGCCAGTCAAACACATACGCGTCTATCGTAGGTCTCACCGGCTCCATCAGGTCACACGCAAGACTGTCTCGATTAGCGGTGTCCCGGTGCAGAACTCCCAATCCTGGATCAAGGCCGAGCGCGGCAGCTGCGAGACGAGCCTCCGATTCAAGAATTGCGTACAACCTTCTTCGAGGCAATTAGAAGGCAGGAATCACCATAACTCTATTTTTGCAACGCCAGGTCCGACCCCGCAGCTGTGCCGGACGAATGAGAGCTGAAATTGGGCCGAATTTGAATTGAAGATTCAATTTCGTTGCTCGGGCTCTGATGCATATTTGCAAATGGCTGGACAAGATTCTATGCATCACGGATTCCGAGACTGACCATTTTTGATGCGCGAATGCAGTTTAAGATATTTTCCAGTCCGGCAGAAATGATGGATGAAATTCGAAAACGAAATACAGAGAAAAGGAACTGTGCTCGCATCGTAGCAGGCTTCTGTTGGCTGTGGAGCGATCCGATCCCGGCAGAAGCCGCGTTAACGATGTCCGAATCGGTGATTTCGCGATGCCGTGGGAGAAAAAAGACACGTTTTGGAAATGCGCAAGATAATTCAGGGAATGAGCAGGTCGGCACGGTATATCAGCCGACAAACCATCAAAAGTTCCCGAAGCCAAGCTAAACGGAAGAAATTGACCAGTTGGAGTAAATTCCCATCAAACAATTTGGCTCTTCACGTTTCTTTCTTTATTCGCACTTCCTCCTACGAGTTTTTGTGGTTTGGACGACTCGCTAAGAATAAATCCACCGCGATAGCGGGTATAAATCTCTACGAACGTTGAAGATGCGGCTATGGATAAAAAGATTAGGAACCAACTCTTAATGGAAATCCATCGCAGCAAAAAGGAGGGAACGAGTGAGAATGCGCATACGATGCCGATAATCAGCAGACGCAACGCAAAGCGAACGGTCAGAAGCGATGATTTCACGGCTTGCGCTGTCCTTTCGAACCATGCTGATAAACAACAAAGTAATACGGGATGCATCCGAACATCGGCACAAAGGTCATGGTGAAAAACCAAAAGCGTTTCAATTTCGCGCCGCTGGAATCACCTGCTTTCCAATATGTCCACATCGCCTCGTATAGGAAAAAACCGCCGAGGGCGCCCGCCCCTCCGATCGCACCGACAAGCAATTGGACGCTCTGATAGCGTAGCGGCGTTTGCCCGTCGCCGATAATGGTCAAGTAAGAGCAATAAACCAGAAAGGAGCACGCAAGAAACAGTGCAATCTCTGCCCATGCGGCACAACGGAGGTAGCGATCCAGGCGGCCGGATAAAAGTGCTTGGTCGTCAATATTGAAGAAAAAGAACCTCACAATGACCTCTTTTACCATTGAGCGAAAGAAAGAGTGGATTTATTGACTGGACTCCCCGTTCGGCTGGTTTGGCGGGTCGCAAATCCCTTCGCCGAGTCTTCGCTGTGCACAAAGATCGTAGTGAGTATATCCCTTCTATCGTTATCGCCGAGTAAGTACAAGACTAGATGCGTGCCGCACCGATGCGAGCTATCCGCAATTCCGTAAAACGATTTTGCCGGCGGCGCGATCTTCATTTTGTGACTTTCAGCGGGTGAGCAGCAACCCCGTCGCTAGCGCACCGCAAAATCTACTTCAATCGGGTCGATTAACGGCATCAACCAACTTAGTAATTTCTGATGGACCGGATGCGCTCCATATCTCTCATACGCCGCCGCATCTGCAAACTTCATCACCCCGCCCAACTCATACCCTTGTCCGCGCGGCGATTCGTTTTTTCCAACCCACGTCTCCAGCACTTCGGGGATGTCTTTTTGCAGTGCGCGGATTGCCTCTACAATCTCTTGCTTTTGTTGCTCTGTGACTCCGGCCTTAAACCGAAACGCAAACATGTGTATATACATGGCTTTTCCTGATTTTCTGCTCGCCATAATCTTGGCGCCTGTTTGATTCTTTCATCGTCATCATACATTGAGGGTGCCCGGGTTCGGGTACGAACCTGGGTCCCGTTCTCACCCCATTTAAAGCTGTAACAGCGGCTTTACGCTGGCCGTTCTCGTAGGGGCGCAGGACTCCTGCGCCCCATGTCCACAAGATCACAATCGAACACTGGCCTACGGTCGTTTTGGATCGCTGAGATGGTAATACCCAAGCGCAATTTGCATCCCAAGCCAGCGAAAAGGTTCATTGGGAATGTAAGGAGGCAGTCGATCGAGATAAGGCAGCCAGCGCCAGTCGGTGTCATTGCCACGAATCAGATCGGCGAGGATCTGCCCAAAAATCGAAGTCAGATTTACGCCGTGGCCGGAAAAGCCGATCGCATAGAAAACGTTGCCGTGTTTTCCCATGCGTCCCACTGCCGGGCTTTCGTCGAGCGACATGTCGACCCATCCGCCCCACTGCACTTCAAACGGCTCCGCGGCGAGCGTTGGAAAGATACGCGCCAATTCCGCATGCAGCGCGGCGTAGCGGCCTTCGGTGTCGAGCGGCTGGCGCAGGCCGTTGTTAAATACGTAATCCACGGGCCCGCCGCCGATATGAATCCGATTGTCGCGAGTCAGCCCAAGATAAAACACCTCGGTGCGGCAGTCGTTGAACGGCATGCGGCTTTTCCATCCCACCGCCGCGAGCGCAGGTTCACTCAGCGGCGCAGTGATGCCGACGTAATCGAATACCGGCGCGGTGGCTCGCCGCAGATAGCCCAGTTTGGAGCTGTAGCTATTCGTGGCCAGCACCAGCGAATGAGCGCGAACGATGCGGCCTTCCTTCGTCATTACGACAATGCGCTCGCCTTCCTCGATGTGTACTGCCGGGGTCTGCTCGAAAATTTCCACGCCCACCGATTGCGCAGCGGCTTTGAACAAGCTCACGAGCTTGCCGGGATGCACTTGCCCGCTGCCGGGATCGAAAAACGCGCCTTCGTACGCGCGCGTTCCCAGAGCTTCGGCGACTTTTTCCTTCTCCCAAAACTCGCAGGGAAGTTGTGCCGCACGCGCCTTTTGCACATAGTTGCGAGCATCCGCTGTATCGTCTTTCGTATTGCAGACCTGCAGCGCGCCCTTCTGCTCGAGTTCCGCGTCAATTCCTAAGCTCTGCGAAAGGTCCTTCAGTCTGCGGATGTTCTCCGTGGTCAGATCATAGATGCGCTTGTCCAGCTCCGGCGCGCCACTCCACTGCATGTAGCGGTCGGCGGTCATGGTCAGCATCATCGCGCCGTTTCTCGCCGAAGCGCCGTTGCCGCAGCGTGCTGCCTCCAGCAATACCACGCGCCCTTCCTTCGCCCTATCCTTCTTCAGGTAGTACGCCGTGGAAAGGCCGCAGAGTCCTCCACCAATCACTACCACTTCCGCGTCGATGTTCTGTTGCAGCGGCGCACTCGACGGAGGCAAAGCTTTCGCCCAGTAACTGTGGTTCGGTTCAAAAACCATTTCTTCGCGCAGCACGTAGGGCGAAACACCATTCAGCACCGCGGCGCCCGCCACTCCGCCAGCTCCGGCCAGCGCCGTTGTCCTCAGGAACTTTCTGCGGCTGGATTGTAGTTCCGCATTGACCGTCATGTGCTGGCTATCTTCCGTGCACGCGCCGCCGTGCGTCAAGGCGCGATCGCACCAAGGCTACCGTCGGCGCGGCGATTAGCTTGGAGGGAACTTCTGAAACATTCGGCTGACCAGGCGTTGCACCTGTTCCGAGTTTTTCCGGTCGTTCTTGGAAACGTGCTCGATGCTGCCTTGCGCTCGCCACACCACCACTTTCTTCACGCGGTCGACTATATCGATCGTCAGAATGCCCAATGTGCTTGGCGTATCGCTGGTCACCACCTCTACTGGCGCCTGTCCTTCGGCTTCCTGATCGTTCAAACCGTTGTAACTTGACCATGGCCCGTCCGCCCAGCCATAACCTTCCATCGTGGTGGTGGCGTCTTCTTTCTCGACGGTGTGCACGCTATAAATCACGTAAAGATCCGGACTCTGGCCTGGATACAAAAACTGAAACCCAGCGACGGCGAGCTTGGTGTCCACATCGGGCGGCACCCATTGCGAGAACATCGGATTCCCGGGATTCTTCGCGTCCTTCCAGGAATATGTTTTGTACTTAGAGAAATTGGTTTTTGCGTTCCAGTTCACTTTTATGTGCTGGGCCTGCGCCAGCGGGCACACCACCAACGCCAGCACGATTGCCGCGAGCTTCGCCGTTGTCATCCTCGTACTCCTCACTGACGGTTTCTAAGCGATCACACCACTGCGATGCCCCCACACCCAGCAGCCCTTCGATAAGAATGCAAGAGCGATACCAAAAGCGTGCCACCCTAATTCGTGAAAAGCCAAAGAATTGCAGGAAAAAAGGAGCTTATGCCGTTCGGTAGCGCACAATATTTTGGAGGCTCTCCAAGCGGTTGGGGGCAACCAAGCTGCCTTGCAACGCGGCACAGTTGCTCTTGTAACGGCCGGCTTCCGAGGCGGGCGGATTAGCGCGTCGGACTCTAGAGGTCGATCAGTCGGCGAATTGCTGTTCGCGCTTCAGGCCTTCCAGGTCTTTGACGATGATGCTGCGGCCATCCACGGTAAGGTAGCCCTCGGCCTGCAGGCGACCCAGGTTGCGCGAGATCAGCTCGCGGACAGTGCCCAGCTCCGCGGCCAGATCCTGCTGGCTTTTACTGAGTTCCACTTGCACGCCTGCGCTCGAACGAGCAGGACTCGCTTGCGCCAGGCGAAGAATCAGCGTGATCAGTCTCTGACGGACGGTCGAGAACGATAATTCCTCAATGATGCCGACCAGACGACGCAGCCGCCCGCCCACCACCGCAATCACTTTCAGCGCGACTTCCGGATGCTCGCGGCAAAAATCCTGAAAATCCTTGCGGGAGATGAAGAGTACTTCAGAATCATCGAAAGCCGCCGCCGAAGCCGGATAATTGCCACCGTCGAAAACCGGGAGCTCCGCAAACGATGCGCCCGGGCTTTCTATGGAAAGTACCTGCTCCCGCCCACTGGCGGAAACTTTGAAGATGCGTACCTTGCCCCGTGCCACCACGAACAGACCCCGGCAGGGGTCGCCTTCGTGGAACAGAATTTCCCCGCGGCCATATTTTTTGGAACTGACGCGCGGGCGCAACGCGGCCATTTCTTTGTCGTTCAAGCCGGCAAACAGGGGGGCCTTGCGCAATATTGCTTCGAAAGGTTCGCTCATACTGCGTTCATGGAAGAAGGCGATGTTCCATCCGCCGAAGACACGGCCACCGGAACAGATGGTCCATTGTAATCGCAAACCGAAGCTCATCGAAAGCAACTTGGGGCACGCGGAGACGCGCAGGGAAGAGAGGATTCTGCGATTCGGTGTTATGGGCGGGAGTGTAGCAGCGGCCTGCCCACGCTAGGCAGGTGCCACACCGCTGTTCTTCTGCATAGTGAGGCTATTCCGACGCGAAGGAATCTGTGGGAGCGAACTGTTATTCGCGCGCACTTTGCGCGGCTTCGAGTTCGATGGCACGAGGGAAGAGAATATCGTTCTCCAGATGGATGTGCTGGGATAAATCGGCCTCAAACTCGCGCAGCGCGCGATAGATGGATTCCCATTTGGCGCCGGCATTCACGGGGACGCGGTAGTCACGGGTGATGTTCCGCATTTCCAGCAGCAATCCTTCCGCGCCATCATGCTCGCTGACCATCATGCGAATCGGATTGCGGACCGTTCCGAACATAGGAGCCGTGGCTTGCTTGCCGGAACTTGCGGCATGTTCCAATTGTTCGATATAGGGAAATAGGATGCGCTCTTCCTTCATCAGGTGCGAGCCTAGTTCCTCAGCAAGGCGCTGAAACACGTTCCGCAGCACGGGAAGTTCGGCGTGAGACCTTCCGCCTACCCGCGCTAATTCCTCGATCTGCGGATTCAATTGCTGGATCGCACGCCGGACGTAGGAATGGTGCGCTTCCAGAATGTGCTCGCACAATTGCGCCAAGGAGACGGTTTGCCAGTGGCGATCTTCGGGTTGCATCTTGGCGGGGTCGAGAGCTTCCGCCACCTGGACGGAGTTGAGGGCGGCGAGGCAGGCTTGCGTAGGCGGCTTTTCCCCGGAGCAACAAGCCTCAATCTGGCAGCCGTCGAAAGCGGTCCCGGCGGCCGGCACAGCAGCGAAGTCTTGAATGGCTCTATCGTTGGGGGATGGCATGATGTCCTCGCAAAAAAAGTGAGATTCGGGCTCACGTACGAGTATCGGGAGTCGCGGCGGGAGGCACTATGACTAAAGTCACGGGCAAGGATTTTCCGGCTAGGGAGAGCCGATATCCAACCACTGGCCAAGGCGCGGGACACGAGTGCCCTTTAGCACCCGGTCGATTCTTGCGGTCCACGCAAATACGCCGAATTAGCCGTGCAGTTGATTGATGGCGCGTTGTGCCTCGAGGATCGAGAAGCGATGATCCATGGCGCCGGCGAGATCGGTGTTGGCGAACGCGATGCGTCCAAAAGGGGCTTGGCGCAGGATTTCGCGGGGCGCGGGCTGGCCATTTTTGCCGAAGAAAAACCCCGGTTGCGGACTCAGGTAGGCGTGGCCCCAGCGATTCAGAATAATGCCCGCAATATCGCGCGGCGCGTCGAAACCAGACGCGGCAAACATATCGGTGAATTGCTGGCGGATGCGCCGCTCGTACTCCCGGAAAGAAGTGGAGAGTAGCTCCATCCGGCCGCGATTTCCTTGCTCTTCGGTGGGCAGGCCGGGATACGCGTAAAGGCACTTTAACGACAAAACGATCGGCGAGTCGGGACCAATCGTAGGCGAAACATCACCCGTCAGCGCGAGTTTGCGTACTTCCATGTAATCGCCGACCACGCCACCAAACCAACGGCAGCCGCTGAGTCCTCTGTTGTAAAGGAAACGCCAGTTGCGCACGGCAACGTTGGCCATCATGCACGGTGAACGATAAAACTGCGCGTAGGCTTGCCGATGCGACTCGGGCAGATCGCGGACAATGTGCTTGGTCGTCCAACTGCCACCAGCCATCACCACAGAGCGCGCTTTCACCCGATAGAGCTTACCGGCCTTTTCGTACACGATGGACACCGTTGCCGCTTTGACGGGATCGCCGTCGTGTTGTACGAAAACGGCGGTAGATCCTAGACGGATGTGCGCAGGCGCTCCTGCGGTATCAAGCGCCGCGAAATTGACTGTGTTGCGAGAAACGGCATCGACAGTGCCGGGCCCCCCGATGCTCGAAGGGATCAGGCTCTTCACCATGAGGCGAGCGATAGTGGTATTGCCGCCGGGGAACATCTGGTCCATACCGCCGGTTTCATCGGGAATGGGATTGAGCACTTCGTAGGCGTAATCGGAGTAGGCGGAAAGCGCGTCAGGACCCAAACCCGAACCGCCACCGGCGACAGGCGAAAGAAACGAACGCACGGTTTCCCGGCTCAACCCGAAGCGCTCCATGTAGTGCTGTTCGAGCGTGATGGTGTCGAGACAGTGCGCGATCGGATCGCTTTCCGATTTGGGATGCTCGAATGGTTTTTGGTCCACGGCTGTGCCGGTTAGAAAGCGCAGCCATTCCGCACGAGCCGAATCGGAAATGGGCGCGCCTTCCAATTTGCGGCGGACAGGATCCATCACCCACAAGCCCGATGCGTGGCCGAATTTCGGACCGAACCAGAAACCGTATTGGCCGTAGTCCATGCCGGCTTCGTCGTAAGGCGTGCGCGAAAGCGGCATTTCCGGTGGCGAACCCGCCCACTTCTGATAAGTAAGTTTGGGCGTTTTCAACCCTATGGAGTCGTAGAACTGCGCCAGGAAACTCTGCGGTTGTTGCAGTTGGTAAATGGCAGAACCCTGATGCGCAATCAGGCGCTGGCCATCCACGAGAAATTCGTTTTGCTTCGCCTCCCCGCCGAAGATGGGATGATTTTCCAGAACCAGGCGTGTGGCTCGCGCACCAGACTGGCGCTGATGGAAAAGCGCGGCAGCAATGCCGCTGATACCGCCACCAACGATTACGCAATCGTAAGTTTCGCCCGTCTCGACTATGTCCCTCGGCAGGTGCTGATAGACCGCATCGCGAATCTTGTGGCCCGCTTGTAGCACCGGGAGCGTATTGCCGTTGGAAGTGCTGTATTCGCCGACTCCGCCATAGCCGGTGAGGTCGTCGGCCTGTTGGGCGAGCAATTGCTGCGGCGTGACCGAATCGAGAAGCAATCCGCCAGAAGCGAGGAGGGTTGACCCAAGGAAATCGCGCCGGGTAATGTCCTCGTGCATCCCGAGAGCCGCGTCACCGGGTTCGTGCGACTTACGTTTTGCCATGGGCCGATCGTTCCTTCTTATAAATGTCGAGTCGTGCCAGGTGCTTCAAGCGGCGGAAGAATCGGGCGAAACGGGAAGTGTGGCGGAGACCAGTGTGCCGCTGGAATCGGATCGTACGTCGAATCGGCCGCGCCGCTCGCGAACGCGTTCTTTCATGCCGGCCAGGCCAACACCGACATCCGTGCCATTTTCCCGAAAATTCTGGAGCACCCTCGGAGGCAAACCTACCCCATGGTCGCGGACTTCCAGAGTAGCTGTCTTGCCATTCAGCGCGAATTTCACTTCGGCGCTGGAACTTTTGGAATGCCGTTGCACATTGGTCAGCGATTCCTGAAGTACCCGGAAAAAGGTAAGTTCGATATCGCGGGGAAGTCGCTCGGTCAAATCGGGTAGGTCGAAAGCGAGCTTGACGCCGGTACGCTGCGCGAATCCTTCCAGATAGGAGCGAGCGGCAGCGACAAAACCGAGCTCTTCCACAAGGGGAGGATGCAAGAGATGAGAGAGCGAGCGCGTAGACTTGACGGCCTCGTCGAGCAGAGCGCTCAACTCGACGATTTTTTGCCGCTCCGGTGGGCGATTCAGCAGGGAATCCGACATCATCTTGGCTGCAACTAGATTTTGACCGAGGTCATCGTGAAGTTCGCGCGCGAATTTCCGCCGCTCCTGATCCTGAGCGTTCAGCAACTGCGCGCTTAGGTTCAGCGCATTCTGCTCTGCACGGCGGCGTTCGACCAATTCCTGCATCAAGCCACGATAATGCTCCCATAGCAGGTACATCGACAAAAGGAAGGATATCGCGAGAATGGCGATGATCCAGGCGAAGAGCGAACGCATTATACCAATCCGGCGGTCCAGTAGACTGGACTCAACACTCTGCATTGTCTGGCCAAGAGCGATGGTTTCGAGCGAAGACTTGGCCAACTGGTCGGTCAAGAGGTCTTGCCTTTCCGAATTGGTATTGCCGCCCTTGGCGAACAAGACGGACTCATCGATGATAATGAATCGCGCTCTTACCGCCTGCTCCAATCGTTCCGCGCTTTTGGCTTCGTCCAGGTTGTCGTGGACCATGGAGCGCAATTGCGAAACCTCTTGCAACAGTGAGGAGTGCAGGTCTTCGATGTGTTGAAGATAGCGTTTGTCATGATCGTCGAGAAAAACGCGTCGAGCTCGCCCGGTTTCATCGACGTCGTTCTCGATCCGGCCGACGAGCAGTTCAACATCGTAGGTGTGACGCACCCAGGTTTCACCGGAGTGGAAGCGGTATAGAGTCCACGCGGTGGCCGCGGCGCAAACGAACAGAAGGAAAAGGCCGGAAGCGAAGATCAGACGGTGATTGAGATGAGAGCGCAAGATGTTGGGCGTCCAACGAGGCCATCCGGCTGCTCGTTGCCAGCAGATGTAATTTTAGCGCAAAGGCGCAAAGGCCAGAAGCGAGAAGGAGTTACGAATAACTTTTGGGCTATGGTCTTCCTTCGGTAGGCATGGTATATAAATAAATCCCCCCGCCCCATGGAGAATCCACTCGTGTCGAATTGCTCGAACGTGGTGTATCTATCTGTTGCTATTCTGGGCATCGCCTTCCTGATGCTCTCGTGCGCTCCCAGTTCTCAACCCGATCAGTTAGTCGTGCATGTGCCCGACCATTTTTCAGGGATGTTGCACATCCAGACCTGTGTAAATGGAGAGCCCGCGGGGGAAATTACTGTGGACCGTCAAGGATTGGGAAAGACCGTATTATGTCCCGCCAGTGACCACACCGTAGAAATCGAAGTGGTGGCCCGCGACCGCCACGTCAGGTTGGTTACGCCAGATGTTCAAGTGCGGCGTACCGGCGACGGCTTGGCAACCAGCATCGAAGCAAAACTTCCATAGCTACCCTAATATTATCCTGAGGCCCGTCTCTGGACCTGGGATCTCAACCTAGAGCATGAACACGATGCACGCAAAGAGTTGCAGGCGCTGAAGTGGCTATTTGGTTTCAGCGGCGCGTTCTTTGGCTGCGTCGGCCATGATTTTCTCGACTTCGTCCGGGGAGCGCGGAAGGCGGGCGCTAAGCACTTCGGCGCCCGAATCGGTGATGAGCACATCATCTTCAATCCGCACGCCGATATGTTCGTCGGGGATGTAAATGCCAGGCTCGATCGTAATGACCATACCGGGAACGAAAGGACGGCAGAGATTCCCCGGATCGTGCACGTTGAGCCCGATGCTGTGGCCCAAGCCGTGGATGAAATATTGGCCGAGCGGCTTCCCGTTGAGATCCTTACCGTGGCTGTTGATGTAATCGTAAGCAATTTTGTAGACACTTTTGTCTTTATCGCCCTTGCCGCACATGTCCATGCCGGGCTTCAGTGCGTGGATCGCAGCATCCTGAGCGCCCAAGACAATCTCGTAGATTTCGCGCTGGCGCGCGGTGTACTTCCCGTTCGCCGGAATCGTGCGGGTGATGTCGGCCGCATAGCCGGCATATTGGGCGGCCACGTCCATCACCACAATATCGCCGTCCTCAATCTTGCGGGAAAGCTTGTCGTAGTGCAGCGAAGTAGAATTGGGTCCGGCGCCGACGATCGGTGCATAGGCTTCCGCTTCCGCGCCGCCCATCGCGTGAACCTCCATCATTTTGGCGGCAATCTGATACTCCCACAAACCGGGCCGCATCATTTTGAAGGCGGCCATCTGCGCGTCCAGCGACAGGTCAATGGCCTGACGAAGCAACGTCAGCTCTGTGGGCGATTTGACCAGACGAAGATCGATGAGATTGCCGCGAATGTCCTTAACGGTCACCTGCGGCGCGGCCTGCTTCAGCCAATCCACCGTTTCTTTTTCGTGGGGATAACCGCCCATTTCTTTCTGGTAAGGAAGGATGGTGTAAAAGTTGGGATAGATGCGCGCGAGTTGTTCTACCGTGGCGCGCAATTCCGGCATGGGCTTGACCACCGAAAACCCGGTGCGCATCTGAATGTCGGGGTCGCCGGGAGACAAGCGGACCCCATTCCACTTTTCCTTTCGCACGTCCTTGGGTGGCAGAAAAAACATTTCGCGCGCGGCAAATTCGTCGCTGCTGGCTTTGCGGTCTCCGGAAGGCAGCAGGATGAGCGCGGACTCCTCTTCATTGTGGCCGGTGAGATAGTAGAAATTTTCTTCCTGGGCGAAGATGTAGTCTTCCGACTCCTCTTCGCGGCCCGTGTAGCCGAGAAGAATGATTGGCCCGTCGACATTTGAGGCGAGCTTGGCACGCCGCGCAGCGTAAGCCGAGTTGGGTTCGCGTTCGCGGCGCTGTTGGCCAACCGCAGGCGCAATCGCACACGCGAAAAGCGCGAGAATCACCAGCAGATAGCGGGTGAAAACGAAACGGACCGGGCAAACTACCCACCAGCGATGTAAGTTTCCAAGACCACTCATGCACTCACCTCTAGCAGGATGCTGAAAAACGGAAGCGAGATGTCTTGCTTTGCGGAAGTGGCTCTGCCCGGGAAGCTCCAAAAAACGGTAGTCGAAGCTCCAGCTTCCTGAAGAGAGGTCGTCAGCAGCCTGCTCGAGAGCTCCTCCCACCCGAGGAGCAAACACAAAATTGTAGCGCAGGAGGAGAATCGAACGCCACTCGGCTGGCGGTAACGCATGAGTTAATATCTGTGAACCAGCGAACATGTTGGAAAATCGACTTGCAGCGCAGCGCGGGGGCTTACGATGGGAAAAAGCCGGCCACGACTTGCCTTGGAGGTCCTATGGCACAGGAAAGGCGCCGCACACCCAGGTACATTTTTATCGCCAGCGCAGAGTTATACGAGCAACAGTCCGACGTGCGCGTGGCATCGCGCGTTGGGGAACTGAGCAAGCACGGCTGCTATTTGGACATGATGAATCCCTTTCCGACAGGGACGCTCATTTTAGTCAAGATCTTCGCGGGGGATCTGACGTTCCAGTCGAAGGCCAGAATCGTATACGCTACTCCCAATGTGGGCGCAGGGGTAACTTTCCTCGATGTCGAGCCCAAGTATCAATACATTCTGGACCGCTGGCTGGAAGAAGCGGCGAAACACTGACCCGCCTACTTCAATTCGATCTCCACAATCTGACCTACGGCGGTGCCTTCATTCGTGAGCGAGTGCGTGGCTTTGCCGTCGATCCAGTGGAAATCGCCGGCCTTCACTTCATGAGTCATGGATTGCCCATCCGGGGCGGTCATTTTCAACGGCATCGCCGTGACGGCAAGGATCAGGTAAGGATGTGTATGGCTATGCATGGGTGAGCTTGCGCCGGGCGCCAACACCCACTTGTAGATCCGCGCGCTGGGATTCTGCACGGCCACGGGAGCCGCTGCTTCGCTGATCGGATTCTTAGGGCGCTGCAGAAATTCCACATCCAAAACCTCAAAGGTCCCGGGGCCAAGATTGTGGACCCGATGAATCGTGGGCGCCGCGCCGAGAGTAGGCGCAGAAACATCTCCAGGTTTGGTGGGAGTTGCCGGACCTTCGGGTTCATGCAGGTTCTGTTGAGAAATGGTCGCGGTGCTCAGTTCGACGGCGGCGCGGTCGTGCGCGTGGATGTGATAGAAGGTGGTTCCTCCCTCGGGAATAACAACGTGCATCACAATCACGGAATCGTTTTTAAGCACAACCGCGTGATGAGGCTCCTGGTCAACGGGCATGGGAGCCTGTTCCGTGGAATTGTTTTGCGCGGCTAGAAGGGAAACGGAAACGAGAAACATGACCGAGAGAACGAGAGATTTCATGGGCTCAATCCTACATTGTCCCGCTCTCCTGTGGAATGGAGCAGGAATAACAGCAAGGGAGATGGCGATCTCAAACCGGGGCCTGGTGTGCCAAGCAAAGATGATCCGGGCGGTAGCACGCAGTCCAGTACCGCAAATAACAGAAACGCAATTCCTTCCATTTTCATCTTAATAACTGAAAGACGCGGGGCCCTCACGTGGTGGTGAAGTGCGCAAGCACAGGAGGTCGAGGACATGAACAGTCGCGGAGAAATTCCCGCGGGTTCTTCACAGAAGCAATGGTGGAAGAGAAGTTTAGTGTTCGTGCTGTCCGTCGGGCTTTTATTTGTGACCCTGCCGTTGGACAGCGCTGGCGCGCAGGACCAGCAAGCACCCCCGGCGGCGCAGACGCCGCAAGGACCACCGTATACCACGCAAACACCGGACCAGCTGCAGCAGTTGGTGGCGCCCATTGCGTTATATCCGGACTCGTTGGTGGCGCAGATCCTGGCGGCTTCGACCTTCCCCGAGGAAGTGGTGGAGGCAGACCGCTGGGTGCAGGCGCATCCGGACCTGAAGGGTGCCGCTCTCGGCCAGGCAGTCAACAACATGTCTTGGGACGCCAGTGTGAAGGCTTTGTGCGCGTTTCCCGACGTGCTGGGGAATATGGACAAAAACTTGTCGTGGACCTCGTCACTCGGCGATGCTTACTACAACCAGCCGCAGGATGTGATGGACGCGATACAGGTGATGCGGCAAAAAGCGGAAGCCGCTGGAAATCTGAAGACCACGCCGCAGCAGACGGTAACCACGCAAGGGCAGACCATCGTTATCCAACCCGCGCAGCCTGACGTTGTATACGTACCAGCGTACAACCCTTGGATCGTGTACGGGCCGCCCATCGTGGCGTGGCCCGGATGGTATCCGTATCCGGGCATCTGGTTCGGTGGCGGGCCTTTCCTCTCGTTTGGAGTTGGCTTCGGAATAGGATTCTTTGCAGGGTTTGGATGGGGCTGGCCGCACTGGGGATTTGATTGGCACAACCACTGGGTCGTCTACAACCACAATCGTTATTGGTCGCACAGCACGACCTTCTACAACCGCAACGTGTATTACCGTGGCGGACATGGAGGGCCTGGCGCACCAGGTTTCGCGCATGCACCTGCTCCGGGACGCGGATATGCCGGAGAGCGCGGCAATGTGTATAACCGGCCGGGTGCATCGCCCAGGCCATTCGAAGGAGATCACAACGCGGCGCGAGGTTACGCTCCAGCACCCGCGCCTCATAACAATGTCGTGCACAGTGAGCCAAGCATGCATTCCGGCGCCTTCAGCGGTTACGACCATGGCGGCGAGTCCAGAAGCTATTCCGCGCGCGGTAGTTCGAGCTTCCACGGCGGCGGAGGTGGCGGTGGCTCCCATGGCGGCGGGGGAGGACACCACTAAGAGCCGGGGCGGTTCGCGAAAAAATTGTAAGAGCGAAAGGGAGGAAAGCCGTATGGAGCGCGTGAAGTCGAGGTTCCACGAAACTAGCTGGAACACTCTAACGAGATTCGCCGCGGTGGCGCTGTTGTTGGGAGGCACGTTAGCCGTGCGTTGCAATGCGCAGCAGCAGGGACAAAAGACATTTTCGTCGCCTGAGGAAGCATGCCGGGCGCTGTATGCTGCCACCAAAGCGAACGACGAAAAGGCTTTGCTCGAGTTATTCGGTCCGGATGGTAAGGAAGTCGTGAACTCCGGTGATCCCGCCGAAGACGCGCAACATCGCCAACACTTCGTGCAGCGGTACCAGGAAATGAGCCGCCTGGTGAAGGAGCCCGACGGCACCGTCACCATTTATATCGGCGCTCGCAACTGGCCGTATCCCGTTCCCATCGTGAACAAGGGCGGAGTGTGGTTCTTCGACACCGCGACCGGCAAACAGGAAATTCTTTACCGGCGCGTTGGATTCAACGAAGCGTCGGCGATTCGCATTTGCGAGGAACTGGCGGCCGCGCAGAAGGAATACTACGCGAAACAAAACCACGTTTACGCGTCCAAGATTTATAGCGACTCTGGCAAGCAGGATGGTCTGTATTGGAAAGCCGAAAACGGCGCACCGGAAAGCCCGATTGGGCCGCTGGTCGCACAAGCAGTGGTGGACAATCCCAGCGGAACCACCGTTCCTTTTCGCGGCTATTATTTCCATATTCTGACCAAACAGGGGAAAAACGGGCCTGGTGGAGCGAAGGATTACGTGACCGGCGGAAAGATGACCGGCGGTTTTGCGTTTGTGGCTTTTCCCGCGGAATATCGGGTGTCGGGCGTGATGACGTTTATCGTGGGCGACGACGGCGTAGTGTACGAGAGAGATTTGGGGAAGGACACCGGCAAGCTTGCGAGAGATATGACGGAATTCAATCCCGATTCGCACTGGGCCAGAGCGCAAGAGGGCCAGGACCAGACGACGACAGCGGGCGCAGCGACCAAGTAGCAGTCAGGAACTAGACGCGCGTATGCAACACGGAACGAAGTATCGCACAGTAGTGACATGCGCTGCCGGCTAGAACAAACAAGTGCCAAACCGCGTGGCTATACGGTAAGCGCTTCCACGCGTAGAAAATGACGCCGCAACTGTAGAACAGCCCTCCGGCGAGCAACCACAGCAGTGTCGCCGTGGGCACATGTGCCAGAACAGGCTTGGCGGCGATGATAACCAACCAGCCCATAGCCACGTAGATGACCGTCGAAACAAATTCAAAGTGGCCTACAAACCAAAACTTGAACACGATTCCCGCGAAAGCTAGCCCCCACACCACGCCAAATAACGACCAGCCCCAGGGTCCACGCAAATACAAAAACAGAAACGGCGTATACGTACCCGCGATGAGCAGGTAGATCGCCGAGTGATCGAAGATGTGTAACGCGTGCTTAGCGCGAGGCGAAACCGCCGCGTGGTACAGCGTGGAGGCCGTGTAGAGGGAAATAAGCGTGGCGCCGTAAATCGAGCAGGCTACGATGCGGCTGGCTCCCCCGCGCAGAATGGCGAAGATCAGCAAAACCACAAATCCCGCTATGCTCAGCACCAGCCCGACTCCATGCGTGATGCTGTTGGCAATTTCTTCGAGCGACAGACGCGGACAAGATAGGGCAGAATCCTTCACACCAACATTGTTTCGCGCCGCAGCGCCTTATGCAATAGAACTGTCGGCCATTTTCTCGTAGGAGCGCAGCACGCTGCTCCCCACGTCCGCAACACCACTGGGCCTTGCGCACCATCGTGACAGTTTCTATCACAGCGGCGCAGAGCCACCGCGGCAGGCCCAAGTCATGTTGCGTGTGACGCTAAAAGCCTGGGGCGCCAGAGGACGCCGGGCGCATTTCGGGAGCGTTGACGCCGAAGCGCAGATGCGCGAACCAGGATTGGCTGAGCGACATGAAGCCGGTGTACAGATAACCCCATACGAAAAGCAGCAAAAACGGCGCCGTGGCGTAATTTTCGTTGTTGATGGAGTAGATTACGGCCAGCAAGAAATACAGGCCAAGCGCAATTTCGAAATAGGGCATCCACCCCGATTTGTTCTTGTACTTCTTTGCCGCGAACGTTCCAGACTTGCCTTCAATTTTGAACTTTGGCGTACGCGCAAACTCCGACTGCTTGCCAAAGATAGCTTCCAGCACCGCCTGCGCATTCCGCACGCTCAATCCGATGCCGGTGGCCATGACGAACGGCAAATAGAGGAACGTGTTGAACCAGGTTTTGGGCCGCAACTCTTTTTGCGCCGCGAGATAAAAGCTGGAGATAGAGCAGGTCGATGCGAGAAAGAGTGGCAGATCGATTACCAGCATCTGAAACCAGCCCTGATAGAAGCGCACGATCATCGCGGGCAGCAACATCGTCGACAGCAGCACCATCAACGGATACGAAATGTTTGCGGTCAGATGGAAGAACGCTTCGGCCTTCACGTGCCACGGCACATCCGAGCGAAACACCTGGGGAAGAATCTTCTTGGCCGTTTGCATCAGGCCCTTGGCCCAACGCGCTTGCTGCGCCTTGAAGCCGTTCATATCGACCGGTAGCTCGGAGGGACACTCGATCTGCGGAAGATACAGAAATTTCCAACCTTTGAGTTGAGCGCGGTAGGAAAGATCGGTGTCCTCGGTCAGCGTGTCATGCTCCCAGCCTCCGGCAGCTTCAATCGCAGCACGGCGCCAAACTCCCGCCGTGCCATTGAAGTTGAAGAACGTACCACGGCGCGAACGGCCACCGTGCTCGATCACAAAGTGGCCATCGAGCAAAATCGTCTCCACGCGCGTCAGCAGGGAATAATCGCCATTCAGGTAAGTCCAGCGCGTCTGCACCATGCCGATCTTTCCCCCGCCATTCGGATCGAGGAAGTACGGAATGGTGCGGCGAAGAAAATCCGAGGGAGGAATGAAGTCGGCGTCGAAAATGGTTACGAATTCGCCCTGGGCCGTGTGCAGACCATTTTCCAGAGCGCCTGCTTTGTACCCCGAGCGATTAGTACGGTGAATATAACGGATGGGCAAACCCTGCGCCGCGTGCCGTTCCACGCACGCGCTGGCGACCTCGCGCGTTTCGTCCGTGGAATCATCGAGGACCTGAATGTCCATCAACTCGCGCGGATAATCGAATTGGGAAACCGCGTCGACCAGTCGCTCGATTACGTAGCGTTCGTTAAAGATAGGAAGCTGTATGGTAACCTTTGGCCATTGCGTTACCGGCGGAGGCGTCGCCGGAACATTTTTCCGGAACGCAAAATAGTCGTACAGGAGTTTGTAGCGATGCATCCCGTACATCGCCAGGATAAACAGCACCAGGAAATACGGAATCATCATCGCCAGATCGAACGCGTTGGCATGATAAACGCCGCTGAAAGTGCGATCGGTGAGTCGATGCCAGTATTGACGAAACGGGCCGTGATGGGCCGCGAGCAGGAATGAAGCCAGGTTCAACAATTCAGCAATTTCTCCCGACGCCGTCCAAACAGATTCGAAAACAGTGGAACTCTTACTGGCTGCTGCTGGCAGTCGTGGCGCTGGAAGCGGCCTTTCTGCGCATGCACAGCCTCTATTACCTGAAAAACCATGCGATCGGTTTTATCGAACTGGGATTGGCCGCAGGCATACTCTACCTGATTGCGTTGTACGGATTCACAAGAACGCCGGCCACACGCACCACTACTATTTTACTCATTTTTGCGGCAATTGTATTCCGCGCCACCCTCTGGCCGATGTTGCCTACGCTTTCCGATGATTTGCAGCGTTACCGCTGGGAAGGAAAAGTGCAAGCCGAGGGCTGGAATCCTTATAACATTGCACCGAATGATCCGCGCCTCGCCAAGCTGCGCGATTACAACTACGAAATTATGCCCGGCCGCGAATTGCCGGCGATCTATCCTCCGGCCACGGAATTGTTGTTTCGCGCGACGTGGAAATGGTTTCCCGGGCCAACGCAATTCAAGGTGCCGTTCGCGGCCGCGGATGTGATTGTGCTTTTGTTGCTGGCGTGGATGTTCCGTCGCGCAGAGGATCGCGATTTTCGCGTCGCGATTTATGCGTGGAATCCGCTGGTGATCGTGGAATTTGCAGGCAGTGGACACAACGATGTGTTGGCGGTGCTGGGAATCGTCTGCGGCTTGGCCTTGATGAAGAAGTGGCCGGCGCTCGCCAGTGTGCCGGTGTCCCTCGCAACCATGGCCAAAGTGTTCCCGGCGGTGCTGTTGCCGGTGTGGATCCGGCACGCAGGCTGGCCGCGAAAGCGAGGATGGTGGGCCGTGGGCCTGGCGGCGTTCGCAGCGCTTTTGGTGCTGGCCCCGTACGGGAATGGCTTGGGAATGTTTCGCGCCAACTTGAGCTATTACGAAGCGACCTGGAAAAATTACAACGCGAGTCTGTATACCGCACTCGACTGGTTGACCGGAGGAAAAACAAAAATTCCGGCGCTCGTTGGAATAGTGGTGAGTTGGGGGCTGGCGTTCTGGCTGGCGTGGAAAAAAGCAGAGCCGGCTTGGGCCGCTTATCTCCTAATTGGCACCATTCTGACTTTCGGGCCAAATGGCTATTCCTGGTACTTCACGTGGATTGTGCCGCTGCTATGCTTTTTCCCGAATCCGGCTTGGCTGATGCTCACGGTCCTGCAATTTTTGTCCTACAACGTTTTGATTGGCTATGGAATCATCGGCATTTTCCGTTTCAATCCGCTGATGCAGTGGCTGGTGTACGCGCCGTTTTACGCCCTGCTGGTCGGCTGGTGGTGGTACGGCCGAAAAAATCCGGGAGTGCTAAAGAAACTCTACGTTACTGAACCCCAGAGAATGTAAGAGCGCGGTGAGCGTGGTTCGCGCATTATCGTCGGCGGTTTTCAGGATGTTGTCCCCCAGCGCAGCGGCCTGAAGCTCGCGTTCCGCTTCCTGCCGGACTTCGCTCTCGAGATTGGGATCCGGCGAGGAAAATAGCCCAGTATCCCGCGAGTAAACGCGTGTCTTGGAATTGTCGATGCGTGTAACTAGAATTTGCGATTTCGGAAGGCGCAGAGAAATCGAACGGTCGTGTATGGAAACGTCTTGCGGCTGCAGTTGGCTCAGATCGACGCCCGCGATCAGGTCGCCATGGACCACCAGGAGCAGACGGTCTCCCGCAAGAAATTTCGGTAGATAGGGATTCTCGTGCTCGCCGGAGATGATTTTATCCATCGAAAAGCGCACCGTTTCCAGGCGCTGTAATTGCTGAATCTGGCGAACGACCGTAGGCTGATCGATGTGGATGACCGAACCGTGGGCGTAAGAACTCAAGAGATGCAGCAGGCCGGTGCCGGTAACGATCCAGACGGCCAGACCAATGCCCAGCACGGTGAACAGTACGCCTACGAGCAGGCCTTTGACCCACGACGTGGACGATGCGGCGGTTTTTGGCTCGAGGACTGTAGTCATGACGATACGTCGACAGATCTAGAGTAAGGAAAAAATGCGGCGCTGTCATGTGCGGAGACGCGACTCAGGTAAGAAAGCTATGACATAGGAAAGCGAATGGAACAGCCGGCCATTGAGCAGAGCACACCAGCCGCATTGCGCGAAATCGCCAAGGAATTCCTGCGCCTCGGCTTCGTGGCCTTTGGCGGTCCTCCCGTTCATTTCGCGATGATGGAAGAACGCTTCGTGCGCGAGAAGAAATGGCTGAGCCGCGAGCGGTTTCTGGATTTGCTTGGTGCGGTGAATCTGTTGCCGGGGCCAAGTTCCACGGAACTGACCATTTATCTCGGGGAAGTGCGCGCGGGCCTGGCGGGACTGCTGGTCGGTGGGATGTGCTTCATTCTGCCTTCGGCGGTGATGGTCGCGGGCTTAGCGTGGGCCTATGGAAAATTTGGAAAGCTGCCGCAAGTGGAAGGATTGCTGTTCGGTATCAAGCCGGTAGTAGTGGCGTTAATCCTTCCGGCGTTGTGGAATCTGGGAAAGGTGGCACTGAAAAATGCGGGCCTAATCATGTTGGCTGCGGGCGTGATTCTGCTCGCGTTCTTGGGAATGAACGTGATCACGCTGCTGATTTGTGCGGGTGTGTTCTGGCTGCTCGTCACCGCCGCGCGCCATGAATCGAGGCTCGATGCGATCGCCACACCGGGATTCGGCGTGTTTGCGATAGGGAGCGCCGTTGGGCTGCTGCCC
>Ga0335073_10002890_pt1 | contig 23707 bp, 21 predicted proteins | sample Lox_Sample_22_FD_207093 | JGI IMG/M metagenome (GOLD analysis project Ga0335073, IMG submission 207093) | Soil microbial communities from Loxahatchee National Wildlife Refuge, Florida, United States - Lox_Sample_2.2 | ecosystem: Environmental > Terrestrial > Soil > Wetlands | place: USA... | reverse complement strand
AACCACGCTGGCGGCGCTGATGAATTCACCCGACATCGTCGAGGCCGCCATCTTCAACTACGATGGCACCCTGTTCGCGCAATTCTCCCGTGAGCCCGGGGGTATTTCAGGATTGCCGGGAACCTTTACCTCGCACGAAGTTGTGCAAATCGGCGACAACTACGTCAGCCTCTTCGAGCCTATTCTCTTCCAGGGGCATCGCATCGGCACCGTGTACCTTCGCTCTGATCTCCAGGAGCGGGCCGTTCGGTTCAAGCGCTACATCGCCATCGCCGCCGCCGTACTTCTGCTCTCGCTGCTGGCCGCGCTGCTGGTCGCGTCGTTCTTTCGCAAGTCGTTCGCTGAGCCGATTGTGCGCCTGGCCGAGACGGCGCGCATGGTGTCGCAGGAACGAAACTACGCCATGCGCGTCCCTTCCACCGGCCGGCGCGATGAGGTCGCCGTGCTCATCGAGGCCTTCAACAACATGCTGGCGCAAATCCAGCAGCGCGATGAAGCCTTACGGAAGGCGCAGGATGAGCTGGAGCAGCGCGTGGAGCAGCGCACCCGGCAACTGCTGGCCGCCAATCGCGAGTTGGAGGCGTTCTCCTACTCGGTATCGCACGATCTGCGCGGGCCGCTGGAGGTCATCAACGGCTTCGCGCACATTCTGCAAGCCGAATATGGCGTGCAGCTCGACGCCTCTGGCCGGGAATGCGTGCAGCAGATCAACAGCTCGACTCGCCGCATGTCGGAGCTGATCGACGACCTGCTCAACCTCTCGCGCGTGAGCACCACTGCCATGCATCGCGAGCGAGTAGGCCTGACCGAGATCGCCAAGGCGATCATGGACCAGCTTTGCCGCCGCGAGCCCACCCGCCGCGTGGAGTTCGTCGCGCTGGATTGCGCCGTGGTGGACGCCGATGCGCGCCTGATGCGCATTGTGCTGGAGAACCTGCTGAGCAATGCCTGGAAATACACCTCGAAGAACGCGTCGGCGCGCATCGAGTTCGGCTGCGAGAAGCGGCTGGGGCGCGATACCTTCTTCGTGCGCGACGACGGCGCGGGCTTCGATCCGGCGCTGGCGGACCGGCTCTTCAAGCCCTTTCAGCGGCTGCACTCCAGCAGCGAATTCGCCGGCACGGGCATCGGCCTGGCAACGGTGCAGCGCATCATCGGGCGCCACGGCGGCGAAGTGTGGGCGGAAGGCGAACCGCAAAAGGGCGCCACCTTCTACTTCACCCTGCCGGGATGAGAGGTTTTGTTCACCACGGAGGCACGGAGATCACGGAGTTGGTTAGATTTCAAATCGACTCCCTGCCTCTATGGTGAAAATGATTTCCGAGGGGGCACGACGCGGCACGCGTCTACATCTGCATCTTGATGTGCAGCTCCATGTCGCCCTTGAGCTGGAACTTACAAGTATCGTACGAGGGCGTCTTGAGGACCGCGTGCGGATTGTTGGAGAGTCCCCATTGCTCGGTGGGCTTGCCCAGGAAGTTGCGATCCAGCTTGTGGTTCTTGTTGACGTCGTGCACGACTGACACGGCGTATTCGCCCGCAGGCAGGCCGGGGATGGTCACGGTCACCGTGCCCTGGTGCGCGGGCACATACAGGTCCTTCAGCGCAGCTTGCCGGTCCTCCGCCCATCCCTTCGGCGAGTTGAAGACCAGCAGGCCGACGTTGCCGTCGCGCTCATCCACGCCCTCGACGATGACCGTGAGAGTGTAGCCCTGTTGGGTTGATGTGGCGGGAGTGGATTGCTGCGCGACTGCCGAAACCAGCGCAACTAACAGGAGCGAAACACCAAAACTTAGTGAACGCATGATGCCTCCAATGAGAAATCTGCTTATCGCAAGCACAAACGGACTGCCGAGAAATGTTCTACGTAGAACAATTTTTGTAAGTGCAGGATATCAAAAGCCTTCGGAGCGCCGATGCTTTCCCAAATTGGGAATGCGCTGCGTGCCACGTTTGTCGATCACATCAATTCCAAGCGCGCGATCTTACGATAGCAGTTGCGCTGCCGTCGCCGGGAAACTCTACTGCGCCTCTCCCGCCGACGCCAAATTTTCTATTTCTCTCCACGAGGTATTTGCTATGAAGAAGCTTCCCGCTGTCGAAGACGCCCGCGCCATCATGACCCAGGGCATGGAATGGGGCGTCTGGAAATGGCTCACCGAAAAGAAACGCGTACGCGCGATCGCCGATGTGGCGCGCGCTGCCCTCGATGACCAGGAGATGAAGGTGAAGCTGACCTGGAGCGACGAGCACAAGCTCGCCTACAACCAACTCGTCTCCGAGAACGGCGATGCCCGGCAGGCGCGGGGCAAATCGAAATCTAAAGCCGCCAAGTCCGTGCCGAGCGGTGGGGTCGATCCCAAGGTGTTGGCCGCGGTCACCAAAGTCAAAGAAGCCGACGACGACGCGTACAACGCGCACGAAGATGCCGAGGAGGTCTTCGCCGAGGCCGAGCGCAAGATGAGCACCAGCGGGGCCCGCGAGGGCGCGCGCAAGGCGCTCGAAGCTTACGATCTGCACGAGGCCGCGATCCGCAAGGCGGAAGCGCTGGCCAGAGGGAACTAACGTAGCGAACAGCACTCGGGCATTTTGGCGCCGAGGCGGTGGGCATTACCCGGCTGAGATAACATGGGTGCCCCGTTCTAGCCCGCTCTTGGCTAGGGCGGGGCATTTTTGACACGCGACGGAACTGCCCCGCCCTATGCCAAAGGACGGCCTGGAACGGGGCACCCACATTATTTTGATCGGTGGGCTGACTGTTCGGCCACCGCGCCATCGTCCCACGCCGTCTCCTTCGCCGGCGGAATAAAGCTCATCGCCCGCTCGGCGAGTGCGGTGATCGTCAAGCTGGGATTGACTCCCAGATTCGCCGCCACCACCGAGCCGTCGCAAACGTACATGTTCTTGTAACCGAAGACGCGATGGCGCGCGTCGACTACGCCGCGATCGGGTGATCCGGCGATCACCGCGCCGCCCAGGCAATGCGCCGTGCCCGGAACGTCGAAAAGAATCTCCGGCAACATGCTCATCGCGGTACCGCCCGCAACCTGCGCGAATTTTTGCGCGAAATCGTTGGCTGCTGGAATAAATGTCGGCACGCGCTGGCCGCGGCTGACCAGGAACTTGCGAAACGGCCAGTAGATATGCCGTTGCCATTTCATGTCGATGTGGCCTTCCAGCGCCTGCATGCACAGCAGGATCACGCATTCACTCGCCCAGCGGTAGGGGATCCAAACCCGCAGGGTTTTCCAGGGATGGTGCAGGAGCGAACTGCACAGGTTCTTCAGCCACAGCCCGACGCGTCCCGCGCCCGGATGGCCGCCGGTCAGGATGGTGGACAGCATGCTCATGGTGTTCGAGCCTTCGGGGTAGCGCACCGCTTCAATGTGCGTGTGCTCGTCGATGTAAACGCCGGAGCCGATGGCCACGCCCTTCGATAGATCGTCCGTCGAGCGAGGCACGCGCACGCCGATCAGCGATTCGGAATTCGTACGTACGTAACGGCCAAGCTGATCGCTGATGTGTGGCAACGAGCCTTTGTCTTTGAGATGGAAGAGCAGCTCCATCGTGCCCAGCGACGACGCGGAGAACACTACCGCGCGGCAGGTGAAGCGGCGCGGGGTCCGATTGAAGCTGGCGATCGAGTTCACAGTGCGAACTTCGTAGCCGTTGCCGCCATCGGCTATGTCGTCGAGCGCGCGCACATCGACAACTTTCGTCTCGGCGAAGACTTGCGCGCCGCGCTTTTCGGCAAGATAGAGATAGTTCACATCGAGGGTATTCTTGGCGCCGTGGCGGCAGCCCATCATGCAGCCGCCGCAGCCCTTGCAGGTGGTGCGATCGGGGCCTTCGCCGCCAAAGAAGGGATCGGGTACGGTGACGCCGGCGGGCTGGCCCTCAGGCGCCTCGAAGATAGCTACATGGGTGGGATAAAATGTTTGGCCGACACCAACCGTTTCGGCTACCCGCTTCAGCAGCTTGTCCGACGGCCCCAGGATGCGGTTCTCGATCACGCCCAACATGCGCGAGGCGGTGTCGTAGTGCTGCGGCATCTCGGATTTCCAGTTCGCCAGGCCGACCCACGATCCGTTGTCCCAGACTTTGGCGGGCGGGCGCAGCATGGTGCAGGCATAGGTGATGGAGCCGCCGCCCACGGCGCAGCCGTGCAGGATGGTGACATGGCGGAAGTAGCGCATGCGGAAGAAGCCGCGCAACGCCATGGCGGGCTCCCAAAACCAGCGATGCAGATACCAACTCGTGGGCGGCAGGTTCTCCGGCGTCCAGCGGCGGCCCATCTCCATCACCGCGACGCGATAGCCTTTCTCGGTCAGGCGCAGCGCGCTGACGCTGCCGCCAAAGCCGGAGCCGATGACGATGAAATCGAAGTCGTATTGGGGAGTGTGCGGCATTGAAACGCTTTCCTAATCAGCTTTCTTGCCCGAATCGAAGCACGACAGGCGACCGACTTTGGTAAGGCATGAGTCAGGGCACGAGTTTACTCGTGCCGAAAAAAGATCTCCCTGTTGCTCACTAGCCGACTTCAGTCGGCGACAGCTGCGCTGTTACTATGGCCTTCTTCTTCGCGTTGCTGCGCGGTTCGCTGATTCTCTTTTAATCTCCGCAGATACAGAGAGCCGTGAGGATAATCTTCAGGCACACGCGCCATCCCAGCTTTCACTGGGTTGTTGTAAATGTAGCCTTGATGTATGCGGAAACTCACCTCATCTCTAATCTGCACATCGGAGAATCCTCGCTGCCATATCCATTCGCGGATGCCGAGCTCCTTACGCGCACGGAAGGCAAAATTTCCCTTGATGAGCTGCATCGCCTTCTCGATCGTCATACCGTGGCCGAGAGTGAGGATCAGATGCACGTGATTGCGTATGATGACAAAATCGTGGCCTTTGAACGTATCCGTGCGCATGTACGATCGAAGAACGTCGACAAACAGGCCGGCCATGCGGTCGGTTTGCAGGAGCGCTTTGCCTTCAGCTGTGCGGCTGGTCACAAAGAAGGTGCGCGTCTCCGCTTTGACGTCTGCGGGATGCGAATGACGTGTCGGTTTCGCCATCGGGCCCAGGTGTGTCGCCGACTAAAGTCGGCTCGAATCGGACGAACTACTCTGTTATGGCACGACTGAAGTCGTGCCCTGACTCATGTCTTACCGGACCAGAAAGAGTGTGCCTCATCGCTAGACTTTCACAGGCCCGGCGCTCGAAGCAGTGACGCGGGACGCATCTTGTCGCACCCGTCTCCCGTATCGGGAATCACGCCCCCTAGTGTCGCGTGTCACTGCGCCATGTGCGTCCATGACTCCATGATGAAACTCGAGACACTGCACGCCTTCGCTCCCGGAGTTTGTCATGATGAACGGAAAGCCTAAGAACTCATTTTCCTGGGGAGACGCCCTGTTCCTCTACATCGAGCGTCCCGGCCAGCCGCTGAGCATCGCCTGCGTCAGCACCTTTGAAGGCAGCATTTCGCTGAAGAAGTGCCGCGACCTGGTTGCGTCCAAGCTGCCACTCATTCCGCGTTACCGGCAGCGCGTGGCGTTCCCAGCGCTCAACCTTGGCCTGCCCCATTGGGAATCCGACCACTTGTTCGACATCCGCAACCACATTCGCCAGGTAACGCTGCGCAACGGGACCGAAGCCGGCCTGAAGAAGCTCGCGTCGAGCATCCTCAGCACCCATCTCGACCGGCAGCGTCCGCTGTGGGACATCACGCTGGTGCGCGGCCTCGAAGGCAATCGCAGCGGCATGATTGCGCGCATCCATCACTGCCTGGCTGACGGCGTTGCCGGAGTCGGCATCATGAACGTGCTGATGAGCACCAGCCCGGAACCGGAACCGCTGCCGCGCATCCGGAACGAAGCTCCCGCTCAGCGCCCGCCGCGCGATGCCGGGGCCGCGCTGCTGGATGGCCTGGTGAAATCCTCGTTATCTGCCGTGCAGGGGGCGCTCGCGCTTCACTCCGAGGCGATGCAGATGGCGCAGGGCATTCTGGCAAACTCGGGCGAGCGGCTCTCCGAGCTTCTGTCGGTACTGCCGGAGATCGCCGCACCCGCCGACCGGCTGCCGTTCAATGTGGTGTGCCATGGCCCGCAGAAGTTTGGCTGGACGGAAATCGACCTGGCCAAGATGAAAGAGGTGAAGAACCGCTGCGGCGGCACGGTGAACGACGTCATCCTCACCGTCGTGGCCGCGGCCCTGCGCCGCTATGCGGAGCTGCGCAAAGTACGTGTGAAAGGCCGCTCGGCGCGCATTATGGTTCCCGTCAATGTGCGCGGCGGCGACAGTCCCGGTGAACTTGGCAATCGCATTACTTTCGTTCCGGTGACGCTTCCCCTTGACGTTCGCGATCCGCAAAAGCTGTTTGCGTTCGTGCGCCAGCGCACCGAGTACATCAAACGCGTGAACGCGGCCGAGCTCGTGCTGTTTGCCGGTGGCCTGTTCTCTGCCTTACCGCCGCCGTTCTGGGCGGCGATCGGGCCAGTTGCCAGCCAGTTGCCGCTGAGCCTGTGCAACATCATTTGCACCAACGTTCCCGGTCCGCAGATGCCGCTCTATCTGCTGGGGCACAAAATGCTCTCTTGGTATCCCTATGTTCCCATCGGCGGCGAGTTGGGAACCAACTGGGCTATTCTCAGCTACAACGGGAAAGCCTATTTCGGCTTCACTTGCGACGTGGGCGCCGTACCCGATCCCGAGAATTTGGAAAAATTCGTCGAACAGAGCTTCGCGGAGCTGTGCCGGAGCGCAAAGCATGTGAAGCCGGAGTTCACGCCGGAACAGGAGTCGGAGGAGTCAGTTACATCGCGGCTGGTACACCGCTCTGAGCGCGCGCGCCGCCAGCGTAGCCGTATGATCCCGCTGAACGAGCCCGCGCCTGCAAAGACGAAGCCGATGAGGAAGAGAGCGAGGTCGAGTCGGGTAGCCGAAACCGCCAAGCCGTTAGAGCGGGAACACGCGCCAGTTGGAGCAACCGTTTCCGGAGCGCAGGCGAAGCCTGCGTCCCCCGCAGGCGCTGTCGATCGTGTGACCTCTGATGCGAGTGCCGAAAATGAGACGCGAGCAGTAGGAGCCTAGACTCTCGCACAAGGATCAAGGAACATATCGGGTGCCGGACGGTCCTCAACTCTGAAGCCTCTGCTCAGAATCACCGGGCAGGGGAGAGAGCGAATCGAATGCGGCATCCAATGTAAGGCGTGTATCGACGACTCATCAAACAAGCCATAGCCGTTGTGGCCGGCAATCTTCTCTACTTCTTTGTGCTGATGCCACATTTGCCGCAGGCCGGACGGCATCGTCCGGACAAGCTCGATCTGGGGCTCGTGGTCGATTTCTGGGTGTGCGTAGTGGTGTATGGATTCATCGAGTTGATCGACCGTCGCCGGCGCAGTAGGCCGTAACTGGTGCGGACCGTAATGCCTAGAACTCTTCGTGCTTGCCTTGGTCGCGATCCTGCATCATCTTCTGCCAATCGAAGTTGTGCTGCTCCATCTGGTGGCGAAGCTCGTCCATTTGCTTCTGGAACTCCGGCTGCCAGGCTTGCATTGAATCCTGAATCTGCTTTTGCATCGTCGCGAAATCTTTGGCGTTGGGCAGCGACTCGCGGATCTGCCGCTGCATCTCTTCCATGTCTTTAGCGCTGGGTATTGATTCGCGGATTTGCCGCTGCAATTCCTCGAGGTCTTTCTGGCTGGGCAGGGACTTCTGGATCTCCGCCCGCATCTTGTCCATGTCTTCCGCCGTGGGCTTGGCGGACTTCACCAGATCGCGGGACATCTTCTCCATGTCCTTCTGCTGTTTCTCCATGCCCTTCTCGAGATCGCGGCGCATTTGTTCCAGGTCTTTCTCGCTGCCGAACTCAGCGGAAGCCTCTTGCTGGGCGCGCTCGATCTCCGGCTGCAATTGCGCCATCCGGTCGCGCAGCGCCTCCGCGTCAAAGGCCGGCCAGTTGCCCGGTTCGAGGCGCGAAGTATCGCCCGAGCCGGGCAGATTCAGGACGACAGTCTGCTCCCGCTTGTCGCGCCAGAGGCTGACCGAGAGCTTCGAGCCGGGAGTGCGCATACCGCGCTGCCAGTCAGCCATGTCGTGCACCGTCTCGTTGTTGACCTTCAGAATGATGTCGCCCGCTTTCACGCCGGCGGCCGCGGCCGGACTGCCCGCCTCGACGGAACGAACCAGGACGCCGTGACCATGCGGTACGCCAAAGAAATCGGCCAGCTGCGGGCTGAGGCTCTCCACCACCAGGCCGTGTCGCGAAGACAGCAGAGTAAACGACGGCACTTCGACTTCGGGACTGACAACTCGCGGCGGCGGAGGAACTGCCAACATGGTGCTGTTGAAGGTGCGCCCGTTCGACATGATATTCCAACTGCCAAGCGTGACCTTCACGTCCTTGCGCTGGCCGCTGCGCATGACGGTGAGCGTGACGGTTTTTTGCGGCGGCGTGGCATGGATCAGGCCCTGCAACTGGGCAGGGCTGTCAACCTTCGAACCTTCGTAGGCAACCACAACGTCGTTCTCCAGCAAGCCTGCGTGGCAGGCCGGGCCGTCCTGATCGACGTAGGTGATCAGGGCGCCGGAGGATTCGTGGAGTTTCAAGGTAGAAGCCTGTTGTGCGGTTACGGCGGCGATCTGCACACCCAGGTAGGCGCCGGAATGCGCTTCGGGCCACGGCTCGGCCATCGCCGGAAGGACCAGAGCCGCGGCGATTACGGCGAGCACAGAAACTTTATTTTGCATTTTCATGACGTCCAACCCTGAAGCGGCGATATCGGCTGGCCGAGAGTGCCGTCCCTACGGAACTCTGGTCTCTTTCTTGACCTCACCCGGCACTCCGCTTCGCTAGGTGCTGGGCTAAACTCTTTCGCGCCTACCGGCGCTCGTTTCCTGGTGACAACCGACAACTGAGAACCGACAACTGCTTTACTGACACCTGCGAAATCCGATCTGGCCCATCGTGGTGCGGACGCGCAGCGCCGGACCACCGCCGTTCAGCGCGCCTTCCGCCGACATCGACTTCGGACTGAACTGTCCCCCCTGCTGCGAAATGTTCAATCCCGGCAGCTCGGAGAAGATGCCGCGTCCGATTGCCATATCGGAGGTGGCATGCACCGTTACCGGAAAGTTGCTGGCGAAGCAAACCGTCACGTCGCCCGCAGCGGTGTGCAGAAACGAATCGCTAAAACCGCGCTTGCCGAGGAACTCCACAAAGATCGGGCCCGCGCCGGTTTCCACCTGCGCGCCACGGCTCAGGTTGTAAAGTTGGACGCTGCCGCCGCCGGTGGTGACGCGGACCGGACCAGTGGCGCTGGCCAGCCGCACGCTGCCGCCTTCGGTCTCCGCCTGCACCGCTCCGTCCACATCGCCGAGATACAAATTGCCGCCTCCACTGATGACGTGCAGATCGCCAATACACTTCTGCACCTGAATGCTGCCGGCCCCGGTCTGAATCGTAGACGCACGAGACGAGCCGATGTACACGCGACCGCCCCCAAGACTCACCTGCGTCTGTCCGCCAACATTGGCCACGCGGACATCGGAGGCGCCGCTGGTGAACGTCAGGTCGCTGCCCAAGTTGCCGGCCTCGACATTGCCGCCGCCGCTCGAGATCTTCACCGGCCCGGCCAGATCATCCAGCTTGATCAGGCCGGCGCCGGTGCTTGCTTCAATGGTGGCCCCAATGGAACTGAATGCCAACGACCCCATGCGCGTTTGCACCTTCACCAGGTTCACGTCTCGCGGCACCTGCACGATGAACTCCACGCCAAAGCGGCCCGGGTTTCGCGTGCCCAGCTTGGCCTCGATGAGGTTGCTCTGACCCACCTTACCGGCCGAAACCCGTAATTGCTCGAACTGCTTACGCGCTGCGTCTTCCGTCGGTGCATACGAGCGCTTGCGGACGACATAAGAAATTCGCGACGCATTCCCCTGTACCTCGACAGAACCCAGATCGGTATTCACCCGCAACTCGCGCGCCGGGGGCATGGTGGCGTCGATCTCTTCGACCCACGAATTGCCGTCGCGATACACCCGGCCGTGTTGGGCGTACACCGGCAAAGCCAGGCAAAAGGTCAGCAGAGCGACGGAGAAACCGAGAGCATATCTGTTAGCTGCCGACGACCATTCCTCCCTTTCGTACTGGTTTCGATTGCTTGTTATGTTGCACTCGCCCATGTTTCGATGACTCGGTTGTTTTGTGCATTAGTCGATGCTGGGCATCGACGACAGCTCGCGCTGGGATTCGGTACGAATGTAGTCGCTGGGATCTTCTTTCGCCAACTGCTGCAGCGCCATGCGCACGCTGCTGTCGGCGCGCACCGGTTCCAGCGCGTGCAGCGCCCCGCTGCGCACGCCCAGATTGCTGTCGTTCAGCAACGCCTCCAGCACCGCATTGCGCACGCGAATATCCTGCGTCACGTACCCGCCCAGGCCGTCCAGCGCCTTCAGGCGGACACCCGGATTGCTGTCGTAACGCAATGCGTAGGTCAGCGCCTCGCGCACCCGCGGATCGTCGGGCTTACTGGTAAGCAGATCGACGGAATTCAGGCGTACGCCGGAATTGTTGTAGTTGCTCTTGGCCGCAAAGGTCAGCAGGTCCTGAATTCTCGGGTCCGTGACCTGGCCTTCGACCGACTCCGGCACGATGCGGTCGTAACGAATTTGCACTTTATCGGAATTGGGAGCGCGGTCGATGGAAGTGATGCCGCCGATGGAAGCCTCAACCGGATTCGGCTGCGTGACCTGAGAGGCCTTGCCGCCCAGCGCGCTGTACATGGTCCCCAGGCCTGATCCGAAACCGACGATCAGCAAAACTGCAGCCAGCGCGGGAGAGAAGCGCATCTGGCGCAGCCACGCTGTGGGATCGAAGACGAAGCGGTGATACCAGGCGCGATGCTGTTCGACGGTCTCGAGCGACTCCTGCAGGCGCATGCGCGCCGCAGCAAGGAAGCTGGCCGACGGCTCTTCCATCGGCAACGCGCTCAGCTGCGCCTGAAACTCCTGCTGCGCGGCAAGCTCGACAGCACAAGAAGAGCAACGCCGGATGTGCTGCTCGACCTCGTGCCGTGCGTCGTCCGCCAGTTCGTCATAAAGGTACAGGCAGATGTTCTGTTGGACCCAATCGCAATTCATATAAAGCCTCTAGCCGGGAGCTTCGAGCCACGAGCCCGGCAGTCCGCGTTTACCTTCTGTTCGACAACCGATGCTGCAGCCGCAATTCCCAACCTCTTAGCTCGCAGCTCGCGGCTACTTCATATCCTTCAATGCCGCACGCAACTTCTGCGTCCCCCGGAACAGCGTATTTTTCGCCGTTTCTTCCGTGGTATTTAAAATCTCGCCGATGGTGCGCAGCTTCAGTCCCTGGTAATGCTTCATCTCGAAGACCATGCGCTCACGAGGCGTCAACTTGGTGAGCGCCTTGGCAATGCGCGCGCCCAGTTCGCGTCGCATCAAGTCGCGCTCGGGACTGGCGCCGGAGCGCTGGTCGGCCACTTGATCCAGCAAATCGTAGGTCCCGCCTTCGGAATCGGTCGCAATCGGCGAATCTTCCTTGCGCACTTGCCGCTTGCGCAGCAGGTCGAGGCAAAGATTGGTCACGATGCGGTAGATCCAGGTGTAGAACGAGCACTCGAAACGGAAGTTGTTGATGTTCCGGTAGGCCTTCAGGAACGCTTCCTGATAAATGTCCTGCGCGTCCTGCTCGGAGCGCGTGAGGTGATACGCGAGGCGCAGCACCGCGCTATCGTACTGGCGCACCAGTTCCTCGAACGCGGCGCGATTGCCGCGCTGGGCTTCCCGGATCAGCTCCGTATCGTTCATGCGGCTCTGGGCTTGCCCCGCAACTCCCTGCCTGGAGGGAATGGACGCTGCCGCCTCCCGCCACGCTTCAGGAGGACGGAACGCCGGGGTTCCCAAATCGCGGCGCTTGTCCGCAGACTGGGGTGCAAGTCCCGGGCCAACCGTGAGGGGAACTGCTACCGCTTCGGCCGGCATGCTGGTTTCTACCTACTTTGCAAAGTGGCAGGCCGTTATCATTCTCAACGCCTGCAACTACATAGACGCGCGCGGGGAGAAACCGTGAGCCAAATTATAGAACGGACCATCGGGGCCGGGGATCTTGGCACTTGGCATTTGGTCTATTGCGGCATGACTTGCATAGGTCAAGTACCAAATGCCAAGTGCTGTGTAATTGACCGCTGATCTCTTAGCTAAGTACACTTAGCTAATGAGCTACACGATGCATCAGGCTAAAACCAACCTGTCGCGGCTGATACGCGAGGCGCAGAAGGGCAAGGAAGTGATCATCACCCGCGGCAAAGAACCGGTGGCAAAGATTGTGCCCATCAATAAAACCGCCAAGAAGCGCATGCCTGACATGTTCAAAGGGCAACTATGGTCGGCCCCAGATGCGTTTGATCCGCTCACCGACGAGGAGCTGCGAGAGTGGGGTCTCCTGTAATGTCAGTGTTGGCGGACACCCATGCCCTCCGGTGGTGGCTGGACGGATCGGGCACGCTTTCGCCCGCAGCGCGGCAGATCTTCGCCAGCACAGAAGAAATTATCGTGTCTGCGGTGGTGCCGTGGGAACTTGCTATTAAGACTCGAACTGGCAAGCTGAATGTCGAGCCGTTGCTCCAAGGCTGGCACGAAATGATCGATGCGCAACGTTTTAAGGAGGCGCCGATCGATGCAGATTTGGGCATCCGCGCCGGACTTCTGCCCTTACACCACCGTGACCCGTTCGATCGCATGCTTGTGGCGCAGGCTCATCTGCTCGGGTGCCCCATCATCAGCGCCGACATCGTATTCGACCGCTACGGCGTTCGCCGCATCTGGTAGAGCGGGACCAGTTCTTACGCTTCCGCGCCCGCTTCTTCCACCTCTGCCGGGGACGCGGTTTCAGCCACCACGTCCTTCTTGATCGTCACTTTGATCGGCACGACCACGTCACGGTGCAGCTTGATCTGCACGTTGAAGTCGCCGAGGGCCTTCAACGGCTCGTTGAGCTGGATCTTGCGGCGGTCGATGTGGAAACCCTTGCCTTCGAGTTCGTGCGCGATGTCGGCCGAAGTGACCGAGCCGAAGAGCTGATCGTGCTCACCCGACTTGCGGGTGAAGGCCAGTTCGGTACCGGCGATCTGTTGCGCCAGCGATTCGGCATCGCCCTTCTCGCGGGCCAGACGGCGCACGGCGGCGGCCTTCATCTGCTCTATGACCGCGCGGTTCGCCGGCGTGGCCTCGATGGCCAGTTTTCTGGGAAGCAGGTAGTTGCGGCCGTAGCCCTCGGCCACCTTGACTACATCACCGCGCGAGCCCAGTTTGGCCACGTCTTCTTTGAGGATGACTTCCATATAAAACTCCGTTCTATCGACTCGGGCTGAAGCCCTCGTCACCTATGTCGTCCCTGAAGGGACTCGGATCAGTTTTTCTCGGCGCCCAGCGTCGAAACGCTGGGCTCACATCTTCCGTCCCGCCAGGCGGGACTCGTACATGGAGCGTTTACGGGTCCGGCTTCAACCGACAACCGACGACTGGCCACTGCTCGAATCGTTCGAGTGTCCGGCGTCACTGAGAACTGACAACCGACAACTGACAACTGCGCCGTCAGCGCCCTCCGAAGGGCAGCAACGCGATATTGCGGGCTTGTTTGATGGCGTCGGTCAAGCGGCGCTGATGGGGCGTGCACACGCCGGTCAGGCGGCGCGGAACGATCTTGCCGCTCTCTGCTACAAATTGCGAGAGCAGGCGGACGTCCTTGTAATTGATGGCATCGATCTTCTCGACGCAGAACTTGCATACCTTCTTGCGGCGGAAAAACTTCCGGCCGCCCTCGCGCCCTCCGCCGGGTCCGCCCGGCCGCGGCCCAGTGCGCGGCCCACGAGGGCCACCTTCACGCGGACCGCCTTCACGCGCACCGCCTTCACGCGCACCGCCGTCGGGCCGTGATGCGGGAGCGTCCTCGGTTGCGGCGCCGGTCGGCGCTGCCGATGTCTTGCTTGCTTCGTCTGCCATGCTTCTCCTTTGGGCTACTGGCCCTTCCGCATTCTCCTCGTTACCGCCCATCGTGCAATTACACGTTGGCCGGCGTGGGCTCGCTGCCTTCGGCGGGCGCGCTCTCGCTTGCCGTCACCGCCGCGCTGCTTTCCGCCGCGGCCGCTTCCGCCGCCGCGCGCGTCCCCTTGCCGCGAACCTTGGTGTCGCGAATCGCCTTGACCTTGGCCAGGCGCTTCTGCTCCTCATCAATGCGCACAGTCATGAACTTGATCACCGGCTCGGTTACGCGCAGCCGGCGTTCCACTTCCTTCACCATGCCGCCTTCGCCTTCCAGCGTCATCATGAGATAAATGCCGTCCTGAAACCTGCGCACGATGTAGGCCAGCCGGCGCTTGCCCATGCGCTCCACGTTTTTGACCGTGCCGCCGGCATTGCCCACCTGCGTTTCGACGTTGGAAATCAGTTTGTCCATATCCTCGTCCGCGATGTCGGGGCGGACGATGAACATCAATTCATAGGTACGTTGCATGTATTCTCCAGAGCAACTAGCCCACTAGCAGCTAGCTCAAAGCGTGTTATCGAAACTTGGATTTCACTAACGGCCAGCTGCTAGTAGCTAGTCGCTAGTTGCTTCTTTCCCGTTAAACCGGTTCATCGCCGCCTGCACGCCCTCGGCGAGGATCACCCGCACTGCATCTGCCGCCTGTTCCAGCATCCGGTCAACCGCTTCCAGTTGCGACTTCTTCAGTTGCGACAGCACGTACTTCGCACCATCGCCCACGGGATAATCCGGCCCGATTCCCATACGCACGCGCGTGATCTCCTGCGTACCGAGCGCGGCAATCACCGACTGCATTCCGTTATGGCCCGCCGAGCGCCCCCGGGACCGCACGCGCATGGTGCCAAACGGCAAGTCGAGCTCGTCGTAGAGCACGACCACGTCCTGTTCCGCGTCCACCTCGTACTCGCGTACCAGTTCGGCCACCGACGCACCGCTCAGGTTCATGTAGGTTTCCGGCTTCGCCAGGACGACCTCGTGCCCCGCGATTCGCGTTCTCGCCGTCTGCGCCCGGCAGTGCCGGTTGTTCACGCGGATGCCGCACTCCTCGGCAAGGCGGTCGATCGCCAGAAACCCCATGTTGTGCGGTGTGAACTGATATTCGATGCCCGGATTGCCAAGCCCGACGATCAGCTTCACAGCGCTTATTTCTTCTTCTCCGGCTTCTCGGGCTTCTCCGGCTTTTCACCTTCGGCCCCTTCACCCTCGGCCTCCTGCTTGCCCTTCTTGATGACTTCGGGCTCGGCGGGAGCAGCGGCGGCTTCGGCGCCAGCCTCAGCAGGAGCAGCCTCAACCACTTCCTTCACGTGCACCACGTGCGCTACCAGCTGGTTGGCATCGGTGATGAACTTCAGCTTTCCGCCGTGCGGCAGATCGGAGACGCGAATCATCTGACCGAACTTCAACTGGCTCACGTCGGCGTCGATGTGGCCGGGAATGTCGGCCGGCAGACATTCGATTTCCACCTCGCGCAAAACCTGCTCCAGAATGCCGCCCTCTTGCTTCACGCCCGGCGCCTCGCCCTTCAGCAGGATGGGCACGCTGACCTGCAGCACTTTATCCATCGCGATACGCTTCAGATCTACGTGCAACAGCGCGCCCTTGATCGGTTCGTATTGCCAGTCCACGATCATCACTTTCGCGCTCTGCCCATCGAGGCTGAGATCGAAGATCGAGTTGTGTCCCGACTCCGAATGCAGGATGCGGCTCATCTGCTTGGGATCGACAGCAATCGCCATCGATTCCTGCCCCGCGCCGTACACCACGGCGGGAATCATGCCCGTCTGGCGCAGGCGGCGCGCGTCGTTCTTGCCGCCGCCTCGCCGCGGCTTGGCTTCTACGTTCTTCTCTGCAGTTGCTGTAGCCATAATTTCGTTTGGTTCCTTTACATGAACAGTTTGCTGACCGAAGTCTCTTCGTGAATCGACCGGATCGCGCTACCAATCAGGCCGGCGATCGACAGCACCTTGATCTTCGGCTCGTTGCGCCCGGCCTCGGTTAGCGGGATGGTGTTGGTCACAACGACCTCGGTCAGTTGCGATTGCGAAATTCTCTCAATTGCCGGTCCGGAAAGAACGGCGTGGGTGGCGCAGGCATAGACCCGGCGCGCCCCGGCGCCCAGCAGCGCCTGGCAGGTTTTCACCAGCGTGCCGGCGGTGTCGATGATGTCGTCGAGAATGAGACAGGTACGGCCATGCACGTCGCCGATGACGTTCATCACTTCCGTCTCATCCATTTGCACCCGGCGCTTGTCCACAATGGCCAGCGCCGACTCCATCTTTTTGGCGAAGAAGCGGGCGCGCTCCACACCCCCCGCGTCCGGCGAGACCACGGTCAGATCCGGGAACTGCTGCTTACGGAAGTAGTCCACCAGCACCGGCGAGGCGAACAGATGGTCCACGGGAATATTGAAGAAACCCTGAATCTGCGGCGCGTGCAAATCGACGATCAGGGCGCGATCGGCTCCGGCCGTGGTCAGCAGGTCGGCCACCAGCTTCGACGAAATCGGCACCCGCGGCTTGTCCTTGCGGTCCTGTCTCGCGTAGCCGTAGTACGGGATCACCACCGTGATGCGCCGCGCCGAGGCGCGCTTGAGGGCATCGATGAGCAGCAGCAACTGCATCAGGTGCTCGTTGACCGGATCGCAAGTCGGCTGCACCATGAACACGTCCGCGCCGCGCACGTTTTCCTGGATCTGCACGTAGGTCTCGCCGTCAGAGAACTTTTCGATACAGGCCTGGCCGAGCGGCAACCCGAGGAACTCGCAGATCAAGCGGGCGAGCGCGTCGTTGGCCGTGCCCGAGAAAATTTTCCACTTGTCGTCTTGGCGCGCACGCACCGGCTTGGGTTGCGACAACGGCTTCTGTTGTGCTACCGGAGTTCCGGTGCCCCCGTCGCCGCTGGCTACCGGAGTGGCCACTACGCTCGTTTTGGTCGCTGCGTCCATTACATCAATACCCCGCTTCACCTGGTTTGGTTGTACGCCGGGTTTCCAATTCGCTTTTTCACTTTTCGCCGTGTGCTCTTCGCCAGAGTGTCCGGTTAAGCGCAACGGACAACCGACAACTGGCTACTGAACTTGGCTGGGCGGCTAGGATTCGAACCTAGACAAAGTGCTCCAAAGGCACTTGACCTACCATTAGTCGACCGCCCAGTGAGCCGCGAGCCGCGGGCTTGGAGCTAAATCCCAAACAGCCAACTTGTCGGCCACGCGCCGCAGTTGCAGACAATCCACAGTACAAAGTCAAAGCTAACTTGGGGCCCGAGGTCGCAGCTTCCGTCAACTCGCGGCACCTATCGCCTTCCAGTACTCTGACCGCATCAGCGTTTTAGTCGCGACCACCGTATGGCCGGCAGTCGCCATACATTCGGCTGCGCGCCGCGCCTCCTCTTCCGAGCCAAACAAGCCGTAAACCGTCGAGCCTGATCCCGACAGAGACGCGTAGCGCGCGCCCACGCGCAGCAACTGCTCTTTCACCTCTCGCAACTCGGGATACTCAGGAAAGACGACGCCTTCGAAGTCATTCTCGATCCCGGCTCGGACGAGGTCGAGAAGCGGTGTCTCGGCCCGGTCCCCGCTCCAGGCGGGAACACCGGATGCAGGGTCGGCACCAGCCGAAGCCTGCGGGAAACTGTCGTTCAGCCACGTAAACACACGTTCACTGAACTCATTCATTGTACCTGCTGCTCTCGAGGCGGTCAATGCAGCCTCCGGAGCGAGAAGCTCGTCCCAGCGCGCGAATGCTGTTGGCGTCGAGACGCCGAGGGGCGGGGTGACCACAACCACGTGCATGCGCGGCAAGTCCGGAAGAGGATACACCTCCTCGCCGCGACCAATGCCCAACACTGTCCCGCCGATCAGAAACAGCGGCACGTCGCTGCCCACCTCGGCGGCAATGCGCAGTTTCTCAGTCGCAGCAAGCTGCATGCCCAGTAAGCGCTCCATCGCGAGCATGGTCGCAACCGCATTGGACGACGCGGCTCCCATCCCGCCCTGCACCGGCAAACGCTTCTCGATCTCGATGATCATCTTGCAGCGGCTGCCGGCAACCATTAGTACGCGTTGGGCAGTTTTGTAGCAGGTATTCGACTCATCACAGGGCACGCGGGCGGCATCGCAACGGATCTCGATCCCGGATCCGGGTTGGGTCGCGACGCGAATGACATCATGCAGCGCCAACGTCTGATAAACCGTGCGCAGCTCATGAAAGCCGTCTGCACGGCGGGGGCCGATCTTCAAACCGAGGTTGATCTTCGCAAAGGATCGAGTTGAGATCATGTGGGCGTTCTGAAGATAGATTAGCGCTTTCTGGCCGCCACCACTCTCGGTATTCCCTGCAGGTCCGGTACCACGCGCACCTCCTCCCACATTGTGGGGCCAAGCAGATGTAGTACCGCATCGCGCATCGAGTAGCCGATTTCGACGACCAGCCAACCGCCGGGCTTGAGTGCCTGGTGCGCCTGCTGGACCAGCGGGCCAATTACGTCCAACCCCTGCTCGCCCGCGAAAACGGCGACGCGCGGCTCGAAGTCGCGAACCGACTTTTGTACCTTGTCGGCCTCGCCGAAGCCGACGTACGGCGGATTGCTGACGACAAAATCAAGCTTGTGGATGCCGGTCAGCGCCTGCAACACATCGCTTTGCAGGAAGTGCACGCGCCCGTCTAGTTGCAGCCGGGCCGCATTGGCGCGCGCGATTTCCAGTGCATCGGCTGAGATATCGAGAGCGTAAACTGCGGCACTCTTCAATTCATGTGCCAGCGCCAGCGCGATGCAACCCGAGCCGGTGCCGACATCCACGATCTTCGGCGAAGGGATATCGCGCGCAAGTTCCAGCACCGTTTCGACGAGATGCTCGGTCTCAGGCCGCGGAATGAGCACCGCCGGCGAGACTACGAAATCCAGACCCCAGAACTCTTGATGTCCGGTGACGTACTGCGACGGCATGCCCGTCGCGCGCTGCGCCAGCACTTCGTCGTAGCGGGATTCTTCTTCCGTAGTGAGTTCGCGCTCGGGATGCGCGTAGAGGTATGCGCGATTCACGCCGAGCACGAACATCAGCAGCAGCTCGGCGTTCATACGCGGCGAGCCCACATCGGCAGCTTCCAAACGATCCACCGCCGACGCGAGCGCTTGCTTCAGTTGCATGGAAAAGCTAGTTAACCACAGAGACACAGAGACACAGAGAAATCAAATTTTTCCCCGGTCTTAACCACAGCATCTGGTAGCTACCAAGAAGCCTCCGGAATAGCAACACCTCAGACCGAAAACCTCTGTGTCTCTGTGTCTCTGTGGTTAATTCGCCTTTTACGCCACGACTGCCGACTGCTCCTTCAGCTTTTCGGCCTGGAAGTGCGTGATCAGCGCATCGATCATGGGCTGGATGCGGCCGTCCATGAACTCCGGCAGTTGATGCGCCGTGAAACCGATGCGGTGATCGGTGACGCGGTTCTGCGGGAAGTTGTAGGTGCGAATCTTCTCGCTGCGATCGCCTGAGCCGACCATCGCCTTGCGCTCCTTGGCCAGCGCATCGGCTTGTTTTTGCTGCTCCATCTCATACAGACGCGCCCGCAGCACGCGCATGCCTTTTTCGCGGTTCTTGATCTGCGATTTCTCGTCCTGGCAACTGACGACCGTGTTCGTCGGCAGATGCGTGATGCGCACCGCTGAGTACGTGGTGTTTACAGACTGGCCGCCGGGCCCCGACGAGCAGAAGGTGTCGATGCGGATGTCCTTCGCTTCGATCTTGATGTCTACGTCTTCGGCTTCGGGCAGCACCGCGACCGTCACCGCCGACGTGTGCACGCGGCCTTGCGTCTCAGTCTCGGGCACGCGCTGGACGCGATGCACGCCGCTCTCGTACTTCAGTCGCGAATAGACTCCCTGGCCTTCGATGATGGCGATGACTTCCTTCAGGCCGCCGACGCTCGACTCCGACGTCGAGAGCACTTCCACCTTCCAGCGCTGAGTCTCGGCGTAACGCGTGTACATGCGGAAGATTTCCGCAGCGAAGAGCGTGGCCTCGTCGCCGCCGGTACCGGCGCGGATTTCCACGATGACGTTTTTCTCGTCGTTCGGGTCTTTCGGCAGCAGCAGAACCTTCAGCTCTTCTTCGACCTGCCCTAATCGCTCTTCCAGCTTCTCCAGTTCCTCGCGCGCGTAGGCTAGCATCTCGGGATCGGTCTCGTCGGCGGCGAGCGACTTGCTCTCCTCGATACCGCGCGTGAGGTCTTTGTACTCGCGATACTTTTCGACGATCGGCTGAAGTTCGCTATGCGCCTTCGCGGTCTTCTGGTAGCGCGACGAGTCGGAGACGATCTCCGGCGAGGCGAGCGCCTGGTTGAGCTCTTCGTATTTGGATTCGATTTGTTCTAGGCGTTCAAACATGGGTGTTCAGCCTTATTGTACGGGTAGAGCAGACCTTCAGGTCCGGGTTCATGTGTACCGTTTCTCTTCGCCGGACTTTAGTCCGTCGAGGCTGCGGGGCTGAAGCCCCGCGCCGCCGTATGCCGTCCCTACGGGACTCGGAACTCCATCCTGCTCCTACCCAGCATTCCGCTCCCCGGGTCGCGCGCCTGCGGCGTGCGACCCGGGGCATGCTCCATGCTGGGCTATCATTTTGCCGTTCCGCTTCGCGGGACTCGATCGCTGCCGACGATGCTGTGTCAAACGCACAGTGGTTCGAGAGCCAGGTCACCGGCCCGCAATCTGCTTTTCTTGCGAGCAAAGCACGTCCCTCGCGAGCTCGTGATGACAATCTTCTGTGCAATCAGGTTTCGGTAAACGCGTGAGGGTTTCTCGCGGGTAGCCCCGCTAGGCAATCACCAGTTCGCCGCCGCGCTGCTTTTCCAACTCCATCGCTTCGTTCAGGGCGGCGATGGCGGTTTCGACCTGGTCGTCCGACGGCGGCTGGGTGGTGATGCGTTGCAGCCACAGGCCGGGCTTAGTCAGGATCGCAAACAGCGACGAGCCATGTTTGGCAGCGAAGCGGATCATCTCGTACGAGACCGCGGCGATCACCGGCAGCAGCGCCAAACGGAAGCCGAAGCGCGGCCAGAAAGTCTGTGCCGGGATCAGCATATAGACGAGCATGGCGATCAGCATCACCGTCATCAGGAAGCTGGTGCCGCAGCGCGGATGAAAGGTCTGATAGGCCTGCGCGTTCTTGATCGTGAGCGGGTCGTCGTGCTCAAAGGCGAAGACCGTCTTGTGCTCGGCGCCGTGATACTGATACACGCGCTTGATGTCGGCCATCAGCGAGATGCCCCAGATGAACAGCAGGAACAGCGCAATGCGAATGACCCCGTCGACGACATTGAACAGCACCTGGTTGCCGAACGCGGGATAGTGGTTCTTCAGCTTGGTGGCCGCCACGAGCGGCACAAACTTGTACATGAAGATGAAGAAGCCCAGCGAGAGGATGAGATTGGCGGCGATCATCCAGCCGCTGATGTCGGTCTTCTTCTCTTCGTTGGCTTTTTCCGGCTGCAGATGTTCGAGCGCGACATCGGCGGAGTAACGCAGCGCGCGGAAGCCCAGAGTCATCGCCTGGCCCAGGGTCATGATGCCGCGCAGGAACGGCCAACCCATCCACGGGTGCTTGTCGGAGAGCTTCTCCAGCGGCTCGGAGTGCATCGCCAAGGTGCCGTCAGGCTTGCGGATGCAGATGCCCCAGGCGTGTGGCGAGCGCATCATGACGCCCTCCAGCACGGCCTGGCCGCCGACCAGGGTGGTTTCCTCGCCGCTCTCCAGCGCGGGAAGAAGTTGCACGGCCGCTAAGAACCGCAGATGGCGAAGCAGAGAACGCATGGTGATTGGATGTTCCTCGATGGGGTAAGACGCAGAATCGCGCTAACTTAGGGTAAGCAGGTGAGCGAGGTATGTCAATCGGAGCAAAACCCGCCCAGGCAAACGCGGCTTGGGTAGGCACCCCACCCTGCACCTGGATCGGCTACTTCGTCGCAGCGGCAGCCAGCGGGAATTCCTGCCCCTTCACAGGCGCGAGGAAGGGAATCAGCCAGGCTTGCACGCCGAAGTTGCCGGTCTGTTTCATTTCCACCAGGAACTTGTACTTGAATTCGCCCATCTTGAAAGCGGCGGCGTTGAGATGGAAGACGAACATGCCATTCCTGGAATCGCGGAAGTTGGCGATGTCGGGCGTGAGGTTCTTCACCACCAGCAGGATTTCTCCGCCTTCGTTTTCCTCGGACTCGGCAGTGGTACCGCTCTGCTTTCCGCCAGCCTTGGCCGCACGTTCTGCTTTTTCACGGCGCTCTTCGGCCTCATGCTTCTCGTGGTCATTGCCCTCACCCGCCGGCTGGAATCCCGGCAAGATTTTGCGGGCCTGCTCAAGATTCGAGGGCGGGAAATTGCCGGGGCGCCACTCCGGATCGGGTAGTTCGCCCGCACCTTCAACTGTGTTGTACATCAGCTGAGTTTGACCCGGAGACAGGTCGCGGCGGTCAGGGCGGATGCTGTACTCGGCCACCACCATCGGGAATGCAATGGCCTTCGCCCCCTCGGCGATGGCCAGAGGACGCGGTCCGGGCTCAATCGGCTCGGGAATCGCCAGGTAGAGCGCGTCCCAAGTTTCGGCAATGATCTTTGCCGGACGCTGCTGAAATGCCGCGAAGGTCTTGCTGCTGTCGCCGGAGAATGCGCCTTGCACAACGCAAAGCTGGCCTTTCACGCAGATGGCGGGCGCCAGGTAGGAAGTGGACGCCTTGTTCTTCGCCGATGACCCACCGCGAGCGCCTTTCGCAGCGCCGGCCGCCGGCAGCTTGATTTCTTTCGACACCGGAGCGCCCGCGTTGTCGGCCTGGCGAAACGAAACGGCAAGTCCCAGCTGCCCCGGCGGTACGGTGAGGGCTATCGGCCCATCGGCGGCTTGTGGCGGCTCGCCGGAAATCTCGACCTGCCAGCCCGACAGTGTTGCCGCCTTGCCCGACTCGGCAAACGGCAATGCGAAGCGCGTCACCATCACCTCGGGCGAGCTTTCGTAATCAGCGGGATTGTCCGCCACGCTGCCCGAGACGCGCTCGCCGGGACGAATGTGCGCCGGCAGCACCAATCCCACCTCTTTCACATTGGCGCCCGGAGCCGTCGCTGCCGGCGGACGCGTGTTGCGAGGCGGCGGCTGCGGTTCACGCGCTTTCGCCAGTTGCTGCATCACGTCTTCAGCAGTAAACGTCTTCGCCGTCTCGGGCGCTCCCGACGACTCTTCTCCCGCGGGACACTCGACGCTCTTATAGTCATTGGCTGCCGTGTTCCACTCGGCGCAGGTATAAACGTTCGTTTGCGGATCGTGGCTCAGCCGATGGCCGCCGATCTGCTTGCCGCTGTCATCGAAGACCTGAACAAATTCGCCGGTGAAGTTGGAGTTGTTGTCGTAGGTGTTGTGCGTAATTTTGTGGACCTGTCCGTTGGGCCAGTAGGAGGTGGAGATAGTTTGTGGTACATAGGCGCCGGGAGGATATTCGAGAACGTCCTTCTCCAGGAGTTTGCCGTCAGCGCCGATTGTGTCTGTCTCGGTCACTTTGCCGCTGGCGTCGTAGTGCAGCTCGAGCTTGCGTCCGCCCCCGGCGTCCTGCACTACAGTTTTTTGCGCATGGGCCGGCGTGGTCACGGCAATGAGCAGCACCAGGAC
>Ga0335073_10002889_pt1 | contig 23707 bp, 28 predicted proteins | sample Lox_Sample_22_FD_207093 | JGI IMG/M metagenome (GOLD analysis project Ga0335073, IMG submission 207093) | Soil microbial communities from Loxahatchee National Wildlife Refuge, Florida, United States - Lox_Sample_2.2 | ecosystem: Environmental > Terrestrial > Soil > Wetlands | place: USA... | reverse complement strand
GTACGCCTCTTTGGCGCGCAGATCGATGATGAGCGCCCCCTGGTTCATGAGCCGCACCACCTGCATCGAGGACAGCGCGGCGAAGCTGCGCACGCGCTCGCGCACCTCGTTCACCGTCACGGCGAGTGCGGCGAGCACGGCGCCGGCCGAGAGGTAGGGGTGATGCATGATGTACTCGAGGAGTCGCTGCATGCGGAGAGACGACCTGGCATTTTTCGGGGCGGGAAAGTATAGCAGCGGGCGCAAGGCTTGTATGCTTAAGCGCGTCCAGCCCACAACGATCGGGTCCTCGCCATCAAACGAGTGCGACTACTTGCCCTGCTCACGCTGTGCTTCGCTGCCGGCGTCCTGAGATCGGCCGCGCAATCTCCGAGCGCCGCCGAGGCGCAGACCAAGCTCGAGGCGCTGCGCGCACGGATCGCGCAGTTGACGACCCGTCTCGGTGCCGAGCTCAAGGAGCGCGACGCGTTGAGCACGCGCCTGCGCGATGCGGATCTCGGCATCACCAGCGAGCGCCGGCGCCTGGAAGCCCTGGAATCCGAGCAGCAGGCGGCCGAGCGGCAGCGCAGCGAAGTGCGCGCCGACGAGGCCCGCGTGCGCGACTCTCTCGCGGGCGAGCGCAGCGCGCTCGCGGCCGAAGTGCGCGCGCAATACATGATGGGGAAGAGCGATGAAGTGCGTCTGCTGCTGAGCCAGGCGAACCCGGCCGATGCCGGGCGCATGCTCGCCTACTACGGCTACCTCGCGCGCGCGCGCGCGGCCAAGATCGAGGAGATTGCCGCGGCGGAGACTCGCCTGCAGCAGCTCGTGGCCGAGAGCGACGCGGCGGCCGAGAAGCTCAGGGCGCTCAAGCAAGAGGCGAGCCGGCAGGTGGCCGAGCTCAGCCGCGCGCGCGCCGCGCGCGCGCAGGCGGTGGCCGAGCTCGACGCACGCGTGGCGAGCGGCAACCAGGAGCTGGCGCATCTCGAGCGTGAGAAGCAGGCGCTGGAATCGCTGGTGGCCGACTTGACGCGCATGCTCAAGGACGTTCCGCTCGACTCGCGCGAGCGCTTCGATCAGCTGCGCGGCAAGCTGCCTTGGCCGGTGCCAGGCAAGATGACCGTACGCTTTCAGGAGACGCGGACCAACGGCGCTCCTACCGCGGTGCGGTCGAGCGGGGTGACCATCGAGAGCGTGCGCGGCGCCAAGGTGCGCGCGCCGTTCTTTGGCCGCGTCGTCTACGCCGATTGGCTGCAGGGCATGGGGATGCTGATGATCATCGCGCACAGCGGCAACTACTTGACGCTCTACGGGCGCGCAGAGGTGCTCTACAAATCGGTCGGCGACGCCGTGGTACCGGGCGAGGTGATCGCCGCCCTGAGCGATGCGGCCGGCGTGCCGCCGCAGCTCTATTTCGAGATTCGCGAGGGCCGTCACCCCGTCGATCCAAGAGCATGGCTCAGATCGGCGCCATGACATGAACCCGCCGCGCCGCGGCACGCGCCATCTGGCGGCGAAACGCCGGCGCACGTATGCTGGTGCGTGTCATGGGCAGGAAAATGCGCGGCGCCGCGCTGGTTGGCGCAGGGCTCTTGGTCGGCTTGTCCGTGGGACTTGCCGGGGGAGTTCTCGCGGACAAGCCCGCCGCTCTCGGGCAGGACGTGCCGTGGCAGGACGCCCGACTCCTGGCCGAGGTGCTGGAGCGGGTCGAGCGCGAGTACGTCGAGCCGGTGGACGATCACCGCCTGCTGCAAGCGGCCATTCGCGGCATGGTGTCCTCGCTCGATCCGTATTCCGCCTATCTCGACGGCGATGAGTACGACGACATCAAGATATCGAGCTCGGGACAGTATTCGGGCGTCGGCATCGAGGTATCGATGGAGGATGGCCAGGTCGTGGTCGTCGCGCCCCTCGATGGGTCGCCGGCGGCGCAGGCAGGCATCCGTTCGGGCGACGTGATCGCGACCATCGACGGCGTCCCCGTGAACACGACCACGCTTGCCGACACCATCGGTCGCATGCGCGGCAAGGAAGGGACGCAGGTCAAGATCGGCATCTTGCGCGAAGGCAGCACGGAGCCGCTGCAGATCACCCTCAAGCGCTCACGCGTCCAGCTGCACAGCGTGAGCTCGGAGCTGCCCGAACCCGGCTATGGCTATGTGCGCATCGCGCAGTTCAGCGAGAGCACCGGCGAGGAATTGACGCAGGCCTTGAAGGAGCTGCGGACCCGGAACGGCGCTCCGCTCAAGGGTCTGGTGCTCGACCTGCGCAACAACCCGGGCGGTGTGCTCGAGGCGGCGGTCGCGGTGGCCGATGCCTTCCTCGATTCGGGCGTCATCGTCAGCGCCAAGGGTCGCACCGCGGAGTCCCGATTCGAGATGAGCGCGACGCCGGGCGACGATCTCAACGGCGCCCCCATCGTGGTGCTGGTGAACGGCGGCTCGGCCTCGGCCGCCGAGATCGTGGCGGGTGCGTTGAAGGACCATCATCGTGCCACGCTCATGGGGCGCACCACGTTCGGCAAGGGCTCGGTGCAGACGGTGATGCCGCTGGGCCACGATCGGGCCATCAAGCTCACCACCTCACTCTATTTCACCCCTTCGGGAATCTCGATCAACCACCGCGGCATCGCGCCCGACATCGAAACCGAGCGTGAGCCGTCGCCGCCGGCAAACCCGCCGCCGGCCGATGCTCCGCTCACCGAGCGCGACCCGGAAGTGAAGCGCGCGATTCAGGAGCTCAAGGTGCCGACGGTGAGCGGGCGCGGTTCGGTAACCGCATCGCTCAGGAACTGAAGGCCCGTGCGCAGCACCCAGTCGATCGAGATCCTGTGCCTCGCGCTCGCCGCGCTGGTCCTGGTCTGGTCCGGAGCGGTGGTCTCCCAGACCTGGGCCGTGGTCGGCTCGCTCGCGGCCTTCACCGCCGCGATCATCGCGTTCCGCTCGCGGCGCTTCTTCCCCGGCCGCACGCGCACACGCCTCTGGATCGAATCCTGGTCGATGGTGGCCTTCGTCACCGCCGTGCTCTGGTTCACCGGCAAGAGCGCCAGCCCGCTCTTCAATCTGTATCTGCTGCCGATCATCCTGAGTGCCCTCACCCTGGGCCGGCTCGTGACCTTGACCCAGGTGGGTGCGATCGCGGTATGCCACGTCTGGCTCGGCTCGGCGACGCCCGGCTTCGACGTGCTCTCGCTCGTGTACGCGAGCCGCGCCGTGGGCCAGCTGGCGCCGTTCCTGCTGGTCGCCTACCTGACCACCACCTTGTCGGCGGACATCACCGAGGCGCGCGAGCGGATCGAGAATCTCGCCCAGACCGATACCCTCACCGGCCTTTACAACCTGCGCATGTTCAACGAGGCCTGGCAGCGCGAGCACGCGAGCTGCGAGCGCGGCCAGGGCCTGTATGCCCTGTTGATGATCGACATCGACAAGCTCAAGGACATCAACGATACCTTCGGCCACGAGGCCGGCAACAGCGCGATCACGCTGGTCGCGCAGTGCCTGCAACGGAGCATTCGCGGCACCGATCTCGCCGCGAGCTACGGCGGCGATGAGTTCGCGGTGCTCTTGCCGGGCGCCTCGCCCGAGATCGCCGAGTCCGTGGTCAAGCGGGTGCGCCACAACGTGTACAAGACCACCCTCGATCTGCGCTCCCGCATGATCCGCTGCAGCGTCAGCATCGGCGTCGTCAACTATCCGCGCGACGGCCGCGACATGCGCGAGCTCATGAGCATGGCCGATCACAAGATGTATCGTGACAAGGAGCTGCGCCGCGCGCCGGGCATCGAGGCCAGCGGCTAGCGCGGGCGGCGGGCGGCGGGCGGCGGGCCGGGAGGCGCTGCGCAGGCGTGCCGGGAATTCCGGGCAGGGCTCGAGCCGCGTAGGGATTTCTCCCGGTACCGCACGACTGGTTTCGCAAAACGTTTGGAGTTTCGCGCGAACAATGGCAAAGTTAGCGCTAGATCACGTCGAGGCGTGGTTTACATATGATTATCTAGAATCGTGAATTGAACCCACGTCTAGGACTGATCCCGATGGCATCGATTGACTTCCGGCGGCGTGCTCTCTCGGCGACGCTCGCCGCCTCCCTGATGACGGCCCTTGCCATGACCGCGGCGGCGAAGCCTGCTCCCGAGCCGAAGCTCAAGTCGAGCTCGGTCTTGATCCTCGACCAGCGCGACTCTTCGGTCCTGTATGCGCGCAATTCCGACGTGGCGGCGCCGATCGCCTCCATCACCAAGCTCATGACCGCGCTGGTGGTGCTCGATGCCAAGCAGCCGATGGACGAGCCGCTCGAGATCACCGAGGCCGAGCTCGATCTGCCGAAGATGAATGTCTCGCGCCTCTCGGTGGGCACGGTGTTGACCCGCGGCGATCTCATGCATCTCGCGCTCATGGCCTCGGAGAACCGCGCGGCGCACGCGCTCGGCGCCAACTATCCGGGCGGCCTCGGCGCCTTCGTGCGCGCCATGAATGCCAAGGCTGCGGAGCTCGGCATGCGCAGCGCGCATTTCGCCGATCCGACCGGGCTGTCGAGCGAGAACGTCGCGAGTCCCGAGGACCTCTCCAAGCTGGTGATCGCGGCCTCCCACAACGCGGTCATCCGCGAGTATTCGACCGACAGGAACTATACCGTGCGCGTGCACCGGCATCTGGTCGAGTTCCGCAACACCGACAACCTGGTGGCGAATCCGACCTGGAACATCATCGTGCAGAAGACCGGGTACATCGCCGAGGCCGGCAAGTGCCTGGTGATGGAGGCGGTCATCGAGGGCCGCAACGTGGTCATCGTGCTGCTCGATTCGCTCGGCAAGTACACCCGCGTCGCCGACGCAAAGCGCGTCAAGAGCTGGATGGAGTCGCTCTCCACCGAGCGCGTGCGGATGTCGATGCGCTGATCGCGCGGCGCGTCCGCGCCGCCGCGCTTGCGGGCTAGCCTCCTCCAGAGCGCCGGGCATCGGCGCCGTTCGCCGGCTTTGCTCCGTCGGCCACGTCTTGCTTGCGCAGGGTCATCCAGACGGCGATGTCCCAGGCATTGTGAATACCCGTGAACAGCAGAAGGAGCGAGGCGCCTGCCACGCCATCGAGCGCCGCGTCGGGGTGGCTGCGCACGATGCAGGCGAGAGCGGCGAGTCCCGCATAGGCCAGGACCGGCAGGATCACGTTCCAGATCCAGTCCTCCCAGACGGGCTCGTAGGTCCCGAGATTCCGCCGGATGCGCGCATGGATCCAGCCGATGTAGATGATCCCCGCGACTCCGACGGTGCCGACGCCGATGGCGAGCGAGAGCAGGGTCTGATGCGGCACACACAGATAGGCGGCGAGCGCGAGCACGGTGCCGAAGTGAACGATGGTGGGCGTGACGAAGCTGTGAACGCCCGTCGGGTTCACGCGTTGCGCATCTCCCGCCAGGGCGATGACCACGAAGGTGAGCCCGGTGAGGCCGCCGGCGCAGGAGCCGGTGATCACGTAAAAATTCGCCCAGTCGGCGAGCGGGGCCCAGGCCATGACTGGAAATTATAGGTCAAGACCTCGCCAGATGGATCGCGGCGCCGATGAGGCCGCCGACGAGCAGGATCAGGATGGGCAAGAAACTCAGCCCGAATCCGGCGCTGCGCGTCTTCGGATCCCTGACATAGCTCGCCGAATAGATCTGCCGCCCGATGAGGTAGATCGCACCGAGCCCGGCGGCGGCGAACGCATTCACGTAGTGGGCGAACAGATACAGGCCCGGCAGCAGCACCACGAGCTGTTCCAGGGTGTTCTGCTGTACACGGAAGTGGCGCTCGAAGATCTCATTGCCGGTGATCGCCGGCGCGTGCACGCCGTACTTGCTGCGGGCCCGTCCCACGTGCATTCCGAAGACGATGAATTGCAGAAGTGCGAGCATAGTCACGATATCCACATAAGCCATGCGCCTTTCCCCTTGTTGTTGAATTCGAGCACTGCGGCCCGGCTTGTTTTCTGGCAGGCTTCCGCCCCTACAACAGATAAGGGCGAGAGCAGCGATGAGTTTACCCCGCAAGTCTACCCGTTCGGGTACGCGCGGCTATGCGCACTTGGTCGAGGTCAAAGTGCCCGTGGCGCGGGTCTGGCGAGCCCTCACCGAGCCGGCGCTGGTGCGCATCTGGTCGGGGCAGGAAGCCGAGATCGATGCGCGCGAGGGCGGCCTTTACCGGATCGGCAAGCGCGGTGGCGGGGCGCGCGAAGCGCACATCGACGTGTTCGATCCCAACCGGCGGCTGCGTCTCATCTACCTGAGCGACCCGGACCTGCCGGCCGCCGCGAGCGCCGTGGTGGACGATTTCCTGCTCGACGTCAAGAAGGGCGATGGCACCACCTCGCTGCGCCTTCTCGGTTCGGGCGTGCCCGAGTCGCCCGACTGGGACTCGCTCTACGTGCGCATCCGCATGGGATGGGAGCGCTTCATGGCGCGCATCAAGGTGACGCTGGAAAGTCCGCCGAAGCCCAAGAAGCCGGTCAAGGCCGTGCCCAAGGATCCGCCTCTGCCGGGGCTCGACTACTAGACTCGCCCGCCTTCAGGGTCTCCGCTGAGCGCACCGCGCCCGCCCGAGCGCGCGGAGCTGCGCGCCTACTGCGCGATCACGGCGAAGGCGCCGCTGCCGTACTTGCCGAGCCCGATCTCGAAATCGACCCGCGTCTTGGAGCCGGCGATCGCCGCCGCCGTTGCCGGCACCTGTTTCGCCGCAAACACGTCCTGCAGCTTGAGGTGCGGCGAGCCGTCCTTGAGGATCAGTCGGGTGCAGATGTTCATCACTTCGCGCAGGTTGTCGCTCATCGTCGAGGTGAGCGCCTTGCTCTTGATGGCATCCTTCGCCGCCGCCGGCGGCAGGATCGACAGCGCCGCACCGCTGTTGGCGGCGAAGCTCAGGTCGCAGGCGCACAGCGCGCGCGGCGCGCCTTCGTCGGTCACGTAAACGGCCACGAAGCTCGAGGAGGCCGCCGAGGCGTCGAGCTTGGCGGCAGGCTTCACCGTGAGACCGTCGAACAGAAAGCCGAGGAGGTCCTTGATCTGCGCCGCATCGGGCAGGGGCACGCTGCTCATTTGATGATCCCGCCGAGGGCTTCCTTGAACGACTCGGGGGTGAAGGGCTTCGATATCAAGAAACGCGCGCCCGCGCTGAGCGCGCGCTGGCGCATGTCGGGCGTCGCCTCGGTGGTGACGAACCCGAACGTGACCTTCGAGCCGGCCTTGATCAGCGATTCGAGCAGCTCGATGCCGGTCATGTTCGGCATGTTCCAGTCCGAGAGCACGAGATCCGGCGGCGAGGCGCCGATCGCGGCCAGCGCCTTCGCGCCGTCATCCGCCTCGCTGATCTCGTGGCCGTCGAATCCGGCCTGCCGCAACGTCTTGCGCACGATCATGCGCATCGCGGTCGAGTCATCGACGATCAGAATTTTCATCCGAGCTCTCCCCCACGATGGTGGCTCTCGATCCCGCGCCGCGGATCAGGCGCGTCGATAGATGGTCTTGCCGACGAGCGCATAATCTTCGCACACCTTGAACAGGCTTTCGGAGTGACCCAGGAACAGCACGTCGTTTGCGCGCTGCAATAACGCCACCCGGCTGAACAGCTCGCGCTGCGTTTCCTTGTCGAAGTAGATGATCACGTTGCGGCAGAAGATCGCGTCCAGCGGTCCTTTCATCGGCAGAGGACGCAGCAAATTCAGCTGCTTGAAGGTGATCAGCCCTGCAAGTTCGGAAGCCACCCGGTACGAGCCGCGCTCTTCCCCGCCGAGCTCCTCGAAAAAGCGCTCGCGCCGGCGCTGCTCGAGACGGCTCAGGCGCTCCGCTGAATACACCCCGCTCCGGGCGATCCTCACCATCTCCGAGTCGATGTCGGTCGCCAGGATCTTCACGTCCCAGCGCGCCAGATCCGGGATCGCCTCGCGCACCGCCATGGCGATCGAGTAGGCCTCCTCGCCGGAAGAGCAGGCCGCCGACCAGATCCGTATGCGGCGCGAGGCACGCGGGTCGGCGACGCGCGGCTTGAGCACGTGCTCCTTGAGGTACTCGAAGTGATGCGATTCGCGAAAGAACGCCGTGAGGTTGGTCGTCATGGCGTTGCAGAACTCGCGCAGCTCCGCGGCGTCGTCCGATTCGAGCAGCTGGCGGTACTCGCCGAATGAGTGCAGTCCGAGCGCGCGCAGGCGCCGCGACACCCGGCCGTACACCAGCTCCTTCTTGGAGTCGGTCAGGTGAATACCGGTCTCCTGCTTGATGAGCGCGCGCAGCGCCGCGAAGTCGGAGTCATCGAACGCGAATTGGCGCGCGCGCTCGGTCGCGCCGGCGCCGCCTTCGCGCAGGCCGCGCTCGCTCATCAGAACAACTCCGCGGTGCTGCGCTCTTCGAGCTCCGCGGCCATGAGCCGCCTCTGCTCGACCTCTTGCGCGCGCTCCACCTCGCGCAGCAGACTGAGCCAGTCCTCGTAGCTGCGCTCGGAGCGGTCGCGCAACAGGGCTTGCAGATGCTCGAGCCCGCGCCGGATGTGACTCACTCGCTGCGCCAGCCGGTCGTGATACTGCAGCGCCACGACCGCCGTGGCGAGCGAGGCACCGATCTCGGCGCACGGCTCGCGCAGTCCTTCCATTCCGGCGTGCTGCGCGGCGATGGCGTCGATCTGTTCGCTGGCGGCGGCCAGGCGGTGGAACGAGCGTCCGACCGCGACGCAATCGCGGCTCGACTCGTGCAGCGAGTCGGCGAGCTGCTCGCTCAACACCGCGAGCAGCCGTGCGAATTCGTCGATGACCTGGCGCAACCCGGCGCCCGCACCCGTGACCGCTGCCCCGCTGCTCATGACGCGGCGCAACCCGAGAAGTCCGCGGCGAGTCCCAGCAGCTCGAGCGCACGCCTCACCGCGAGCGAGTGGCCGCGGAACTCGATCTGGATCGCCCGGCGCATGCCTTCCTGTTTGAGAGCCAGCAGGAGCTGGATGCCCGCCGCATCCACCGCCGTGACCGATTCGAGATCGATCGTGAGCGGCTTTCCGGCCTCGAGCGCCTGGCTGAGCGTCCGATGATCGGCCTCCACATCGCGGATCTCGAGCGCCGTGCCGGCCTTGAGCACGGTGGGTGCCGAGTCATGCGCGGCTTCCTGGGTGACGGTGAAGGTCATGGCGAGCTCATGCCGCGATGCTCGATGCAACCAGGGTCTCGATGTCGAGCAGCATCACCAGCCTGCCGTCGATGTCCGCGATGCCCTCGACGTGCGTGCGCTCGCCGACGCCCGGGAGCTGCGGCGGCGGCCGGATACGCTCGGCCGGGATGTGATGAACCTCGTTGACCGCGTCCACGACCAGGCCGGCGATGCGCTCACCGCGATGGCCCGCGACCCGCACCACCACGATCACCGTGGTCGAATCGTAGGGGACTTGCTTGAGTCCGAAGCGCATGCGCAGGTCGATCACGGGCACGATGGCGCCGCGCAGGTTGACCACGCCGAGCATGAACGGCGGTGCGTAGGGGACGCGCGTCACCGAATCGAATCCCTTGATTTCCTGGACGCGCGTGACGTCCGCGCCGTAGTGCTCGCCGCCCAGCGTGAAGCTCACATACTGCTCCGAGCGGCGATTCGCGGCGGGACGTTCGAGGGTGGCGCTCATGGGCGGTGCGGCGCGGCCTTCAGGCCGCGAGTCCCACGCCGTGCTCGGCGCATTCGAGAAACTTGACGATCAGGCTCGGCACGTCGAGGATCAGCGCGACCGTCCCGTCGCCGTGGATGGTCGCGCCCGCGAGGCCGGGAACCTGCCTGAAGTTCGTGTCGAGACTCTTGATGACGACCTGCTGCTGCGCCAGCAATTCGTCGACCAGGATCGCCACGTGGCGGCCGTCGGATTCCGCGACCACCAGCAAGCCCTTCTCGACATCGAGGCTGTCGGGCTCGATGTCGAACATGCGGTGCAGGCGGATGATCGGCAGGTACTCATGGCGGTGCTTGAACAGCTCGGTCTGTCCGGCCACGCTGTAGATGTGCTCGCGCTTCGGCTGCACGGTCTCGATGATCGAGACCAGCGAGATCACGTAGGTCTCCTTGCCGACGCGCAGCATTTGACCTTCCAGGATCGCGAGCGTCAGCGGCAGGCGGATGCGGATGGTGCTTCCCTGGCCGGGGGTGGAGGAGATCTGCACGTGTCCGCCGAGATCGGTGATGTTTCGCCGCACCACGTCCATGCCCACGCCGCGGCCGGACACATCGCTCACCGCTTCGGCCGTGGAGAAGCCCGGCAGGAAGATGAGGTTGTAGATTTGCTCGTCGGTCAGCGTTGCATCCTGCGCGATGAGGCCGCGCTCCCGCGCCTTGGCCAGAATGCGCGTCTTGTTGAGCCCGGCGCCGTCGTCCTTGACCTCGATGATGATGCTGCCGCCCTCGTGGGAGGCGTTGAGCTCGAGCGTGCCCGTCTCGCTCTTGCCCGCCGCGAGCCGCGCCTCGGGCGTCTCCAGTCCGTGGTCGAGCGAATTTCGCACCAGGTGCACCAGCGGGTCGCCGATCTTCTCCAGAACGATCTTGTCGAGCTCGGTGCTTTCTCCGTTCAGCTGGAGCTCGACCTTCTTGCCCAGCTTGCGCGACAGCTCGTGCACCAGGCGCGGGAAGCGGTTGAACGAGAAGCTGATGGGAAGCATGCGGATCTTGAGCACGCTTTCCTGCAGCTCGCGGGTGTTGCGGGCGAGCTGCGAGAGCCCGCGCCGCAGCGATTCGAGGTCCTGCAAATCGAACTCATCGGAGAAGCGGCCGAGCATGGATTGGGTGATGACCAGCTCGCCCACGAGATTGATGAGCGCATCCACCTTTTCGGTGGCCACCCGGATGGATCCGGATTCCGCGCCGAGCTTGTGCGCCGCCTGCGCGCTCGCGGCCCGCGCCGGCGCGCCCGCCGGTGCGGGGGCTTCTCTCACGGAGGCCGGCACGCTCGTGCGCTCGCGTGCGGCGTGGGGCCGCGTCTGCGTGCTCGGCTCGGCGCACGTGCTCGGCTCGGGCGCGGCCGCCGCAGCAATGCTTGCGGCGCCGCCGGCGGGAGCGCCGCCGGCCGGAGCCACGAGCTCGTATTGGATGCTCGAGTTCGCATCGACCCAGTCGAACACCTCGGTGAGCTGCTCTTTCTGTGCCGCGCCACGCAGGTCGAGCATCCAGTCGAGGTAACACTCGGTCGGATCGAACGCGCCCAGCGGGGGCAGGCGTTCGATGTGCGCCGTGACCTCGAGCTTGCCGAGCGCCTGGAGCTGGTCGAACAGGCGCACCGGGTCGTTGCAGGTCTTGAACAGACTGACGTGCGGCTTGAACGAGATGCGCCAGTGCGACTCCCCGGCCTTGGGCGCGTCCGCGGCAGGCGTCAGGGCGGCAGGCGTCAGGGCGGCGGGCGTCAGGGCGGCGGGCGTCAGGGCGGCGGGCGTCAGGGCGGCGGGCGTCGCCGCCGGCCGGCTCGCAGGAGCCGCGGCGCCCGGCGCTTCTGGAGCGGCCCCCTCGTTGGACAGGATCTCAGCGAGCCTCGCGGTGAGCGCGTCGGCGCTCGCGCAGAGGATCGGGCGATCGGCCTGCGCGAGCCCCATCATCTCGCGCATCACGTCGACGGCTTGCAGCAGGACCTGCACCGCATCGGAGGTGACGGCGCGGGTGCCGTTGCGCATCTCGTCGAGCAGCGTCTCGACGGCGTGAGTGAATTGCGAGATCTCCATGAAACCGAAGGTGCCGGCGCCGCCCTTGATCGAATGCGCGGCGCGAAAAATGGTATTGATGGTTTCGCGATCGGCATTCGCGTCGAGATTGAGCAGACGCGACTCCATCACCTCGAGGCCTTCGTTGCTTTCCTCGAAAAAGACCTTGACGATCTCCGCCATTTCGGGATCGATCGCCATCGACTACAGCACCTTGGCGATGGTGGCGAGCAGCTTCTTGGGATCGAAGGGTTTCACCAGCCATCCGGTCGCGCCGGCTTGCTTGCCCTGCATCTTCTTGTCCTGGCCCGCCTCGGTGGTCAGCACGAGCATCGGAACGAACTTGTAGGCTTCGAGCTGGCGCAGCTCGCGCACCAGCGTGATGCCATCCATCTGCGGCATGTTGACGTCGGTGAGCACGAGATTGACCGCATTCGAGCGCGCATAGGCCAGCGCCTCCACGCCATCCGCCGCCTCGACCACCGAATACCCGGCATGTCTCAGGGTGAAACTGACCATCTGGCGCATGGAGGCCGAGTCGTCGACGGCTAGGATGGTGGCTGACATAGGATTACCTCGATTTCGTTGGATATCGGCGAGTCAGGCGCAAGATTGAGTCGCTCATGGGGCCGCCGGGCTGAGCTGGCTGAGGCTGGGCTGTGCGCGGCTCTCGGCGAGGCGGTAAACCGCGGGGCTGATGGCCTGAAGCGGCAGAACCTGGCACGCCGCACCCATGGCGACCGCCTCGCCCGGCATGCCCCACACGACGCTCGTGGCTTCATCCTGTGCGATGGTCTCCGCGCCCGCCTCGCGCATTTCCTTGAGACCGAGCGCTCCGTCCGCACCCATGCCGGTGAGGATCACGCCGATGGCGTTGCCGGCCGCCTGCTGGGCGACCGAGCGGAACAGCACGTCCACCGAGGGCTTGTGCCGGTTCACCGGCAATCCGTCATCGAGACGGCACACGTAGCGGGCGCCGTCACGCACCAGGAGCAGGTGCCGATCTCCGGGCGCGATGTAGACGTGTCCGGGCAGCACCTGCTGGCCGTCCTCGGCCTCGTAGACCGTGAGGCGACAGGAATTGTGCATGCGCTTCGCGAACGAGGTCGAGAAGGCCTTGGGAATGTGCTGCGCGATCATGATGCCCGGGGCGTCGGGCTCGAAGCCCATCAACACTTCCTTGATGGCTTCGGTCCCGCCCGTGGATGCGCCGATCGCGATGATCCGATCGGTGGTGCGAAAATGCGCCGGCCTCGCCTTGGCGAGCACCGCCTCCACGCCGTGGCGCTCGGCAACCGGCGCTGCCGCCGAGTGGATTGCGCGCACCCGCGCCTTGGCGGCGGCCTTCACCTTGGCGAGCAGCTCATCGCGGTATTCGCCGAGGGTCGCGGCGACGTCGAGCTTGGGCTTCGGCAGATAATCGAGCGCGCCTGCCGCCAGCGCGTCGAGCGTGATCCCGGCCCCGTGCTCGGTGAGCGTCGACACCATGATCACGGGCATCGGGCGCAGCCGCATGAGGTTGCGCAGGAAGGTCACCCCGTCCATCTTCGGCATCTCGACGTCGAGCGTGAGCACATCCGGATTGAGCGCCTTGATCTTCTCGCGGGCCGCGTAGGCATCGCCCGCCGTGCCGACCACCTCGATCGCCGCGTCGCTCGACAGCATGTCGGTCAGCAGGCGCCGCACCAGCGCCGAATCGTCGACGATCAACACCCGGATGCGGCGGCCGGCGCTCATGGGCCTACTCGAACAGCTCGACGTCGCTGTCGGCCGGCGCGGCCGCGAGCCGCGCCCGGTATTCGACGTCGCTCTCGGCCACATTGCGCGTCTCGATCGGCCGCAGGCGCTTGACCAGCACTTGGCCGGTGGCCGGAAGGTAGATGAGGTGCCGTGGCGCAGTGCCGCCGAGATCTTCGGCCGCCACGCGCAGCTTCTCCAGCGCGACGAAACCGCGCACGAAGGCGATGTTGCGTGCTCCGACGTCGGTCATCGCCGGCAATATCCGGCCGCCGCCGAACAATTTGACCTCGAGCCGCTCGCGCCGCGCGCCGAGCTTGAGCGTCTCGTTGATCAGGCTCTCCATCGCGTAGGCACCATAGCGTGTCGACGGGCTCCCGTCGGCGGGACTCCAGGCATCGACGCCGATCGAGGCGTCCTCGGGCAGCATGAAGTGGTTCATGCCGCCGACGCCGAGCTCCACATCGCGCACGCAGGCCGATACGCACGAGCCGAGCACCGTGGTCACGGCCTCGGCATCGCGCGTCACGTAGTATTCGCCCGGCAGAATCTTGGCCGACCAGCGCTGGATGCGCGGATCCCAGTGGCGGCGCACGCGCTCGAATCCGGCGACGGCTTTGGGCTTCGGCGTTTTGGCCGAGCGGTCGAGAATGGTCGACATCGGTCGCTCCGGCTCGGGCCGCTAGCTCAAAACTCCTTCCATTCGTCATCCGAATCGCCGACCGCGACCTTGGCCGGCGCGGGCCGCGCCGAGCGCGCCGCGCCCGTCCAAGGGCGCGCGCCGCCGCGGCGCTCCGCGTGCGCGCCGCCCGCGGCCGAGGGCTTGCGAGCCGGGCCGTCCTCGGCGCGGGCCGCGACCGCCGCCGCCTGCGCGGCCGCGGCGGCCTCGGCCGAGACCTTGTAGCGCGCCATCATCTCGTTGAGCGCCTTGGCCTGCCCGGCCATCGACTGGCTGGCGGCGGAGGCTTCCTCGACCAGCGCCGCATTCTGCTGCGTCATCTCGTCGAGCTGCATCACCGCCTTGTTGACCTGATCGATTCCGGCGGACTGCTCCTGGCTCGCGCCGGCAATCTCGCCGATGATATCGCTCACCTTCTTGACCGCCGTGACGATCTGGTCGAGGGTCTGGCCGGATTGGGTGACCAGCGCCGAGCCCTCCTCCACCTTCTTCACGCTGTCCTGGATGAGCGCCTTGATCTCCTTCGCCGCCGTCGCGCTGCGTCCGGCGAGATTGCGCACCTCGCTCGCCACCACCGCGAAGCCGCGGCCCTGCTCTCCGGCGCGCGCCGCTTCGACCGCCGCGTTGAGCGCCAGCAGGTTGGTCTGGAAGGCGATCTCATCGATGACCCCGATGATGTCGACGATCTTCTTCGAGGCTTCATGGATCCCGCTCATGGCGCGGATCGCTTGGCCCACCACGCTCCCGCCCTTGTCGGCCTGGTCGCGCGCGGCAGTCGCCAGCTGGCTCGCCTTGCTGGCGTTGTCGGCGTTCTGCTTGACCGTGGAGGTCATCTGCTCCATCGAGGAAGCGGTCTGCTCGAGGCTCGAGGCCTGCTCCTCGGTGCGCTGGCTCAAATCGGTGTTGCCGTGGGAGATCTCCTCCGAGCCGCGCGACACCTCGGTCGCGGCCGCTTGCACCCGGCTCACGAGCTCGCCCATGTTGTCGGAAAGCCGGTTGATCCCCTTGCCGATCTCCGCGAACACGCCGCTCTTGCCGTCGATGTCCATGCGCTGGGTGAGATTGCCGGCCGCCACGCTCTCCACCAGCGCCTTGATCTCGGACTCGGTTGCAAGCTCCGCCGTGCGATCCAGCCACTCCACGACCGTGCCCATGCGCCGCCCGGCGGCGTCCAGCATCGGGCTCGCACTGATGCGCAGAGTGCGGCCGCCGACCTTGAACTGCGTGGTGAGCGTCTTGGAGAGATTCGCGAGCACGTTGCGCTGATGCGAGGGATTCTTGTGAAACATGTCGATATTGGAACCGAGCAAGCGCGCCGGGTCGAAGCTCGGCAAATCCTTGCGCAGGTCCGCTTGCACCCCGCTGAACATCTCGCGCATCGAGTTATTCAGGTAAATCACATTCAGGTTCGCATCCGCGACCATGATGTTCGAGCTCAGGTTGTCGAGCGCACCTTTGAAGGCGGCGTTCAATTCGTCCTGATGCTTCTGCGCGGTGATGTCGGTCGCGTACTTGACGACCTTGAAGGGTCGGCCGTTCATGTCCATGATCGGGTTGTAGGAGGCCTGAATCCAGACCTCGCGGCCGCCCTTGCCGATGCGCTTGTACTGTCCGGCATCGAACTCGCCGCGGCCGAGCTTCTCCCAGAACGCGCGGTATTCGGCGCTGTCGCGGAAGGAGGCTTCGCAGAACATGCGGTGATGCTGCCCGCGGACTTCCTCGAGCGTGTAGCCCAGGGTGTTCAGGAAGTTCTCGTTGGCCGTGATCACGGTGCCGTCGAGCTTGAACTCGATGACGGCCTGCGCCTTGCCCACCGCTTTCAGCTGGCCCTCGTAGTCCGCCGCCTGGAGTCTCTCCTGGGTGACGTCGGTCGCGAACTGGACCACCTTGAAGGTCTTGCCATCCATGTCCTGGATCGGGGCATAGTAGCCATGCATCCAGACCTCGGCGCCGTTCTTCGCCACGTGCCGCTGATAGCCGCCCTGCAACTCGCCGCGGCCGAGCTTCTCCCAGAAGCCGCGGTACTCCGCGCTTTCGCGGTAGCCGGGCTGCATCAACATGCGGTGATGCTGGCCGCGGACCTCATCGAGCGTGTAGCCCACCGATTTGAGGAAGTTCTCGTTCGCCGTGATCACCGTGCCGTCGAGGTTGAACTCGACCACCGCGCGCGCCTTGCTCACGGCATGCAGCTGCCCTTCGTAGTCGGCCGACTTGCGCAGCGTCTCGGTGATGTCGGCGCAGTACGCGACCACTTTCTGCGGCCTGCCCTTGGCGTCGCAAATGGGGTTGTAGCTCGCGCGCAGCCACAGGACCTTGCCGCTCTTGTGCAGGCGCTTCTGGCGGCCCGCCTCGAATTCGCCGCGCCGGAGCTTGTCCCACATCGCGCCGTATTCGGCGCTCGCCACGACCGCCGGCTCGACCAGCACGCCGTGCGGCTTGCCCTGCAGCTCTTCCAGGCTGTAGCCGAACACCTTGAGGAAGTTCTCGTTCGCCCAGCGTATCCTGCCGTCCATCTCGAGCTCGAGCACCGCCTGCGAGCGATGGATCGCCGCCATCTGCGCCAAGAGATCGGCATGCGATTGTCGGGGCGCGGCGGCGCGGCGCTGCTTCGACGGTTTCTTGCTGCTGGCCATGAACTTCCTATCCTCTGAAAGATGCTGGTTGGGTATGCCTGCGCCGCTCAGGCGACGCTCGATAAATCGGCCAGGGCGACCCGCTCCAGGTCCCGATGAACGAGCTCATCGACATCGAGCAGGATGAGCATGTGCTCGCCGGCGATGGCGAGTCCCTGGATGAATTCCGCCGCGCTGGTCGAGCCCAGGCTGGGCGCGTCCTTGAGATTCTCAGGGGCGATGTCGACCACGTCGGAGACCGCGTCGACCACCAGCCCGAACTCGCGCTCGCCCGACGGCAAGTGCACCGACAGGACGATGATCACCGTGAGCGGCGTGAATTCCGCTCGCGCGAGATTGAAGCGCACCCGCAGGTCGATGATGGGCACGATCGAGCCACGCAGATTCAATACTCCGAGCACGTGCGGAGGAACCTGGGGAATGCGCGTCACGGGCGACCAGCCCCGGATCTCCTGCACGCGCAGGATGTCGACCCCGTAGTGCTCGGCACCGAGCGAGAAGGTCAGGACCTGCCGAGAGCCGGCGCCGGCCGCGGCGGCGGTGTCCCGGGCTTGGGCTGCGGTCATTGCATGGTCTCCGGACGTGGCGAGCTTCACTGCGCTCTCGAGGGCTTAGCGGCATCCTCAGGGCGGACTTGATGGGAGAAAGCCTGAATCGACGCGCTGCGGGTATTCGGGATGTGAACTGCGTCGCGGGCGCGGGGGCGTCCGCGGTCTCAAGAGAGAAGCGGGCGCGTCCGATATGGGGTGAGAGGCGTGCGCACGCGCCCCAGGAGCGAGGTCGTCTCGAGTATATGGAATCGGTTCGCAATCACCAGGAAATCCTGGTCATGGACCTGGTGCGCGCGAGCGCGCCCGCGCATCCGCAGCTCGGCGCGGATCCCAATCTCCTGGCCGACGTGGCCTGTATCGCGCTCAACAACTTGAAGCCGCGCTATTTCCGTCACTCGGTCGACCTGCATTTCTTCATGGGCGCCGAGGAGCGCGCGCGCAACGCGGCCGCGGCGCAGCGCGCGGTGGACCAGGCATTCGCCTACGTGGCGCGCCGCAGGATGAAGTCCTCGCGCGAGGGCCCGACGCGCGCCTGAGGATCCGGGCGTGGCGCTGCCGCTCGAGCTTTCCCGGCACGGCGGCATATGTCTAAAATGAGCGGCGACAACTCTCTGACTCAAGACTCCATGATCGGATTTTTGCTGCGTGCGGCCGTGGTGGCGCTGGGCCTGTGGCTGGCGACCCTCTGGGTGAGCGGCATCTTCATCGACAGCCCGCAAACGCTGATCCTGGCGGGGTTGCTCTTGGGCCTCGTGAACGCCGTGGTGCGCCCGGTCGCCATCCTGCTCACGCTGCCGATGACGATTCTAAGCCTCGGCCTGTTCCTCACCGTGATCAACGCCGGCATGCTTGCCCTGGTGGCGTGGATGCTGCCGGGAATGCACCTCGCGGGGTTCTGGGCGGCTTTCTGGTCGGCGATCCTGGTGAGCCTCGTCAGCATGGTCGGGTCCTGGTTCATCGGCCCGAAGGGCAAGATCGAGGTCATCGTCCGGCGGCGCTGATTTGTCATATTGCGACGCTACTGCGTCTTCGGCTCCGCGAGGGTCTTCGGGTCGGTCAGCATGCCGCCGGGCAAGGTCAGTATCCCGACCGCGGCGATGATGATCACCATCCCCGCGAGCTGCAGGTTGGAGAGACGCTCATCCAGGAACTGCCATCCGAGGTAGGTCGCGATGGCGGGATTCACGTAGCCGTAGGTGCCGATCAGACTCGGCGGCGCATTGAGGCTCAACCAGCCGTAGGCGGTGTACGCCAGGCAGGAACTGAAGAAGGTGAGATAGGCAAAGGCGATCAGCCCCGCGGTGCTCGGGACGAAACGCGAAACATCGCCGTTGACGAGCGCCACCGCGAGCAGCATGAGCCCGCCCATGCACATCTGCATCGCCATGAACATGAGCGAGCTCAGCTCCGTGTCGATGCTGCGGTAGTAGAGCGTCCCCAGCGCCCAGGAACAGCACGCGATCAGCGCAGCCGCCTCCGCCAGCACGCTCGTGACCTGCAGGCCGCCTTTCGGGATCAACATGAGCGCCGTTCCTGCGAAGCCCGTTCCCATGCCGAGCACCGCCCAGCGGTTCAAGGGATGGCCGCGCGGCCCGAACACGCCGAGACCGGAGATCCAGAACGCCGAGGTGCTGTTGAGCAGCGCGGACTGGTTGGTGGGGATGAACTGGATCGCCCAGACGTTGAGGCCGTTGCTGCCGAATACCATGAAGAAGCCGGCGATGCTGACATGACGCCAATCGACCGCTCGGCGCGGAAGTGGATCGCGGTGGACGAAGTGCGCAAACAGGGCGAGCAGGATCCCTGCCGTCACGAAACGCGCCGCCGAGAACAGCGCCGGCGGCAGGTTGTTGACCGCAATCTTCGAGAATAGAAAGCTCGAGCCCCAGACGAGGTAGATGGTCCCCAAGGCCAACGTGAGCTTCGCCCGGTAGCGGGAATCGTGCATCGCTGCTGCGCCCTGCCTTTAGGGCGCGCAGCGCGCCGTTCGGGCTCGACCGACGCCGGCCGCAGCCGCAGGCAGGAAGTCGGCGGCGATGCCCGCGCTCATTCCACGGTGCCCATCAACCGCTTGACCGGCCGGACCAAAAGGAGCAGCGCTCCGCCGAGACCCAACGCGAAGTACACCACGTGCATATATTGCCCCGGCATGGCCGCGAGATTGTTGACATCGAGCTCGCCGGCGAACAGTCCGGCCGCCAGATTGCCCAGCGAGAGCGATAGAAACCACATGCCCATCATCTGACCCACGAGCCTCTTCGGCGCGAGCTTGGTGAGGTAGGAGAGTCCCACCGGGCTCAAGCACAGCTCACCGAAGGTGTGCAGCAGATAGGTGAAGATCAGCCAGTACGGCAGCACCTTCGAGCCATGCGCGACGATCTCGGCCGCGGCCGCCATCACCAGGAAGCCCGATCCCATGAGCAGCACGCCGATGGCGAACTTGGCCGGCGCCGAGGGATTAAGCCGGCGGCGCGCGAGCGCGATCCACAGCCACGCGACCAGCGGCGCGAACACGATGACATAGATGGGCTCGAGGGCCTGGAACCAGCCCGCGGGAACGACGAAATGCAGCGCCGCGAGCGTGCGCTGCGTGTAGCGCTCGGCAAACAGATTGAGCGAAGAGCCCGCCTGCTCGTACCCCGACCAGAACAGCGCGCTCGCGAGGAACAGCACGATGATCACCAGGGTGCGCCGCCGCTCCTCCGGGGAGAGCTTACCGGCGACGAACACCCAGCTGAAGAACAGCAGCGCGGTCGCGGCGATGACGAAGGTCGCCGCATGCGCGACGCTCAGCGGATCGACGGCAAGCCACCCGAACCAGAGCGCCGTCCCGACCAGCACCGCCACCACCACCGACCCCAGCAGCAGCCGCCACGGCCTGGGCCGCCCTACCGCGGTCTCGGTCGGCCCGCCGCCGGCATCGCCCAGATGTCGCTGGGTAAAGTGGTACTGGATCACGCCGAGCGCCATACCGATCGCGGCCGCACCGAACCCGGCACGTTGACCGAACAGCTCCTGGGATTCCGCGGTCACGAACGGCCCGAGCATCGCGCCCAGGTTGATGCCCATGTAGAACACCGTGAAACCGGCATCCCGCCGCGCGCCCCCCTCGGGGTACAGGTCGGCCACCATGGCGCTCACGTTGGGCTTCAAAAGCCCGACGCCCGCCACGATCGTGGCGAGTCCCACGTAGAAGCCACGGGCGGTCGTCGAGAGCGCGAGCAGCGAATTCCCGAGCGCGATCACGATGCCGCCGAGCAGCACGGCGCGGCGCGCGCCGATCAGCCGGTCCGCCACCCAGCCGCCGGGCAGGGCGGCGAGGTAAACGCCCGCCGTGAACAGCCCGTAGATGGCGGTGGCGGTCTTGTCGTCGAGTCCGAGGCCGCCGGAGGCGACGGCGGCGACCAGAAACAGCACCAGGACGGCGCGCATGCCGTAATAGGTGAACCGCTCCCACATCTCGGTGAAGAACAGCGTCGCAAGTCCGCGCGGATGGCCGAAGAAGGTCGCGCTCAAGCTCCAGCCTCGCGCTCGGCTTCTTCTTTTGCGCGCGCAGCTATTTTTTCCTTGAGTAGCACCGAAGCCATCACGATCCCGATCTCATACAGCAGGCACATGGGTATGGCCATCGCGCTCTGCGATACCGCATCGGGCGGAGTCACGAAAGCGGCGAAAATGAACAGACCCAAGATGACGAATCCGCGATTCTTGCGCAGCGTCGTTATTTTTACGAAGCCCGTCCACACCAATAATACCGTAGCCACCGGGACCTCGAATGCCGCGCCGAAGGCGAGCAGCATGATCATCATGAAGTCGAGGTAGCTCCCCATGTCGGTCATCATCTGCACGCCGTGCGGCGTGGTGGCGACGAAGAAGCTCAACATCACCGGGATCACGACGTAGTAGGCAAAAGCCGCGCCGATGTAGAACAGCAGGATGCTCGAAATCAGCAAGGGCACGGCCAGCTTCTTCTCGTGGCGGTACAGCCCGGGAGCCACGAACGCCCAGGCCTGGTAGAGGACGTAAGGCATGGCGATGCCGACCGCCAGCACCAGCGCCAGCTTGAATGGCACGGTGAACGGAGCGACCACGCTGGTCGCGATCAGCGTCGCGCCGGCCGGCAGCTTCTTCTTCAGAGGCTCGGCCACGAACGTGAACAGCTGATTCATGTACATCGCGCACGGAATGAAGCAGATACCGACCGCGAGCATGGCCTTGAGAATGCGGTCGCGCAGCTCCAGCAGGTGGGAGATCAGCGTGCCTTCGGCGAGCCCGCCGGCCTCGCCCTCCGGTTCGCTCATGCGGTGTGCGTCGGCTCGGCCGAGCTCCCGTCGGGAGGCGCTTCAGGATGCATGGCGGCCGCTGAGGTCGGGTGCATGGCGGCCGCTGAGGTCGGGTGCATGGCGGCCGCTGAGGTCGGGTGCGGTTGAGGCGGCATTTCCGGGGCGGTCGCCTCGGCCTCTGCCGCAGCTCGCGGCGCTGCCGCCGGCAGGGCGGGTTTACTCGGGTTGATCTGCTGTCGCAACAGCTCCTCGGCGTTGACCTCGCGTTCGAGCTGCTCGCTGAGCTGCCGCGCCATCATGCGGGCGCGCCCCATCCAGTTGCCTACCTGTCGGGCAACCTTGGGCAAGCGCTCCGGCCCGAGCACCACGAGTGCGATAGCCGAGGTGAGCAGGATCTCCGAGAACCCGAAATCCAGCATGAGAGAATCAGACGTTGGACTTGGGCGGAGCCTTGACCTCGGCCGCCTCGCGCGCCTGGGCCTGTGCGTCGAAATCGGCGTCCTTGTCCTGCTTGAGCTGTCGCAGCTTCTCTTCCGACTCGCCTTCATTCATGGCTTGCTTGAAGCCCTTGACGGCGGCGCCGAGATCGGAGCCGATCGTGCGCAGCCGCTTGGTGCCGAAGATCACCAGCGCGATAGCCAGAATCACCAGTAGCATCTTTGAATCGAACATGTTGCTCTCCGAGCGCCACGCCGGATGAAGCGCGGGGTCCAACCATCATACTGCAATGGCATTATGACACTTGGACCAAGCTGCCCGATGAGTGTTCGGTCGCATTCACGGGAAGATCACGGCCCGAATCGCTAACTTTCCAGCCAAAAGGTCACCGGGCCGTCGTTGCTGAGCGACACGCGCATGTGAGCCCCGAAAACGCCGCTCGCCACTTGCGGGTAGCGGGCACGCGCGGCGCCCACCAGCGCTTCGAACAGTCTCTTGCCCTGGTCGGGCGCGGCAGCGGTCGAGAATCCCGGCCGCAGCCCCCGGTGCGTGTCCGCCGCCAGCGTGAATTGCGGTACCAACAGTAGATCTCCGCCGATCTGCTGCAAACTGAGATTCATCTTGCCGGCTTCATCGGCGAACACACGATATTTGAGCAAACGATCGAGCAACCGCTCCGCGCTCGCCTCATCGTCCGCCGGGCGCACCGCGACGAGCACCAGCAGGCCGCGCCCGATGATCGCCACGCGCTCCTGCGCAACCTCGACCCAGGCTTCGGAGACCCGTTGCAGCAGCCCGATCAAGGGACCTTGGCCGAGCACAGGGCGTGAAAGCCCGCGGCCACGAAGGGCGCAAGCCGCTCGTGCACACTGTCGAGATCGGCGGACTCGCACAACCCGCCGGATAGCCGGTCGATCCGGCCGGTCTCGGCAAAGGTGAGCGTCAGCGCTCCGGTGAGAAACTGATAGCCCCAGTAGATCTCGCGCGGATCGCACCCGGGCAACGCCTCGCGCAGTACCGCGATGAACCGCACCACCAGCGGATCGAAATGCTGGGTCATCAGCACGGGCCCCCACTCCGGCGAGTTGTTGACCTGGGCGACCAGGGCGAAGTAGCTCTTCCAGCCCGGGCCCCCGCGGGCCGAGCGCTCGAGCAGCGGATAGGTGAAGGCATTGACGATCTGCTCGACCGAGGGCGTTCCGGGCAAGGCGTTTCGCCGCACATCCTCGAGCATCGCCAGTCTCTCGGGATTCAACAGCTCGGCGCGGCGCTGGAACACCGCTGCAAACAACTCGCGCTTGCTGCCGAAATGATAGTTGACGAGCGCGACGTCCACCTGGGCGGCGCTGGTGATATCTCGGATCGAGACGCCGTAATAGCCGTGGCGCGCGAACAGGCGCTCGGCGGCATCGAGAATTCGCTCCTTCTTGGGCTTGGACGCGGCCTTCTTGGCTTTCGTCTTGCGGCGTACGACCATGGCGTCATTCTCGCGGGTCGGGCGGCCGGCTGCAATGCAGGCCCTGCCCGTGCTCAACGGGCGTTGAGGAGAATATCAACGACTGTTGAGCGTCGGGCGAGCTCTCGATACCGCGCGCATCTCCCGCCCGCGGCATCGGCGGCGCGCTCGAGTCGCGCCCGCCGGCCTGTCCTATCGTTACCACTTTTTGGATCAAGCTCCTCGAAAATCGAGAGATAGATCCACCAAACACCATATCCCCGCAAATATTGAAGCATGAAT
>Ga0335073_10002888_pt1 | contig 23708 bp, 21 predicted proteins | sample Lox_Sample_22_FD_207093 | JGI IMG/M metagenome (GOLD analysis project Ga0335073, IMG submission 207093) | Soil microbial communities from Loxahatchee National Wildlife Refuge, Florida, United States - Lox_Sample_2.2 | ecosystem: Environmental > Terrestrial > Soil > Wetlands | place: USA... | reverse complement strand
GGAGCCGTTCGACGAGGCGGGTCAGCCCGTGGAGGGCTGGGACGAACTGATCGAGAGCGTGGACGCACTGCGCCCGCTCGCGCTAGAGGCGTTGCTGGCGCTGTTCAAGCTGCGGATGACCGCGCAGCTTGAGCAGGCGTTCGGCAAAGTGATCGAGCACCAGGCCAAGCGCAAGTAGGCGACAGGTTTGGTGCTGGCGATCAAGATGCTGGCGGGCCGCTAGTTCATATGCTCGTCTAACTGAGCTCCAGCGCGCGAACGACAGGCGCGCGAACGGCCGATACCGCAAGCAGATTGGCCATGCAGCGAGCACAACTGATTCGCAAGCTCGTGCTCGACTCGCAATACGTGATCGACGAGCACCTCCTAGCCGGCGCGATTCTGGCGCGGGCCACAGTGCGTGGCCTGATCGGCGACGTGGCATTCCGCAACGATTCCGGCGGGTCGCGGCAAGTGCGGTCGTTCGGGCGCGACGCGGATGTGCGTTCGTTCCGCCCGTACGCGCCAGGTATGCCGCTGCGGGGTCGTGGCGGCACCCTGCACCTGGGGTTGATGTAGGGCGATGCTGCAGGTCTCGGTCCCGATCGCTCACGAGCTACTCGGCCAATGCATCAAGCAGGGCGAGGCGCTGGTCCAGCGCGCGAGCCTGGTAGGCGATTTCAGCGACTACGAGAGCTGGAAGTCGGCGCGCAAGCAGTGGATCGATCCGACGGTGCAAGCGCTCGAGCACATGTACGGCGGGTCGAAGGAGGGGCGCGAGTTCGCGGATGTGGTCACCTGCCCCGAGAGTGTGAAGCGCTGGCAGGAGCAGTACTCAGCTGACTTGCGGTGCGTCGAGGAAGCGATCGACCTGCTGAAGGTCCTGCAAGGGGAGTTGGCCTTCACGGGGGGCACCGCGCAGCCAGGTCACGCGGGTGGCCCGGCGGGTGAGCTGGGGCAGGGCTCGGACGGGGAGTCGAACCGGCCGGGTGACACAAATGGACTCGCGACGACAGAACAGCTCCGCAAGATGCCAGCGATCGATGTGGACGCCCCCTCGATCGAGGCGCCCGACCCCTCCCCCCACCCGGACGAGCACGCAGCCGCGGACACGGCGCCGGGCGAGCCGGCCCGAGAAGCGCAAGCACCCGACCCAAGCGCGGAGGCGCGGGTGTCAGCACAGGACCCAAGCCCGCAGGCGCCTCACACGCCGCTCGAGCGGCCCTTCGCGGAGCCCCCTGCCGAACGGCGCGACTTCCAGCAAGCCGCGGTGGGGGCGGAGCTCACGCCCGCGCAGTCGGTTGGCGTGGAACTGGCCCCGCAAGAGACTCCAGGCACACCGGCGGAGCGTGACGAGGGCGGGGCCGCGGCGGCACCGGCACGCACGCGCCAGGTACTGCTGGCGCACGGTCGCGACGAAGGCTGGAAGCAAGCGGTCGAGCACCTGCTCGAACAGGCGGGGGAGCACGAGATCAGGATCGTGAACCGCCGCGCGGAGCGTGGACGACTGACAGAGGTGCTGGGCGAGGAGACCCCGGCGCGCTACGCGGTCGTGCTGCTGACCGCGGACGACGTCGGTGGCCCCCGCCTGGAGTCAAACGCCGAGCCGTACTTCTCCACGCGCGCGCACCAGGAAGTCGTGTTCGAGATGGGCTTTCTGATCGCGGCACTCAGCCCGGGGCGGGTGTGTGTGCTCTACGAGGATGGCGTCGAACTGCCCTACGACCTGGAGGGCGTCTCGCACGTGCGCCTCGACCTGGCGGGCACGTGGCAACCGAAGCTGCTGCTGCACCTGCGCCGGGCAGGCTTCGACTACGACATGAACAAGCTCGCGGCCTGAGCGGCGGCGCTCAGACCTCGACGGGCACGAGCGGAAGGCCCGCGACGGAGCTGCGCGCCCGCAGCAGCGTTCCGCCCAGCTCGGGATTCGACTCGTTGTCGGCGGTGCTGATCAAGACGTCGCACATGTCCTCGCCGCCGAAGCTGATGCTCGACACGAACGAAGCTGGCAGATCGACGACGCCGTCGAGCGTCCCGTCGGAGCGAAAGCGCGCGACGCCGCCGCCCTCGCCGAGGGCGACCCACACCCCGCCCTCGACGTCGAGCGCCAACCCGTCGCAGGAGCCTTGCGGCGAGCTGCAGAAGTCCTCACCTTCGCGTGAGCCGTCGGCACGCACGGCGAGGACCGCCCCGCGCGAGTAGTCGCTCACGTAGACGGTCGCGCCGTCGGGGGAGACACCAATCCCGTTAGGCCAGACGACGTCCTCGCTCAAAACGACCAGCTCGCCCGAGGGCAGCAACTCGACGAGTCGGCCCGGGACGGGCTGCTCCCCGGCGAGCGGGGCGTAGCGCAGCTCGCCGGCGAGGAGCCCGCCGCGGGGGCTTACGCCGAGATCGTTGTAGCCACGAACGTCCTCATCGCTCAGCAACTCACGCTGCTCACCGTTCGACTGCAGGTGCAGGACGCTGCGGCCGCTCACGACCCAGCCGCCATCGGCGTGCGCGACGATCCCTCCGATCCCGCGGCGCTTAGGCAGCAGCTCGCGCACGACGCCCTCGAGCGAGCACGACCAGACGCCGCCCGCGATCACATCGCTGTACACGGCTTCCCCGGCGGGGCCGATCCGCGGTCCCTCGACCAACCCGTGCGGTCGATCGAGCACCGCCCGCAACGGAGCGATCTCCCCCAATAACGTCATCGCCCGTCCAGCATAGGCGGGGGCGGGCGGCGATAGGCGGGGTGTGGAGCGGCTTACCAGCTACTTCCCGCGAGCGGTACCGAACGTCGCCTCCTTTACAGCGCCCGACGCTTGACAGATAATGAACGTGATGCAGGTCCACTTCTGCGGCGTGCGAGGATCGCTGCCGGCGGCCGGCGGAGACTTTGTCCGCTACGGAGGGCACACCTCTTGCCTCGCGCTGGCGCCCGACGGCGCGAAAGCGCCGACGCTGTTCCTTGACGCGGGCACGGGATTGCTGCAAGCCCTCGGGCTGCTTAACGGGTCGCCGTTCGACGGCGCGCTGCTACTCACGCACCTGCACTGGGACCACGTCGTGGGCCTTCCGTTCTTCGCGGCAAGCGAAAGCGAGGAGCTGCGCGTGGACGTGCTGCTCCCTGAGCAGGAGAGCGGAGCCGACGCGGCTAGCGCACTCGGCGGCCTGATGTCGCCGCCATATTTTCCGGTGGGCCCGCGCCAGCTATACGGTCACTGGTCATTCTCGACGCTCGCACAGGGGGAGCGGGAGGTCGAGGGGTTCTCGGTGCTCGCGCGGGAGATCCCTCACAAGGGCGGGCGCACCTACGGCTATCGCGTGAGCCTGGGGGGAGCGACGATCGCGTACCTGCCCGACCACAACCCGACGGCGCTCGGCCCGGGAGAGGACGGACTCGGCGAGTACCACCCCGCGGCGCTGGAGCTGGCGCGCGAAGCCGACTTGCTGGTGCACGATGCCCAACTGCTGCCCGAGGAGCTACCGGCCGAAGCCCACTTTGGACACGCGGCGGCTGACTACGCGGTCGCGCTGGCCGAACGCGCGGAAGCACGCGCTGTGGCGCTATTCCACCATCGCCTGGACCGCACGGACGACGAACTGGACGCTCTGGCGGCACGGCTCGCGGGACGCTCCGCGGCGGTGAGCGTTGCAGCCGAGGACGTCGTCCTCCACCTCTAGGCCAGTCCGCACTGCCGACGGATGCGTCCGGCGCGGGCGCGGCGCGAAGATTAAGCCGCGCCGGCGGGCTGGGGCGCGGTGGGGTCGGCGCCCTCATTCCCCGGATGCTCGCGGGCGAGGTATTCCTCGATCGCGGAGGGGTTCTCGCCTGAGCGTTCGGCGACTCGCAGCAGGTCGCCCATCGTCGCGACCTCCTCGACCTGCTCCTTGATAAACCACTGCATGAACTGCTCGGAGGTGTAGTCGCCGGCCTCGCGCGCCGTGGCGGCGAGCGCGTTGATCTGCTCGGAGACACGCTGCTCCTGCTCGAGCGCGAGCGCGATCGGCTCAGTCGCGTTTGCGAAGCGCGAGTTGGGCGGCGCCACGCCGGGGGTCGTGACCTCGGCGCCGGTGTCGAGCAGGAACTGCACCATCATCATCGCGTGGCCGCGCTCCTCGAGCGCCTGGCGATAGAAGAAGCGTCCCAGCTGGGGTAGCGCCTCGGCGTCGTAATAGACCGCGCAGGCGACGTACTGCTGGTGGGCGGCGAACTCGTTGGCGATCTGCTCGTTGAGCTTGCTTGCGAAGGCTGGTGCGGGTGGCATTGCCGAAGCCTATCGAGCGCGCCCGCGACCCCTCACACGGCGATGCTTCACCCGCCGCGGCTCACTCGACCACGTAGCGGGCGGGCACGAAGCGCTCGGTGCTCTTGGGAGGGCGCTTGTACTTGCGCCGCTGGCGCGGCGGGAGCTTGACCGGCTTGCCGGTCCCTACGTGCTCGTAGGGCACGACCGATAGCAGGTGGCTGATCAAGTTAAGACGTGCGGTGCGCTTGTCGTCGGCCTCGACCACGTACCACGGGCTCTGCTCGGTGTCGGTGCGCGCGAACATCCGGTCCTTGGCCTCGGCGTAATCGACCCACCGAGCGCGTGCCTGCAGGTCAGTCGGGCTGAACTTCCACCGCTTGCGAGGATCGGAGAGCCTTTTCTTGAAGCGCCGCTCCTGCTCCTCGTCGGAGACCGAGAGCCAGTACTTCACAAGCATGATCCCGTCGTTCTGCAACGCCTGCTCGAAGGCGGGGCAAAAACGCAGGAACTCCTCGTACTGCTCCTGGGTGCAGTAGCCCATCACGTGCTCCACGCCCGCGCGGTTGTACCAACTGCGATCAAACAGCACGATCTCCCCGCCGGCGGGAAGGTGCGCGACGTAGCGCTGGAAGTACCACTGCGAGCGCTCGCGCTCGTTCGGCGTGGGGACGGCGGCGATACGACATGTGCGCGGATTCAAGTAAGAGGTGATCCGCTTGATCACGCCACCCTTGCCCGCGGTGTCGCGGCCCTCGAACAGCACGACGAGGCGACGGCCCTCGGCGACGACCCACTCCTGCAAATAGACCAGCTCGGTCTGCAGGCGCAGCAACTCGTTCTCGTATTGCTTCTCGGAGAGACGCTGGGGCTCGGCCACCGCGAAGCATGATCCCACCCCTGGCGATCCACCGGGGTGCGCCGCAGAACAAACGACGAACGCAAAGCATCGTACGCGTAGGCTTGCGCGGTGAGCGAGCCCGGGCCAACACTCGATGAGGAGCTACTGCTCTGGCTCGGTGACGAGCCGCCGGAGGTGCGCGCGGCGGACGCGATGCGCGTGCGCGAGATCGCGGCGGAGTTCGCGGGCGGCTTCAACGCGCTAGCCGATGTGTCCCCGGCGGTGAGCGTGTTCGGCTCGGCTAGGACGCCGCGCGGGCATCCGGACTACGCGCTGGTGCGCGAGATCGCGGCGGCGCTGGGTCGCGCAGGCTACGCGATCATCACGGGTGGCGGCCCGGGCCTGATGGAGGCCGCGAACCGAGGTGCACGCGAAGTCGGCGCAACGTCGGTGGGCTGCAACATTGTTCTGCCGCGCGAGCAGCACCTGAACGACTACCTGGACATCGGCCTGACCTTCGAGCATTTCTTCGCGCGCAAGGTGATGTTCGTGCGCTACGCCTGCGCATTCGTGATCGCGCCGGGTGGCTTCGGCACGATGGACGAGCTGTTCGAGGCGCTAACGCTGATCCAGACCGGGACGATCCGCCACTTCCCGGTGATCCTCACGGGCACCGAGGAGTGGGACGGGATGCTCGAATGGCTACGCGAGCGCGCACTCGCGGACGGGCGCGTGGACGAGCACGACCTGGCGCTGCTGAGCCGCACCGACGACCCGGAGGAGATCCGCGCGATCGTCGACGCGGCGTGTGCCAGCCAGCGCGAGCAGGCCGAGCAGCTGCCGCGGCGGACTGTCGATCCCGCCGGCTGAACGCTCACGCGGTCGCGTGGGGACCCGCTACGCGCTGGTGCGCGGATGCAGCGTGACCGCAGGCTCCTCGCTCGGCTGCCCGGCCGCGCGCGCGGGCACCCCGGCGGCGGCATAGGCGTCGAGCGCGTCAAGCGTCTCGGCCTTCAGCAGTGTCTGGGCGAGGCTCTCGAGCTGGTCGCGGTGCTCGGTGAGCAGGCGAGTGACGTCGGCGTGCGCGGCATCGACGAGCTTGCGCACCTCCTCATCCACGAGCCGCTGCGTCTCGGCGGAGGTCTCGCTCGCGCCCGGCAGCAGGGGGCCCTGGTCCTCGGAGGGAAGCACGGTGATCGGCCCGATCGCCTCGCTCATCCCCCATCGCCCGACCATCTGGCGGGCGATCGCGGTGAGCTGCTGAAGGTCGGACTCGGCGCCGGAGGTAATCGATCCATAGACGACCTCCTCGGCGACGCGACCGCCGAGCGCGACGCGGATCTTCGCTTCGAGGTCTTCGCGCGAGTAGGAGACCCTGTCGGTATCGGGGGTCGAGAGCGTCACGCCGAGCGCCATCCCGCGAGGGATGATCGAGACCTTGCGCACGGGGTCGGCGCCGGGCGTGAGCATCCCGACGAGCGCGTGCCCGGACTCGTGGTAGGCGGTGCGCTCGCGGTCAGCGGGCGAGAGCAGGATGCCGCGCGGCGCGCCGAGCAGGATCTTCTCTAGCGAGTCGGTGAAGTCGCTTTGGCTGACCTTCTCATGATCGCGGCGCGCGGCGAGCAGCGCGGCCTCGTTGGCGAGGTTCGCGAGGTCGGCGCCAACCATCCCGGGCGTGCTCGCGGCGAGCGCGTCGAGGTCGACATCCTGTGCGAGCGGGATCGAGCGGGTGTGCACTTCGAGGATCTTGCGACGCCCCATACGATCGGGCGCCTGGACGGCGACGCGGCGGTCGAAGCGCCCGGGGCGCAGCAGCGCGGAGTCGAGCACGTCGGGACGATTTGTGGCCGCGAGCACGACGACGGCCTGCGAGCTCTCAAAGCCATCCATTTCGGTGAGGATCTGGTCGAGCGTCTGCTCGCGCTCGTCGTTCGCGCCGCTGACCGCGACGGAGCCCTGGCGTGAGCGGCCGATCGCGTCGAGCTCGTCGATGAAGATGATCGAAGGCGCGGCCTCCTTCGCCTTCGCAAACAGGTCGCGTACGCGCGAGGCGCCGACCCCGACGATCGCCTCGATGAACTCGGAGGCGGAGATCGAGAAGAAGGCCGCGTGCGCCTCGCCGGCGACCGCGCGGGCGAGCAGCGTCTTGCCAGTTCCCGGCGCACCCGAGAGCAGGACCCCGTGCGGCATACGGCCCCCCAGGCGTCCGTAGCGCTCGGGGTTGCGCAGGAAGTCGACGATCTCAGATAGCTCGGCCTTAGCTTCGTCGATCCCGGCGACGTCGTCGAACGTGACGCGGATCTTCTGTGGGTCGATCTGACGCGCCTGGGAGCGCCCAAAGTTGCCGAGCGCGCCCATCGCCCCACCGGCTTTCGCGGCGCGCCGCGCGAGCAGCACGAACAGGCCGACGATCAGCAGCGTAGGCCCGAAGCCGAGCAGCAGCTCGGCGAGCAGCGAGCGGCTTTCGCCCGTGGGCTTCGCGTTGATCTGGACGTTCTTTTCTTTGAGCAGCGCAGTGAGCTGGGAGTCATTCCAGAATGTCGGGATCTCGGTGGCGAACAGCTTCGTGGGCGTGGCCTTCTTGTCGCTCGCGGGATAGCGCTGCTTGCTCTTGAAGGTTCCTTCGATCGTGTCGCCCTTGGTCGAGATCGACTTGACCGTGCCTCCCTGCACCTGCTGCAGGAAGTAGGGGTTAAAGGGAACGGTCACGCGCTGTTCGCCGATTTTCGGCTGGAACAGGAACAGCGCGATCCAGTTGATCGCGACGAGCACGAGGATCAGAACGAAGAAACTGGGACGCCGGTGAGCGGGAGGCCCGCTCGGCGTCTGCTCAGGCATCCCGCGCCCGTCGGGCGCGGGCGCCACCTGCCAGCCGCGCTTGTCGCGCGGCATCGGCGGGTGAGCGTCGGCCCGGCTCGCTCCCGGGCCCGCCCCCGTCGTGTTCGGCTTTGGCGATTGCTCGTCGGGCACGGATCAATCCTACGCCGCGGGGCTGGAGCTCAGAGCGACCACCAGCGACCGATGTGCGCGACAGCCCGCGCGGTGAGCGGGTCCTCCTCGCCAAGCGCGCGCGGCGGGCGGTCATCGCCGAGCGCGAGCAGCGCCTCGCGCAGCGAGACCGCGAGCGCGGCGGGTTCGTAGCCGCCCTCGAGGATCACGCCGACCGGCGCCTTGCACTCGCTAGCTAGGTCGCGCACGTGGCGCGCCATCTCGGCGAACGAGCGATCCTCGAGCATGCATTCGCCGAGCGGGTCCGCGCGGTGCGCGTCGAAGCCCGCGGAGATCAGCACGAGCTCGGGCGCGAACTCTCGCGCCGCGGGGACGATCACGCGCGCGAGCAGCGAGAGCCATAGCTCCTCGCCCGAGCCGGCGGGCACGGGCAGGTTGATCGTGAAGCCCTCGCCGGAGCCGGAGCCCACGTCCTGCAGCGGGCCGGTGCCCGGATAGAAGTTGCCCTGGTGGATGCTCGCGTAGAGCACGTCGTCGCGCGAGCGAAACGACTCGGCGCTTCCGTTGCCGTGGTGGACGTCCCAGTCGAGCAGCAGCACCCGGGCCGCGCCATACTCGCGGATCGCGAGCTCCGCGGCGATCGCGGCGTTGTTGAATAGGCAGAAGCCCATTGCACGATCGGCTTCGGCGTGGTGTCCTGGGGGTCGGGCGACGGAGCACGCGAGCGAGCGCTCGCCCGTGCGCAGCGATCGCGTGACTTCGCAGGCCCCGCCCGCGGCGTGCAGCGCGGCCCGCCAGGAAGCGGCGCCGACGACGGTGTCGAGGTCCGCGGCGCCACCGCCCGCGAGCGCTAGCCGCTCAATCCGCTGGACGTGCTCTGCGTCGTGGATCAGCTCCAGCTCGCGGACGCTCGCCGCGGGCGACTCGCGGCGCTCCCAGCCGAGCCAGTCCTCGCCGGCGAGCACGGCATCGATCGCCCGCAACCGCTCGGGGATGTCGGGGTGTCCGGGCATGAGCTCGCGCGGGTCGTGCTCGAACGAGGATGGGTGGGAGAAGTAGAGACCGGTGCGGCGCAGGTCACTGCCCATGAGAGGAGTCTGCCACCGTGGCCGAAGGCGACGCTCGGCCACCTAGACTCGGCCGCTAGAGCGCAAGCTGCAGCGGCGCTTCGAGCAGTCCCTTCACCTCGCCGAGGAACAGCGCGGCATCAGCGCCGTAGAGGATTCGGTGATCGCAACTGAGCGTGAGGGTCATCAACTGTCGCTCGACGATCTCCCCACCCTCGCGCGCGAGCACCGTGCGCGTGGCGCCAACGCCGAGGATCGCGGCCTGCGGCGGGTTGATTACCGGCACGATCTGGGTCATCCCGTACATGCCGAGGTTCGAGACCGTGAACGTGCCGCCCGCGAGCTCGGGCGGGGCGATCGTCCCGAGCCGCACGCGCTCGGCAAGCGCCCGGGTCTCGCGCGCGATTTGGCCGAGCGCCTTGCGATCGGCGTCGGCGACGACGGGTACGACGAGCGCCTCCTCGGCGGCGACCGCGACGCCGACGTTGACGCGCTCGTGCAGCTCGAAGCCACCGTCGATCCAGGATCCATTCGCGCGGGGGTGGCCGCGCAGCGCGAGCGCGCAAGCCTTGACGATTAAGTCGTTCAGCGAGGGCGCCTCGCCTTCGAGGATCCCCTTCAGCTCGGCGCGGAAGCCGATCGCGGCGTCCATCACGACTTCGGTCTGCACCTGGAACTCGGGGATCGTCGCCTTGGCCTCGGCCATCCGTCGGGCGATCAACCGCTGGGTGCGGGTGGGCTCGACGCGATGCGCGCCTCCCTTAGCGGTGCCGTTCGCGCCCGCGTCGAGGGAGTGCGATTCCGCGGGCGAGACTGGCTCGGCCGTAGGCGGCGATGCGAGGATGCGCTCCCGCCCTGGCGGAGAGACCCCGGCGGCGCTCAGCACATCGCTCTGCAGCACCCGCCCACGCGGCCCGCTCCCGGCGAGTTGCGCGAGCGCCACGCCATGCACACGCGCGGCCCGGCGCGCGAGCGGCGTCGCGAGCACGTTCGCTGGCTCGGACGCATGCGCCACACCGTCCCCGACAGGCTGCGACTCGGCGTATATACGGTGGCTATCGGAACCAAGAATCGAAGCCCCCACACCCTCGGACTCGACAGGTTCCTGCGCCACGGGCTCGGGCACGTCTGGCTCAACCGGCGCATCCTGCTCAGCCGCCGCACCGACCCGCGCGATCGGCACGCCGACCGCGACGGTCTCCCCCTCGGGAACGAGGACATGAAGGACGCCTTCGAGGTCGGCCTCGTAGGTCATGCTCGCCTTGTCGGTCTCGATCTCGACGAGCTCCTGCCCGCGCGAGACGCGCTGGCCCTCGGCGATGAGCCAGCGAAGGATCGTGCCCTCCTCCATCGAGTCAGACAGGCGTGGCATCACGATCTGGTCGGACGTCTGACGGGCCGTGTCGGTGCGCTCGCCGGTGGAGCTCATGCGATCAGGTCCAGCGCCGCGCCGACGATCGTCTCGGCGTCGATCCCGAAATGGCAGTAAAGGTCTTGTACGTCGCCTGACTGCCCAAAGTCCTGCACGCCGAGGCAGGCGATCGGCACCCCGTCCACAGCGGCGAGGAACGAGAGCGCATGGGGATGCCCGTCGAGCACGGTCACGAGCGGTGCGGCGCGCCCGCGGGGGAAGAGCTCGCCCAGCACGCGATCGTCGCCGTCGTACAGCCCCTGGCGCGCCTGCAGCGCACGGAAGATCAAATCGGCGGAGGTGAGGCAGACGACGTCGGCGCGCCGCCCCGCGGCGGCGAGCTCGTCGGCGGCGGCAAGCACCTCGGGCAAGATCGCGCCCATCCCGACGAGCGTGACCTCTGGAGCGGCATCCCCCTCGGCCTCGCGCAACCGGTAGCCGCCACGTAGCACCTGGGCACGGCGCGCCTCGCGTGCAGCGCCGTCCTCGGGCACGGCGGCGAGCCGCTGCTCGACGGGCCGCGTTGAGAGACGCAGGTAGGCAGAGCTGCCGTCCTCGCGCCCGAGCCGGGAGAGCGCGTGCAAGAGCACCCACTCGAGGTCCTGCCCGAAGGCGGGCTCCCAGGCGGTGCAGCGCGGCTGCTCGATCCCGACGGCGGGGGTGATGATCGACTGGTGTGCGCCGCCCTCGGCGGCGAGCGTCACGCCCGCGGGGGTGCCGACGAGGATCGACTGGCCGCCGGCGTAGATGCCAAAGGACCATTGCTCGAGCGCGCGGTTGACGAAGGGGTCGTACAGCGTCCCGATCGGCAGCAGCGGGACGCCGTCGCGCGACCAGGTGGCGCCGAGCTCGCCGAGCAGCCCGACGAGGCTGCCCTCGGCGATCCCCAGCTCGATGTGGCGGCCGTGCTCTGACTCGCGCCAGCGCACGAGGGTGTCGGAGTCATCAGCGAACCAGTCAATCCGCTCGCCGAGGCTCCATACCCCTGCGCGGTTGATCCAACCGCCGAGGTTCGTGGAGGAGGCGACGTCGGGGCTGAGCGAGACGACATGGGCAGCGGCATCGGGCGCGTCGTGGGCGAGGTCCATCAAAAAGCGCCCGAAGCTCTGCTGCGTGGATTCGGAGCCGGCGTGCGCGCGACCAAGGTCAGCGGGGATCGACGAGGGCTGACTCACGCGCAGCGGCTCGCGCTTCAGCCGCGCGGCGGTCGCGCCGCACAGCTCGGCCTCGGCGGAGTCCTCGGGAAAGCGCGCCCAGGGGCGCTCGACGTCGGCGCCGAGGTCGCCCGCCAGCTCCCGCCACTGCGCGTCTGAGAGCAGCGCGGAGTGGTTGCCGGGATGGCCCTCGGTCGGCAACCCCCACGCCTTGATGGTGTAGGCGAAGATCACGGTGGGCCGGTCCTTGACCTCGTCGGCGCGGCGGTAGGCGTCGAGCAGGTCGGCGAGGTCGTGGCCGCCTAGGTCGCGCACCGCGGCGGCGAGCTCGACGTCGGGGACGTCCTTGATCAGCCGCTCGACCTCGCGCCGCGAGCGGCCCTCGCCAGGCAGCCGTTCGCGCAGCTCGGCGGCGGGGGCGCGCAGCATGCGCTGGTACTCCTCGTTGGGCATCGCGTCAATCCGCACGCGCAGCGCCTCGCCCCCGCGGCGAGCGAACAGCTCGCGTAGCCGTCGCCCGTACTTCACGATGATCGTCTGCCAGCCAGCGGCCTCGAACATCGCGCCGACGCGACCCGCGGCGATCTCGGGCACGACGCGGTCGAGCGACTGGCGGTTGAGGTCCACGATCCACAGCACCTCGCCGAGACGCGCGACCATCGGGTCGACGAGGGCTTCCCAGATAGCGCCCTCATCAAGCTCGGCGTCGCCGACGAGCGCGATGTGCCGTCCACCCTGGGGCACCTCGAAGTGCCCGGCGACGTAGCGGTGAGCGAGCGCGCTCCAGATCGTCGCGGTCGCGCCGATCCCGACGGAGCCGGTGGAGAAGTCGACGGGGTCGGGATCCTTCGCGCGCGAGGGGTAGCTTTGCAGCCCGCCAAACTCGCGCAGACGAGGAAGGTAAGACTCATCGAGCTGCCCGAGCAGGTAGTTGATCGCGTGCAGGACGGGCGCGGCGTGCGGCTTGACCGAGACGCGATCGGGCGCGCGCAGGTGCTCGAAGTAGAGCGCGGTCATGATCGAGACGATCGAGGCCGAGGAAGCCTGATGACCGCCGACCTTCACGCCCGAAGAGGTCTCGCGCACCTTGTTCGCGTGGTGCACCATGCTCATCGCGAGCCAAAGCACACGGCGCTGGACGGCATCGAGCACGTCCAGCTCGCCGGCGCTCGCACCGGACTCCGGCTCCGCGGACAGCACTGGAGCGCCCCTCGCCATCGAGACCATCAAAGCCGATCGACCGTTCTTCCACGATCAAACCTGCGCGACCAGGGATTTCTACGCAGGATTATTTATATTTATTAATTAATCGAATAAGATTCTTGCGTCGTGGAGCTTGACGAGACGGACCTGGAGATCATCGAGCTGCTGCGCGAGGACGCGCGGCGGACGTTCGCGGACCTGGCCGAGCGCGTCTCGCTCTCCTCGCCCGCGGTCAAGCGCCGCGTCGATCGGCTCGAGCGCGGGGGCGCGATCGTCGGCTACACCGCGCTCGTGGACCACGCGCTGCTGGGCCGCCCGCTGCAGGCGTTCACCGAGCTGCGCTTCGCGGGAAACTTGCCCGTCGATCAGATCGCCGGGATCGCTGACGGCATCCCCGAGGTGCAGACGATCTTCACGACCGCCGGCGACCCCGACGCGCTCGCCTGGATCCGCGTCCGCGACGTAGACGACCTCAAGCGCGTGATCGACCTGCTGCGACGGTCGGGTCGCGTGACCGGGACGAAGACGCTGATGGTCCTGAGCAGCTCCAGCTCGGCGCCCCAGGCTTAAACAGGCGCCGCCCGGGCAAGCTCAGGCGCAAAGCTCGCTGCTGATCAGTTCGCGATCGTCGTGGGCGAAGGCCTCGATCGTGTTCACGCGCCCGTGTTCGACCCCGAACGCGATCGCGCGCCCATGCCAGCGTGCGAGGTAGAACGTCACGAGTCCCCCGCTGAGGCCGCCGGTGATCAGCCGGGCGCGCGGATAGCGGCGGCGCATCGCGGGGATGCTCGTCCCGACCGAGACGCCGCGAGTGGTGATTGCGTGCGGCGAGTTGGTGAACAGGGCGATGAGCCCTTCTCCGGAGAACGCGATTCCCGTCGCCCCCGGTCCCTGCTCGCACGCGCAAACGCCGGGAATCGCCCCACGCGAGCAGTCGTAGTGAACGCCGAGCGTGCGCTCAACGGTGGAGAGGCTCATCCCCCAGCGCAGCGGGCCCACGCCCTCGAAGCTGATCTTCACCCGCGGGCGCGCTTGTGCCACGGGCACCGCGGCGTACGCGCCCAGCAGGACGGCGATGCATCCCACCGCGGCCGATGCCCGCCTCCACCGTCGCGGGTAGAGAGTCCAATTTTTCGCCGAGTTCGTCACTGTCGTCAGTCGGTCAGAGTACAGTCGGCCGGCGATGATCGCTGTGGTCCCGGTACGTCTCCTCGCCGCGATCTGCCTACTGGCGACGGCGAGCGCGCTCGCGCTGCCGGTAAGCGCCGCGTTAGCGGGTTGCCTAGCGGAGCAAGGCAAGCGATGTCCCAGTTTTGTGCAGCCCACCGCCGGGCGCCCCTGGCACGTGTCGCGCATCGAAATTGGCGAAGACGGACGGCCTTCGTGCGCGCACGCGCGACGTCTGATCGTCAGCTGGATCAAGCATCCCGCGAGCCGCATCTACGACGCCGATACCAGGCTTTACTGGTACAGGATCAGCCACACCGAGCTGGACTTCGGCGCGGGTTTGTGCGGGTACCTGAAGTTCTTCGCGGCGCGATGAACACGTGCGCGGGCGCGCGGCTCGACTAGAACACCACGGTCGTATCCCCGGCCTGCAGAACCCGGTCTTCACAGTGCCAGCGAACCGCGCGTGCCAGCACCGTGCGCTCGATGTCGGCGCCGAGCTGCATCAGCGCGGGCACGTCCTCGCGGTGCGAGACCCGCACCGTGTCCTGCTCGATGATCGGCCCCTCGTCCAGTCCCTCCGTGACGTAGTGGGCCGTCGCCCCGATCAGCTTCACGCCGCGCTCCTTCGCCTGCACGTATGGCGCAGCGCCCGCGAACGCTGGCAGGAAAGAGTGATGGATGTTGATCGCGGGCACCGCCAGCTCGCGTAGGAACTCGCCGCTGAGGATCTGCATGTAGCGCGCGAGGATCACGAGGTCGACGCTCTCGGGCAAGAGCAGATCGAGTAGCGCGCGCTCGGCCTGCGGCTTGCGGCCGCGCTCGACGGGCACATGCGCGTAGGGCAGCCCGAACGACTCGGCGTCAGCGCGTAGGTCGGGGTGGTTCGAGGCGACGAGCCGCACGTCGATCTCCAGCTCGCGACGGCGCCAGCGCCAGAGCAGGTCGAGCAGGCAGTGGTCCTCGCGCGAGACGAGGATCGCCGCCCGCTTGGGGCGCCGTGCGTCCCACATGCGCCAGCGCATCTGCAGCGGCTCCCCCACCTCGTGGGCGAACGCCTTCTCCAGCTCGGCGCGCTGCTCGTCGTCGAGCGCGAGGTCGAACTCCATGCGCATGAAGAACGTGCCGCCGCGCGGGTCGGTCGTGTGCTGATCCGAGTGCACGATATTCGCCCCGACACGCGTGAGGAACTGCGAGGTCGCCGCGACGATCCCGGGTTGATCTGGGCAGGCGATCGTCACGCGGGTGATCGGCGGGCGTGAGGGAGTAATCGGGTCGTCGGGGTTCACGGTCGGTGGCCGGGGATCGCGATCGGGTCGTGGGGGTTCATTTTCTTGCGTGTGTATCGCAGGCGTATATACAGCGGCCCGAAACGTACAGGCGAGCGGTGTCCCTGGCAGGCACTCTCGCAGTCGGCGTATATACATCTGCTATCGGCGCTCGCGTTTCGACAACCGGCCCCACGCCTTTGCCTCCCCCGCCGCCCGCGGTCGCGGTCCTCGGCGCCGGCTTGATGGGCGCGCAGATCGGCGTCGAGTACGCGCTCGGCGGCTGTGAGGTCTCGTTTCTCGCGCGCGAGCGCACCCGCGCTGAGCCACGTGTCGAGCAAGCGCTTGGCCTCGCGCGTGCCCACGGGCTCGTTGACGAGGACGCGCTCGCCCGCGCCCGCGAGGCGATCAACTGGGAGGAGCGCGAGCCCGAGCTGATCGTCGAGTCGCTGCCCGAGGACCTCGAGCTGAAGGCGTCCGTGCTCGGCCCAATCGCCGGGCGTCACCCAGGCGCAACCGTCGCCACGAACACCTCCTCGATCTCAATCGGTGCGCTCGGCGAGGCGGCCGCCATCGCAGAGCGGATCGTCGGCACCCACTACTGGAATCCACCGCTCTTGATGCCGCTCGTCGAGATCGTCGCCGGCCCCGAGACGCCGCTCGCGCTGCGCGACCGCACGATCGAGCTACTCCGCGCGATCGGCAAGCGCCCCGTCGTGCTCGAGCGCGAGGTCGACGGCCTGCTGTGGAACCGGCTGCAGCTCGCCGTCCTGCGCGAGTCGCTGTGGCTCGTCGAGCAGGGGATCGCCACGCCCGAGACGGTCGATCAGGTGATGCGCGATGGGCTCGCGCGGCGCTGGCGGCTCACCGGGCCATTCGAGACCGTCGGGCTCGGCGGCGCCGCCACGTTCGACGCGATCGCCGCCAACCTGTTTCCCGTGCTGTCGGATGCAAAGTCCGGGAATGGCTTCGGTCCCTATGTGCCGAGCGACCCCGCGCTGCTCGGTGAGTTGCGCGAGCGTCGGGACGACGCGCTCGCCGCCGAGCTGCGAGCCGAACGTCGAGAGGAACATGCCGCCGAGCGCGATCCGACAGAGCCCGAGTCATGACGTGTTCCCCGCTCCTCGCCCGCTCCATGTACTCTATATCGACTGATCGATATGCAGGAGAGGTAAGGAGATAGCGATGGCCCGCGATCCACGGCACGACATCCTTTTCGAGCCGGTACCAATCGGGCCAAAGACGCTTCGCAACCGCTTCTACCAGAGCCCTCACTGCACGAGCTTCGGCGACGACGTGCCCGGCTCGCAGGCCGGCATCCGCGGGATGAAGGCCGAGGGCGGCTGGGCCGCGGTCAACACCGAGTTCTGCTCGGTGCATCCCTCGAGCGACGCGCGCCCCGTGATCTCAGCGCGAATCTGGGACGACGAGGACGCGCGCAACCTCAAAGCGATGGTCGACCTCGCGCACGAGCACGGCGCGCTCGCGGGGCTGGAGCTGTGGCACGGCGGCTACGTCTCCGGCAACAAGGAGTCGCGCATGCCGGCGCCCTCGGCGAGCCAGGTCTCGGACGAGGCGCTCGCCTCGGCCGCTTGCTACGAGCTGGACAAGGCCGGGATCCGCGAGATCCAGGGCTACTACGTCGCCGCCGCCAAGCGTGGGCGCGACGTCGGCTTCGACATCGTCAACGTGCACGGCTCCGAGGGCGGCGCGATCACCGGCCACTTTTTGATGGCCAAGCTCAACAAGCGCACCGACGAGTACGGCGGCTCGCTGGAGAACCGCGCGCGCTTCTGGCTGGAGACGATCGAGCTGGTCCGCGAGGCCGTGGGCGATGACTGCGCGATCACCGCGCGCCTGTGCATCGACACGCTGAACGACAGCCCGCTGGGGATTCGCGCGGGCGAGGAGGCATTCCAGTTCGTCCAGCTCGCCGACGAGCTCGTCGACTTCTGGGACTTCCAGGTCGGCGGCTGGAGCTCGGCGGACTGGCCCGAGAAGAACGTCCCCGCCTCGCGCGTCGCGGGCGAGTTCAGCCACCGCCCCTACTACGAAGCCGTGCGTCCCGCGACGAAGAAGCCGATCGCGGCAGTGGGGCGCTTCACGAACCCCGACACGATGGCCGAGGCGGTTCGCTCGGGCGTGATCGACATCATCGCCGCGGCGCGGCCCTCGATCGCGGACCCGTTCATCCCGAAGAAGATCGAACAGGGGCGCTACGAGGACATCCGCGAGTGCATCGGCTGCAATGTCTGCGCCTCGCGCTTCTGGCAGGCGCTGCCGATCATTTGCACGCAGAACGCGACGCTCGGCGAGGAGTTCCGCCGCGGCTGGCACCCCGAGCGCTTCACGAAGGCCGCGAACGCCGAGAAGACCGTGCTCGTGCTCGGCGCCGGACCCGCCGGGATGGAGTGCGCGACGGTCCTCGGTAAGCGCGGGATGAGCGCCGTGCACCTCCTCGACGAGCGCGACGCGATCGGCGGGAGCATGCGCGAAATCAGCGCCTACCCCAACCTGGGCGAGTGGGGTCGCGTGATCAACTACCGCCAGATCCAGTTGGAGAAGCTGAAGAACGTCGAGCTGATCCTCAAGACGCGGCTCGACGCCGAGGCGATCTTCGAGTACGGCGCCGAGATCGTCGTCGTCGCCACCGGCGCCCGCTGGCGCGCCGACGGCCTGAACGGGACCACGCAGCAGACGATCCCCGGCGCCGAGTTGGACTGCTCCTACACGCCCGAGCAGGTCTCAGCCGCGAAGGGCCAGATCGACGGTGAGCATGTGCTCGTCTACGACACCGACGGCTACTTCGCCGCGGTCGGCGTAGCCGACCTGCTGCTGAACGCGGGTAAGCGGGTGACGTTCGTCACGCCGCAGCCAAACGTCGCTCCGTTCATGGCGTTCACCGGCGAGTTCGGGCCCGTCAACGTGGGCCTGCGCGAGCGCGGGGCCGAGATCGTGCTGCAGCACACGCTCACCCAAATCGCGCCCGGCGCGATGCGCGGGAGCGGCGTGTGGGGTGGCGAGACGACGTGGGACGCCGACGCCGTCGTGCTCGTGACCCAGCGCGAATCGGTCGACGGCGTCTACCGGGAGCTGACCGCGGACCCCGCGCGCTTGGAGCGCGAGGGGATCGAGGCCGTCTACCGGATCGGCGACTGCCTCGCGCCGAGGATGCCCGCCGACAGCATCTTCGAAGGCCATCGCCTCGCGCGCGAGATCGACTCGCCGGACCCGGCGGTCGCGCTGCCGTATCTGCGCGAGCTGCCCGTGCTCGACATCGCGCGCTCGCCCGTCGCGGTCGGGACCGCGAGTGACTGAGCCGACAGCAGCGAACACCATCAAGTACAAGCGAGGAGAGCAGAGATGCCCGAGGTAGCCACTCAGATCACCAAGTTCTCAGTCCGCGACGCCCCCGTGGAGCCAGCGCCGATCCCGCCCGAGGACATCCTCGAAGGCGAACCCGAGTCCACGATGGCGATCCTTTGGCGCACCGACGACGGCAAGCTCTACAACGGAGTTTGGCACTGCACCCCCGGCGTGTTCATGCTCGCCAGCCCCGGCGAGACGATCACGCTAATCGAGGGCGACGTCACGATCACGCCCGAGGGCGGCGAGCCCGTGACCGTGCGCGCCGGCGAGATCGCCTACATTCCCGAGGGCACGCGCGCAAAGTGGGAGGTGCGCGAGACCGTGCGCAAGGGCTTTCACTCCCACGACTCGACCGGGACGCTGCTCGGCCCGGCCTGACGCCGCCGCTCACGCCGATGAAGATCCTTGTCCCGGTCAAGCAGGTCGCAAGCCTCGACGAGGACTTCGTGCTCGGGGAGGACGGCGCCGTCTCCTCCCAGGACCTCGACTGGCAGCTGAACGAGTGGGACTCCTTCTCGCTGGAGGCCGCGCTGCAGTTGAACGAAGGTGAGGACGGCGAGGTCGTCGCGGTCACGGTCGGCGACGAACAGGTCGAGCAGAACCTGCGCTCCTGCCTCGCCAAAGGCGCGGATCGGGCGATCCGCGTGTGGGACGACTCGCTGCGCGGCGCCGACGCGTTGGCGATCGCCTCCGTGCTCGCGGCGGTCGCGCGCTCCGAGCAGCCCGATCTGGTCCTCTGCGGCGTGCAGTCCTCCGACGCGGTCGAGTCCGCCACGGGCGTCGCGCTCGCGGGGCTGCTCGACCTCGCGCATGTCGCGGTCGTCACGGGAATCGAGCGCGCGGGTGAGCGCCTTACCGTGCAGCGCGAGCTGGAGGGCGGCGTCGTCGAGCTGCTCGGCGTCTCGCTGCCCTGCCTGCTCACCGTGCAGACCGGGATCAACGAGCCGCGCTACGCGTCGCTGCGCGCGATCAAGCAGGCGAGCGCCAAGCCGCTGGACGTGTCGAGCCTGGCGGACGTCGGCCTCGATGCGGGTACCGTCGCGGCGCATGCCGGTTCGCACACCACCCAGCTGCACGAGCCAACCCTGACGGCCGGCGCGACGATGATCGAGGGCGGTACAGCTGAGATCGCCGCTCGCATCGCCGAGATCGTGAAGGGGGCTATGAGCGCATGAGTTCACGGACTTCGGACGAGGGAACGACCCCATGAGCGGGGTCATCGTGCTCGGAGAGGCGCGGCGCGGAGAGCTGCGTCCGGTCAGCCTGGAGCTGATCGGCGCCGCGCGCGCCATCTCCGAGCAGGGCGCGGGGCCCGTGACCGTCGCGCTGATCGCCGCCGACGCCGAGACCTACGTCGAGCAGGTCAACCGCTTGGGCGTGCAGGAGGTACTCGTCGTGCCCACGCCCCAACCGCAGTTCGAGGCGCATGTCACGCAGGCGGCGCTCGAAGCATTGATCGAGCAGCGCCGTCCCTCGGTCGTGCTCGCGGGCCACACGATCGACTCGCTCGGCTTCGCCCCCGCGGTCGCCGCGCGCGGCGGACTCGGCTTTGCCTCCAACGTCACCGGAGCGTCCTGGGGCGAGCAGGGCTTGCGCGCACAGCGTGGGGCCTACGGCGAGAAGCTGATCGCCGAGCTCGACTTCCCCGACAAGCAGACCGTCCTACTGCTCCTGCGTCCCGGAGCGTTTGCCCCGGCGGAGGGTTCCGGCAGCGCGAGCATCGAGCGCGTCGAGCTCGACCTCGCGGGCCGCGCGCGCACTGAACACCTTGAGCTGCGTGACCCGCCGACCGGCGATGTCGACATCACCAAGGCCGACTTCCTGCTCTCGATCGGGCGAGGCGTCGAAGATGAGGACCAGGTCGCCGAGCTCGAGCGACTCGCGGAGCGGATGGGTGCGACGCTCAGCGCGTCACGCCCGCTCGTCGACGCGGGCTGGATCGACGCCGCACGGCAGGTCGGACAGTCGGGCAAGACCGTCACGCCAAAGGTCTACCTCGCGCTCGGGATCTCCGGCGCCGTGCAGCACCTCGTGGGAATGTCCAAGGCGCAGACGATCGTCGCGGTCAACTCCGATCACGAAGCGCCGATCTTCGGCGTCGCCCAGTTCGGCGCGGTCGCCGACATGTTCGAGGTCGCGGCGGAGCTGGAGCGCCAGTTCGAGTAGTGCTGCTCGCCGCGGTCAAGTCCCGGCCGATCATGTGGCATATGCCCGTCGGCCTGCAGGTGCTGTGGTACGCGCTGGCGGGCATCTCAGTCGCGGTGTTCTTCTACGGGCTGGCACGACCGCTGCTGCGCTACCGCTCCGCTCCGCGTACCGGGCTCCCCGGAGCCCGCGAGCTGCCCGCACGGATCTGGCGGGCGACTCGCGCGCTCTACGCGCACGCCGCGATCGCACGCCGCGATCGCTACGCGGGCTGGGCGCACCGCGGGATCTTCTACGGCTGGGTCGCCCTCGCGATCGGCACCGTGATCGTCGGCCTCTCGCACGACATTGCCGCGCCACTGTTCGGGCACGGCTTCTACGACGGCGATTTCTACCTCGCTTGTAAGGCGGTGCTGAACGCACTCGGCACCGCGCTCATCGCGGGCCTGCTCGCGATGATGCTGCGCCGCGCGGTGCTGCGACCCGGCAAGCTCGACTACGCCCGACCCGACCGTCCGCCCGAGCAGTACGAGCGTCAGGCTCATGCCTACCGCGTGGGCGACTGGGTGTTCGTCGGCACGCTGCTCGCGATCGCGCTGACCGGCTACGTGCTGGAGGGCGTGCGGATCGCGATGGAACACCCCGGCTACGATGGCTTCCAGTTCGGCGGCTGGCTTACCGCGCAGCTGTTCGAAGGCGCGGGGCAAATTACGCTCGCGGCCTGGCGCCACGGCTTGTGGTGGTTCCACGGACTGCTCGCGATCACGTTCGTCGCCTCGATCCCGTTCACGAAGGCCGCGCACATGCTGAGTAGCTACGCGAGCATGATCCTGCGCGACCCGCTCGCGGGTAAGCGCTTGCGCAAGATCGAGCCCGAGCTCGCGCTCGATCCCGCGGGCTACGGCACGCTCGCGGACTTCCCGCTCGTGCACCTGCTGCAGCTCGATGCCTGCACGAAGTGTGGGCGCTGCCACGAAGTCTGCCCCGCGCGCGCGACCGGCCGGCCGCTCTCACCGCGCGACGTCGTGCTCGAGCTGCGCGAGCAGGCGCGCGCCGAGCTGCCCGACGTCGGGGGCGTTCTCGGACAGTTGCTCGGAGGCTCCGGCGACGGGGGCGAGGGGGGTCCCGTGATCGGTAGCGACGGCGTGCACGCGGACTCGGTCTGGTCCTGCATGCAGTGCAACGCCTGCGTGGAGATCTGTCCCGTCGGGATCGAGCAGGCGCCGATCATCAACCAGCTGCGTCGCCGCCTGCTGGAGGACGGCGAGCTCGACGGCGGACTGCAGAGCACGCTGCAAGCGATCCACAAGTCCGGCAACTCCTTCGGCCAGAACCGACGCAGCCGCGGGAAGTGGACCGCCGAGCTCGACTTCGAGATCAAGGACGCGCGCAAGGAGCCCGTCGAGCTGCTCTGGTTCGTCGGCGACTACGCCTCCTTCGACCCGCGCTCCCAGCGCGTGACCCGCGCGCTCGCTCGGCTGATGCACGAGGCCGATCTGGACTTCGGGATCCTCTATGAGGGCGAGCGCAACGCCGGCAACGACGTGCGCCGCGCGGGCGAGGAGGGACTGTTTGAGAGCCTCGTCGAAGCAAACGCGCAACTGCTCGGCGAGTGCGAGTTCCAGCGCATCGTGACTAGCGACCCGCACTCTCTGAACACGCTGCGCAACGAGTACCCCGAGTTCGGCGCGAGCTTCACCGTGACCCATCACACCGAGCTTCTGCTGGAGCTCCTCCGCGGGGAACGCCTGCGCCCAGGCGAGCCGCTCGGCTACCGCGTCACCTACCACGACCCCTGCTACCTGGGCCGCCATAACGGCGGCTATGACGCGCCGCGCCGCCTGCTCGAGCTGATCGGGTGTGAGCTGGTAGAGATGCCGCGCAACCGGGACAACTCGTTCTGCTGCGGCGCGGGAGGCGGGCAGATCTGGATCGCCGAGCAGGGCGGGGACGAACGGCCCTCGGAGAACCGCATTCGCGAGGCGCTTGAGCTCGACGGCGTGGAGCTGTTCGTGGTGTCCTGTCCAAAGGACGTCACGATGTACGAGGACGCGATCAAGACGACCGGTAGCGGTGAGCGACTGCAGCTGCGCGAGCTGACCGAGCTGCTGGAGGAGGCACTCGTGCGTGGAGCCGTCGGGGCAGGCACGTGAACTTCGCCGAGCCGGCGGACCTGGCGCCGATCCGCGAGGGGGTACGCGCGCTGTGCGAGCGCTTCGGCGGCGAGTACTGGCGCGGCCTTGAGCCCGAGGGCTATCCGAGCGAGTTCGTCGCCGCGCTCACCGAAGCGGGTTGGCTCGCGGCACTGATCCCCGAGCGCTACGGCGGCTCGGGCCTGCCGCTCTCCTACGCCGCCGCGATCCTCGAGGAGGTCTGCGCCGCGGGCGCGAACGCGGGCGCTTGCCACGCGCAGATGTACACGATGGGCACGTTGCTACGCCACGGCTCCGAGGCGCAGAAGTCCGACTACCTTCCGCGCATCGCCTCAGGCGAGCTGCGCCTGCAGGCGTTCGCCGTGACCGAGCCCGACGCCGGCTCGGACACCACCCAGCTAAAGACCCGCGCCGAGCGCCGCGGCGAGGGCTGGGTCGTCAACGGCCAGAAGATCTGGACCTCGCGCGCCGAGCACTCAGACCTGATGGTGCTGCTCGCGCGGACCACCCCGCTCGCCGAGGTGCCCAAGCGGACCGCCGGGCTCTCGGTATTCCTCGTCGACATGCGCGACCGAGGTTCGTCGCTTCAAATCAATCCAATCAAGACGATGATGAACCACGCCACGACCGAGGTTTTCTTCGAGGACCTAGAGCTGCCCGCAGACGCGCTGATCGGAGAGGAAGGTGAGGGCTTTCGCTACATCCTCGACGGGATGAACGCCGAGCGGATCCTGATCGCCTCGGAGTGCATTGGCGACTGCCGCTTC
>Ga0335073_10002887_pt1 | contig 23708 bp, 26 predicted proteins | sample Lox_Sample_22_FD_207093 | JGI IMG/M metagenome (GOLD analysis project Ga0335073, IMG submission 207093) | Soil microbial communities from Loxahatchee National Wildlife Refuge, Florida, United States - Lox_Sample_2.2 | ecosystem: Environmental > Terrestrial > Soil > Wetlands | place: USA... | reverse complement strand
TAGCATCAAGGAAGGCTGAGATCGTGACGCGAAACAACGGAATCGCACCACCGCCGGCCAGTCGTGGGCGCCGTCATCGCAAAATTGCCGGAACGAATGGCGCCGGGGATGGCCCAGGTGTAGACCCATGCGAAATCGCCCGGTGGGATCCGGAATTCACCGCCAGGATCAAGGACAAAGTGAATCCATTAGTGAAGCGGTGGTTTCGCTCAGAGGTGCGTGGCATGGAAAAGATGCCCCGCGGGAAAGCGTTGGTCGTGTCTAACCACTCCGGAGGTGCGCTCACGCCCGATGTCTTGGTGTTCTGCACCGCGTTTTACGACGAGTTCGGTTACAACCGCCCGGTCTATACGCTTGCTCACGATCAGGTGTACATCGGGCCGTTCGCAGACTGGTTGCCGCGTGCGGGAGTGATACACGCGGACCGTGAAACAGCGGCCGAGGCGCTTCGATCTAACGGGGTCGTGCTGGTTTTCCCCGGCGGCGATTACGACTCGTATCGGCCTACGACCGCAGGAAGCGTCGTCGACTTCAACGGTCGGACGGGCTACGTGCGCACGGCGATCGAGGCGCGGGCGCCAATAGTTCCGACGGTGTCCATCGGCGCTCAGGAGGGCCAGCTGTTCTTGACGCGCGGAGCCGGCATCGCCAAACGCTTGGGTTTGGGTCGGCTGCGGGTCGACGTCTTGCCAGTTTCGGTCGGCTTTCCGTTTGGGCTCAGCCTGCTGATGTTCCCGCCGAATCTGCCGCTTCCGACCAAGGTCGTTACTGAGGTGCTTGACCCAATCGATGTCGGTCGCAGGTTCGGCAAGAACCCCGATGTCGAGGACGTCGACGCCCACGTACGCGCGGTGATGCAGACCGCGCTGGACCGGTTGGCCAAAGCGCGGCGGTTTCCGATCCTCGGCTGATCGCCGACGCGGTGTCGGGATCAGATCAGCACCGCACTTCAACACCCGCGCCGGGCGGAGCTGGGGCAGTCGTTATCACTGGATAAAGCACTGTTAAACCATTGGCGCATCTGTGAATTCGGCGAGCCTCCGCACACGCGAGCCCCGTACTGGGATTGGCAGCCGCTGAATGCCGGTTGCCGGCGAACAAGCTGGTCAGGTGTTGTGCGCCCTTGCGACCCCATGCTCAAGGACACGCGGCTGATGGAGTGCGGTGTTGTCGCGCCGAGGTGTTCGCAGGCCCAGGGTGCGCCGGCCGGTGTCAACGAGGATGTCGCACAGTGCCTCGTCGTCGATGTCCGCAACCCTCGGGTCGACGGCGGCGGCGAGGCCACCCATAACGACAGAGGCTTTGATTTGGCCGGTGGGACCCGCCGTCACGCCGGCAAGCACTGCGCTTTGGCGGTTGATCACGCGGTTCCAGTCGGAATTGGCCCGAAGGACTTTCAGGACGCCGGGGTCGAGGGAGAGCACCGCTGCGACGCGGCGATTGGCGGCCAGGTGTGCCGCATAACCGGTGAGCATGTACTCAGCTCGCGCGTGCGGGGTGCGGCGGGCCTCGGCTTCCTCAACGATCGCCCCGAGTCGCTCGAGCATTGGCGCAACGATGGCGTGCAGCAGCTCTTCGCGGGTGCGGAAGTGATGGTAGATCGCACCTTTGCTGAAGCCGAGCTCGTCGGCGATCATCTGCAGTGACGTGCCTTCGTAGCTGTGTCGGCTGAAGAGCGTGACGGCGACCTCGATAAGACGCTCCCGGGTCTGTACGTCCCCGTTGGTTTCACGTTCGGTGCTCGTCATAGCGCTCCTCTGCTCGGTGTCCCATCTCACAATAGCTGGTCGTTCGTCCAGTTGCTATCTGGACGATCGTCCAGTACTATTCTATACGTTCGTCCAGCTGGTGACTGGTCGATCGTACAGGACAAAGGAAAGTTGGGACCGTGGCTGCCGACCAGTTGTTGTCGATGGACTTTTTCCGGGATGAGCGCCTTGTCGGGAATCCGTATCCCTATTTCGCGGCGTTACGGGACCGCTGCCCGGTGGCCAGGGAGAGCCATCACAACGTCGCCATGGTGACGGGATGGCAAGAGGCTGTTGACGTCTATAACGACGCCCAGACGTTCTCCTCGTGCATCTCGGTGACGGGTCCCTTCCCCGGCTTTCCCGTCGAGCTTCGCGGTGATGACCTCACCGAGCTGATCAATCAGCATCGCGGCGAGTTGCCCTTTAGTGACCAGTTACCGACCCTGGATCCGCCGATCCACACCAATCACCGCGCGTTGCTGATGCGGCTAATCACCCCGAAGCGGCTCAAGGAAAACGAAGCGGCGATGTGGCAGATCGCTGACCGCGTTCTGGACGCCTTCCTTGTGTCCGGCGCCGGTGAGTTCATTGGCGACTTCGCCGAGCCCTTCACGTTGCGAGTGGTCGCTGATCTGCTGGGTGTCCCGGAGCAAGATCGCGATGACCTCGTCGAGCGGCTCCAGCGTGGCGCCCAAGGCGGCGGGTTCGGCAGCACCGACGACAAGACGCTCGCGCACACGCCGTTGGAATTCCTCTACGACGTCTTCCATACTTACATTGACGACCGGCGGCGCGAGCCCCGCGATGACGTGCTGAGCGGCCTGGCCTCCGCCACCTTCCCCGACGGCTCGATCCCCGAGGTCGATGACGTGGTGCGCGTTGCCACCAACGTCTTCTCAGCCGGCCAGGAAACAACGGTGCGCCTCCTCGGCACGGCACTGCAGCTGATCGCCGAGCGACCCGACGTGCAACGGACCCTGCGCAATGACCGCAGCGTGATCCCAAACTTCATCGAGGAGGCCCTGCGGCTCGAAAGCCCTGTGAAGGGCGATTTCCGACTCTCCCGAGTACCCACCACCGTCGGCGACACAGACCTTGCCGCCGGCACCACGGTGATGGTGCTCAACGGCGCCGCCAACCGGGATCCCCGACGCTTCGACGATCCCGACACCTTTGACCCGACTCGCAAAAACGCTCGCCAACATCTCGCATTCGGACGTGGAATCCACAGCTGCCCCGGCGCCCCGTTAGCAAGGGCCGAAACACGGGTCGCCATCGAACGATTGCTTGATCGCACCTCCGATATCAGCCTTGCTGAAAGTCGGCACGGACCACCAGATCACCGCTGCTACAACTACATTCCGACTTACATTTTGCGGGGCCTGGTCGATTTGCACCTCGAATTCACCCCTATTGACTCTCCGGCGTGAGCAGAGTCAACGAAAGGAATCTGACATGACAAGCGAGCTTGCGAGCAAAGTCGCGATCGTCACCGGCGGCGCAGCGGGAATCGGGCTGGCCACCACGAAGAAATTTCTCAACGAGGGCGCGCGTGTCGTCATCGCTGACGTGAATGAACAGGGCAAGGCCATCGCTTCGGATCTGGGCGCCGACTGCGCCTTCCAATACACCGACGTCTCGCGTCGTGACGACCTGGTCCAGCTCGTTGGATTCACCGCGGAAACGTTTGGGGGCCTGGACATTATGTGCAACAATGCTGGCGTCTCGGGGCGCATGGTCCCGAGCCTGCTTGACGAAGATTTCGCGGACTTCGATCGCATTGTCCGGGTGGATCTACTCGGCGTCATGCTAGGAACCCAGATCGCTGGGCTCTACATGAAAAGCCATGGGGGCGGGTCGGTGATCAACACGACCTCGATCGGCGGTTTGCAAGCGGGACGAACGGTGTTGACCTATCGGGCGGCGAAAGCCGGCGTCGTCCATTTCACCAAGTCTGCGGCGATCGACTTGGGTGAGCACGGGATCAGAGTGAATTGCATTGCACCGGGCGGTATCCCGACACCTCTGCTAACCGTGGCTACAGGCGAAGCGCGGCCAGAGGAGGGGGATGGTGAAATTGCAAAGGCGATTCGCACCGTGATGGCCGAAGATCGCCCCCTGAACCGAGCGGGCACCGTCGACGACATCGCCAATGCCGCGGTGTTTCTCGGCAGCGACCGGTCCCGCTACGTCACCGGTGTCGTCTTACCTGTCGATGGAGGTATGACGGCTGGCAACCCGCGCAACAGTCTGCCCACCATCATGGCCGAGTGCACGAGGGCGTCATGCTAGTCACCGAGATTGAGCGGCCTGAGATCGCCTACTGGGAAAGGGATTTCACCGAAAAATTCAAAGACAAGATCTCGCCTTTGGTGAAGCGGTGGTTCCGCTCAGAAGTTCGCGATATCGCACTGATGCCCCCCGGGCCAACGTTGGTGGTGTCAAACCACTCTGGTGGGATGTTCACACCGGATCCGGTGATTTTCGGTACCGCGTTCTACGACCACTTCGGCTATGAACGTCCGCTGTACGTGCTGGCACACAATACGGTCTTGACCGGGCCACTGGAATCTCCCATGCTGCGCATGGGCGTCGTTCACGCCTGTCGTGAGAACGCTGCTGCAGCACTGGATTCCGGTGCGGTGGTCCTGGTCTTTCCTGGCGGTGATTACGACTCCTATCGCCCGAGTTCGGCCGACAGCGTTATCGACTTCAACGGTCGCACCGGCTACATCACAACGGCATTGCAAGCGGGTGTGCCCATCGTGCCCACTGTCTCAATCGGAGCCCAGCAAAGCCAGCTGTTTTTGACTAGGGGAACCGGGCTGGCGACAAAGCTGGGTCTCGACAAGCGATTCAGGCTCAAGATCCTCCCGGTGAGCATCGGATTCCCCTTCGGCATCAGCATGATCCTGCCACCGAATCTGCCGCTGCCAAGCAAAATCACCACCCAGGTGCTCGAGCCGATTGACATCATCGCGACGTTTGGCGCCCATCCCGACATCAACGAGGTCGACAGTCACGTGCGTTCAGTGATGCAAACCGCCCTCGACTCACTGGCCGCCGAACGGCGATTCCCCATCATCGGGTAGTCCAATCGCCGGTGCAGCACTAAGCGCATGCCTTCGGATCGGCGACAGCGTTGGCGTGCATTGGTTTTCGATTGGCCCAGAAAGGCGAGTCAAAATGACAGGTCAGCGGGATACGGCACGGAGTGGCCGGCAATGGCACAGAGAGCCGGTCGAAATGCTGCCAGACATGCGAATGATTCGGCCGACGCTGGTCGTGGTTGGTGATAACGCGGTGGACGTGATTATCGCCGCGGGAGGTTGGATCGCCGATTTGGCTTTGTCAGGCTGGGTAGTCTTCGCGGGACTACGAGACGGTGGTCATGAATCCGCGTTGCGGATATTGGGTGCGACCGACTCATCGCTGGATTGTGCGATCGCCACCTACGACAGGCGACCGCGCCCTCGGGTAATCGCAGTCAGCGCGGACTCCTGCCGCCGCGATGAGCGGGTTTCCCGATGGGTAGTCGAATCGGCCGCCGGATCCGGTGAAGTCAGGCTTTGGGGGCCAGGATGTGCTGAACTATTTCGGCTAGCTGCACATGCGGTCGACCACCGGCTGAGCCCGGGCGCGCTTGCGTTCAAACACGAGGCTCTCGAAACCACGGGCTCTCACGGGGATGTGGCACCGGTGGAGTCGTTTGTCGTGGTTCGTCGTCGGAGGAAGCGCGGATGATAGCTACCGGTCCGTCGAGTTCGCGGTCGTGCAAGTTTCCCGAATCCGCCGTCAGCGCGGTGACACCTTATGCCTAATCGCGGTTGGGACCCGTTTGGATCAAGTGCGATGTTCGCTGCACTGTTGACGGGGTCGCCCATGTCGCCGACCTCGTCGGGGACAATCGGCGGCTACGGCACCGTGTACACAGTTCTTCGTCGTCTCATCGTCGGCCGCGACCTCAGCATCCGAACGGCCGATGCATCCGTTGAACTGAGGGTAACTGAATTCGACGCACAACCTCACGCGCGAGCAATGTCTGTCGGCCAGTTCGGTGACGTGACCGCCGTTGCGCGTGACGTCGCCTACGGACGCTATCGATTGCCGCAAGTGGACGGCGTTCTGCGCAACGTCCATATTCGTCCCGGGTCGCCAACCCAGTTGGTGGCAGCACCGGTGGAACTGACAGTCGAATTGCCCACTACGGTCCTCGCTCAGCTAATGGGCACTGTCACGAAGCGACTGGGCGCGGCGGTCGACGACAACGGGATCGGCCGCATCTGGTGGTCACGGCAGCCGCGAATCGGACACCTGGAAGTTGACGCTACCGTTGTGGGGGCCACGTTGACCCTGCGGCCACTGGCTCTAGTCGTGCTGGGCCGGCGCTGGTCATTGCCGCGTTGGTTACCCCGTCATTGCGTGGCGCTGCCGGCTTTCCGGGGCATGCTGCTCACCAACATCGCTCTGCTGCCCGGTGCCGTGGTGCTCTCGACGAGGCTACCGGTGTGGACGTTTGACTTGCCTGGAACGCGGTGGGAAGACATCCTCGCCCAGCTGAGGTCCAACACCGGACTGTTGAACCTTGCGCACGGCCCCCTCCGCCGATAGTCGCCCGCGGTCTTGTCCGCGGGGGGACCCGCCTCCGGTACGCCCTTTCTCGTCCGCAACCCTCACCGGGTCTGCACTTCGGACGACGTTGTGATGTGCGCCGCATTCACTGCCGTGAACTGCTCGGACATTGTATTCTCTTTAAAAGAGAATACAATTCTCATTGGAGATTGCGACGTTCCCGTCGGTCGATGGGCCATTTTGGGCGTGGGCGCCGGCGCGACGCATACGTCAACTACTAGACCGAGGGCACTAGAGTGAAGCGACTTAACGGCATGGACGCGATGCTGCTCTACAGCGAGACACCCAATCTGCACACCCACACGCTGAAAGTGCTGGTCATCGATGCCGGCAAGGGCGAACAAGCGTTTAACTTCGATGTGTTCCGCCGGTACCTTCAGGACCGACTGCATGACCTGACGCCGTTGCGCTACACACTGGTTAACGTCCCGTGGCGACTGCATCACCCGACGTGGCGGGTGCACGACGGGGTTGATCTGTCTTATCACCTGCGCAGGGTTCAGGTGGCAGCGCCGGGGGGCCGGCGCGAACTGGACGAGCTGATCGGTCGGATCGCGAGTACACCGCTGGATCGCAACCGTCCACTGTGGGAATTTCATTTCGTCGAAGGTCTCGCTGATGACCGTTTCGCGCTTGTCGGAAAAGTGCACCACTCGTTGGCCGACGGCGTGGCCTCGGCCAATCTGCTGTCCAGGCTCATGGGGCTAGTCGAGGGGGGACAGCCCTCCGGTGTAGGCGACGTGGCCGGCATGGTTCCCACAACCTCGCAGTTGCTTCGCCAGGCTGGACGCGATCATATTCGCCAGATCACTGCTCTGCCCAGGCTTTTGAACGATGCAGCACGTGGAGCAACGCGGTTGCGACGTCGCGCAAAAAGCCGGGGTCGCTGCCCTGACTTGGCCACGATGTTTAATGCCCCGCCGACGTTTCTTAACCACGAAGTGTCACCAACGCGGACATTCACCACGGTGTCGCTGCCGCTGCGCGACGTCAAACAGACCGCAAAAAGCGTTGGCGCAACATTCACTGACGTAGTCATGGCCGTCGCGGCCGGTGGCTTACGTGAGCTGTTGCTACGGTACGACGGCAGAGCCGACCGACCGCTCCTCGCGACCGTTCCTATCAGTACCGATGGATCGTCCGACCGGCTCGACGGCAACGAAATCAGCGGTTTGACAATTTCATTGCCGGTGCACATCGACAGTCCGCTACGTCGTGTCTCGTTGATAACAGCGGCGGCAACGGCGGCGAAAGAAGACCACGAGTTGCTAGGTCCGACCCTGCAGGGCCGCATGATGGGGTACCTTCCGCCACCACTGGCGCCTGCGATGTTTCGCCGCCAAGCCCGGCGCGCGGCCAACAGAGTGATGAACGTTGCGGTTTCCACCGTTCGAGGGCCAAGCCGACAAGGCACCATTGCCGGCGCCCCAGTCAGCGAAATCTATTCGGTGGGAGTGCTGTCCTCGGGCAGCGCCTTCAACATGACCGCGTGGAGTTACGGCGACCAAGTTGACATTGCCGTACTTTCCGACGACCGCACATTCAACGACCCCCGCGAAGCGGCCGAAGCGATGGCCCACGCATTCGCCGAGCTTCAGCGCGAGGCAGGGCTGGATGGCGACGCACATGTCGCCGGGCAACGATTGCGCCCACCGGGGCAAGCTAGTGGTCCGTCTGCGATTTGATCTGGCGGAGAGTGTCGTATGAAACGATGCCGGCTAGAGCCGCAACAGCGGCGTGAGCAGCTGCTCGACACCGCAGCCGCAATGTTCGCGGAAAACCCATATGAATATGTCTTTGTCGAGGACATCGCGGCGCGCGCGGGTGTGTCCAGAGCCTTGATGTACCGCTACTTTCCGAGCAAGCGGGATTTATACGTGGCGATATTTAAGCGCGCTAGTCATCGGTTACTGGCACGCGCCAATCCTGATCCGCGGCTGCCGCTCACAGAACAGCTTGCCGATGGACTCGAGGCTCACATCCAATATTTTGCCGATCATCCCTTTGAAGCAATCGCGATCAACCGCGGCGCATTGTCCGATGATCCGGCGATCCAGGCGATCATCACCGAGGAACTCAATGTCATCGGCCAACGCCTGATCAACAAACTCGTCGCCGAAGGACGTCGCCGCGACGTCACCGAGATTGCCATAGAGGGTTGGTTGGCGTTCGTACGCGCCGCCTGCGTGAAATGGGTTCAGTCGCAGAAAATCACGCGAGCCAACCTCACCGAAATGTGTCTACGCGCATTCGACTGCGCTCTCGGGTACCCCAACACGCCGCGGGCGCGGCCGAAGGAACTCCCAACAAACGCCTGCGCCGTGGAGCTTTTGGCAGTGTCGCCGAGCTGACCACGGCAATCACCACCGAGGCCGAGCATCGCAACCGTAACCCCAGGCCCTTCGGGTGGAAGGCCACCGCCGACGACATCATCGCCAAAGTCCAACGCAGCCGCGACACTCTCCGCAGATCAAATCGCAGACGGACCCACTAAGGTAGGACGTGAACTGGGCCCAACGAATGGGCACTAGAACGCTGCACCACCCAAGCGTCCCGTCGGCGGGCCGTTGGCTTGCACCACATCCCGCTACCGGGTATCCGATTTCCGGCTGTGAGTGGCGCTTTCCCATCGTCCGTTGAGGTCGGGCATTCTGTCGGCCATCGGAACGCTGAGTGGTGCGGGGTGGCGCGGGTGCTAAGCAGATGGCCGTCGCGGCCGGCACGGCTTGCACGGTCTCCTTTGCCAGCCACGGTGTGCGGGCGTCCTCGCGAAGTCAATCACTGTTGGTGGGGAGGGAATCTGCCGTCGCCGAGGGTCAAGGGCGCTGGGGATTGATCACGCGCCGAGGCGGAGAGACGCTCATCAGCCGTGAGTGCTGTGCGGTGGTCGGGTGCGATCAGTAGTTCGTGTAGTCCCGTGATCACTAGGTCGAGTTCGAATTCAAACTGGTCGTCGGGACCCTCGTTCTCTACGTAAGCGAGGATTCGGCGCAGCCCAGCAAATTGATCTGCCGGCATTGGCGCGAGAACATCGGAGAGCTCGGCTTGCTGCGGGTAGACGCCGTGCTGCGCCTTGAGGAGACCTATGTGCGCATGTGCCATCGCCACGTTCGAGATGGCCGAAAGGCCGCGACGAGCGAGGGTTTCGTCGAACCCGGCATCGAAGAGCGACTTCACGACGCGTTCCGTCAGCTTCATGGCGGTCATCCCGGCCATGCCATGCAACTGGACATACGTGGCAGCGACACCTACTTTTAGGACGCCATCGCGGAACGCATGCGCAAAGGCGCGTAGTTGCGCCCGCCAGTCGGCATCGGGCAAGTCGATGTGGGCAAGTTGTGCCTCAAACAAGTCGGCGACAACAAGATTGAGCAAGCCCTGCTTATCGCCGACGTGGTAATGGAGCGCCTTTCGGCTTACGCCGAGTACGTCGGCGATTGCCTTCATCGTCAATTTATCTCGCGGCACGCTTCGCGCCGCGGCGACGATTTGCTCGCGGCTGATCTGCGGCGGGCGACCACGGCGCGGCAACTCGCCACCTTCGGTGTCAACCGCTTTGTCGGCTTCGCCCATCAAGACGATGGTAGGCGCATGCAAACCAATGACGATCGAGGCACCAACGGGTGGCGACGGCTGCTGACCGATCGCGGCTGGGCACGATAACGGTTAGCGGTTAGACACCCTAGGCAAGACGGTGATGTGTCGTTTCCGGCGCGGTCTGACAAGCCCTCTATCCACTCGTTACCGGGCTGACGGTGACGCTGATGGTGCTTGCGCCAGCGTTTGATGCGATGACTAGCTCGGCGGCGTTGGGGGCCGAGACGACCTCTCCACCGGTGACGCTGACCGTGTAGCCGTCGGGGAACTCGACGCTTGGGACCGAGATGGTGGTTTGTGAGCCGGTCGGGAAGTCGCCGAGGCCGTCTGCTTGCGCAGTGGAGTAGCTGAACTGGAAGACGCCGTTGTCAAACGAGTAGGAGCCCGGGGTGCCCGAAATCTCCTGCGGATAAGGCTCGGCCAGCGTTTGCAGCGTTGCGGTGTTGACGTTGTCGCCAGTCGGTGGCAGCTCGGGGTTGTACACCAAGGACTCCAGGCTCGTCGGCGACGTATTCGTGGTGATGTCGTTTTGACCGGTGAAGGCCCACTCCGTCCAACTGATGTTGTCCTGATCTGCGTCATCCAACGGGGCGGCGATAGTCGGCTGGTCACTGCTGGCCCCGAACTCGCTCATGAAAGCCGGAATGTCATGCGCCTGCGCGTAAGCCTCAGCATTGTTCACGCTCAGGCTGGCTAACGACCCGGGAAGGTAGTCGTGGAACGACAAGACGGTGCCCGGTTGATCCACCGTGCCCAGGGTAAGCGGCAACCCGTTGGTGGAAATGTAGTCCGGTTCAAAGAATATCGGTGTGTTGGGATCAGCGGCCCTGATCGCCGAGGCCGCCTGGTCGTAGAAGGGGGTCAGCTGCTGGGAATCGAAGAACGAACCGCCCAACAGCGTCGACAATGTCTGGGAGCCCGGGGATGGCTCGTTCATGATCTCGATTCCGGCAACATCGCTGTTGCCGTTAAACGCGTTCCCGACGTATTCCAGCATTCGCGAATAGTCGTCTTCAAGCCCTACGCCGTTGGGTGCATCGGCGTTCGTCCAGAACGCATCCCAAGCGTGAGCCTCCGCGGGATTCAAGAAGTAGTCGAGCGGGAATCCCAGCTGAGGATTGGACAGCCCGCCGGTCTCGGTGGCCCACGTCGGCGCGCCTTCACCGCCGAACACGCTGCTGTAAGAGTCCTGGTGCATATCGAGGAGGCTGTAGACCCCGGCATTGCCCAGGGTCTGCACGGTCTGCTGGATCGAGTCCAGGTAGGAGGTGTCGAAGACGCCGGGCTCGGGCTCCAGCGCGGCCCAGTCGATGCCCAACCGCACGACGTTGATGCCGTTCGCGGCGAGGAACTGCGCATCGGCACTATTGAATCCTTCGGCGGAAGGCTCATACGGCGGCACCTTGACCACCACGTTTGTCCCATGCATCTCGACGACTTGTCCGGCACTGTTGATAAACGAGCTACCGGACGTGCTGATGGCTGGCAACGTTCCTTCGGTACTCGCCGATCCGCTGGGCAGCGTGCCGTAGTCGCCGACCATGCCGTGGTCGCCGAACAGCTCGCTGCCGTTGCCGCCGGCCCCGCCAAGGGCGGCCAACCCATCGGTAGTGGCGCCGTCGCCGCCGTTGCCGCCATCGCCGCCGATGCCGAACAGTCCCGTCGCGCTGCCGCCGTCGCCCCCGTCACCACCGGCGCCTCCGTTACCGCCGTCGCCGCCGATGCCCATCAATGAGCCGCCGTTGCCGCCCTCGCCGCCGACAGCACCATCACCGCCGCTACCGCCGATGCCACCATCACCGAAGATCCCGGCAGAACCACCGTTACCGCCGGCGACTCCGGCCTCGGTGCTGTTCCAGCCCGCCCCGCCGTCGCCGAACAACAGGCCGCCGGCACCGCCGGTGGGGTCGGCCTCGGTGCCGGGCGCGCCGTTGCCGATCAGAAATTCCCCGAACGTGGTGTTGAGGAAACTGTCCACTTGTTCGCCGGTCGGGCTATCAATCCAGGATTGCGCGGCGCTTTCCAGTGGGGTGTAGACGTACTGCTGAAACATCGTGGCCAGGTCGTCGGTCGCCGGCAGCGCCGCAGTCGTCGCGCTGTCGGCGACAAACGACGGATCGACGCCGCCTACCGCCGAGGTCAGATCAGTTGCCAGCGCGGGCGCAATGCTGGAAAGGGAATTGAGAATCGGATCGAGAATCATCTCCAACTCATCGGCCTGCGCCGGGGGCGCAGCGACCAACGGAGTCACCCCGAACGCCATAAACACACCCGCGGCCGCGCCCAATACACGACCGCGACAGCTCGCGCCAGTCGTGGGTGTCTCCCTGCGGCTTCTACTGGATGCGCCCATCACTGTCCCTGCTCTCAGGTTTCTAGAACCGGCCAGTCCGATTGAGCCTTTTTACCGCGCGTGAATTAACTTGTCAACGGCGCGTCACCGACAGCCAGTTCAGGCGTCATCGGCGCAGCGACTCGACCTAAGTACCTGCTCACAGCCTTTTCAGATAGTTAGCCGTGGAGTCGTCGGTCACGCGCGAGAGGTCAGATTGCTGAAAATGAATCCAGTATTCTCATTCTGAGCTTCTCTTAGGCATTCTTAGGAAATGGGCTTCTGCTGGTGGGATACAAAGTTATCTTGTGGTCAGTCTCACATGAGCCGTTCCTAGGCAGCGGGATGGCGTGTGCTCGTCGCTAGGTCACCACGTGCTGGCGATGCCGGCGGTCGGCTCACCGGTCGATCGGCATCATGCTCGCGAGCCTGCCGACGAACGGCAGCCGTCGGATCCGGAGTCCTCGGCGGCTATGCCACGTTTCTCCAAGCCGCCCCGGGAATGCCCTCGACTCGAGCGCCCCGATCTTCGCGATCTAGGCGGCAGCCGAACCGGCGGCGCCCACGGCTGCTACGAGCACGGTCGCCTCGGTGGGTTGACCCGCGGATACCGTCCGTATCGACATTAAGCAGCGGGCTTGGTAAGGGCCCGAGATAGAAAAAGAGTTCGCTCTGGCGGTCGATGCGGTGGTGTCGAAGTCGGCACGACCAGTCCGGCGTGTTAGACGACAGCGCCGGCTGAGGGGTGTCTCGCGCAGCATCCGCACGCGATGCTGCGGGTTCGCGGAATCGATGGGTGTCGGCGATGTGATTGCCGTCGCCCTGGTACGAAGTGATCGGCCACAGGCAAGCCGAGGCGCCGTCGACGATGAATACGCACCGCTGCTGGACAAGCGTGATTGCGTGCACAGGAACGCGGGGTGGGTGCGATCTCGTGGACCTTGCTGGAGCGTGTCATCAGCAAGGTGGGCAGACCTGTGCATCCGCCATTGAGTCGCGCGCTGTAACCGACCTTCAGCCGAACAGCTCGGCGGTACAGCCCCTGCGAACGCGAGGCGCCGGCGGCCCGAAGCCGACACTGGCATGTCAGTGACCGGGTGTAGAAGCATCCTCGGCGGCTGGCCTGCAGCGCCGCCAGGGTAGATAATCGAAACTGTGTTCGATGGATGGCGGCAAGATCTCTAATATCCGACGCTCTATCGCGCGGAGCGTGACGTTGTCGTCGACATGTCACGGGCCTTCCCAGACACCGGTTATCGAAGGCAAGACGAAGTGCCGCTCCAGGCGATCGAAGAACTGCTCGCCGTACCTTTGGGGCCAATGTCGGAGCTATCTGCAGTAGCTAATCGAATCCGACTGCGCGTCAACGAACTTCATGACAAACTAGTCGCCACCGACATCACGCTCACAGTCCCCCGGTGAGAAGGTCGAGTGGATATCGACAGGAAATGATCGATAACATGAGCTACTAGACATCTAGAGATCGTCCGTACCCGCGTCCGGGATCAGATAGCCAAAAATGCTGTGCAGCAGCATGATACATGCAATGCCATGAATAATTTAGGGATGGTCGACGACGGCCCTGGTCACGTACCGTGTCCACGGCTGGGCTGCGATCTCCGCGTGGAGCTGGACGGTGTTGTAGCTGTATCCGATGAGCTCGGCGACCAAGCGCGGCGGTGCAGCCACAACGAGACTCTGCAAAGTGGTGTTCCGCGCTCCAAGCAGATCGATACCCAGTTGTTCAAGCCTTTCCCTGATCGCCTGCGGGCCAAGATGGCGGCCGGGACGCACGCTGGGAAATAACCACGGGCTGCCCGCCACTCCCCCGGTCGTTCCGAGATTTGGGCGATTCTCGATATGGTTGGCGAGCATTTCTGCGAAAGGTTCCGGTACGGGGATCGGTTCTTGCCCCAGTGAGATCCGCAGGTCGTTTTCCGTCAACGTGATTGCCGATGTCGGTAGCGCCGCGATCTTGGTCAGGGGCTGGGCGAACAAGAGTAAAAGGATTCCCGCCACACGGTAAGCCATTGATTCCGAATCTCCGGTAAGCAGTTCTCGAAGCCATGCCAGACGCTGCTCCTGGGTGAGCGAGCGGCTAGGAGGAGCCTGCTGATGAGTGATGTGCACTGATCTGTTCAGCCGGGCTTTCTTGGCCCAGGTCAGCAGATTTCGAATCTTTCATCGCGTGGTCGGACCCGATACCAGCCACTCATCGACGTCCTGTTGCAGGCAGGTGGCCAGGGTGCGGTGATGGGTGCTGTCCAGCCAGGTCAGAAACTTGATCGCCTCGGTGATCTCTTGCTTGGCGTACCGCACGGCAGGCGCGGAGTCTTGCCCGGGAACCGATGCCTGACGTAACCGGCGAAGGTGATGCCACGTGGCGAATTGTTCGACGGGCCCGCGCACCGTCGGCTCGGTTACCGCCGCAAGCTTCACCGAGAGCCATCGCTCGAACCAGGCCAGCGGCTCATCACGCACAGCCAGCACACCGGCGTGTTCGAGCATGCTGCGCAGATGGTTGACCGCTTTGTCAGTACCGGCTGCGTCCAGGCCGGCATGGGTCAGCGGGATGTTCCCGTTGGCCAGGCCGGTCAGCAGTTCTTGGACTCGAGGCGAGCGTTTCCAGGTCAGGATGCTGGCGGGCCGATCGACTCGGCACAACGCCTCGACGATCGGGGCCATAACGTCCCGGTGTTGAGCGCCGTCGATTATCAACGCGGTCAGATCCTGGCGAAGGGCACACCGCGAACAGGTTGCGCGCCGGTAGAAGTCGGCTTCGGTTCCGCAGTCTCGACAGGTAAAGTCACCGGGAATTCCTGCGCACGACAAACAGATCGGCTGCCTAACTGCGTCCGCGGCAAGGCCGGCGAGAATGCCGTCGTGGCCGCACTGCGGGCAGACACCACGAGTGCGCATCGCGGCGTAAAAACAGCTGTAGCACAAGTCCTCACCGGGCCAGGACGCTCGTCGCTGGTTGCTATCCGCTCACACCTGCTGCAGCGGAACTGCCGGCCGGTAACCGGCGGGCGGCCCCGTTTGGTTGAGCGCCGGTTGGGGCTAATCGTCATCGCTGATCACTTTGGCTCGGCGCGGACGCACCGCTTTGTTGAGCTCGACCACGTTAGGCCTGGGCACACTCTGCGAGCCGGCCGACGCTTTGCGTCGGCGGACATCGGCCGCGGTCACGGTGATCAGGTCCTCGACGCCGCAACCCAAGATATCGCACAGTGCGGCGATCATTTGAAGCGAAACCCGTTCGGGGCGTTGATGAACCACGCGATACACCTGTGGTCTTGACAGTTGGATCCCCCGTTCGACAAGCAGCGGAATCAGATCGGTACTGTTGTGCATCCCACGAGCGGCCATCAGCTCGGCCAATCGCCAGGTGTAGTCGACTTGCCGTTTCATGAGGTCTCCTCGCCGAACGAAAGTGCGTCCTTGATGGTGGTGTCCAGCACCCGGCGCAATGTGCTGACCCGGTAATCGCTGGACACGCAGGTATACAGCGACGTCGTGCTGGCATGGTCGTGGCCCATCTGGTCCTGGACAAACCTGGCATCCCAGCCGTCTTCGATTAAGTGGGTGGCATACGAGCGGCGCAGCGCGTGCAGATCTAATCCGTCTGGCAACTCGAGATCCCGGCAATACCGGCGGAACCGGCGCAGCAGTGTGTTCTCGGCGACCAACGCGCCTCGTTCGCTGGGCAAGAGGTCAAGCCCCTCGGTCATCGCCGGCTGGCCGTGGGCAAGCCAGTCGGCGATCACTTCAGGCGTCCACTTAAACACCGTCAGCACGCCGCGCCGCTTGGGTGGCGATCCCTTCTTGGCCTTGCCGTAGCGCACCTGGACGACGCCATAGCGGCCGAACTCGCGGGCGTGAGCGTTGCCGGAGAAGTCCACGGTCTGCAGATGGCGCAGCTCGTTGAACCGCAGCCCATACGAATAGGCAACCTTGAAAATCGTCGCGTCCCGGTAGGCCGGCAGCCAGCCCTTACGCGCCGAGGCCGCGATCAGCGACACCTGGTCATCAGCATGGTCGAAGAAATCCTGCAGCTCTCGCCTGGTAAACGCGCGCTTGGTCGGGGACTGCTCGTTGTCCTGCACGTGCACCGCGGTGTTCCACTCGAAGAACACCTGCGCGGGATGCGTGCCGAATCGCTGCTCGCACACCCGATCCCACCCGTAATCGGGATCGCTGACATACGAGCAGAACAACCGCAACGCGTTCTGGTAACGACGCACAGTCGACTGCTTGCACCTTTTGACCGACCGCAGATCACCGAAGAACTCCTCCACCAGCACCGGCGTCCACATCCACGGGAACTCATTGGTGTGCTCGACGAAACGCTCAACCAGCCGGATTCGTGCCGCAATCGTGTCATGGCCCAGGTTGCGGCACATTTGCTGATTGCGCCATCCCTGCAGCATCTCATCGACGGTCTGCACCTCCGGATGCAGCAGCGGAACCGACCCGACGACATGCACGCGGCCACTTTTGTCGAGGGGCAAATCAGCCTCCAAACCGGTCTCATCAGATACATCATTGAATCACTCACTGAATCAATACCACATCGCTGCAGCTAGAAGCGTCAGGTTCAGAACACTTCGCGCCGGCGTGTCGGCGAACCCAGTCACGCCAAAAGCCGGCACCCACGTCGTCGCGCCCCAAAATGGTCTTCTATCAGTACTTCTCGGCCGCAACGGCACCGGTCCAATGGCCGTCGATCAGCCAGGACAAATGATTCATCTGATGAAAACGGCGAGGATAATCGTGGATAACTGCGGATATCCATGAATTGTTTGTGGCCACCGGCCTTAAGACTAGGGACGTCTCGCGTGCCCCCTACGCCCCCAGTCTCGGATCGGGTTATCCGCAGTTGTTTTCGGCATCTCTGGGCCATCGCGGGCGTACGCAAGCCATCACCCACATGCCAAATGCCTAGCGGCAGGACTGCGCAATGATCGCCGAGCTGTTGGCCGACGACCACGCGCGGCATCGCCGAGTTGAAAAGGTGCAGCGTTCGGAGTTGAGCGCGCTTCACTCCAGCCGCGCTGCGTACACCAGTAGACCGGTTGGTGTCTGCTGCCGTGGCAGCTCGCGATTTCAATAGCCGGTGCATAGCCCGAATCAGCTAACGGTGTATCGAAACCGGCCTTGAGCTGAGCAAACGTGCATCTAGTCGGCTGGTACTGAGACAGCCGGGGGCTCCGATTTTCACTGCGTGTCAGCGGAGCGCGCCATATACGATCAGGCTGCTCATCAGAAATCGAAACCAGTCCATCTGCCGCCGCTCCCCGCCAGCGCCCGCCACCACATCGGTAGGGGGGAGGGGGCTCCGCGCGAAAACGCCGGCACGAACACTCCCCACCAGCTGGCTATATACCCCCCCGAGCAAAATTGCCCGATTGACCTCTGGCTGCATCGTTGCTGCGGCACGGTTTCCGGCACCTGTGACATGGGCAATACCGGAATCCGCGGTGCGTCGGTGGGATCGGGAATAATGCCCACCATGAAGGCTGCTGAGCGGGAGCGGCGTAACGCCCAGGTGCTCCAGTTGTTCCTGGGCGGTGCCAGCCATCGGACCATTGCGAAGGCTGTGGGGCTGCGGTCCCACCGCAGTGTCGGCAACATCGTCCAGGCTGCTCTGGGGTCCACCACGGATCGGCGCGACCTGCTGACGGATGAGGCGTTCGCTGTTTGGCAGGAGCGCAGTGAGCGGCTGTTTTGCGCGCATTGGGGTCCCGCTTTGGAGGGCAATTACCGCTCAGCGGAGTTGTGCCGCAAGATACTTGCCCAGCACGTCCTGGTTTACGGTTTGGCGCAGGAGGTTTCGTTGGCCGTCACGCGGGCCGATGTGGTGGAGATTGAGCGGGAGCCTGACCTCGACGATGAAGGCCTGGACGTGTTGGCGCGCATGCGCCGCGACCGTGCCCGCGCCTACGGTTGACCGTCAGAACGCCACCAGGGACTTTCACGGCTTCGGTGAAGCTCTCAGCGTCCCACCCGATCAAACCTGAAACGGCGACTGTGATGCTTCGATTGTGGTATCGCGGAACCCGTTCCGATCCAGCACGCCTGCACCGCGCCGTCCCGGTTCTCCCAGACCATGCCGTCGCTGCCGGAAACACGGTGGGTCATCCACCTCGCCCGCGCGATGAAGTCGCCGGCGGGGGACGGTCTCAGACGCCGCGCGACTCAACACTTAGAGTGGCGTGCGTGGTAACGGCCGACCTGAAGCCGTACGAACGGCGCGTCGAACCAGCAAGACTATCGTTTGACGCCTTCCGTAACCGATTGCTTCAAGAGCTCGATGAGCGAGACGGTGCGTTCCACGAGGATGGCAGCGGTAAGACGTGTGACGCATCAACTCGCGCGGAGGGGGATCGTCGGAATGCCCGTTGTTCCTGACGGACGTACCGATTACGACAAGCTAAGAGAGCTGCTCGGCGAGACCGAGGGAAACCATCTCGACTTCAAAGCTAGCGTCAATCTCGATGACAAGCTTGACAAGCTGAAGCTGGTCAAGGACATGGTCGCGATGTCCAACCGCCCACCAGGGGGTTACATCTTGATCGGTGTCGATGATGACGGCAAGCCGTGCATGCTCAAGGGAATCATCGCTGACCGCCGCCGTTTCGACGGCGCGCGCCTAGGCGACCTTGTAAGGGGGAAACATCGAGGGCCAAATCCATATCCGCTCGCAGGTCCATGACCACGACGGCAATGAGATAGTCCTCATCTTCTTTCAAGCATCCAGAATCACTATCGCGCGTTGACGGCGCTGCCATGAGGGCGGTGCCCTGCAACCTTCAACTGCTCGACAGCATCAGCAACAACACTCCGCCATCGACGCGGCCACGTCGGTACAGGTCCAGTAGGTTAAACCGCGAGCCACGCTCGTCCGCGAACAACTCCACCTGCGGGTCGTCGGATCATACCGGCGAACTGAACACGACCGATCGGTCCATCGTCGTCGTCCAGTAGAAGCGGCGAGTCGCCGTCAGCGTCTACGACCGCCGCCCGGCTGGCCTCTACCCGCCGCACAGCCTTCTGCACACTGCCAAGGCTGCAACCCAGCCGCTTCGCGATCACCCGAAACGGCACACCCCGCTCCCGCAATCGAGCAACTTCCTCATCGCGCTCACTCATTTCCTGGCAGGCGGGGTTGCCTGCTGCGACCCGCGCCAGGATGGCGGCGTAGTCGTCGGTCATGCAGCAATCGTCGAACCGGAGCAGAGCCCAGTCAAGCTAATCGGATTCCAAACCCGTTGCCCTGCAAAGCTATAACTACCCTGAGGTACGGTATTTTCACATGGTGAGCAGGCGTCATCTGCGTATGTCATGGGAATTTCTATGTCGGAGTCATCCGATAGCCTGCTGGCTATGCCAACCCCAACTGTGACGCTGGTGCTGCAAGACGACGACGGCAACAGCGCCAACGTCGAGTTACGCGGCCCCGGCGGAACCATTCGCGTAGTCGTCGGCGAACCTGGCTGCGAATCGGGGGTGTGGCGCATCTGGGCGACAAAGGCCACCTCCGACGTGTACATCGCCGCCCGCTCGATCATCAAGGTCCAGAAGTGGAGCCTGCACGAAAGCGGAAGCTGGCACTTTGCTTGGGAGGATGAGGAGACAGCCAGCGAGTACTCCAAAAGCACCCAGCGATTCATCGACCAGTGGCAGCAACCACCGGAAGTCGGTGACACGGGCTGGACCCGAGGCTTCACCATTCGGGTAAGGCATCAAGACCTGGTTGACGCCCCGAGCGGGTCGCCGCCGGCGGACACCGTTCGGTTGCCCTCACCGCCCGAGGGGCACTTTGCCGGAATACACGTTGTGATCGCTCGGCCCGACCAACCGATGTTCACGCTGCAAGGGGCGCTGCCCTTTGACGGCTTCACGCTTGAAGACGGCAGGGTGTTGTTACTACTCCGGTCAGTCGAACCCACTCCGGACGAGGCCAACCAAATGGTTGACGGCGTCATCGCCAAAATGTTGAACCAGGCACCTCAAGAACTCGACCTAAGCCCAGCACAGGCGGTGCGGATGGTGCTGCACGGCCACAGCGACCAGGGCGACAGGGTGGTGTGGGATGCCGCGCTGCGCCGACCTGACGAGGCCCAAACCGGCGCGCCGTAGTCAAGCGCCGCGATAACGTCCCATCCATGAATCCGCGGATCGCTGTGCTCGCCGCTGTTGCAATGGTTCTCAGCGCGTGCGGCGGCACTAACTCGACGAGTCCGACACCTACCACTACAGCGAGCAAGAGATCGAAGGAAGCGTCATTGACACCTGCCAAAAGTCTGTCAAGGACGGCCTCAAAGACCCCGACAGCGCAAAGTTCAAGGACGACTGGAAAGCCTGGGCCGTCACCCACCACGACAAGCCGCCCACGGTGACGAACTACCCCCGAGAACGGAGACACTCTGTACTCCGCGGGCGGCAGCGTCAACGCAAAGAACGGCTTTGGCGGCTACGACGGTTACCAGATGTACGGTTGCGACGCCGCCGCCACCAAAGACGGCAACATCCACGCACACGCTTACTCGCTCAACGACATCCTGAATGGCCACGGAACGTCGTAGCGAGCACCAGGGGATGACTTCAAAAGCTGCTTTGAAAGCCGCATGCCCAGGTGCGCGGCGCTCTATGCGTCCCGCCAAAGAACAGTTCAGCATCGACCTAGGCAGGGGCGGCAACTCGCGCACGATTCTCGGTCGCTGGGCTGATCGGGCGAGACGCGGGCTCGAGCTTGCCCCGTCCCAGCCGTTCGAACCGTTCATCTACGCCTATATCGCCCTTAACGGCTGGGCCGCGTGCTGCACCCTGACAGACATAGACCAGTTCCAAGTTGAGGCGATGGCAGCAGATCCCCGGATCGAGAGTGAGTTCCAGACCATGTGCCTGGCAGATCTTGAATACCTCATCTCAGCCGAGACGTTCCGCGACTTCTGGCCGATATTTAAGGCGGCAGATTTGCGGCGTAGAGAAATTCGGCGAGGCGGCTGGGAGAGGCGCCAAGTTGTGGACGGCTATCTGGCCGAAAACCCGCCGGTCGAGTACGCACCGAGTTGCTATCCGAAGCACGTCGCGGACGGGTATCCGCTCGACTGGGCGCATACCGTCGACGCGATCTACCGAGTTCGCTGCAATCTCTTTCACGGTGAGAAGGCAATGAACTGCGAGAACGATCGGTTTATCGTGAGCGCTGCTGCCAATGTGCTGGTGCCGTTCGTCGCTCGGCTAATAACCATGAGACGCTGACGGCGTCGGTCAGTACGGCGAGTAGACGAAAGTCGAAGACTGCGAAGAAGAGCGACGCGCATTGCCCACAGGTGAGAAAGTCGATGTGTGCAAATTCTCGCCTCCGCCCTCCCAGGATTCCGCGAACTGCGCGCACCGTTGCTCGCTGGTTACATGTGGCTGATCTTTGTATGGATTCTCATCAAACCTGACATCAGAACGCGGCCGCACAATGCGGTCGGGGCCGCCATGTACGACCTCGCTAAAGACGCCGGTCCGATCTGGATTGGACTAGGCGTCGGTGTAGCTGCGTATCTGCTCGGATCAGTCTCTCAAGGTTTGTCACCCCTTTTGTCGCCTCCACCGGGCAAGGCCATTAATGCCTTCTGGCGACATGTGCCTGCCTTCGTGGGGAAAAGACTGCGCAACCGCCACCCTGCAGCGGCCGAGCTCCAAGAGTGGGGGTTTGACCCAATTGACCAGTATTTTCACGAAGCGCAGAGGAAATTGCCCCCTGAACCGCTCGTGGTCCGCAGCGGGTTCAAGTTTGCTGGACCGCGCCTCGACGAGCTTCTCACTAGGTCTTCGGAGGCGAGTCGCGGGCTCGAAGTGGAGCTACAGTTGCCGGCGACCTTGCTGTTAACTGAGAGAGGCAGCCAGCCTGACCCGCAACTCTTTTCGGAGGCCGACCGTTTGAAGGCGGAGCGGGAACTGCGACTGGCAGTCGTGCCCCCGTTATTTGCTATCGCGATCTACCTTGGCTGCAACCAATCATCATGGTTTTGGTTGGCGCTTTTCCCGATAGGCGTCCTGCTCTGGCAAGCGCATACACGAAATCAGGAATTCAGGTCGCTGATGTTTGGCGCTGTGGCACGTGGTCTTGCACGCTCTCGGAGTGTCGAGGAATTCAAAAGATGGACCGAGAGCCTTCCGGAAGCAGACCCCGATCAGAAGGCAGCTACCGAGGCTACGGCGCCATCGGCTGAAGAGTCACGGTTGGGGGGCCACACCCCTAGTTGACGGTCCGGGAGCGCTTCCGCGGCGGTCTGTTGTCCGGCCCAACTCTTAAAGCGTACTTTCGCAAACCGTGGCCAACCCCGCATCAACACCTTCCACCATCCCGAAGAACTTCTGCGGGTTGACGACGAGGACGTCCCGTAGGGACACGGCGGGTCAAGGTTATTTGCTTCCGGATTACTTCCGTTCGGCCCGACCCGCGCCGGGGGAAGCACACGTTGCGACATGTTCGGTCGGCCGCTCGCCCGCCCGGTACAAAAGTCGTTTGAGCTGACGTCGTTCGGCCGCGCTGAGGTGAGCCAGGATATGGTCCTCGGCCTCCTCGACAGCCATCTCCGCGCGTTTGAGCAGGGCCCTGCCCTTGCGGGTCAGCTGCGCGGGCAATGCGCGGCCTGACGGCGCCGTGTCCGGGCGAGTCACCGCGCCCAGGTCTTCCAGGCCGTGCAAAACCAGGTTCATCGCTTGCGCCGTGACGTGTGTGTTGCGGGCAAGCTCGGCACTGGTGCGGCCCGGATACGTGTCCAGAATGCGCAGGCAAACGAATTCGGGCAGCCCGAGCCCCAGCGGACGCAACGCGGCCGCCGCCTCGGGTCGCAATCGCGCCATCAACCGGCGCACCAGAAAGCCCAGCGGCTGATCCTCGAATTCGCTCATCTCCACCATGCTGACACGGATTACCTGGCCCGAGGCACCGATTGGGCAGCGCGTCGTCGATCGATCGCCACCCGGCGACCCGTCTTGATATCAAGTTGCTTGACACGCGTCGGCAGCCCGCGTATCAAGGACCTAGATATGAAAGTTGGCGACGGAGTCAGTTGGCTAGGTCGCCGTTAACGCAAGGAGAACAAGGATGTTCGGTGGTGGATTTCATGGTGGACCCGGCTGGGGTGGACCTGGATTCGGCGGGCCCGGCTGGGGCGGTCCCGGATTTGGAGGACCTGGCGGCGGGCCCGGTTGGGGTGGACCCGGCTTCGGTGGGCCAGGCTGGGGCGGACATGGCTACGGTGGGCACGGTGGACCTGGCTGGGGCGGACCCGGCTTCGGCGGGCACGGTGAACACAGCTGGGGCGGACATCGCTTCGGTGGACACGGCTGGGCCAAGCACGGCTTCGCTCGGGGCCGCAAGCGGGCAG
>Ga0335073_10002886_pt1 | contig 23711 bp, 16 predicted proteins | sample Lox_Sample_22_FD_207093 | JGI IMG/M metagenome (GOLD analysis project Ga0335073, IMG submission 207093) | Soil microbial communities from Loxahatchee National Wildlife Refuge, Florida, United States - Lox_Sample_2.2 | ecosystem: Environmental > Terrestrial > Soil > Wetlands | place: USA... | reverse complement strand
GTACCCCATAGAGGACCGATCTCGAAGAACGAATCGCGATCGGCCATGAGCCGAATCGCACGGCGCATGTCGAACGTTGTCGTCCGCTTGCGCGGAATAATCGTAAACAGTTCTTCATCGCGGCGATCGATCGGATCGCTCGCATCGACAGATAGCACCGGCGGAGCCTGGTACACGCTCGACGGAAGATACGACAAGAAGCGCTTGGTCATCGCGACCGCTTCCTGCTCGGTCTCGGCAAGGTTGTCGACCGAACCGTTGCGGCAGTGAACTTGCCAGCCGCCCAATTCTTCCTTGCTGATATCGTAGCCCATTGCGTGACTCACCACCGGAGGCCCCGCAACAAAGAGCTGCCCGATGTCGCGCACCATGACCGAGAAATGACCGAGCACGGCCTTCGCCGCGCCGATGCCGACGACGCTCCCGAGCAGCAGATTCACCACCGGAACCTCGGCCAGTTGCGTCACATACATGCTGCTCCCGAGATGACCCGGCAGAAACGATCCGCCCTCGCCCGACACCCGCGGCCGGCCCGCGACGATCGTGCCCGAGCTTTCTTGCGCGCTGCTCTCGCCGGCTTTGTGTTGCTTCGGAACCATCGCGGCGATACTGCCCCCGCCGGAGGAGCCGTCGAGCAGCCGCACCGACGGACACTGGAGGTCGAGTGACAACCTGTCAAGATGGATGCTCTTGCCGCCGATCGCGCCGTCGGCGTGGCCCCCGCGCGAAGTGAAATCGTCGGCGCATACCACAACGTTTCGGCCGTGTACTTTTCCCCACCCGCCAACATGATTAGCCGGCGTGAAACCGCTGACGCGGCCTTCGGCATCATAGTCTGCGAAGCCGGCGAGGCTGCCGACTTCGCGAAAGCTGCCGGGGTCGAGGAGCAAGTCGATTCGCTCGCGACAGGTGAGTTTGCCGCGCCGACGTTGCCGCACAACGCCGGGATCGTTGGAGTCCGGCGCAAAGCGCTTATGTGCGATCGCCTGCAGCGCTTGCACCTCGGCGAGCATCGGCGCCCACGTATCGTTGCCATAGCGCCGCGGCGTGTCCGCATCAGCTCCGCGTGCGCTTGGCGCGATCGTCGCGACGATCTGGTCGACAGTAACGGCGACACCTATTTCGTCGGGACTGACCTGCATCACGACGCCTGCGCACGGCGCAGTGATCGCGGTCTCCATTTTCATCGCGCTGACGATCATCAGCGTCGCACCCGCTTCAACAGTGGCGCCGGTCTTTACCAGGATGTCGATGATGGTCCCGCCCATCGGGCTCGCAACACCTTCCTCGCCACTGGGCACGGTCAGTCCCTTCGCAGGCTGTGACGAGGAGATCGCACTTGCGCCCTTGCCTCCGCGGAGCGCCGTCGCCTGCTGTTCGAGCAGTGAGAGCGAGGCTGAAGCCAGGGGCGCCGGTCCCGTCGCGGTCGCGACCTCGGGATGTTCGGCGAAGAAGCTGGTTCGCGCGTCCCCCGCCTGCAGTTCCGAACTCGAGAGAATCGCGCGCAGCTGGCGCACATTCGTCGGCAAGCCAGCGATGTGGAATTCATCGAGCGCGCGCAACGTATGATCGAGCGCGGACGCGAAGGAGTTCGTCGAGTTCGACTGGCAGATGAGCTTCGCGAACATCGGATCGAATTGCGGCGGCGGCGCGTATCCCAGGTAGCCGCACGAATCGACGCGCACTCCGGGGCCCGTCGGTTCTTTGTAACCCGTCAGTGCCCCGCTTCCGGTCGCGACGATGCGCGCCTGCACTGCATAACCGCGCGGCGCTTCTATCGCGGCCTGATCGCGAATTCCGAGCGCATCCAGCGACTCGCCGGCGGCGATCCGGAACTGCGCTTCGACCAGGTCAATGCCAGTCACCTGCTCGGTCACGGTGTGCTCAACCTGGATTCGTGGATTGCACTCGATGAAGAAATGCTCGCCACGGTCCGGAGTGATCAGGAATTCAACCGTACCCGCGTTGACGTACTCGGTGGCGCGGGCAAGACGGATCGCATCATCGTGGACGCGCCGCCGCAGTCCGGCCTCGAGCTTCGGCGCCGGCGCGATCTCGATAACTTTCTGATTACGCAACTGCACTGAGCAGTCGCGCTCATATAGATGAATGATGTTGCCGTGGCCATCGCCCAGGATCTGAACTTCGATATGGCGGGGACGCGCGAGGAGTTTCTCGATAAATACCGACCCATCGCCGAACGCGGCGAGCGCCTCGCTCTGGCAGCGCGCAAACGCCGCTGGCATCTCGCCCGCGCCCGCTACCGCGCGCATCCCGCGTCCACCGCCTCCGGCCGCGGCTTTCAGCATCACCGGATAGCCGAGCTTTTTCGCGATCGCCACAGCCTCTTCCGCGCCCGAGAGCGCCCCAGGACTTCCGGGTATGATCGGGATCCCCACCGATCGCGCGAGCTCGCGGGCTTTGGTCTTGTCACCGAACAGCGCGAGCGTCGCGGGACGAGGTCCTATAAAGACGATCCCCTCTTCGAGGCAACGCTGCGCGAACGCAGCGTTCTCCGAGAGGAATCCGTAGCCTGGATGCACGCAATCGCAGCGGCTCGCCTTCGCAACCTCGATCAAAGCTTCAACATCGAGGTACGCGCTCACCGGATCGCTGGTCGCTAACGAAGTGTTAAGGGCACGCGATTCAGTTGAAACGCGAGTATGAAGCGATAGAGCGTCCGCCGGGGCATATACGCTGACGGATTCCATGCCGAGCGCGGCCGCGGCGCGAGCCACTCGAATCGCGATCTCACCTCGATTGGCAATCAATACACGTTTGAACAAAGCCTGGCTCCCAAGCGATCAAAAATGCTGAATCGGTAAGCGCCGATCGGCAGTTGCGAACGATGTTGAGTACGGCCACCAACCGCGCAGAGAACGAATACCCCCAGCTATTGCGAACTTGCAAGGCTGAGTCCGCAGTCGGTCAGGGCCTAATTCTTCGACAATATTTCGCGCGTGGCTTGCAGCGCTACGTCTTCCTGCAAGTCCACGTCTGAAAAATCTTCATTGTTCACTGAAAAATAAATCGCAATTAGTAAGGCTGAGTCGCAAATCGCCCGGAGTACGCGTCGGCACATCGGTTGCTGTTCATACCCACCCAGACACCAAAGGTTTGCAATGTTCAGTGTTTGGGGTGGATGCGGATGTCTTCGATTGATCTGAGTCATCTGCCGCCGCTCGCCGGAAACTGGCGTGTCGGGCACATCATCATCGAAGACGTCACGCCTTCGATAGATGGGGGTCGATATCCAGTCAAGCGCGTGGTGGGCGAACCCTGCGTTGTTGAGGCGGACATTTTTCGCGAGGGACATCAACTCCTGCGAGCCTCCGTGCGCTGGCGGCGCAAAGAAGATGAATCTTTTTTCGAAGCGCCAATGGAATCGATCGGTGACGATCGTTGGCGCGGACGATTCATACCAAATGAGAACACGCGGTACGTATATGCCGTTGAAGCGTGGACCGACGTGTTCGGCTCCTGGCTTGCGGACTTTATCAAGAAGGCCCACGCGGGCCGGGATCTACGTTCCGACCTGCTCGAGGGCATCGACTATTTGGGTGCGATCGTGCGGCACGCAAACGGCGCCGATCGTGAAATCGTCGAGTCAGCGATCCGGAAGCTTCAACAAAATGGACACCGCGATCGCGCTCTCGACATTTTATCCGATGAGCGCCTCGCCGACATTGCACTGCGGGTGAGCGATCGCTTCGGTGACGTGCGATCGGAGCCCTTGCTCGAGCTCGTCGTTGATCGTCCGAAGGCGCGGTTCAGTGCCTGGTACGAATTCTTCGTAAGATCGCAGTCGAACGATCCTGGACGGGTCGGCACGTTTCGCGACGCGGAAGGTCGCCTACCCTATGTGCGCGATCTTGGCTTCGACGTTCTCTATCTGCCTCCGATTCATCCGATAGGACGCACCAACCGCAAAGGTCCGGGGAATTCATTGAATGGCGGCTCGCACGCAGTCGGAAGCCCGTGGGCAATCGGAAATGAAGCCGGCGGCCATACCGCAATCGATCCGGGCTTGGGTACGCTGGCCGATTTCGACCGCTTCGTTTCGGCCGCCAATCGACTGGGAATCGAGGTCGCGCTCGATTTCGCGATTCAGACCTCTCCGGACCACCCGTGGGTCCGCGAGCATCCGGAATGGTTCAGCAAGCGGCCCGACGGTTCGATTAAGTATGCCGAGAACCCTCCGAAAGAATATCAGGATATTTATCCTGTAAACTTCGACACCAACGATCAGCGCGGACTTCTGCAGGAACTCTTCCGGGTAGTCGATTTCTGGATCGGCCACGGCGTCCATATTTTCCGGGTCGACAATCCTCACACCAAGCCGATCGCTTTCTGGGAATGGCTGATCGCCCGGATCCAGCACCAACATCCCGAAGTGATCTTTCTGGCCGAAGCCTTCACTCGCCCAAAATTGATGAAGGTTCTGGCCAAAGCGGGTTTTACCCAGTCGTATACCTACTTCACCTGGCGCAATAGCAAATACGAGCTCACTGAGTACATGAGAGAACTCACTGAGAGCCCGGTATGCGACTATCTTCGGCCTAACTTTTTCACCAATACTCCTGATATTCTGCCGCCGATCCTTCAGAGCGGAAGTCCGGCGGCCTTCAAGCTCCGTTTGTTCCTCGCGGCCACCCTCTCGTCCTCTTACGGCATCTACAGCGGATTCGAGCTGTGCGAGAGCCAGGCCGTGCCAAATACCGAAGAATACATGAATTCCGAGAAGTACGAGCTCAAGGTTCGAGACTGGAATGCGCCCAACAATATCAAGGAATTTGTCGCGCGGATGAACCGGATCCGTCGCGACAATGCGGCGCTCCAGCAATTGGTCGATCTCACTTTTCTCGACACTGACAACGATCAGATCCTGTTTTACGCAAAGACCAGCGCCGACATGACAAACGTATTATTGATGCCCGTTAACCTGGATCCCGTCAATGTCCAGATCTGCACGGCCGTCGTTCCCCCGGCTTTATCCGCTTCAACACGTTATCGCGTTCGCGATCTTCTGACTGGCGCTACTTACGACTGGTCGGAGCGCAACTATGTTCGCCTCGATCCCGCCCAGCAGCCGGGTCACATACTCCGCATCGAACAGCGCTTGTGAGTCCATACCGATGCCAAGCAATCACTCGAATAACGGTGGACCGCCGCCTCTTTGGTACAAAGATGCGATTTTTTACGAGCTTCGCGTACGATCGTTTTACGACGGGAACGGCGACGGGGTCGGTGATTTCGCCGGCCTGACGAGCAAGCTCGATTATCTACGTTCACTCGGAGTCACCGCTCTGTGGCTGCTCCCGTTCTATCCATCGCCGATGCGCGACGACGGCTACGACATATCGGACTACACCAGTGTACATCCGGATTGCGGGACACTTCGCGATTTCAGGGCATTTCTGCGCGAGGCACACGAGCGCGGCCTTCGAGTAATTACTGAACTGGTTCTCAATCATACGTCGGATCAGCACCGATGGTTCCAGAGAGCGCGGCGCTCCGCTCCGGGCAATCATCGGGATTTCTATCTATGGAGCGACAGCGCCGAGAAGTTTCGTGAGGCGAGAGTAATTTTCCAGGACTTCGAGCCCTCCAACTGGACCTGGGACCCGGTGGCAAAGGCATACTACTTTCATCGCTTCTATGCGCATCAACCGGATCTCAATTATGACAACCCCGCAGTCCGCCGCGAGATCTTCCGCGTGGTCTCCTTCTGGCTTGGCATGGGCGTCGATGGGCTGCGGCTCGACGCCGTTCCATATCTATTCAAGCGAGAAGGAACCAGTTGCGAGAATCTGCCTGAGACCCACGCCTTTCTCAGTGAACTGAGGAAATACATAGACGAGCGATTTCCCAATCGTATGCTGCTGGCTGAAGCGAATCAGTGGCCTGAGGACGCAGTTACCTACCTCGCCGAAGGCAAGGAATGTCATATGGCATTCCATTTTCCACTGATGCCGCGAATATTCATGTCGGTGCGAATGGAAGATCGCTATCCGCTTACCGACATTTGGGCGCAAACGCCTGAGATTGGCCCGTCATGCCAGTGGGCATTGTTCCTGCGCAACCACGACGAGTTGACCCTCGAGATGGTCACCGACGAGGAGCGCGATTATATGTATCGCGCGTTTGCGCAGGAATCGCGCATGAGGATTAACCTGGGCATCCGCAGGCGCCTCGCCCCGCTGCTCGGCAACAATCGCCGCACGATGGAGCTGAACAACGCCCTCCTATTCTCGCTACCGGGTACGCCGATTATCTACTATGGCGATGAAATAGGAATGGGCGATAATGTATATCTTGGCGATCGGGACGGCGTGCGAACGCCGATGCAATGGAGCGCCGACCGCAACGCCGGTTTTTCAACCGCGAATCCCCAGCGCCTGATCCTGCCGGTCAACATCGACTACGAATACCACTACCAGACGATCAACGTGGAAGCGCAGGAAAGTAATCGTCATTCGTTGTTGTGGTGGATGCGCCGCCTGATCGCCCTGCGCAAGGAACACAAGGCGCTGGGCCGCGGCTCGATGGAGTTCCTCAGTCCGCACAACCCTCACGTCCTCGCGTTCATCCGCGGCTTTGAGAACGAACGAATTCTGGTGGTCGCGAACCTCTCAAGGTTTGTTCAGTACGTGGAACTCGACCTCGCCCAATATAAAGGAATGACTCCGGTCGAGCTGTTCGGCCGAACTCCGTTTCCGGCGATTGGCGACTTACCGTATCTTTTGACCCTCGGGCCCCATGCTTTCGTCTGGTTCGCTCTGGAAGCTTCGCAGGCATCCGCCGCAACTGGCCTGGCACCGTATGCCCCGCCGCGAATCGATGTCAGCGCTGATTTTGAGGGAATGCTGCAAGGTTCGCCGCGAGAGGCGCTGGAACGCGCGTTGCCTCTCTACCTGCCCCACTGCCGATGGTTTCGGTCAAAGGCTCGAATTCTGAAAAGTGCTTCAATCAAGGATGTCCTTCCGCTCGGCGAAGAATTGGGTTCGCCGCAGCTCTTGTTGATCGAAGTGGAATACCTGAACGCTGAGAGCGAGCAATACCTTCTTCCTCTCGCAATCGCCGCCGGCGATCGCGTCAATGAAATCCGTGCCAATTCACCCGAACGTGTGCTCGCGGAACTCGCCAGTTCAAATGATGGAAGCGAAGCCATTCTATATGATGCGGTTGTCGATTCTGCGCTCGCGCAAGCGCTGCTCGATCTCGTCGAACGTCACCGCAGGCATCGCGGCCGGCTGGGTCAGTTGGCAGGCCAGACGACACGCACGCACGAGCATGTGAGTAATGGCTCGGGCAAGCTCGATTCTCATTTGCTGCGCGTGGAGCAAAGCAATAACTCGATTGTCTATTCCGATCGTTATATTTTGAAGCTATATCGGCGGCTCGATAATGGCCTGAATCCCGATCTCGAGGTAGGCAGATTTCTTACCGAACGTGCGCATTTCGAGCACGCACCGCGAACCGAAGGTTGGATTGAGTACCGCGCCTCCAACGCGGCGCCGCGCACGCTGGCGCTGCTTCAGAGTTTCGTTGCCAATGAGGGTGATACATGGGAATTCACGCTCGGTGAGTTGCGGCGCTTCTTTGAAGTCGCGGCGACTCGCCAGGACGCTCCCCGCGCGGACAAGAGCCCCATCGAAATGCTCGAAAAAAGCGAACCCGATCCTTTGGCCGCCGAGTTGATGGCACCCTACCTCGCCTCTGCGCGGCTGCTGGGCCAACGCGTCGCGGAACTGCATATCGCGCTCAGCTCCTCCACGGTCGATCCGGATTTCGCTCCGGAACCTTACACGACTTTGTATCGGCGGTCGGCCTACCAGTCGATGCGCAACCAATTGTCGCAAGTGCTCCGGCTCGCAAACGGCGTCGGGCGCACAATGGCAAAAGAAGATCAGGATGAACTCCGCGCAATCACGTCCCGGCAGGGCGATCTCATCAAGCCATTCGAAAAATTCCTCAACACCAGAATCAGCGTCAGCCGGGTTCGCACGCACGGCGACCTCCACCTCGGTCAGGTGCTACATACTGGCAAGGACTTCATGATCATCGACTTCGAAGGCGAGCCAGGAAGGCCAATCAGCGAGCGCCGTCACAAACGCGCGGCGCTGCGCGACGTCGCCGGCATGCTGCGTTCGTATCATTACGCCGCTTTCACGGCCTTGACCGAAGAGCTCAAAAGCAAAGCCCTGGGAAGCGTCAATTTCGCGCGAATGGAGCCATGGGCTTCGTTCTGGTGGCGATGGGCCTCGTGGTCCTTCCTGCAGGGTTATCTAAAGATTGCAAACGACATTTCGTCGCTGGTTCCAGAAACTCGCGACGAGCTGCGGGTGCTGCTCGACGCCTTTACGATGGAGAAGGCGATCTATGAACTCGGCTACGAACTGAATAATCGGCCCGATTGGCTGATCGTTCCGCTATTCGCGATCAAGCAATTGATCGGTTCCGCTCCAGTTACGGCCTGAACGACAGGTTGTTGAGTTAGTCAATGAGTACAACCGAACAAATAATGAATTTGTTCAGAAGACAGCCGCGCGGTCCGGAATCCGCCGCCGCGCCTGGCGGTCAGATCGCCGAAACAGAGCTGGCTCGGCTTCTGTCGCTAACGCATAGCGATCCGCATTCGATTCTGGGCGCTCATATCACTAATAACGGAGTAGTCTTTCGCGCGTTTCGTCCGGCCGCCCAACGTGTCGTGCTTCTGATCGAAGGGCAAGACCCACGCGAAATGAGCGAACGCCCCGAAGAGGGGCTCTTCGAGTTGACGCTTACCGATTTGCGGCAGATACCGCGCTATCAACTCGAGATTCAGTATCCCGGCGATTACATCGTTAGTATTCGGCAACCGTATTCATTTCCGCCGACATTGGGCGACGTCGACCTCTATCTGTGGGCGGAGCATTCGCACAAGGGTATCTGGAAAAAACTCGGGGCTCATAGCCTCATGCTGGACGGAGTTACCGGTACAGCTTTCGCCGTCTGGGCGCCGAGCGCCGCCGGCGTGAGCGTAGTCGGCGACTTCAACGGCTGGGATGGGCGCCTCGACATGATGCGGTCACTGGGCAGTTCCGGAATCTGGGAAATATTCATTCCCGATGTTCATCCGGGCGGTGCTTATAAATTCGAGATACATCCGAAAGAGGGTCCGCCACTGCTTAAGGCTGATCCCTTTGCCGAAGCCACCGAATGTCCGCCGGCATCCGCTTCGCGCATATATTCTTCTAACTACAAGTTCAACGACGAAACCTGGATTGAGACGCGGCGAAGTGGCGATCCGCTCCGCAAGCCGATCTCGATCTACGAAATGCATCTCGGCTCTTGGCGGCGAGTGCCCGAGGAGTCCAACCGGCCTCTAACCTATGCGGAACTGGCTGAGCATCTGCCCGATTATATCGATGACATGGGGTTTACCCATGTCGAGCTGTTGCCGGTAATGGAGCATCCGTTCGCCGGCTCGTGGGGCTACGAGACCACTGGCTATTACGCGCCAACCGCGCGCTACGGCAGTCCCGATGATTTTCGCTACCTGGTCGATCGTCTTCATCAGCGCGGAATCGGCGTCATTCTCGATTGGGTGCCGGCGCACTTTCCAACCGATTCTTTTTCGCTCGGTCGTTTTGACGGAACGGCGCTTTACGAGCATATCGATCCGCGTCAGGGATTCCATCCTGAATGGAATACCTACATTTTCAATTTCGGCAGGAATGAGGTGCGCAGTTTTTTGCTCGGAAGCGCGGAGTACTGGCTATCCGAGTTCCATGCCGACGGACTCCGCGTGGATGCCGTCTCGTCGATGCTGTATCTCGACTATGGACGAAATGGAAATGACTGGATACGCAATAGCCGCGGTGGGAATGAGAACCTTGAGGCGATCGCATTTATCCGCGAGCTGAACGAAAAATTACACGCGCAATTCCCGGGTATCATCATGTGCGCCGAGGAATCCACCTCGTGGCCGGGTGTGAGCCGGCCACTCTACGTCGGTGGACTGGGGTTCGGGTTCAAATGGGATATGGGCTGGATGCACGACACGCTCGAGTACTTCTCCAAAGATCCGATTCATCGGCGGTTTCATCATCGCGATCTTACGTTCGGCCTGATGTACTCCTGGTTCGAGAATTTCGTCCTGCCCCTGTCGCATGACGAAGTCGTGTATGGAAAGCGCTCGCTAATCGACAAGATGCCGGGCGATCGCTGGCAGAAATTCGCCAACCTGCGTTCGCTGTATGGCTATATGTGGGCGCGCTCGGGCAAGAAGTTGCTATTCATGGGCGGCGAGTTCGGGCAATGGCGCGAATGGAATCACGATGCGAGCCTCGACTGGCATCTCCTGGCCGAAGCCGATCATCGCCAGTTGCGCGCTCTGGTTCGCGATTTGAATCGCACCTACCGCGCTCAGCCAGCGCTGTGGGAAGCTGATCACGATCCCCACGGATTTCAATGGATCGACGCAAACAATTCGGACGAGAACGTGATCGCTTTTATTCGCAAGGCGCCGCCCTCGGGACGCCAAGTTATATGCATATGCAACTTTTCGCCTGTCGTCAGGTACGCCTATCGAATCGGCGTGCCCCATCGTGGAATGTACAAGGAACTGCTCAATACTGACTCTGCGATCTATGGAGGAAGCAACCAGGGCAACGCGGGCGCAGTGACAGCCGAAGATCGAGCATGGCACCTGTTTCCATACTCGGTCTCACTGACACTGCCGCCCCTCGCGACGCTTTGGCTCGAGGTTCCATCCTAGTCGCGCGAGTCGCGCCCGCGCCGCGAAGCGCCCTTAACGATGATTCCGCGGAACATCGCCTCGGCATTCATTGCGGGACGATACTCGCCGATGGAGCGCGAGCCCGCGGGATCGTCGCTCCAAACGGCGTGCGGCGTGCCGATCGGAATCGTCACTTTGTCGCCCGCGCGAAGGAGGCGCTCGACACCAGCGATTCGGCATCGCAGCGTTCCCGCCAGGACTTCGACCCGCTCCTCTTGTTCGGTGTGGATGTGATCGCGCGGCGCGATCGTGACCTCGCGCGCGAGATATTCCATCCGGAAGAACTCGCCCTCGGACTGCTCGGCCGAGACGAGCACGATTACCTGATCCTTGTGTTGCGGACGTTCCAACAGCTCCGTGGTCATGATCTTCTCCTGTTGAAAGGTTGCGACCTTGGACACGAGGCACTTTACCAATCCGCTTGACGCGAAACGCGCACCGATGCTGACAAGCTACTGTCAGGAGACTGCCAGCCCACTACTCGATGACTCGAAGATCCTGACACCGATCCGTCAGGAGCGATTTGTGGGTCAGGCTTTTCGAAGAAGCTGGCGAAAGAGATCGTCGGCCGACCGGCCGGGTTCGGAATCGAAGATCTGATCGAGAAACTCGACCTCCACCATTCGATCGAGGCGGAAGAAGCGGAAGTCGCTGCGCAACTCGCACCACGATCCGGCGAGCCAGATCGGTGGATAAAACCACAGCGTGAGCGGACGCACCGTGCGCGTCGTCTCGGTGCCCTTTTCGTCCTGATATTTGAAACGGATCTTACGGCGCGAGTGAATCGCCGAGCGCAGTGCGGCGAAATCGAACGTTACCTGAATTCGGTGTACATCGACCGGAGCCCACAGCGATTTATCTTCGATGATGCCGCGCAGATGCGCCGGCAGCACGCTCTCGATCTTCGCCAGCGCCGCGTCGGCCGAACGCCCCAGCTCAGGATCGCTCCAGCTCTGCACCATCCGCGCGCCGAAGACGAGTGCCTCGAGCTCGCCCGCGCTGAACATCAGCGGCGGCAGATCGTAGCCCTTGCGCAGCGAGTATCCGATTCCGGCCGCGCCTTCGATCGGGACCTTGCTCGCGATCAGGTCGCCGATATCGCGATAGATCGTGCGCTCGCTGACGCTGAAGTGATCGGCGAGCGAGCGCGCGGTAACAACCTGATTACGGCGCAGGCGCTGGATGATTTCGAAGAGTCGATCGGCGCGGCGCATCGCGTCACATGCTCCCGGATGATGCTCGGCTCGGCGCGAGCAATCGAGATCGCGAACCTAGCTTACCGGGCCATCGACGCAGTTCAACCCTCACTTGATCACAGCGACTTTTCGGACTAACGAGAAAATACCGACGCGTTCAGAGGCAAACGCCGGCAAGGAGAAAAACCATGGCGCTCCCGCAAGACATAAGCCCCTTCAATTCCGAGTTGATGGATACGCTGGTGGAAGCATCGAAGATGGACTGGATTCCGTCCGCCGACGATCCCAAGCGCGCGTTCATGAAGATTCTCTGGACCGGCTCGGAGTCCGGCACGTGGGCGGTCCTGCTCAAGTGGCTCAAGGGCTACGTCGCTCCGCAGCACAAGCATCTGAGCCCGTCGCACACTTTTATACTGTCGGGCAAGTTGCAGGTCCGCACCGGAACCCTGAATGCCGGCGACTACGTTTACGAGGCCAACGGCATGGTCCACGGCGCGACGACCGCGCTCGAAGACACCGTTTACCTGTTCATCTGCAATGGCGCGGTGCTGTTCTTCGACGACGATGGCTTCACCTCGTACCTGAGCTGGGAAGAGTTGCGCCGCATCCAGGCGAATTTCGACGCAGCAAAAAAAGCCGCATAGCATCGCGCGGAGTTTGCGATGAAGTACGATTTCATCTCGGCCGATTGCCACATCGATTTGATCTGGCTGCCTCCCGATCTGTTCACGTCAAACGCGCGTGCGGATTTGAGGTCCCGCATGCCGCACGTAGTCGATACGCGGCGCGGCAAGATGTGGGTCGCGGACAACGGCGCCAGGTTCGGCCTGATGAACGGGATGGGCTCGGCGGGACGCGAATACGTGCCGGGGCAGATTCATCGATCCGATCGGATGGCATCGACGGGACTATACGATGACGGCCGCAAAGGCATCCGCCGACTGACCGATACAGAGCTGCGGCTCAAGGACCAGGAGCGCGACGGCGTTCAGGCCGAGGTGCTGTACGGCGTGCTCGGTGCGAGCATGCGTCTCAACGACGATGAAGCGGCGACCGAGATGCTGCGCGTTTACAATGAATGGCTCGCGGACTTCTGCCGCGCGCATCCCGATCGTTACGCGGGCCTCGCATCGATTCCAAGTCACAGCATCGAGGCCGCGGTCGAAGAAGTGAAGCGCGTCGCCAAGGCGAGCGTGCTGCGCGGCCTCGATATCGCCAATCGCCCCGACATCACGCCCTTCTGGGATCCGTGCTGGGAGCCGCTATGGAGCGCCGCCGAGGAGGCGAAGCTGCCGATTCATCTGCATACCATCGGCAGCACGCTGCCCGATCTGAGCAAGCTCGCACCCAAGGTCGCACGCGCCGCATTCGCCGCGATGATCAGCAGCTTCCAGATGTACATGGCGATTCCGCTGATGGGCATAATCTTCAGCGGCGCGCTGGAGCATCACCCGGGGCTCAAGGTCGTCATCGGCGAGAGCGGCATCGGATGGATTCCGTACGTGCTCGATCACATGGACCTCGAATGGGACGACCAGTTCCACGACCTCGATCTGAAGTTCAAGCCGAGCGAGTACTGGCACCGTCAATGCTACGCGACCTACCAGAGCGATCGTATCGGCATCAAGCTGCTCGACGAGATCGGCGAAGATAACATCATGTGGGGCTCGGACTTCCCGCATCCCGACGGCATCTGGCCCGATTCGCAGGAGTTCATCGCGCGCGAGCTCGGCCACCTGCCGGCCGCAACACGACACAAGATCGTGTGCGGCAACGCCGCCAAGCTGTACGGCTTCGCGACGAATTGACGCATCCAGCAAGGGATCGACGCGAATCGCTGTTGTATAGCCTCTCCCGGTTTGCGGCTTCCACCTGCGGCGTCAGCCGCTGGCGAGGTTATCTGCGCGTCAGCATTCGGCGAAGAATCGCAGCACTGCCTCCAGGAGCGCGCGGGGATTGTCGCCTTGCACGTTGTGGCCTGCGTTTTCGATCGTTATCGTCCGGCCATTCGGCAGCGACTTGGCAAAGCGAGCTGCCGATTCGTCGCTCAGGACGTCGCTCTTGGCGCCGCGCACTATCAGCGTCGGGCATTTGATCTTTGATATTTCCGATGCGAGGGATGCGCGCTCTTCACCGAACCTTTTCATCGCATCTTCCGAGCGGCGGCGCTGATCGTGTTTGAAGCCCCACTTGCCGTTCGGCGCTTGCCGCAGATTGTAGTGGAGGCTGCGGCGGAGCACGGCGGGATCGCGCAGCGAATTGAATTTTACGGCGCGCGCCAGGAACTCATCCGGTGAATCGAGCTCGGGCGTCGAGGCGAAGTCGCGAATGCGTTCCGCGCCCGCGGCGCTCACCTCGGGACCGACATCGACGATCACCATCGCACGCATCGCGTCGCTGTAACGAGTCGCATAGGCAATCGAGTTGAGCCCACCCATCGATTGCCCAACGAGGATCGGCCGCTGTAATCCCAGCGCCGCGACGAATCCTTCGATATCGCCCAGATGCGACGCGATTCGGTAATCGACCGCGGGCGACCACTCGCTGTCACCATGCCCACGTTGATCGAGCGCGATGCATCGGTAACGATCGCGCAGCATCAGCGCGACGCAGTCCCACGTATGTGCCGTCAGGCCGCCGCCGTGCAGGAAAAGAATCGGCGTCCCCGAGCCGCCCCAGTCGAGGTAGTGAAACCGCATCGCGCCGACGATCATTTGGTGATCCGTTGGCAGCGCGACTTCGGATGGGTTGAGATCGGCGATTCGAAGCGCGGTGCGGAACATCTCGAGTTCTTCGGCGTGAGTCATTTCGCATTCCTCCTGCGTCGATCCGATGTCCGACAAATACAACGCGGCGGATACCGATGGTACCCGCCGCGTTTCTTACTGACTATGAACCGCTTCGATACCTAGGCGGATACTCCGTGGCGCAGCACCTGGCCCGACGTGGCGCCCGTGAAACGATCGCCTTCCCACGTGATCTGTCCGTTGACGATCACATGGCTGTAGCCCTCGGCACGCTGCACCCGGCGCCATTCGTCGCCCGGCAGATCGTGCGCGATTTCAACCGGCAGCACCTTCAGCTTCTCGAGGTTGTAAACGACGATATCAGCCGGTGCGCCTTCACGCAGGAAGCCGCGATCCTTGAACCCGGCGCAGAACGCGGGCAAGCCCGACATGCGCCAGTGGATGTCTTCGAGGCTGAGCCACTGCTTCTCGCGTGCGAAGCGGATAAGACCCTCGGTCGGATAGCGTCCCGCGGTCAGGAACTTCGTATGCGCACCGCCGTCGGAAACGCCGAACGTGATGTAAGGATAATCGAGCAGCTCCTTCATCAGGTCGGACGAGTTCACCGCGGGCGCGAAGAACTCCGTCTTGAGATTTTCCGACACCGCAATATCGAGCATCGTGTCGACGACGTCCTTGCCCGTATCCTGCGCGGCGAGACGCAGCGTCATTCCTTCGAAACGCTTATTCTCGGGCTTCGAGCATTCGGTGATGATGATCTCGTCGAAGTAGTTCGTGATCAGACTCTCGCGCGGCATCTGCGACTTGAGCGCTGCACGGCGGCGAGGATCGCCGAGCTTCTCGGTGCGCTCGTTGACGGTGCCCGTGGTCGCATCCCGCCACGCATCTGAATCGTCGAACAGGTTCCAGTCTTCGAAGGTGAACGTGAGGCCGGCGTCGGTTGTCGTGCCCTGTCCGTAAACCGGCAGCCCCTTCTGACGGCAGCGCTCCAGCCACTTCATCGTGTTGCGATGGCGATGCGGGAAGCGATCGTTGGTGACGAGGGCTTCGTACATGATCGGGCGTCCGCTGACTTCCGCGATCTTCTCGAAATGGTCCGCGTCCTTCTTCGGATCCCAGCTCGCGAGCGTGAGTTCCTGGAAACCCTCGCCGCGCTCGCCGAGCACGCGCGCCATCTCGAGGCACGTCTCGTCGTGCATCACGTCGGTGTTCATCGGCGAGCCGTCATAGTCGCGCTGCACAGCGCTCGGTCCGCCGGGGATGAGCCGCTGCGCCGACCATCCACATGCGCCCGCGTCCATCGCCTCGTGCAGGATGCGCCGCATCTCGGCATGTTCTTTATCCGTTGGCATCCTGCCGGTCTTCGATTCTTCGATTCCCATGACGTAGCCAAGTACCGGATTCATCGGCACATACGGAAGCAGGTTAATGCCCTTGGGAAGCTGATCGAGCTTGTCCATGAACTGCGGATAGGTTTCCCAATCGAAAGGCATCGCCGCCTGCATCGCGCCCAGCGGAATCGCCTCGGTGCGGACCATTGTCAGCATCGCGCGCTCGGCATCCTTGGGCCGCACGGGAGCGAAGCCGAAGCCGCAGTTTCCGATCACGACTGAAGTGATGCCGTGATAGCCGGAAATCGTGAGGTAAGGATCCCAGAAAATCTGGGCGTCGTAGTGAGTGTGGAGATCGATGAAGCCGGGGGCGACGATCTGGCCGTCGGCATCGACCACCTTCGCGCCCTGATGCGATGCGATGCGGCCGATCTTCGCGATACGCCCGTTTTTGATCCCGATGTCGCTGCGAAAGCGTGGCGCCCGCGTGCCGTCCACCACCATGCCGTTTTTAATGACGATGTCGAATTCCGCCATGAGCACACCTCTTATGGTGAGAGTTGATCCGTGCAGATTCTTAACGATTGAGTTCAGTTCTACTTATTCTTCAAAGAAAAAACAAACCGATCGGTATGCTTTTGTTTACCCGTTAAAGCTTTTTCCAGGGCGCAAATTTGAGCTCGCCGCGCCCCGAGTCCTGCCGCTCAATATTGAACGCGGCCCGGCATGTTTTTGTACTTTTTCCAGATCTCGACGGCCTCTTCGCGCATGATCTGCTCGGCAGGCATCGAGCGCTCCAGCGTGGGCTGCCTGAGCTCGGCATAGATCATTGTGTCATCGAAGTTTCCGTATTCGAGCGCGTCTTGGACTGTGGCGGCGTAATAGATTTTCGCGAGCCCCGCCCAGTAGGCCGCGGCCGCGCACATCGGACAGCATTCGGCACTCGAGTAGAGCGTGCATCCGGTGAGCTTGAAGCGGCCGACCTTCTTGCACGCCTTGCGAATCGCTTCCATCTCGCCGTGCCAGGTCGGATCGTTTTCGGCGACGACGCGGTTTTGTCCCTCGGCAAGGATGTTGCCGTTCGGATCGACGATCACGGTGCCGAAAACTCCGCCCGCCTTTTTCACGAGCGCGGTGTCGGCGGAAAGCTCGATCGCGCGCGCCATGAACTTTTTATCCTGCTCTGTCATCGCAATACTCCCACGGCGGAAATCGCTCGCCTCATAAAAGATACGAGAATGTTACAAGCTCAATCGCATAGAGCGCTGTCACCAGCGCTGCACCCGCACCGTCGATCCATTTAGAGCGATCCGCCGCCGGCAATATCCACCATCGCATGAAGCGGACGAGCAGCGGCATTGCAGGCCACGCCAGCAGCACCACGCTTATAATGTTGCCGATGAACGTCGCCTCGGCAGAGTTGAACGCGGTCAGATGCGGCCTCAGGTAATGGATTTCGAGCGCGACGATCGGAAACAACATCAGCAACACGAGCATCGACTGCTTCCACGCCGGCGGTGAATTGCCCGACGCCGGATCGCTCGGAAACCATCCGGAAAAAGCCGACGGCATACGATGATGCTCCCAGGTCTTTACCAGTTCGGCGTGTTCACGCAGCAGATCGCGGCGGACGTCGGAGTCGAGCCACGCATCGAGCTGTTCGGCCGTCGTAAAGCGCACGAGCGTCGTCCAGTAGTGCTGGCGATCGGAAGCCGGCGGCTGCAGAAAGCCGCCGCGATAGCCGGGGAACGCGGCCTCGGCACGATGAATCTTTTCGGCCCACCGCTGATACTCGCTGTCCTTGCCGGGTCTGACGTAGGTTGTCACGACTTCCGTGACAAGACCATCAACGGAATCTCCCGCGATCTGTTCCTCGGATATTGCTGCAGCGTCGTTTTGATCGACCAGCGTTCGCGCTTTTTCGAGGAGCTCGCGATGACGCGGCGAAGATCGCCATGCTTCCATCGCCACGGCGCTGCGAAAATGCTGGCTCAAAGTCCACTGCGATGAACCCGTCGAACCTGCAGCAGCATTCAATTCCGCGCTGATAAAACCCTCGCGCCCCGCAGCCGCGGTCATCATCGTAGCGTGCCATGAAGAGAATTCGGCAACCGCATCCGGCCGCACCTTCAACGTCGTGACAAGAGATACCGGGGAACGATCGTGCGTCGCGGAGTTCATATTTTGATCTCAGTCAGATTCCCGGAACGTTTCGTAGATTCGGCGATAAATTCTATCTGCGCGCAGCGGAAGACTCGAAAAGCGGATTCCGGTCGCATTGGCGAGCGCATTGGTCAACGCCGGCGCGACCGGATTGATCGGCGCTTCGCTCATGCTCTTGGCGCCGAGCGGACCAAACTTGTCGAAGGTGTCTGCAAAATAGATTTCGGTTCGCGGTACATCGGCATACGAGGGAATCCGATAGTTCCTGAACGACGGATTGACTACTGCTCCTTTGTCGTCGAACACCATGTTCTCATAAAGCGCCCATCCGAGGCCCTGCGCCAGCGCGCCTTCAATCTGTCCACGCAACTGGTTTGGATTAATAACCACGCCGGCATCGACGGCATGAACGCTTTGCAGGATCTTTATTTCGCCGGTGACCTTATGCACAGCGATACGAAATCCGTGGCAGTTGAACGCCACGCTGCGCGGCGTTCCATAAGCCTTGCGTACGACATCGAGAGGTTGTCCGGCTTTTTCTGCCGCCACACATAACTCACTCAGCGAGATGCTCTTCCCATCGCATTCGACCGCGTCGAGGACCAGCGTGCACCGTTCGCAAGGTACGCCGAGACGTCTGGCTGCAAGCGCCAGAATTCGCTCACGCAGCTCCCGCGCCGCCGTCTCCACGGCTTTTCCTGCGACAACTGTCCCAGCGCTTCCGAACGGACCGGTGTCATAACCGGTTTTGTCCGTGTCCGCTTGCGTCGTCCTGATACGCGAAGGCAGCGAGCCAAGTATCGTCGCCGCGATCTGCTGGCGCACAGTGGTCGAGCCGTTACCGAACTCCGGTGCACCGATATATAGACGATAGCGGCCGTCAGCTTCGAGGCGAATTCGGGCTTCCGACCGATGCTCGGTCGGCGGCACGCATGCGATCATCGCAATCGCGGCGCCATGGCCGATTAGCCACTCCGGACCTTCGGGCGCGGCGACGCCAATACCTTTCTTCAACGCGCTATCGACAAGGTCGAGGCATTGATCGAGGCCATAGCTGCCGTAATCAAGGTCATCGGGTTCTTCGCGCAAGGAAATGAACGGGTCGAGCGGACGAATCACATTGCGGCGCCTGAACTCGATCGGGTCCATCCCGATGCCTTTCGCGACTTCGTCCATCGCGGACTCGATCGCAAAGAAAGTCTGCGAAAGGCCGTAGCCGCGAAAGGCTCCGCTCGGAACCGTGTTGGTATATACTGAGTATGCGTCGAGCTTCTTGTTCGCGCATCGATACAGCGCCATCGATTCACTCGTCGAATGAAACAGGACCGCGCTGCCATGTCCGCCGTAGGCGCCGGTGTTCAGTGTGTATTGAAGTTTAATCGCGGTGAGCACGCCGTCGCGGGTCGCTCCGACCTTGATATGCAGTTTCGCAGGATGACGCGTCGTGCTCGCGATAAATTCTTCTTCACGCGTATATTCGAATTGAACGGGCCGCCCCGTCTGAAGAGTAGCAAAGGCGCAAATGTCTTCGGTGATAACTTCCTGCTTGGCGCCGAAACCGCCGCCCACGCGCTCGCAGATTACTCGGATCTGAGACGGACTCAGGCCGAGCAGGTAACAAAGTTTCGTCCTGGTAAGAAAAGGTGTTTGGGAGCTGGTGCGGATGTTGAGCCTGCCGTTCTCATCGAGCCATGAAATTGTACTGTGAGCCTCAAGATGCGCATGCTGAGCGCGCGGCGTCTCGTAAGCGCCCTCATGAATGAAGTCCGCGCGCGAGAAGCCCGCCTCAACGTCGCCAATATCACCGTGAAGGTGCAGCACGACGTTTCGCTCTGGATACTGAATGCCGAGTCCCCTGGGCTTGCCGGCGTGGAGCTTCGGTGCGTCGGGCCGCATCGCCTCTTCGGGATCGAACACCGCAGGCAGCGGTTCGTACTCAACCTCAATCTCCCGGCAAGCCTCCAAAGCGGCGGCCTCAGTGCTCGCTACGACAGCTGCGACTCTTTGGCCGACGTGACGCACGACGTTGTCAAGCATATAGGTATCTTGCGGGTCGCTATTTTCGGCGTCGTGCGTCGCGGTACTGTATGGCTTCCGCGGCACGTCTTCCCAGGTATAAACGGCGATTACTCCATCAATAGCCAGGGCAGGCGTCTTATCGATCGATACTATACGCGCATGGGCGTGCGGCGAGCGCAGTATCTTCAGGTGCAGCAAGCCATCGATCTGAGTATCAAGTGTGTATTGCGCCTTGCCGGTCACGATGTCGTGGGCCGCGGGCGCGACGACGTTGACGCCCATCGCCGCGCCCACCGGGGCGTCGGCAACCGACTTGATGCCATGAATTGCGTTGTCGATTGAGTGATACCCGGTGCATCGGCACAACGTGCCTTTCAGTGAGCGCGGCAGATCTTGCAGCTGCGCTTCACTCATACCGGCGACGGTCATGATCGCCCCGGCTGTGCAGAATCCGCATTGGAAGCCGGCCGCATCGACGAAGGCCTGTTGCGTTCGATGCAGTCGATCGCCCTGGGCCAGACCCTCAATTGTCGTCACCTCGTGGTTTTCAGCGCGAAAAGCAGGAACGATGCAGCTTTGAACCGGCTTGCCATCGATCCATACGGTGCACGCACCGCAGTCGCCGGAATCGCAGCCTTTCTTTACGCCGAACCATCCTAGTTCGCGCAGGAACGTGCGCAGACATTGCCCCGGCCGCGGCTGCGTCGCGACGGACTTGCCGTTGACGACCAAGCTCATGCTAAGCGGCCAACTCCCGGCGAATCTCTTCGGCAAGATAGTACGTCATGTGAGCACGATAATCCGGGCTTCCATGTACGTCATCGAAAAACGAATAGATCCCGTGCTGCAATGCCGAGCGGAGTTCCTGCGCATCTGGTATTTTCTCAAAGTTGAATCGATACGGATGCTCGGTGGCAGCCGTAATTGTCAACTTGAATGTTCCGTCACCTGGATTCCGCGTGCCAATCAACAACGCCGTCGAACGTCCGAAGTGCGTCAGCGACACCCGGCGAAATGCGCATCGTCTGCCGAGCGCGGCGAGCGGAATATCTATTCGAGTTAATAAGTCACCGAGGTTAAGAATATTCCTGTGATTACCAACTACGAAGTCTTCAACCGGAACTGAGTATTCACCGCCGGACCTTCTGCGGACTATACAAACGCCTTCGAGTGCGGCTGCCAGGGAAATCATCGGACCCGCGGGAAGCGACATGCAGATGTTCCCGCCGACGGTTGCGCTGTTCCAGACCTTGAACGACGACAGGAACGAATCGCAGCACTGGCGGATGAGCGGCGCGGCCGTCCATTGCGCCGGCGTGGGCATCGAATAGAGCTCGGCGATCGTGCAGGTAGCCGCAATCTGCAGGTGTTCCGCGGTTATCGAGATCGCGCGCCAGCCGATGCTCTGCAGATCGATCAAGCGCCGCAGATGGGGTTGCGGCTCGGAGAAGAGCCACGTGCCGCCCGCCAGCCACGCGTCGCCTTCGCGCCAAGTGCTCGCGTCGTGGTCTCGCGCCTGAGCGATCTCCGAGATTGTCGTCAAATCCATTGGCAATATTGTCCAAGTGAGCAGCGAATCACCACCTCAGCCTTGTACTTCCGCTGCGACCTAAAGACAAACTCGCCTGACATCGCGTGGAGCTCCTGCTCATCGGCTGCCACCCGGGGAAAAGTTGCCTGCCTACTTCTCCGCACTGAACCATGCGCGAATTTGCTTGTATTGATTGCGTGAAAGACGATCGGCAATTGGCATGGCCTCTGCTGCTTTTAATTCCGAACCATCGGAGGAGAGGCCGACGCTGCCAGATCGCGAGGCGCCTGCGATATACTGCGGCATCAAGCTTCGGAGGTAACGTTTATGAGCGCGGCTGAAAACAAGAAGTTGATTCTCGATGCTTTCAATTCGTGGGTCCGCGGCGACGGCTCTGTAATCGATCTGTTCAGCGATGATGTGAAGTGGACCGTTATCGGATCGACACCCGTGTCGCGCGCGTACCAAAGCAAGCGCGAGTTTCTCGATGGCGCCGTGAAACCGCTCACGGAAAAGCTCAGCGGCGCGATTAAGCCGGCGCTCCGCGCCCTTACCGCCGAAGACGATCGCGTGGTGCTGGAATGGCAGGGTCAAACCTCAGGCAAGAACGGCAAACCTTACTATCAAACCTATTGCTGGGTGATGAAGATTCAGAACGGCAAGGTTATCGAGGGCATCGCCTATCTCGATACTGAATTGATATCGAATCTCTGGAAGTAGCTATGGCATCAGCAGCAAAAAAGAAACTGCATCCGAATCGAAAAACCCGGAATATTGGGTTCGCAAAGTAACCACCGAATCGATGTTCCCACCCGAAAACTGTTCACCAGGGATGCCCGCACGATTGCGTTCGAATGATCCAGTATTTTATCAATCGCGGCGGGGAGAACTTGTCGGCCACGCGAAAGAAAGTGCTAGAGCGGGCGAAGAAGATTCTTCACGAGGAGAACGCAAGCTCCGCGTGACTACGCGCAAGGCTTCGTAACCCTGCATGAGTATGAAACACTGATCCGCGAAAAGAGAAGGCGGAGCCGAGCTCCGCCCTCTCCGGTCTATCCCGAAAACTTTAAACCTTCAGGCAATCACTGATCGGCGTTTCCGTCCGGAAATTCGCATTTGGCGCAGTCAGCCAGATCGCGAAGCCCCGCCAGTATGCAGGCTTCAGGCGACTCAGGAGCGGCTGCCCTCTCGGCATCGGCGTCGATTTTCACTCTGCAACCTTCGGCGCTGGGATCCAGACAGCATTTCGTGTCCTGTCCGACTTCATCGATGCACTCGGCCTTGAGTTTGTTCGTACACGCTTCCTTGAGATCGGCGGTCTGGGCAAATGCGCGCCCGGTCGGCATCGTCGCCAGCGCGATGGTGCCGAATGCCAACATTCCCAGAGCGAGTTTCAGGTTTTTCTTCATAATTTTTTCTCCCTTGAATTAGATGGAACGGTTCTCTTCGCTCCGTCGTTCACTGTGCCGCACCGAAAAGTTCAGGCGGGAATGTGCAAGAGCCGCAATCGGCCAGGTCGCGGAGTCCCTGCAGGATGCAGGCTTCGGGTGATTCCGGAGCGGCGGGCGCTTTGAAAAGCGACCGCATCTCCTCGCATCCCTTGGCACTGGGATCCAGGCAGCACTTTGTGTCCTGACCCACGTCATCGATGCACTCGGCCTTGAGCTGGTTGGTGCACCTCAACTTGGCGGCGGCAAAGGCGCGTCCGGTCGGCATCGCCGCCAGCGCGATGGTGCCAAAGGCCAGTACTCCCAACGCGACTTTCAGGTTCCTTTTCATAGCTTTGTCCTCCTCAGATCCGCTCGAGCGGTCCCTGAGCTATACAATTTGGCTTAATTTATTGTCAAACAATTTGTTTTGATTTTGAACCAACGGAAGTTTCACGGAGAAAAGACTGGCAGAATGAAATCGAGTTGGGAGGCTGACCCAGGGTGGATGATG
>Ga0335073_10002885_pt1 | contig 23716 bp, 18 predicted proteins | sample Lox_Sample_22_FD_207093 | JGI IMG/M metagenome (GOLD analysis project Ga0335073, IMG submission 207093) | Soil microbial communities from Loxahatchee National Wildlife Refuge, Florida, United States - Lox_Sample_2.2 | ecosystem: Environmental > Terrestrial > Soil > Wetlands | place: USA... | reverse complement strand
TGTCCACCGTACGTCGCGACGGGCGGCCGCACGTCACGCCGCTCCCGGCGATATGGCTCGACGGGACGCTTCACTTCTGCGCCGGCTCGCATGAGCAGAAAGCGAAGAACCTGGAGTCCAATCCCCGTTGCATCCTCACCACCGGCACCAGCCATCTCCGGTCGGGGCTCGACGTCGTGGTCGAGGGAACTGCCGCTCGCGTAACCGGCACCGCGCAGCTCCAACGGCTGGCGGCGATGTGGAAGTCCAAGCTCGACTGGGATTTCGAGGTTACCGGCGAGGTGTTCGGCGATGCCGATGGCCGCCAGGGGCTCGTCTTCGGCGTCACACCGGTGAAGGTCCTCTCGTTCGGTAAGAGCCCTTACACCCAGACCCGGTACCGCTTCAACCACGCCACAACCACCTGATCCATCGTCGGCGAAACCCCTGACCCTTGAGTGTTGCCTGCGCCGGGCGCCTCTACGAGCTGTCCACCCTGACCGATCCGGGATACGACGGCACTGCCAGCGGGTCGTTTACGGCCGGGCCCCAGGGAGTAGAACTGGGTGGTAGGTGCCGGCTATGCGGATATCACGGCCATGCGGAGGAAGAGAGCGCGAAATGACACAACCAGGCAGGCCAGCGGTATTCATTCATGGCCTGTGGCTCCATGCCAGCTCTTGGGGCCCGTGGCTAGAACTGTTCCAGGAGGCGGGCTACGCACCGACAGCACCAGGCTGGCCCGGTGACTCGGACACGGTGGAGGAGACCCGCCGGGACCCTAGTCTGGTGGCGGGCAAGGGCATCGATGATGTGGTCGGCCACTACGCCGGGATCATCCGTGGGCTCCAGGCCCCTCCGGTCATCATCGGCCACTCCTTCGGCGGCCTCATCGCGCAGCGGCTGCTCGGCCAGGACCTGGCCGCTGCCGCAGTGGCGATCGACGCCGCGCCCATCAAGGGCGTGCTCAACCTGCCCGCTTCCGCGCTGAAAGTGGCCTCGATCGCGCTGCGCAAGCCAGCCAACCGCAACCTGGCGATATCGCTAACCCCAGGACAGTTCCGGTACGGCTTCGGGAATGTCCTACCCGAGCAGGAGTCAGCTGAGCTGTACGACCGCTGGGCAGTACCCTCGCCGGGCAAGCCCCTGTTCGAAGCCGCCCTGGCCAACTTCACCCCGCGGTCGCCGGCGAAGGTGAATACCGCCAACAAGACCCGCGGGCCGTTGCTGCTCACGGCCGGGGGCCACGACCACACTGTGCCGATGGCCATCACGACCTCGACACGCAAGCTCTACCACAAATCACCGGCCATCACTGACTTCATCGAGTTCCCCGATCGCGGCCACTCGCTGACGATCGACCACGGCTGGCGCGAGGTCGCCCAGGCAACGCTGGACTGGCTCAGGCAGCGGTCACTCTGATCGGTGGCAGCCGAGCCGGGACCAGCCCTCCCGCAGGTCCTCGGCATGACCAGGTCAGCATGTCAGCGCCCGTGCGCGGATGGTGCGAGCAGGCCTACGGCACGGGCGGACTCGACGGCTTCGGCCCGGCTGTGCGCGCCCAGCTTGGCGTACAGGTTGCGCAGGTGGGTCTTGACAGTACTCGTCGACACCGATAGCTCGGCGGCGATCTCCGGTGCCGACAGGTGGGTCGGCAGATAACGCAGCACGCGGACCTCGGTCTTGCTGAGCGGCTCGGGCGCCGACCGCGGCCCAGCGGGCGGTGGGGGCTGGCTCCCGGCGAGCAGGTCGCGGACCCGGGCGAGCAGGGCGGCGTGCGCGGTCCGGCGCGTGGCGTGCCGGTCGAGCAAGCCCGGCGCGGGGTACAGCAGGAACCACAACAGCGTCCCGTCGGGTTCGGCGAGATCGAGCGCGCGCTCGAGGGCGTGCCCGGCGGCGGACGGGTCGCCGAGCGCGTCCCTAGCGATCGCCTCCAGCAGGAAGGCCGCGGCCAGCCACGATCTCCAGCCGCCCAGGGCCGAGCCGTCCAGGACCGGCGCGAGCACGGCGGTCGCAGCGGCCGGGTCGCGTTGCGCGAGCCGCAGCGCCGCCGCGGCGATGCGCATCTCCCGGCGGTCGCGGTCGCGTGCGCTGAGTCCGGCGAGGGCCTGCTCGGCGCGATCATGGTCGCCGAGCCGGACCCGGGCGAGTATCAGCCAGGCTCGCAGTGGCCTGCCGAGCGGGTTCGGCCCCGCCAGCTGCTCGGAAGCCCGGAACGCGGCGAGCGCGTCGGCGGCCCGGCCGCGCCCGAGCTCAAGCTGGCCGCGGACGTAGTGAGCCCCCATCGCCGACGCCGGGTCCGCTTCGGCTCTGAAGGTCTGTTCGGCGCGCCGCACCCAGGTGTCTGCCTCGTCCAGCCGCCCCTGCCACGCGAGCGCGGCGCCCAGGGTGTTGGAGGCGAAACCGGTAAACAGGTCGGCTGTCCAGCCGTGGCGTTCGGCTATATCGATCGCCTGCCTGCTGAGGTCCGCAGCTCGGGGCAGCCGCCGACTGAGCTCTATCTCCGCCCGGTACACCAGCCCCATGAACTCCAGGTACGGCCACCGGATCCGGCGCGCCATCGCAACCGCCCGGTCCAGGTGGCCCTCCGCCTCGTCGAGGCGGCCGATCCAGGTCTCGGCGTTTCCGATCTCAAGCAGCGCCAGCGTAACCAGCTCTTCCCCGCCCGCCGCGGTATTACCTGGCGCCCGCGCCCCAGGCGCCAAGTCATACTGCAGCGCGGGCGGAGCCTCGGCCGCCGCCAGCAGCCGCTGCGCCTGCTCAGCGCGCGTCCACTGGTCGCCGGTGCGCCCGGACGAGAGCAGCTGGACCACCCCGAACAGCACCTGCGCCGGCCCGCGCCGGCCGGGCGGCACCGATTCCAGCCCGCGCTCGGCCGCTGTGAGGTAGCGCTCCGCGGCCCGCAGCGATCCCTGAGCCAGCTCGTCGGCCGCGGCCACGGCGGCCAGCTCGGCGTCTGCATCGCAGGCCCCGGCCGGGAACCCGGCCAGCAGCGCGTGCACGGTGGCCGTGCGGCCACCCAGCTTCAGGGCCGCCCAGTGGTCGGCCAGCAGCCCGGCGGCCAGGTCCCAGTCCTGTCCCGCCTGCGCGTGCCGGATCGCCTCCACCGCAAAGCCATGCCCGGCAAACCAGCGGGCGGCCCGGCGGTGCAATCCGGTCACCGCGCCCGGTTCGGTCCGGCGCAGTTCCAGCTGCAGCAGGCCGACGAACAGATGGTGATAACGGAACCACGACCGGGCCGCATCCAGGGACACAACGAAAGCGTTCGCCTCCTCCAGGTCCTGCAGCACCCGTTCCCCGCCCGAGCCTTCGGATAGCAGGTCAGCCAGCTCTCCGTTGACCCGCTCCAGCACCGATGTGCGCAACAGCAGCCGCCTGACCTCCCCGCTCTGCCGGTCGAGCACCTCAGCCAGCAGGTATTCCGCCACCGTCCGCTCGCTCCCGGAGAACTCCGCGGCGAACCCGTCCGGATCCGGGTGCCCGGCCAGGGACAGCGCGGCCAGCCGCAGCCCCGCCGCCCACCCCTCGGTCCGCTGATGCAGCGCCGCCATCGTCGGCCCCGCCAGGTCGACGCCGGCCGCCCGGAACAAGGCCTGTGCCTCGGCCAGGGTGAACCGCAGGTCGTTCGCGCGGATCTCGGCCAGCTCCCCGTCCAGCCGCAGCCGGTGCAGGCCCATGCGCACGTCATGCCGGGTGGCCAGCACGAACCGCAGCCGCTCGGGGGCTCGCATCACCAGCAGCTCAAGCTGCCGCCGCGCCTGGTCGGAGTCGAGCTGATGCACGTCGTCGACCACCAGCCACAACTCGTCCCGAAGCGGCTCCAGGTCCATGAGCAGCCGCTCGATGATCGCCCACCCGTCGAGATCTGGCGCCGCCGTGACCGGACGCACCAGCGCCGACCCCTGGGCCGTCTGGCGCAGCGCGTCCAGTACCGCCAGCCACAACCGCTGCGGATCGCGCTCGTCGCGCCCGACCGGCACCCAGGCTGCGCGCTCGGCCAGGCCCGCCGCACGGATCCAGGAGCGCAGCAGCACCGTCTTGCCGCTCCCCGGCGGCGCCGACACCACTGTCACCCGCGGCGCCTCCGCGAGCCGCTCCCACAGTGCTGGCCGGGAAACAACTCCTCCCGCGCCGGGACGAGCGGTACCAGCGACAGGCTGCCTATCCGCCGCAGGCCGCATAGCTCATTTTCACACGAGAGGGCTTCCGAGCACGGCGACAGCGCTGACATTCTCGGCGCCGGGGCCGGTTCCTGGCTATGCACGGTAACCGGCTGGCCACTGCTGAAGCGCCCACATGTTGCCGTCGGGGTCACTGAAATATGAGTAGAGAACACCGCCCATGTCCTCGACGTCGCTCAGTTCGATGCCCCGCTCCGTCAAAGCGGCGCGGGTTGCGGCCATGTCCTCCACGACCAGATGAAGGCCTTTGACCGAGCCTGGAACCATGTCGGTTATCGGGCCCATTCCCGTGCCGAAGACAATGGCGCAGCTCGACCCTGGCGGGGTGAGCTGAACCACCCGCATCGTTTCCGTAACCTGGGTGTCGTGCAGATTCCCGAAGCCAGCTTCCTCGTAGAACGCCTTCGCCCTATCAACATCTGACACCGGAAGCGGGACAAGCTCCAAGCGCATGTCCGGTACAGCGGTAGTACCTGCCATCGATCCATCCTCCTCGTGATCCGTTGCTTGCTAAGACGCTCCAGGCCGGCGGCACTCATCGCTCAGCTAGTTCCGGCGCCACTGCCAGGATGCGCAGTGCGGCGACCCGCAATCCTGTTGATCTCTCCCCTGAAGTGCGGATTCGGGCGATCCGGAGCCCTTCCTGGCGCAGCACTTGATTTTGCCTCTTCGATCGGGTCCGTTCGAGGCGGGCAGAACAGATCTTCTGTCAGTTGCGTATCTCCGGTGGCGAATTCGCAGCGAAGTTCGGCGGTCCGGGACTGTCACACCTGGGCGCGCGAGGCGTGAGAGCAGTCTGCGGGGCCAGCGTCTGTCCGTGCCGGCAGGACGCCAGGACAAGCACGCAGGAATGCCCGGCCGCAAGCCGCCGGGGTCCGGTCAGGGCGGCGGACACGGCAGAATGAGCGTAACGTCGGGCGCGGCATGGAACTGCATTGTCGCGGTGCCCGATCAAGGCCCAGGGCCGTGAAGACGCGCCAGCACGATCGCACGGCAGCCGGGAGGCCAGCATGGCACGATACCCGCTTATCGGCTACCTCGCCTGGGCGGTGCTCTTCGGCGCCCTGTTCGCCTGGGAGGGCCTGGCGCTGGCCCGGGTGACCGGGGTTCCCAGCCTCGGCAGCGTCTTCCGGGTCATAACGCGCTACCCGGTCGGGCGATGGGCGCTGTTCGCGCTGTGGCTATGGACTGGCTGGCACTTCTTCATCCGCGGCTGGCACTTCTTGCTCCGGGCCTGAACCGTGCCGATGACGCCGGTGACCGTCCTGGCCGCCTCGGCGGACCGTCAGGCGCTGATACCGATGGCCACCGGTTACCTAATCCTCATGTCGGCACTCGCCCTCGGCCTGCGGCGCATGTACCGACCACCGGCCACACAGGCTGAGCCCGGGCAGGCTGAGCCCGGGCAGGCTGAGCCCGGGCAGGCTGAGCCCGGGCAGGCTGAGCCCGGGCAGCCACTCGGACCCAGCCCGGCAAGCTCCCGGCACCGCAGCGGCTGGGCCGCGCAGGCCCGGCATGTGATCGGCACCGTCGTCGGTGGGTACCTGCTGCTGATGGCCGTCGTGGTGGCCTATTACTACGGGGTCACGCGGGTCGGGCCCGGATTCCTGGAAAGCGCGGTTACTGGCAACGCGTTGCTGATAGGACTCGCTGCACCCGTGTTCGCTGCAGCGTCTTGGCTGGCCAGTCGGCTGCGGCGACCGCGCGACCGCCCACCCCGCCACCCTCCGGTCCCCGCAGACCTGCTCCGGCGCGGGGAAGCCAGTACGGCACGGCATCCGCTTATCGGCTATCTCGCCTGGGCGGTGCTCTTCGGCGCCCTGTTCGCCTGGGAGGGCCTGGCGCTGGCCGGAGTGACCGGCGTTCCCAGCTTCAGCGACGTCGTCCGCCTGATAATGCGCTACCCAGTCGGGCGGGGGGCGCTGTTCGCGCTGTGGCTATGGGCTGGCTGGCATCTGTTTGTCCGCAGATGGCAGTTCTTGCTCCGGGCCTGAGACCAAGAACGTGCCGGTGCTGACTGGGCCGCTGGACCACCGCTGCTCCCGAGTAGGTCGAGCAGGCGGCTGGCCTGGCGTTCGAAGGTGCCGGGGGGATTGCGGTAGTGGGCGCTGCCGCCGGGAAGCAGTCGCATGACCCAGAATGCCGCGAACAGCCTGCGCAGGTGTGTGATCTGCTGGCGCTCGCCGGGATTGAGGTCGAAGCGGTCAAGGAATGCTTCGGCGTTGATGCCCGCGTGCGCCCACACGGTGATGTGCTCGGTGAAGTCGGCAAGCTCGGTGGCCTGGTCGCCGCGCCCGGAGGTCTCGAAGTCCACCAGGTGCACGCCGTGTCCGTCCCACAGGTGGTTGGCGAGGTTAGGGTCGCACTGGGCGAACACCGGCTGCCCGGTGACGGGGGCGGGCCGTTGCGCCCATCCGCTGTCGAGCCAGGCGAGCGCGGCCCGGTATGCCTGCCGTGGCAGCGGGTCGAGCAACTCGGCGTTGCAGGCGCCCGCCATTCGCGACGCGGCTCCTCGCCATAGAGCCGCCGCTCGTCACCATCGACGTGTGACCGGAAGCGCTTGACCGCGATCCCCTCCTCGACGGTGATGTCATGTGTCGAGAACGGGCGGAGACCCGGCGGGCCTATCGCTGCGGGCATGCCGGCGCTTCCCCTTCCTGTTCACGCCGTCTCCTGCGCCGAGAGCTGCAGGCTAGCCGGCGGGCGACCTGACCTGATAGCGGGCAGTCTGGTAAATGGTCACCAATTCGTCCTGCGTTCTCACTCGCCGGCGCGGTTCGGGGCCGCCGCGGCGGGCTTGCCACGTTCATGCTCCTGGGATGACAGTGGGTTCGCCGGAGGTGAGAATGCGAGCTCTTTCGTCGAGGTACGGGCCCGGGGGCGAGCGCGCATCCGGGCTGCACGAGAAGTCGGCACGGTGGAGGGCACGGTGAGGCTGAAGGCTCCGGTGGCCGGGGTCAGAGACGCTGAGGTCACGATTATCGGTGGCGGGGCTGTCGGGTGCGCCGTGGCGTATGTCCTGGCCCGGGGGGGCTACCGGGACATCCAGGTCCTGGAGCAGGGTGAGCTCGCCGGCGCGACCTCGGGACAGGCTGCCGGTCTGGTCGGGCAGGTCCGGGCCAGCAAGGAGCGGTGCAGGCTTGCGATGGCTTCAGTAGCGGAATACTCGCGGATTGAGCAGGAGACCGGCTTCACGGCGGACTGGCGCCAGACAGGCAGCGTGCGGATAGCGATGACCGCCCGGCGTACCGCCGAGTTCCAGGTGCTGGCCGAGGTGGCGCGGTCAGCTGGGCTTGAGGTTGAGTTCCTCACCGGTGCCCGGCTGGCCGGGCTGTGCCCGATGCTGGACACGACCCGGGTGACGGCGGCTCTGTGGTGCCCCACCGACGGCTACCTCCAGCCCAACAGCCTGGTGATGGCGTACGCTCGCGCCGCCCGTGATCGGGGGGTCACCTTCGCCACGCACACGGCCGTTACCGGACTGCGGATCGCTGGCGGCGCGGTCAACGGCATCGTGGCCGGCGGGCGCACCGTCGCGACCGACATGGTGATCAACGCGGCCGGGCCGTGGGCTGGCGCTGTGGCTTCGCTGGCCGGCCTGCACCTGCCGATCGTGCCCGTGCGTCACGAGTACTTCGTCACCCAGGCCGTCGCGGGCTGGCACGCTGGCCTGCCGGTTCTGCGCATCCCCGACATCCGCCTGTACGCCCGGGCCGAGGGCCAAGGAATCTTGTGCGGCGGCTGGGAGCCGGACGGGCTGAGCCTCGACCCGCGCGAGGTGGCCATCGGGCAGCCGCTCGCCGTGTCACCGGACTGGGAAGTCCTGTCCGGTTTCGCCCGCGACCTCGCCCGGTTCGCGCCCGCGGTCACCCAGACCGGGGTCCGCGAGGTCTTCCGCGGGTTCCCGGCGTTCTCCCCGGACGGCCGCTTCATCGTCGGACCGGTGCCCGCCCTGCGCGGCTTCGTGATGGCCGCGGCCTGCAACGCACATGGCGTCTCTGGGTCAGCTGGCCTCGCCGAGCACGTGCTGGAGAGCCTGCAACCAGACCCATCCCCTTACGTCCAGTCCCTTAGCCCCGCGCGGTACCACCCCGGCACCTGGGACTGGAACACCGCTCGGACTCAAGCCCAGCAGATCTACGAGAACTACTACAGCCTGCCTGCCAGTTCGCCCTTCACGCACCGTGGCCGCACTTGAGGACGGTTGACAAATTCTCCTGGGCCGCCGGTGCCATACTCGCAAGATGACCGGTGCCGAACACAAGCCGATGCGCATCGAGGTATCGCGTACCGTCTCCGCGTCGCCCGGCGAGGTCTTCGCTGTCCTGCGGGATCCCCGCGGCCACGTTGACATCGACGCCTCCGGCATGCTCATGGACGCCACTGGCGAACCGGTAGCGCCGTCGGGGACCGGTTCACCGTCCACATGGACCGGCGGGCACTGGGCGACCTGCCATGGCAGGACTATGACGTCGAGGTTGTCATCACGGTGTTCGTACCGGAGCACGAGATCGCCTGGACCATCGAGGGGCGGCTCAAGCCCCCGTTGCGCCACGTGTACGGCTACCGGCTCGAGCCTGCGAGCCCTGACCTCTGCTGCACCAGGGGTGCCGCCCCGGCAGCTCGAGGCAAGCTCGCGGCTCGTCACTCGGTGGAGCGTGCTTCTTCCAGCGTGCCGTCCAGCGGCGCGGCCGGCACCGTATCAGGTGCCGGTTCCCCGGCTTCTGCGACGGCAGTGCCGGCAGCTAGCGGTGTAGGTACGCGCCGCGGCGGTCGGGCTGCGGTCCAACGCTCGGTACACGACTTAGCGTCCTTGCAGTACCAGCGGATGTCGGCGCATGCCTGGCTGCCGTCTGGTACCAGCAGGCCGAGCGGACGCGCGATGCCGCATAGGGCGCACTGGGCTACCTCCAGCGGCCGGAGCTGATCGCACTGCCCAGGCGCCGGTGGCGGCACAGGCGCCGGCGATTCGGCCAGCGCGAGACGGGGGCCGGCCGGAAGCTGTTCAGGTCCCGTTTCCGCGGGCGTGGCTAGCCCGTCAACTGCCATACTGGACATGTCGGAGTTCCTCCTGAAGTTGGGTCCGACGCAAGGTCCCGGCCGCGTGCTGCGAACACATGGCCGGGACCACTCTCGGCTAGCAGGCGCTGCGCATGACGGTCAGCTCCGGCCCGTCCAGCGGAACGGATCACGCGATATCACTGGCTTCTCCCTTGGCTCATGCGTAACCTGCAGCCCTTGACCAGCCAGGATAACGCCCTGTGCACAAACCTGTGGACAATTCGCATAAACTCGCTGGTCAGCGACCACTCGGCTGTGGACGACCGGGGCTGTGGAAATGTGAATAACCGTGGCAGCGAGAAGTTCTGTCAGGTCGCGAGCCTTCCCAGCCGGCTTTGAGGGGTCTGGGGCTTGCCCGGGACCCGGCCCCGCCACGCAACTGGAAGCACGCCGTGCCGGTCAATCGACAGTGCCGACGCTGAAGGCCTTCCAGATTTCTGGAAGATCCGGCTCGGATGCGGGGGAGTGGAGCATGATCACCTATCGTGAGGTCGTCATGGCGGCTATCTGTGCGTGAGGGTGCCAGGATCGATGAGTGACGATTGGCAGAACTGGTACCGGAACAGGCCCGGGGCCGAGTCTCAGCCGACCGAGACCTACCAGGGTGCCGGGGCGAGCGGCTACGGCGAGGCGGGCCGGACCGCCCCGAACCGGCCTGGGACGTGGCCGACCCAGCCGCCGGCCCGGTCCCTGCCAGGCGAGGGCGAACCAGGACGGCGAGACCGGGGCGGTGGCGGCAGGCGCCGCTGGCGATTCTGGGGGCAGCCGGGACGGCGCGGTCGGCGGATCGCGCTGATCCTCGTCACGGTCGTGGTCGTGCTGATCGCCGGCGTCGCGGGAACCTACTTCTGGCTGAACGGCAAATTGAACAGGTCCGTGACGCTGCCGGCGACTTCGCTGACCTCGGCGGGGACGAACTGGCTGATCACCGGCTCGGACAGCCGGGCTGGACTGTCCCGTGCCGAGATCGACGCCATGCACGTGGGGTTCGACGAGGGCACGCTGAACTCGGACTCCATCATGCTGCTGCACCTGGGCAGCGGCCGCCCAGTGCTGATCAGCATCCCGCGTGACTCCTACGTGGACATTCCCGGTCACGGCTGGAACAAGATGAATGCGGCGCTGGCCTACGGCGGGGCGAGCCTGCTGATCCAGACGGTCGAGAACGCCACCGGGCTGAAGATCGACCATTACATGGGGATCGGCTTCGGCGGGCTGGTCGCCGTGGTGAACCAGATCGGCGGCGTGCAGATCTGCCTTAAGACCGGGATCCACGACTCCTACTCAGGGGTGAACTTGTCCGCCGGGTGCCACAATCTCGACGGGGACCAGGCGCTGGCCTTCGTGCGGGACCGGCACTCCTTCGCCACCGAGGACCTGCAGCGGATACAAGACCAGCGCGCGTTCTTGTCCGCCCTGCTGAAGAAGGCCACCTCGCCCGGCGTGTACCTGAACCCGTTCACCGCGCTGCCGTTCGGGTCGACCGCCGCCAGCTCGATGTCCGTCGACACTGGCACGAGCCTGCTCGACCTGGCACACGCGGCATCCGCGCTGCGCGACCCGGAGACAGGCACGGTACCGATCGGCAGCAACAACTACTACACCAGCGCCGGCGACTCCGTGTCGTGGAACAAGATCCAGGCGGCCAAGCTGTTCCAGGCCCTGAAGACCGACTCGGCTATCCCGAAGGGCTTGCTGGGCGGCACCACCGTCGGCTGATCAATTCAGTCGCTCAGCGAGGCCACCGGGCCGTCCGGAGAACTCATCCGGCCTTCGACAACCCGCTGCGCGATTTCTGCCATCTCGGCCTCGGGTACACGGCGGAATCCCTCGTCCGTGACCGTGACAGCGACCGGGTAGATCCGGCGGGCCACATCGGGCCCGCCCGTCGCCGAGTCGTCGTCGGCCGCGTCGTACAAGGCCTGCACGCAGCAGAGTACGGCCTGGTCCACCGGCATGTTCTCGGTGTAGAGCTTCTTCAGCGCGCCCTTGGCGAAAACCGATCCGGACCCGATCGTATGGAACCCGCGTTCCTCGGTAGGACCGCCGGTCGGATCGTAGCTGAAGATCCGGCCGGTGCCGCTGTCCTGGTCATAACCGGCGAACAGCGGGACCACGACCAGGCCCTGCATGGCGGCGCCAAGATTGCCCCTGATCAACGCGGCGAGCCGATTTGCCTTACCCATCAAGGACAGCGGCCGACCCTCCATCTTCTCGTAGTGCTCCAGCTCAACCTGGAGCGAGCTGGCGAAATCCAGCGCCAGGCCCAACGTGCCGGCGACCGCCACCGCGGAGAACTCATCGCCGCGGAACACCTTGTCCACGTCCCGCTTGGAGATCACGCTCCCTGCCGTGGCACGCCGGTCGCCAGCCAGGACCACACCGCGCTCGTGCACGACCGCGACGATGGTCGTCCCGTGCGGCAACTCACCCGCGACGGGAGAACCTGCCATCCGGGTACCGGCAGCGACCGGCCCGGAAGCAGGTCGGGGGCATGCCAGGAAAGGAAGTCATAGAAAGACGAGGATTGCGAAGCCTCGGAGAGAAGACGCCAGCCGCCGTGGTGCAGGTCCATATACCACTCCCGCGAGAGCCCAGACCGCCATGGCGAGGAATGCTCGCGGTCATCACCATAACCGGCGTGGGCAGAGCAAGACAACGCACGCGAACCTGACGCGGCCGTTCATTCGTTTCTGGCCACTTCGGGTCCGGTGATGCGGGCCAGCAGCGGGAAGGTGGCCGCGATGATGCCGAGGGCGGCCAGGACCCCGCCCGCGGTGAGCAGGTAGTAGGCGGCACCGGGCGCCACCATCGGGTGCTGCATCTCCAGGGTGGTGTACATCGCGGCGGCGCCGAACCCGGTGCCGATCGCGACGGCCGCGACGGCGAGCAGCGGGACGGCGCTTTCCAGGGCGACGACGCGGCGCAACGTGGCGATCCGGGCGCCGGTCAGGCGCAGCAGGCTGAACGGCCGCTTGCGGTCGGCCAGCCCGGCGCCGATGCCCGCGGCGAGCGTGCAGCCCGCGATCGGCAGGCTGACCAGGATCACGGTGTTCGCGAGCTGCTGGTAGCCGCTGTTGGTGGGGTTCGACTGCGCGATCAGCTCGCCGACGGTGGACGGTACGCCGTTCCCGAGGTAGGCGGAATAGCCCGGTGTGTTCTCCAGCACCGTCCTGGCCCGTTCGACCGCTGGCACGGTGCCGTCGGTGGCCACGTCGATGGCGTCCACCGCCAGGCCGTCCAGCCGCGTCGCCCCGACGCTCGCGGCAGGCCACGTGATCCCAGTGGCGTCCACGCCGTACAGGGGCCCGGCGAATCCGTCGGCCGGGAACGCCGCCACGCTCGCCCCGGCCGGGCAGCGGCCGAGGACGGAAACCGCCGCGAGCTGGGCGCACGAGACCACGCCGGCCGGAACCGGACTGGTACCACCAGGGCTGACGCCGAGATCGTGAAAGGCCGCGGGGATGGTCAGCCGCGGGTCCGCGCGGATCACGGCCACCCCCTGCACGCCGGGAATCCCGCGCAGCCGGGCCGCGAGCGGCGCGGCGGGCGCGGCCGGTCCCGCGCTGACCTGTGCCCCCGAGCCGACCTCCTGGTCCGTCAGCACGTTCGCTTCAACCGGGCTGACCCGCAGCATGCGTTGCTGGGCGTTCCACGTGGTGATGCCGACGACAGCCACGGTGGTGACGAACAAGGCGAGCACCAGGCCGCTGACGGCACGGAAGGCGGCCCTCGGATCGTCGGCCAGGCGGCGCGCGGCGATCAGCGTGCCGGGGCTGCTGGTCCGCCGGGCCATGACCTTCGCCGCGGCCATGGTGAGCCACGGGCCCGCGAGGACCAGGCCGACGATGATGAGCGCGAAGCCGGGCACGAACGCCAGGTCCTGCGCCGTAGGGCTCGTCGGCTTGCCGTGCACGATGAAGAACCCGAGCTCGGCGAAACCGGCCAGTAGCGGGAGTATCCGCCAGGCCGGCGGGGGCGGCGGCGTGGCCCGGCGGGTGACGGCCAGCGGGGAGATGTGCACCCGGCGCAGCGCCAGCCGGGCGGCCACGGCCGCGGCGACCGGCACGCCGATCGCGACCGCGAGGATGTCCGGCAGGCTGAGCGACAGCTCGGCGGGAAAGAACGGCTGGCCGATGAACGGGATGCCCGCGACCGGGATACGCAACAGGAAGAAGATCCCGAAGCCGGCCGCCACGCCCAGGACCCCGGCTGCCGTCGATTCGGTGGCGGCGAGCAGGGAAACCTGCCTGCGGGTCGCGCCCGCCAGGCGCATGGCCGCGAACCGCTGCTCGCGGCGGGCGGCCGAGAGCCGGGTCGCGGTGGCGATGAAGATCAGCACCGGCGTCAGGAGGGCCAGCGCCACGACGGACAGCAGGAGGTCGACGGCGCTCTGCCCGCCGCCCGCATCGAGCGGGACGTAGTTCAGCCCCCTGGGGTTCGCACGGCTCCCGAAGTTGGCCGGCACCGCTGTGGGGATCGATGTCACCTGGACGCTGCCCGGGGTGTGCGCGAGCTGCGCGGGGGTGTGCCCGATGATGATGACCAGCGTGTGAGGAGACGGCAGCCCGGCGTCGCCGATCACTCCGGCCAGGTGGCCGGGGTAGCGCCCGGCCAGCTGGTCCGCCGGGGCGGAACGCAGCAGGGCGGCCAGCGCGGGCGAGGCGTAGTACTGCCCCGGTCCCGGGTCGTGCGGGATGCCCGGCGGCGCCGGGGACGACGGGCCGGTGGCGGCCACGTCGAACCGGCTGATCGTCTGGCCGTCGTAGGTGTCGCCGCCGGGGTGCCACCACAGCGGGGCGGTACCCCCCGTCGTCGGGCCGGCGGGCACGGACGAGGTGCCGGTCCAGAACCATGCGTGCCGGTTGTTCCAGGTCAGGGCCGCGTTGGTCGCGGCCACAGCGGTCAGCAGCAGCCCGACACCCAGGCCGACCGCGACGGCCAGGACGACCAGCCGGGTGACGGCCTCGCGGCCGCCGCTGATCACCAGCCGCAGGCTGAGCCGGATCATGGCTGGACCCCGGTCAGCGTGCTGACCGTGCCGTCGCGCACGATGACCTCCCGGTCGGCGTAGGCGGCGACCCGGGCGTCGTGGGTGACCAGGATCACCGTGGTGCCCTGCTCGCGGGCCGCGTCGGTCAGCAGGTCCATCACCAGCTCGCCGGACACCGAGTCCAGCGACCCGGTGGGCTCGTCGGCGAACAGTACCTCCGGCCCGGCGACCAGGCCGCGGGCCAGCGCGACCCGCTGGGCCTGCCCGCCGGACAGCTCCCCGGACCTGCGGTACTCAAGCCCGTCCAGGCCGAGCGTCCCGAACCACCTCCTGGCCGCCGTCATGGCCGGGCCGCGGCGGGTGCCGGACAGCAGCAGCGGCAGGGCGACGTTCTCTTCCGCGGTCAGCTCGGGGACCAGCTGGCCGGACTGGAACACGAACCCGAACCGGTCCCGGCGCAGCGTGCTGCGCTGGTCGTCGCTCAGGGTGTCCAGCCGTCGGCCTCCGAACCAGACCTCGCCCTGCTCGGGGATCAGGATGCCCGCCAGGCAGTGGAGCAGCGTGGACTTGCCGGAGCCGCTCGGCCCCATGACCGCGACGATCTCGCCCGGCCGGACCGTCAGCGAGGCGCCGCGCAGCGCCGGCGTCTCGCCGAACGACTTCACCAGGTCCCGCGCCTCGATGATGTTCCCGGACCCGGGTTCCGCGGTGCCGGCGCGATTGGCGCTCACCTGCGCACCGCCCGTTCGAGCAGGTCCAGCCGGGCCGCGGTGTGGTCGATCCATCTCAGGTCAGCCTCCAGTCGGTACAGCGCGTGGTCGGCGAGGAGCACGCCGAGCTGATCGGTGCCGCGCTTGAGCTCGGTGAGTTCGCGCATCCGCTGCAGGTGCGCCGCCCGCTGGGCGTCGAGGTACCCATCGGCCGCCCGGCCGAGCATCAGGGCGAGCACCACCTTGGCGAACAGCTCGCTCTGCAGGTCTGGCTCGGGCGGGGCCGGCTCGGCGAGCCACTGCTCCACCTCCGCGGTCCCCGCCTCGGTGATGACGTACCGGCGCCGTTCCGGCCCGGCTCCCTGCTCGATGGGCCCGGGGCTCGCTTTCCCGTCCCTGGCCAGCCGGGACAGGGTCGCGTACACCTGGCTGTAGCGCAGCGGCCGGCCCCGGCCGAAGTACGCGTCGTAGTCCCGTTTCAGGTCATATCCGTGACTTGGCCCGCGCTCGAGCAGGCCAAGCAGTGTCAGCGGAACGCTCATAACCGAGAGAATACTCTTAGAGTATTCTCTCGGGAAGTAGTTTCCAGACTGAACCTGCGCGGACCGGACTCGCGGTTACGCCACGCTGCCCGTGCCGGTCGCGGCCAGCGCGGGGGTCACCGCGCCCGCGGCGGTCAGCGCCGCGGCGGCTACCGTGACGGTGGCCAGCCGCCTGCGAAAGTCAGCCCTGCTCATCTGCTCTCCCTTCCGGCGACAGGCCCGCACCGGCACGGGTCACCAGGTCAGCTGGTTACATGAGCATGGCGGTCCATGCCGTGCCGTCCCGTTCCAGGCGAGGACACCGCCGCGACTAAACCGATGGAGCACGATGGATATCGTCCGTTTCACCACGACCGGTGCCGCGCAGGCGCGGGCCGGGATCTCCGATGGCGGATCAGTCACCGAACTGGGTGTTTCCTCCATCGCGGAACTGCTCAGGGCATCCGCGGCTGAGGTGCGCCGCCAGTGCGAAGACGCCGGGCAAACCAGTGGGGCCCGCTATCCGCTGAGCGAGGTCACGCTGCTCGCTCCCATCGACGGCCGGATGGAGGTGTGGGCGGCCGGAGTGACGTACGAGCTGTCGCAGCGCGAGCGGATGAAGGAGAGCGAGGGCGCCGCGCGGCTGTACGCGCTGGTCTACGAGGCCGAACGGCCCGAGCTGTTCTTCAAGTCGGCCGCCTGGCGGGTCTGCGGCCCGGGCCAGCCCGTCGCGGTGCGCGCCGACTCGGCCATCGACGTGCCCGAGCCCGAGCTGGCCCTGGTCCTCAACGCCGCGGGTGAGGTCTGCGGCTACACGGTATGCAACGACGTCAGCTCGCGCACGATCGAGGGAGAGAACCCGCTGTACCTGCCGCAGGCCAAGATCTACCTGGGTAGCTGCGCGCTGGGCCCGGTGATCCGCCCAGCCTGGGAGGTGCCCGATCCGTACCGTCTGACGATCCGGCTGGCCATCAGCCGGGGCGGCGCCGTCATCTGGTCCGGGTCGGCCTCGACGGCCGGGCTGCACCGCACGTTCGGCGAGCTGACCAGCTACCTGTACCGCGCCGACGTGTTCCCGGATGGGGTGGTCCTGGCCACCGGGACGTCACTGGTGCCCGAACTGCCGTTCACCCTGGCCGGCGGCGACATCGTGAGCATCGCCATCGACGGCATCGGCGCGCTGGTCAACCCAGTAGTCAGGGGTCTGGCTGGGACGCACGCACCACCGCCCGTTCGGAAATTAAAAGATTTTTATCCGAACGGACCGTGGGACTGACCCAGCAGGGCTGAGTGCCGTCGGCCGGGAAGCACTGCTTCCCGGCCGACAGGCTAACTCCCGGCTACGCCACGCTGCCGGGACCTGCGACGGTCTCGGGGTGCCAGGTGGCCGTGCCGTTGACCGCCCAGAAGAACTTGAGCTGGTTGAAGGTGCCGACGGTGCTGATGTTGACGACATTGCCGTTAACCGTCATCGACGGCGCTGCGGCGGTGGAAGACCCGCCGGCCACGGTCTCCGGGTGCCAGGTGGCCGTCCCGTTGACCGCCCAGAAGAACCGCAGCCTGGTACCTGGGCCCTGGATCGCGATGTTCACCGAGCCGTGGTTGGCCGTCATCGACGGCGCGGAGAAGTTATCGGTGCTGGCGATGGTCTCGGCGTGCCAGGTGGCCGTGCCGTTGATGGCCCAGAAGAACAGCAGCCGGGGCGGCGCCGCATCACCGACGGCGGCGATGTTGACGGCGTTGCCGTTGGCCGTCATCGACGGCGCGGACACGACGTGGTTGGCCACGTGCTCCTCATGCCAGGTGGCCGTGCCGTTGAGGGCCCAGTAGAACCGCAGCTCGGAGAAGAAGCCGATGGTGGCGATGTTGACGGCGTTGCCGTTGACCGTCATCGACGGCGCGGTGTAGGCGGCGCCCGAGCCCGCGATCGTCTCGGGATGCCAGGTGGCCGTGCCGTTGACGGCCCAGTAGAACCGCAGCGAGTGGTTCGGGCCCTGCGCCGCGATGTTCACCGAGCCGTTGTTGGCCGTCATGGACGGCGCGGAGAAGGTACTGCCGGCGCCGGCCACCGTCTCGCGGTGCCAGGTGGCCGTGCCGTTGACGGCCCAGTAGAACCGCAGTGAGTGGTTCGGGCCCTGCGCCGCGATGTTCACGACGTTGCCGTTGACCGTCATCGACGGCGCAGAGAAGGTACTGCCGGCGCCGGCCACCGTCTCGCGGTGCCAGGTCGTCGTGCCGTTGACGGCCCAGTAGAACCGCAGTGAGTGGTTCGGGCCCTGCACCGCGATGTTCACCGAGCCGTTGTTGGCCGTCATGGACGGGCCGGTAGCGGCCAGCGCCGGGGTCACCGCGCCCGCAGCGGTCAACGCTGCGGCGGTCACCGTGACGGCGGCCAGCCGCCGGCGGAATCTGGCCCGGCTCGCCTGCCCTTTCCGCCGGGACGGGGCTGCTGGGCTGCGCATGGTATCGAGAAGCGTCATCGATGACTCCTTCTTCGCGGTGACGGGCCCGCACCGCCGCGGGTCACCAGGGTCAGCTGGTTACATAACGAGGGCGGTCCATGCCGTGCCGTCCCGTTCCAGGCGAGGACTCTCGGCCGGCGCGGCAGCGGGCAGGTGGACACTTTTCCGCCGCTAGGGCGAGACGCCCTGGCGCAATGCCTCGCGGACGATCTCGACCCGGCCCTTCGCGTCGAGCTTGGTCAAGATGCGCGAGATATACGTCTGGACGGTCCGCCGGGACAGGAACATGCCCCGGGCGATGTCCGACGTCGAGTCGCCCCGGGCGATCAGGGCCGCGATCTTCACCTCGGTCGGGGTGAGGGCTTCCCACCCGGAGGCCGCACGCGGCCCCCGCCGGCCACGGGTGCCGTGCCTGATGCCGTAGGGCCGAAGCCTGCTGCCGGCCCGCCGGATGTCCCACCGGGCCGCCATGCTGTCGTACCGGCTGATGGCCTCGTTCAGGGCGGCTCTGGCCTCCTCTTCCTGGCCGCGCGCGGCCAGCACGACGGCCAGGTCCTCCAGTGCGGCGGGCAGCTCCACGGCCGGGCCTACGTCCCGGTAGTGAGCCACGGCCTCCCGGAGCGGGTCCGGATCCGACTCGAGCAGTCCGTGGCAGCGCAGGCTGGCCGCGGCGGCCCGGGCCGGCCGGGTCTCCGCCGCGGCTTCGGCCTGGCAGGCCTGAGCCGCGGCCTGCGCTGTCTGCGGGTCGCCGACGGCGAGCGCGAGCCGTACCAGGTCCGGCAGCCACTGGTGGATCAGGGTCATCTCACCGTCGCGCCTCGGCAGTATCGCGGCCAGCCTCAGCATGGCCTCGCGGGTCTCCCCGTTTTGTTCCAGGGCCAGTGCGTGCGCGGCGACCAGGAAGTCCTGATTCTCCCGGTCGGTGAGGACCTGGATGGGCAGGGCCAGGCCCTGGCGGAGGTGCTGGCCGGCCGTGGTGCGCTCTTCCCGCCGCCCGGCGATGAGCGCGGCCACGCCGTGCACCAGCAGTGCTGGCCAGCGTTCACGCAGGTAGGCATCGGCATCGGTGTCATCGGAACCCAGCTCGGCCAGGGCGTCGTCCCACTGGCCCAGCCAGTACCGCAGCACCGCCGCGTTAGCCCAGGCCGCGCGATCAGAGCTGCCGCTTCGCTGCGCGAATTCACGAGCCTCCCGGAGCGCTAGCTCGGCTTCCGGCCAGCGGTCGAGGTTCTGCAGGGCGAAGATCCGGACGTCAAGGAGGTACGAGCGCAGGTCTGCATAGCGAGGATCGTCTCCCACCACGCGCAGCGCTCCGTCGAGATAGTCAAGTGCGGCGGCATGGTCGCGCCTGACGCCGTAGGTCAGCCACAGGTCAGCCATCGCGTGGGCGGTCGCGAACGCGTCGCCGGCCTGCCGGGCGACGGTCAGGGCCTGCAGAGCGGTCGCTTCGACCACGTCCAGGTCCCCGGTGCCGACCCGCTGGAGCATCGCCAGCAAGGCCAGCACCCGGGCCCGCCACTCGCCGGGCATGTCTGAGGCCAGGGCCTGTTCGATGGTGGCGATCGCGTCATCGTTGTCGCCCGCGCTGACCTGAGCGCGCGCGAGCATCCAGTAGGTTTCCGCCCGTCGCATCGGGTCGGTCATGACCGTCAAGGCCCGATTGGCCTGCCGGGCGGCCTCCTGGTAGGACCCGGTGGCGAGGAGAGCCCGGACCAGATCGGCCATGAGCCCATCCAGAGCCTCCTCGCCGGCGGGCGCCTCATCCAGCTCCCGCTCCAGCAGGTCGGCGGCCAGCTGCGGAGCCTGGACGATCAGAGCCGGCGCGGTCTGGACGAGCCAGCTCCGGGCCCAGTCCTCACCCGGCCGGTCCGCCGCCGACAGCTGCTGGGCGACGCTCAGCGCATCGGCGCCGGCCGCCGCGAGCTCCCGCGCCGCCTCGGCGTGCAACGCAGTGCGCAGGGCCATCGGCATGCTCTCGTACAGCGCCTGCTGGATCAGCAGATGCCGGAACGCCAGCTCAGAACCCGAGCCGACCAAGATGCCAGCCGCTACCGCCTCCTGCAGCCCAGCTGCCAGGTCCGACACCGGCCGGCGCAGCACCGCGGCCAGGTCGGTAACCCCGAACCGCCCGCCCAGCAACGCGGCCGTCCGCAGCACCTGCGCCGTCTGAGCCGACACCGAGCTGAGCCGGTCAGCCAGCACCGCGGCCAGCGAGGCGGGCAGCTCCTCCCGGGCCGCGGACACCTCGGCGGTCGGCTGGATCTCCAGGGCGTGCTCGCGGACCAGGGCGTCGACCAGTTCGCGCACGTACAGCGGATTGCCGGCGGCCTGAGCAGTTAGCCGGCGCAGCCGTTCCCCCGGCGGCGCCCCGGCCATCGCCTCCACCAGGCTCGCCACGTCCGTTTCGGGCAGCGGCCCGAGCGTGATCACCTCGGCCCCGCGGCGCACCACCGCCGCCCGCACCTGCGCCACCTCCGGCCGGGGCGTCGGCCGGCAGGTGCCGACCAGCAGCAGCCGCAGCTGGTCGATCGAGGCGGCCAGCTGATGCCACACGATCAGCGAAGCCTCATCGGCCCACTGCAGGTCATCGACCACCAGCACGGTCGGCGCGGCCGCCGATAGCTCATCGGCCAGCGCCACCAGCACCTCCACCCCGGCCACCGACGCGTTGCCGTCCGCGAACAAACCCAGCCGCCGGCCGGACAGCACCTCCCCGGCGTGCGCTCGGCGCGGATCCGCCGAACCCGGCCGTACCCGCAGGCAGTCCAGCATCACCTGCAATGGCAGCCGCTCGGTCAGCCGGTCCGCCACCCCCCACCCGACATCCCAGTCCGGGCCGCTCCCGGTCGCCAGCGCCTCGGCGACCAGGGACGACTTGCCGATCCCGGCCTCGCCCTCGACCCAGACCACCGCACCCTCACCACGGCGGAAGGCCTGTACAGCAGCATGGAAGGTCGCCAGCTCCTGCCTGCGGCCAACCCACTGCTGCGACCGGTCGATTGGCCACATGGCAGTAACGTATGCCCCACTCAGGGCAAATGCCTAGCCAGCGCCGACCGTCGGCGTGCCCTCCGTCCGGTCAGGTGGCCCGGTTCAGCGGGGTGCCCTGGGCGGCGCTGGCCTCGGTGACCCTGGCCGGACCGCGCAGCACGTATGCGACGCCGACCGCGATGACCGCGCCGGCTACCGGCCCGATCAGGTAGACCCACCAGGTGGACAGGTCGCCGATGGCCACGTCGGGTCCGAAGCTGCGGGCGGGGTTCATCGAGGCGCCCTCGTACGGGCCGCCCATCGTGCCCCAGGCCAGGATGTAGGCCCCCACGGCGAGCGGGACGAACGGCCCGTTGAGCTTGGGCCCGTTGGCCAGGTTGAGGATCATCAGGATCAGGCCGAACGTGATGACGGCCTCGAAGGCGGCTGCCTGCCAGGACAGCCCGGGTTTGGGCATGGTGGCGGCCAGGTGCCCGGCCGGGCCGAAGAAGGCGCGGGCCAGCAGGGACCCGCAGATGGCCGCGCCGAACTGGACGATCCAGTAGACGCCGGCCATCACCCAGCCCATGTCCTTGCGCAGGGCGAAGGCCAAGGTGGTGGCCGGGTTGAAGTGCGCCGAGATGTCGCCCAGGAAGTAGACCGCGACCACCAGCCACAGCGCCGAGACCAGCGACAGCACCAGCACGACCTGCCAGGGCTGCAGGCCGCGGCCGCCGTACCGGGCCAGGATGGCCGCGCCGCCGGACAGCACGAAGGTCAGCCCGGACATCCCGATGAACTCCGACAGCAGCCGCCGCAGCCGGTGCTCGGGGTTGGTCCAGTCGGCGTATCCCCGCGCACCGCCCACCGAAGCGATCAGGGCCGCCTTGCCGACCGGCTCCATGGCCCGCGCGGCCCGGTCGGCCTGGGCGTCCGAGGGCTTCATGTCAGGACTTCCGCCCATCTGACGGTACGTCCGCGGTGCCGGGGTGGGTGAGGTTGATCGGGATGACGACCCGGTCGTACAGCTCCTCGGATACGCCCTTGGCCAGCGCGGCCTGCTTGAGGGTCAGGTCGTGGTCGATCGCGTAGTAGGAAATCTCCGCGGCCTCGTCGTACCCGATGATGGGGGACAAGGCGGTGACCATCATCACCGACCGGTCGATGTTCTCCGTCAGCTTCTTGGTGTTCAGCTTGGTCCCTTCGACCATGAACTCGCGGAGGTGGTCGCACATGTCCGCCATGATCAGCGCGGAGTGCAGGTAGTTGTCGATCAGGATCGGGCGGAACGCGTTCAGCTCGAAGTTCCCCTCCGCGCCGCCCATCGTCACCGCGACGTCGGAGGCGATGACCTGGATGGCGACCATCAGCATGGCCTCGGCCTGGGTCGGGTTGACCTTGCCCGGCATGATCGAGGACCCCGGCTCGTTCTCCGGGAACAGCAGCTCACCGATTCCGGTCCGCGGCCCCGAGCCCAGCCAGCGCAGGTCGTTGGCGAACTTGAACAACGACACCGCCGCGGCCTTCAGCCCGGCGTGGGCGCGGACCATCCGGTCCAGCGTGCCCTGCGCGGTGAACTTGTTCGCCGCGGTCACGAACGGGTATCCCGTCATCCGCGCGATCTGCGCCGCGACCTGCTCCCCGAACCCGGCCGGGGCGTTCAGCCCGGTGCCCACCGCGGTCCCGCCCACGGCCAGCACCAGCAGCCCGGCCGTAGCATGCTCGGCCTCGGCGATCGCGTCGTCGAGGGCGCCGGCGTACCCCGACCACTCCTGGCCGACGGTCAGCGGCACCGCGTCTTCCAGGTGGGTCCGGCCGATCTTGACCACGTCCGCCCACTGCCTGGATTTGGCGTCGATCGCGTCCCGCAGCCGTTTCAGCGCCGGGATCGTCTTGGTCGTGGCCATCGTGTAGGCGGCGATGTGCATCGCGGTCGGGAACGTGTCGTTACTCGACTGGCCCATGTTGACGTGATCGTTGGGATGAATCGGCTCCTGGGAGCCCAGCGTGCCGCCGACCAGCTGGATGCACCGGTTGGAGATCACCTCGTTCAGGTTCATGTTCGACTGGGTCCCCGATCCGGTCTGGAACACGTACAACGGGAACTCGGAATCCAGGGCCCCGGAGGTCACCTCATCGCACACCCGCTCGATCAGGCTCGCCTTCCAGGCCGGCAGCCGCCCCGCCTGCCCGTTCACGATCGCCGCCGCCTTCTTCACGTATCCGTATGCGTGGTACACCTCCTTGGGCATCTTGTCGTGGCCGATGTTGAAGTGCTGCAGGCTGCGCTGGGTCTGCGCCCCCCAGTAGTGGTTCGCGGGTACTTCCACGTCACCCAGGCTGTCGAACTCCTTGCGCATCCCGGTGGCGGACAACCCGATCGGCAGATCCAGGATCTTCGGTTCTTTCTCGTTCGTAGTCGCCATGGTTCTTACTTTCCTCCTCGCGACGCCGAATCGGGATAGGCCGGATGACGGTGATCGCGACGATCGAGCCCAGCAAGGTAAGCCCGGCCGCGACGGCCATGGCTAGGTCGTAGCCCGACGTCAGCGCCAGGACACCGCGGACAAGCTCCGCCAGCCGCATTGAGCCGGCGTCCGGAAATCCTTTTGGCCCGACCTGCGGATCGGACCTAAAGTGGAAGTATGAAGGTCAGTTTCACGTACGCGCCCGCGCGAGCTATGGGCTCGCCGGTTGCCGCTGCCTGACCTAACGATACTGATATTCGCGCTGGCGACCGGAAACGGTTCGTCAGCGCCCACGACCATGGCTGCGCCCTCGTTCCTTTTCCGGTGCCGGAAACCAGAAAAGGAGCTACGCCATGAACGTGACCGAAACG
>Ga0335073_10002884_pt1 | contig 23718 bp, 30 predicted proteins | sample Lox_Sample_22_FD_207093 | JGI IMG/M metagenome (GOLD analysis project Ga0335073, IMG submission 207093) | Soil microbial communities from Loxahatchee National Wildlife Refuge, Florida, United States - Lox_Sample_2.2 | ecosystem: Environmental > Terrestrial > Soil > Wetlands | place: USA... | reverse complement strand
CCCCGAAAACCAATGTGCACTGAAGGTATCCGCCGTACTCTCTTTCCTTCTACCCTATATCCTCATGGAAGATGGCTGGATCCAACGCACCAGTTTAGTTTCGACATCGACCTCCTATTCTTAGCACAAGAGACCACGATGCGGAAGATCTTGTAGCAGGGGGTTTGCGGCATAGATTGCCACTATCTGGGGAGACGTGATAGTACGTCACGAAGCTGAAAGACGAGATCGCTAATACATGCATCAGTCCTTGTTGGATGGTGAATATCCACAACTGGAGGACAATTAGATGGAGAAATTCATGCATCAATCGGAAGATAAACACAACGCGGTAGCAATCTGACGTTCTATTGGAACTTTGAGGGTCTGGATGGAAACATCGGATTGCTACAAGATTGCTGATCATGCAATATTGAAGGTGAGTAGAACATTGGGACTATTACATGGTTTCAACTTTTCGAACCGTTTCAATGGCGTTTTCAACTCAGGCACCGGATTCTGGTGACAACCTGTAATATCTACAAAGATGAGTCAAAGAACGTCACATAAAAAAAACTTTTCGCTAATCCGTCCAGCCGTCCAACTTGCGTAACGTGTGGAATCAAAGTAAGATATTCCCCGTCAGATAAAGCTAACTACAGCAATTAGCAAGCCAAGATAATTCCCTAGTGCACCAGGAGATCTTAAGCAATTCGCGAGAAAGCAGGAGTTGAAGCCGCCGACGATTATCTTGATGAATACATCCCCTCGAAGCCCAAGTTGGTCCCCCCGGATTAATATTCTTCCCACTTCAACCTCATCTTCGATTCTTTCCGCTAAAACTTCAGATGACGGTACAGAATCTCTTCTACTGGACTATTCTTCGTACAATTTTCGTCCTTGGATCGATCCGCTTGTCCCCTGGCAATGTCGCAGTAGATGCATATTCCGTTGATCCCCTATGTTGACAAACCTTACTCTCCTATTGCGAGTTGTCTCCCTGGAATACAACATTACGGCATTGTTTCCACCAGAAAAAGATTTGAACCGACTGCCGGCATTCCCTAGTTTCGGGTTGGCGAACTACATATTCGCGAGATGTTTCATACGGAAAATCCTGGGCAGCTTCAATCACGTCCCGCACTATATTCTCTGTACCCCAGAGTTCCGTTTCGTGGAAACTTGTTTTCGTGAAGATAGATATTAAGGGGGATCGTAATTGACAAAATAGAAAGGTGACGTGGGCATTCAGTATTTAGAATTCCTGTATCAATTCCCATAACCAAATACTATTAACATCTACAAAAGGTTCTGTGCTCATATGTCCGAGAAACAGCCAAATCCAAACACCCTTCTTGAGTTGCAATCTGAAAACCCAATTCCAATAACTGTGACGCCAACCATGTAATACCCATATGGACAAATATCAATTACCTCTTCCTACTCCCAAAAAGATCCAGAAACGGAATAGTATGGGAAAGACTCTCCAAGAATCTCACCAAAAAACTGAAGTCAGCGACATTTCCCATAGACTTTACTCTCCCTCTTCGAGGTTATGCTGTTTCATCCTCCCAATAATCCAGCGTACTTGTGCTGCCTCAATGCACGGGTATAGTGGCTTACACCACGCAAAAGGCCATATATCAACAGTGAGACGTAACCCTTCATTCCCATTGGAACGAATTATATCAAAGGCATCTCTCGTCCGTTGATTTGGTCCGTATACGGAATTTCCACTAATCCAAACTTTGGGCTGTCCGAGGGTTTTATCGTATGAGATATTCATTTGATACCATTCATACGGCTGTAAGTGTCTAGATATAAGCATTGATAGGAATTGACTTACCGATTTTCAGGTTGCGGAGCATTTAGAACTATTGAATCTTCATCCTCGAAAGTATGCAAAAGATTCTCCGGATCTTGCCCAAATGGTCTAATATATCTGTTTCGCAGATACTGTTTGTTTGCAGGTAATAATGTATTGCGATGTCCTTCAGGGGCCGATTCCCTAAAGTAAGCTCATCTTTCAGAAACAAAAGTACCATCCCCAAACCGGAGCTGTCCGACATAAGGTATCTCCCCAGACAACAAACTCTGCAGCTGTTAGTGATTTCATCCCGAACGTCTTGCGAGGAAAAACAAGAAAGAGGATTCTTCTAGAGGAAAGGGGAATAAAATGGAGGTACGTTGAGAAAGATAGCCAGGAAGGGAAATAAGTAAACTTACTTATCAGAGTTGGTGTCCATGTGACCGAGTTCGACGTGGAGCGGGCATCGTCGGGTATCAACGGAATGGAATTTGCCGCGGTCTGGCCGATTGGCTGTATCTGGCACTCCGCAAAATCCGATGCCTGCCTGTGATCATAACGTGCTAAAATATTTCCATTTTGTCGTTTTCGGTGCCTGAGAACTGCGCGTTACCTTGTCCGCATACTAAGGAGTAACGGATGTCGCCAAATGTTCACTCAGTGCCATCAAAAAGTAAAATCTACAAGAAGGTGCAACGTTTGTAATTCCCAGACCTCTCAAGTTATTCATTGTATCTGACCCCTGCCTGAATGGAGATGACCCGTACATCAGAGCTCCACATTCTGTATCTCATGCTGACGGGAATGCCACAGGCCATGCATTGACTACTTTGGTAGACAGTCAACCAGGTAATGGTTTTTGAAAAGTTTCCGATGTAAATCATCGACAGCTTTTGCATCGCCCACAAATTCCCTCAAAAGGACTATTTTAGGATCCTCCATACGTTCTTCCTCATTCAATGTGTTGCGATGGTGTCCCATTTTCTTCCACCATACCAAATCTTTTCCCTTCGCAATCTGCAATTTGTACCATTCTTTCCATCTACCAGGCGTTGTGAGGGAAGTAATCTCGATGATAAAGTTCTTTAGAGTATCATCACGGTATCGAGCGAGGAGTACTTCCAAATGTTCCATATGAAACTTCTGTCGCGAATACCCGCCGTCTATCCATTTTTTGATATAGGATAGTGAGAAGTTGTCATGGGATAACATGGAAGTAAGAGAATCCATCAAGGTAATAATGACTTCCATGTCAGGCGGATATGCTTCTCTCCCATGTTTGAGGTACCATTCCTTTTGATGTCGTTGCATAGTAAATTCATAGAGTGTCGTTGTTTCTTGAAGCCATGTGATTTCTTTGAGTACGGTAGTAATCTCTGTTTGCTGGTCGGCGGAGATCTCCTTGGCATAGGGGGAAGGTGGTTTTGGAGAGGAACGGGAGAAGAAATTGAAGACCATGGTTATCGGAGGTAGAACAAAGTAGGATCGATACTCCAGAACAATTTATGCTGTTGTGAATTGTGGGAGTCAGATGATTGAGGGATTAATCTGATGTTTGTCAGTTGATTGTTTGTTTGATCGTCGAAACGGCATTATCCACTCGTCAGCAACTGCCCGTGCATCAAGTCGCAGTAGGGACGAGATATGGCCGAGGCAAACCAAATGAATTTCTCCTCTCGCAAATACGGTAGCACATAAAGCCATCCTGCTAGCTTCCAAGCTATGTCTGTCTGGAATGACAATTTGGTGGGGATAACTTCGGCTAATTAACTAAGCGCAGTAATCAATCACCGTCGAGCCATCACCCTCCAGCTATCGGGGACGCACATCGTTTCCATGGGACTCCCTTCGCACAGCCAAGATACACCCCAATCTCCTCGGGAGAGTCGTCGGACATTTGCAGCAGTCGTCCAACAGCCGAATGCCTGGGCCCGTTGGAGAATGGGTTTATCTTTGGTTTCATATGATGTCCGAAATGGGCGGGATATGCCTGAACGCACAGATCGCACGGACTGCTGTCTAATTAATTTTGACAGAGCGGTTGCAGCATGTGTATGCTGTCTAAAATTGCAGACGGGTCCAAACGTTTGAGCGTCTGCATGACTCTGCATATCCAATTTTCATTCTTTTCTCGGGTGGAAATAAATATTCTCCAGTGGAAGATATGCTCCTCAAAGATTAAATAAGTGGATGTGGACGTCCCTCAATTTCTCAGCACCACTGTTTTCGTCGTCCCGGTTCAGACGCGTTTAACCTGTTACTCAGTTCTTTGAAGTCTTAGTTTGTTGTCTGCGACTGGTCGCTTTCTTCATTAGACAGGTCTCTGCTCGGTTGTGTGCTGGCCAGTTTCATCAATCCATCATCTTCAGCTGGACGAGAAATAATTCTCCGTTGCAGGACGGCGTGGATATTTTCAGCAATCTAAAGAGCAACAACATCTCCCACTCAATTGGGGTTCGAAATATACTATCCACCATATCCACTACAGTTTCATTACCGTTGCTCGTGAACGAGACATCATCGCTAAGAAAATCACAAGCTAAAGTCATCCAACTGCATACCCTCTCTGTCGTAACAAAGGGTATCTCACGCACTCCATATCATATATTTCATTCGAACGCGACCTTTAATCTTACATACGGCATCGATCCCAATTGACGTTGGTACCTCATTCCCGACTCTAAAAATATATAAACTCTCGCTACTACCTCAATTGGCCCTGGATCGCTACCTCTCTTTTAAACCTTTCGGTACCCACCACCACCAGCGACCGTTACTCCAACCGACAACCAAACTTTGAAAGTTTGTATATCTTTCGTTGACGACTTTCGTTATTCAATAGACAAGGAACAATGCCATTCCCTAGTCACTTTGTTCTGAAAAGAGGCAGAAGCGAGACCCTCGACTCGTCTCGCACCAATACTCGTACCCTCACCATCCTCATGACAACCTAACAATAGCCATTCCACATTCATTCTATCGAGAATCAGATTTCTCCAATACCAGCAGCGACTTTGACTTCCCAGCAACCCAACTCCGCATCTCCTCCATAAAAATGCTCTTCACAGTCCTCCCCCTCGAACATCTCACCGATCTCCATCTCTCAAACAGCACCTGGCTCCGCGAATTCCCCCACCAAGTAACCAACTGTCCCTCCCTGCGTAAACTCGACATCAGCAATTGTCCGAATCTCGCAGAAAACAGACTTCCCGGGTGCTTAGGAGAATTTGCACATCTCGAACATCTCCTCGCTGATTCGTGTGAGCTCACCTCGATCGATCTAGAAATTAGCTCACTGGGGAAATTACAAACTCTTTCATTGAAGTGGAATAAATTGGATGTTTTACCAGCTCATTTATCGAGATTATATCCTCATCTCAAGGTCTTGAGGGTAGAAGGGAATCCATGTTACGAGACATTATTTCCTAAACAGAAATTCTCGTTACTTCCTTTGGCAACAGGGTCTTCTAATCTTTCGAGATCAGGGACTTTAGCTAGATTACCTTCCTTTCCACGACTCCGATCAACAAAATCAACTCCCAATCTGAAGCAAACGAGATCTAAAACATTACTCAGTTCTACAGTCGATACTTCTACAACACCATCTCCTGCAGCAACTCCCTCTCCCTCAAGGAAAAAGTCATTACTTAAACAATTCCCCTTATTCACAATACCCAATTTCACACCACGAGTTAAAGGGGAAGTTCGAAAGCTGGGTGCGATTACAGCAGAAGACACTATTTCTGTTGCGCGACGCAGAAAGTGGCCTGTTGGTCCTACTCCCGAACCTCTTTTACGGCGTTACAGAGATTCAGATTCCAGTGGCGATACAAGTGAACGAAGTTCGTTGGAGGGAATGAGTCCAGCAGAAAGTGTGAGTAGTTGTGAGAGTGCAGGTGGAAGAGTTGTGAGGATGACTGCAGAGGAGGGTGAATTAACGATGAAAGTGTTGAGTAGATTGAGAGATTTATGGGAATTGTCGAATGGATATATCTGTCTTCCAGATTACCATAAATCACCTCAATGTCTCGAGGACGATGAAGGAGAAAAGATGGAGGAGGCAGAAGGACTTCAAACTAAGGAGGAACCAAGTAGGGAAAGTATGGATGCCAAGAGGATGAACATCGTTAAAGAGATCATCAGTACGGAGGAGACTTATATCCAAGGTCTCCAAGAACTAATCGATGTATTCCCTTCACTACTTCAATCTGACATGCTAGATCTACGTGGACAACCTAGTCCCACCTTTACCTCCAACCGAGGACTTCAAAACTGTCTTTCGGCACATTAAAATGCTGCACAACTTCCACCAAACATTCCTCCTGCCATCTCTAATCGAAGCAACCTCCCTCCCCTCCCTCTTCTCGCCATCCTACGAATCCCTCACCGCCAGCGAATGCACAAGCCTAATCTGCAAACGCATCAGCAGCGTCTTCTCACAATCCGTAGACCCCATGAAAATGTATTTCGAATACATAAACAACTTCACCGAAGCCCTACACATCATCGAAAAATGGCAATCTGTCGATTCCTGCGCAGGAAACAAGTTTTTGAAATCTCGTGCGCAGGATACACGACATTCTCAACTGAATTTGTTGGCATACCTGTTACTTCCTGTTCAAAGGGTGCCGCGGTATAAATTGTTGTTGGGGGATTTAGTTAGACGATGTCCTGTTTCTGAGAGAGAGGGGTTGGTGATGGGGTATGAGAAGATCGAGAGGTTGGCTGTTGAGATTAATGATCGGAAGGCTGAGAGGGAGGGTCGTAAGAGACTTGTTGAGTTGGAACGGTTGGTGGTTGTGTCTGATGAAAGGGCAATGGGTGTTTGTATGACGACTCGATTTGTGGATCCTGCGAGACGGTTGGTTAAGGAGGAGTTTGTGCAGGTGGTGATGAGACGGAAGAAAGGAGCTGGAGGGATAGTGAATGAGAAGAGTTACGATAAGAAGTGTCTTGCTGTTTCATGTTCGGATAAGTTATTCTTGGTAATGTCCTCAAGTTCCTTTGACTTATAGTAGTGTACTTCAAATCCGGAATCAAGCCAATTGGGGTTATTGGCTGAAGTTCCGCTGGACAATGCAGTAGCAACACGATGTTGGGAGTCACCATATGAATGGCGACTGGTAGTTTTTGATGGACCTGGTCCAGCCCCTCCAGCTGGCGGTATAGAACACAACATCTCAGGAGGTGAAGTGTGGAGATTCAAGTGTGATAAAGAAGGCGATGTGTTGGCATGGCTTGAAGCCATTTCAAAAGCCACGAAGAGACCGAGTGCAATTGACATGTGTATATAACAGCAAGTTCTGTTCAAAAAGGATGGATATCAGTTTATTATGAGCCTTAGAAAGAGCCCTTAACGAAACCAAATCAAAACAATATCTGATTCTGAAATGAAGTCAATGAATTTTTTACCCTCGTTTAAATGGTCTAGCGAGATTTGAAGTAATCCAACAATACAGATAATGCCTCAGACTCTTCACCATAGTCCTTTACCACAACACAACTTGCTCCAACGACCTTTCGTGCATTGCCCTCACGATCAAGAACACACAATCCAGCCCATTCACCAAGCTTCTTGCCATCTGCAATCTTAATAAGATTGATATTATGTTCAGCACAAAGAGCTTCGATGAGTTTAACATATGGTTCCGAATCACACGATTCCGCCAAAACAGCAAGATGAGCTTGGCGACTAGAAATATTAGGACTGTTTTCTATGGAGTGATGTTGGGAGTTGTACCGATCAAGTGCTTTTGCACATTCTCTAAGACCACGAGCAAGACCATCATGAACTTGAGCACGTTTCAGAACATCTCGCAGGGCATCTTCAACAGTCATTCCAGACTTTGACGCTCCTGCAGAAACCTCAACCTCCTCAGTGGCGTGAACTTCATCAGCGTCGACTAGAAGTATATTAGACATAGACAAAAACGGATAACTTACTATCAGACATTTTGTTAGTTTTTATGAGTCGCAGTCAGTCCTCAACGTGAATTGCGCGTTTCCTGACCCGATGGTTTAAGGGAGATTTTCAAGTTGGTTGATTGAATCGACCAGAACCTTCACGAAATTTTTTGACAGTCACAAAGTCACGGACGCTAGACCCTAACCCCTGAAAATTCCAAATTTCTGGACCCAATCCTGTCCTCCATTCAACCATCGGCGAACAGATGAACAGTCATGAGATGAAAAGACAAGAGAATCTTATACCGACACCGAGCAACTGTACAGTACTCGTTGCTAACAGATTGTAAGTAGAAGAAAGCTATGTCACAATTCACGTATGACCAGGCCTGTCACCAGCCCAGACCGCCTCAGATGAGATTTTTGTCTATCGTATGTAAACTTCTTTCAATTCTTTAAATAACGCTAGATGATACGACAACTCTCCGTCTCTTTGTATTTCAAGCGCTCGCCTTATTCTGATATAAAAGGGGCGAATCTAAACGCTGATTCATGTGGTCGCCCACCTCAACTTGTATTCTCCACATTGTATAACGGATACTAGATCCAAAATACGTACGTTCAGGCTATCCCACTCAATTATCTGCGCACGAGTATTCGGACACTCAACGACGTGTGTTATACCGTATCTGTCTATTCTTCGACTTCCCTGTGTACGGTTTGAGCGCTTATTCGGCCATCTGAGTATCGGAGACGGAAATCACCAATTGTAACCTTTAAATGCGCGATGCTCGGGATTTCTCAAGGAAAATATTATCAGCGGCGAATTCAATCCAAAAGATCCTTCTTCAAAGAAGACGATGAACCATGTTTAACAAACAATTTCTCTGTGCATTGGTCGGCACAGGCAATTACGGTGTTCATAACAAGATGTATTCACATTACGAAGTTCGCGCCTGAAATAGGTGGGAGTCAGTCTATAACGACCGAAAAGATGGGATAAGGGCAACATCGCACATTGTATGATATGTAATTCGTACTGGAATATTTTCTCTATGTGCTCCATGAGTCGACTCTCTGTTGAAACAAGTGCAATGCAATCTTCAAATTCTCATCCAACTCCTCGACAGCCATTACTTTCCGTAGATACTCACTCAAGCCCACACAACATTCCTTCCTCTCCTTAGACAATAACTCCTTTACTTTACCCTCAAATTTCATCATTTCTCTGACCACACCAATAAATGCCTTATCCGTGACGTCGATACCCCTCGCACAATCCCTCATCTGAATCAACACTGTCTTCCCTCTTCCAGGAAACTTGCCTTCCAAATGCTCCTTAACAGTATCCAAGAGTGAATTCATAAATCCCAATTCGGATAAAAATGATAAAAAGACATCATAAAAGCCAGCTGCCAGAGTCCCATCATCCCGTCTCGTATCAACAGCAGAATTGAAAATAGCGAGAGGAATAGCTCCATTCAAAGCCGGATTCGTAGCCACATTTGTCAACGGAGAAGTTAACAGCGGATCCATCTTCACATTATCCTCTTTTTCCAATTCCTCCGCAGTGATACTAGGTAAAACAATCTCATCTTTATCCTCAAAGTCGGCACTTCCGTCGTCAATTTGAGGTTGTGTGCGATGTTCGTCAAGACCGAGAATTCGTCTTCGTTGTATTATTTTGAGAATATAAAGACATTCTAGATTAGCGTATTCCCACCACAATTCTCTCTTTTCCGGATTCAGTCTCAGGGAACGTAGCATTAGATTTCGAGCAGCTGAGATATTGAAGTTCGTATGATATTCGTACTGCGCGGCTAATATCCACAACTCAGCTGACGAAGGGAACTTTTGCAACGCCCTAAACACAGTAAGCATACAAACAAGCAGAGACATACTCTCCAAAGACTTTATTCGTAATCTTATGAGATCCTTGTTCCTTGACATACTCAATATACTGCATCCACAATCGCAAATCCTGAAACCGTAAACAAGCTCTCTCAAACAAATTTCTAATTCTTCGTTGGCCCGCGTAATCCGAAACTGATTTCTTGCTTTTTTGTCTTTTGCGCTTAAGACGCTTTTGACGAAGCTTTTCAAGGGAGTGTTCATATGCTATGTAGCGTAGATAATCTGCTTTTTTGGCAGAGGGACGGAGAAGTGTGTGTTCATGTTGCGTGCGCTTTTTGATTATCGATTTGACTTCTTCTTGGGTGAAGAGTTCTTTGTGGACTAGATCTTGAAGTTCTGGGATAGACTGTTCTAGCCTGAAGTCTATTGACTCGGCCATAGAGCGCAATGGGAAGATTCAACTTTCAGCGGTGAGAAAAGTTCAAAACTTTTCTAGGACGGGATGCTTTCCGACGTCGATCTAAAGGAGAAAATCTTCTGCGGTTGTTGATGTTCCTGACCATCACCACCATGCATCATCCTCTTGTCAGTTCTGGCTCCTCCGTTGCCGTAGAGCTAATGTACTGTGTATTCATGCACTGAAATCGCGTATGACTGATTCCACTCCTTCCAATACAGATGGCAGTATTTTCGGCCTCGTACGCCATTTCAATGATGAAGAACGATACGCAATCTCCACAGCAGCAAAGGATAAGAACCTACAAGCGATGCTGGATCACGCTGGTCAAATTCTCTTTTAAGCGCGCCTTTTCTGGCGACAGATGCTCAAAAGATACTAATACAGCGGAAATAGACGTGGGGATATCTTTCAGTGGCAGAATCCATCGCTTCAGATTCTACCACTCTACGAGCCCTACTACATATTTGTCACTCTTCAATCATTTCTATCCTCATATAATTCCATAGTAACCATCTCTTTCTGTCATACAGCAGTGAGTAATCTGAAATGCAAGTGCTTTCTAAGCTCGGTTTCTGCGAAGATTCTCGAACCTTGAAAATCTCGATCACGGTGATCGCGATGATCGCCATTTAGTCCGGTTTGAAATCGCAGCCAGCATATTATTTATCTGGATCGCAGCTGTGCCTCCTCAGAGTCATTCATCTGCGAACCGCAACAGTCCAACATCACTTCTTACAACGTCCTTCTCGTTGAAACACTCTCAAACCCAGCGCAATGTCAGGGTGGTTCGGGAACAAAACTCTCGACGAGCAAATTGGTATGTTCTCTCCGCTCCCCTCCCCGCAAGTTCCTATCCACTTTGGTTAAGGGGCATTCTCTTGGATAAGCTGACATATGTGTTTTACAGCTCGAGCAACATCCGAGTCTCTTCCCACAGGAACAGAAGACATGTTCCTCAGTCTGGAAATAGCAGACCAAATCAGAAGTAAAGCAGTTGCTCCCAAAGAAGCCATGAGAGCTTTAAAACGGCGGATCAACCACAAGAATCCAAATGTGCAACTTGCAGCACTAAAGTTGACGGATACCTGTGTCAAGAATGGGGGAGACCATTTTCTAATAGAAATTGCTTCGAGAGAGTTTATGGATAATCTTGTTGCGTTGTTGAAAGCTACTGGTGGTTTAAATTTGGATGTCAAGAACAAGATTCTGGAAGAGACGCAGATTTGGTCACAGGCTTTTGAAGGAAGACCACATTTATCATATGTCAAAACAATCGTTACAAAACTCAAAGCAGACGGATTTCAGTTTCCTGATGTAGCTCCTGTAAACGCTTCGTATGTGGACTCTTCAGCTGTAATATCCCTCTCCCCTTTTTACTGTGAATCGTGCTAATGTGTAGCCACCTGAATGGGCAGATTCAGATCGTTGTATGCGTTGTCATACTCCATTCACTCTAACAAACCGCAAACACCATTGTCGCAACTGTGGGAACGTATACTGCAACGACTGTTCCTCAAAAACAATGCCTCTTCCCCACCTCGGTATCGCTCAACCAGTCCGAGTCTGCGAAACCTGCTACGAAGAAAAGAACTCGACAAAACTGAAGTCTCCAAGTATCTCGTCTCCCCCCGTTGGTCAAAGTGCAGCAACTAGCAGTGCAATGCAACCTAGAAGTGCCAGGGTAGAAGATGACGATGACAAAGATTTGAAAATGGCTTTAGCGATGAGTCTTGAAGAAGCCAAGAGGATGGGTATTAATGCTGATGCACAGGCTCCTTCGAAAGCATTTGCTCCTGCACCTGTTGTACAGAATAAACCTGCGCCTGTTGTTTCTGCCGTTGCAGCACCGAAACCAGAGGAGGAAGATGAGGATTTGAAAGCTGCTATTGCGGCTAGTTTGAAAGATATGGAAACTAAAAAGGCATTGGAAAATAGTTATGCTGCACCTGTTGCTGCAACTGTTCCCGAACCTGTTCCTTCAACAAGTACTGCTGTCGTTGGAAGTGCAAGCCCGACAAACGGCGTTCCGTCAACGACACAGTATCAATATGCGCCAAGTAACGAGTTGACGCCTTTGGAAGCGGAGAATATAACGTTATTCGCTACACTGATTGATCGCATGCAATCTGCTCCACCTGGGACAATTCTTCGAGAACCTCACATTCAAGAATTATACGAAGCTGTCAGTGCACTCAAACCGAAATTAGGACGAACACTCAGTAACGTAGTCGGAAAATACGAATCGCTCGTCGATATGCATGCTAAATTAAATACCGTGGTCAGATATTACGATAAAATGCTGGAAGATCGCTTAGCGACAACGTATTCTCATGCAACCTATCAAGATACAAGACCTCTTCCACCTTCACAAACGCCTTATTCGTATAATTTACCACCTCAAAGTCCTGCACCGTCACAACAAGCCGGATATTTCCCATCACCGTCTCGACGCTCAACATTTTCCGAGGTCAATGTTCCTCACGAGTCGCCTGGGAATTACTACACTGCACAACAACCTCCAGCGAATCCACCCGCTATGAACACAAGTCAGAATTGGGGATATGCTCCTCCACAGCAGCAATATCCGCCACCAACATCACCTACAATTAATCACCAAGCTCACCCTTCTCAAGGTGAATCGTATAATGTACCTCCACCAAGTCAATATGGCGACGTTTCTTCCCCTGTCGTAGAGCAACATCCTTCTACATACCAACAACCGCCTCAACAACCTCTTCAGCCACCTCCGCAACAACCTGCTCAACAACCTGCACAGCAACATAATATCTATCGACCACCGAGTCTACCACCTCCAAATCAAGTCTATCAAGCTCCACCACAGAATTACCCATCTCAACCATCGAATTATCCTTCTCACAGACCTTCATATCCCTCCTATCTGGATAGCCGCAGTGGCTACCCTAATCAATCACAGCCGTTACAACAAAGAGAAGAAAGTTCATTGATTGATTTATAGTTAAGATGGGTTCTCATAGTATTTTACTTCGTCGGGTGTACGGTGTGGGTTTATGCATATCAAAGTTGATGAGTTTGGAGTTCAATCCACAGTAAGTCTGTAGAAATGAATAATCAATCATTGATGCTACTAACCCATCCATCCATCCATCCTAACCTTTCCAGATCCCGCTTAATTTGTCCCTAATCGGAGGTGAGATCGCCAGCAACAAAAACAGGTCGGGATCTCCGCTTCGCAAGATCTACAACATGACATCCACCACGAGACAGCCCCTCTGGATCTTTGCAGACTGGGATGAAACCATAACGAGCAAAGATACACTCTATCTAATCGCTCCTCCCGACGACAACAAACCCAACTCATCTCCTCCCTTCTCCTTCTTCTCAGAATACTACATGTCCATCACCCGCGACTTTGACACCTGGTTTGGTCCCCGCGATACACTTGCACGTCAATTCGAGTATTTAGACGAATTGGGTCCCGCAGAGAAGGAAAGTATCCGCAAAATCGAAGAGTTTGGGTTATTCAAGAATATCAGGATTGAAGATATCAAGGAACGCAGTAAGGATGTAACATTTCGGCCAGGATGGGAAGAGTTTATCGGTTTAGTCAAGAAAAAGGAGGATCTGGTTAGGTTTATTGCTGTGCTTTCGGTGAATTGGTCAGGGGTGTTCATTCGTACTGCTCTAGAACGGAGTTTAGGTTCAGAGTTTGTGGAAACATTTGAGATCCGGGCTAACGTACCTCCATACTCGTCTGAATAACTAATTCTTGGGAAGGAGATTGAAATGGATGCAGAGGGGAAAGGAACAGGGGTTATCAGTAAAGCTTTCAATACGGGAATATGTAGTGGAACGGACAAGTTACGAGAAATGAAGATTGTCATGGATAAGCATGCTGGGTCTGACGATGCTGTCACAGTGTACATTGGAGATTCTAATGCGGATTTGCCCTGTTTATTGCACGCGGATATCGGGATCATCATCGGCAACGGGAAAAGCATCATTGAAACTTGTACAAGAGTTGGGATAAAGGTTGAATCTGGACCGAAACTCGGTCGGATCCTAAAAAAAAGGGATGGCGATGAATTGCTGTTGTACCATTTCGAGGATTGGAATGCGATCATCCGAAGCGGATTACTGGACTAAGAGAAGGAGAGATTAAAAATACCCTTTTATTAGTTGTTACTAGCAGTTACCATTAATCTAATACAAAGCCTCTTATCCCAAACTGAAGTCAACACTTTTAAACTGGCAATTTATCAAAATTGGGTTTGTCAAGGATAGTAGCGGGAGCCATAATCTCCTTGTTCTCAACAAACTCCAATCCCTCACCCGCATAAGAAACCTACAAGTCAACACCTATACTGGAGGGAAAGCATACCAACGGACTAATCTCAATTCCAGCATCCTTATTACCATCATCCAAAACAACCCCACCAGCAGCCTCAACCCATCTCCTTCCCTGCAAAAGTACATCCCTCCTCGAGGTCTCAGCATTATCTTCTTTCGTACCAGGTCCATTCTTAAGCGGACTAAACTCCTCTTTCCTCTCAACCTCAAACACACCAAACTTGTCCAAAGGCACAAGATCAAACACATCAAACACAAACTGTTCCAATTTAATTCCATTCGGCGTGTCCGGCGTAACCTTCTCCCCACTCTGTAAATCCACATATGGAATCTTCTTGCGAGCAATATGATGAGGCAACGTCGTAGCCCATTTCGGCGCACCGGCCAAAAACTCAATATTATAATAATGATTGACAATATTGGCAGCACGGAATTTCAAAATCTTGTCTTCGCCATGGGGAGAAAGTTCAGTGGCTTGTGCATCTTCTTTTGAGATTTCGCTGTATTCGATGACTCCTGGTTTGCCGTTTTTGAGGACCACAAGACCGACTGGTTCGTCCGGGGAACGTTTTCGAACTACTTTTGTGGCGATGGAGAGGTTTTGGGTGAGTGAGTAGCCGATGAATGTAGGATCTGCGATGCGGACTAGACAGTTGTCTACGCAGTAGGCGTGGATGTGTTTAATGCCTCTTTCTTGTACATTTGTGAGGATAGAGTTGGTGATGAGTGCTAGATAGAGACCTCCATTGCCATCAGGCGCGACCGAGATCTTATCTTTCTCCTCGAGGATGATTTTTCCAGTATTTGTAAGAGCGGGGAGAACTCCCTGCTCGAAGATGACCACATTCTCAGGCTGTCATCAGCATCCCATCTCAGAGGAAGGAAACCTTCAATCCAAAATAGCCCTTCGACTTCAAGAAATCCTCAGTAGCCTTTCTCGTAGGTCCACTGGTCATAATGTACCAAGGGATAACCACCTCCTGATCTCTATTCCCATGTTCCTCCGCCGCGATCTTTTGCAATTTAGCCAACCTCTCAGCCTGCAACTGAAACAAACTTTTCCCACTAGGCAATCCAATATCATAACACCCCTTAGGATCCTTGCTCCCCAATCTGGTACCTTGTCCTCCAGCCATCAAGAGGACTGCAACTTCACCCCTAGCAATTGCGCTGAGACCAGCTTCTCTCCACGCATTAAGGTTCTCTGGCGAAGCATCAAAGGTAGAAGCACATGAAGTTGAAGGGATAGGTTCCAATTTATCTCCTTCCTCAGATTTAGAAGTCTTATTTGAGAGAACGTCATCTGCGATTGCTGTTACGCGCGTAGGATCAATGGAACAGAGTTGCGCATAGAACAAGGTTTTCTGTTCAGATGAAAGAGAAGACCAGAATGAGAAGACATGGTCTTGGGACTGCTTTGCGTATTTTTCGCGCAACAAGCGGACTTGTTCTTGAGTTGGATAGACGTATTCTTCTGCGGTGGAAGTTGGATCGTGTTTGTCTGTTGAGGGGAGGATGTGGAGTTTCTCGAGGGTCGAGGTGATTCTGTCAGCGATTGAATCCATCGGTCCAAGGCAGTTGGATAATTGGACTCAAGGATGAAGAAGATTGCCAATGGATTGGAGTCAGTCGTGAACCGAGCGAGGAAGGGGAGGATGAGTTGTGACGCGTGAGGCTGGTTCTATTTTAGAGCCAAGTCAAAGTCAAATTTAGCAGCACTCGTCGACTATTGGCTTGTGCCTAAATGCGCCGAAATGGCTCACATATCACGAGCTTCATCGGCTATCAAGGGCGGCTAACATGAATTCATTTTCATCTTCAAAGTTCCATCTCCTTGTTTTCGATAGCTATTTCTCATAACACTCAAGGGAGTCCTCAATAGCGTCATCTCAATATCTCGACAGGAGATTCCGTCTTTCAAATTGTTTTTGCTGACCTTCTCCTCCGACACGTCTCATCAAGTTTCCATTCTCCACTCTTATCTTTGAACCCTTATTTTTGTAAGAGGTCTGCAAGAGGACCTTTACACCGCAAGAAAGCACATTGATTGTCAGATCAGCCTTGTCCCTTACCAATCTTCTTCCGTCCTACTAGTGCCTGTTCGCGAGTGATTCGCCTCGCTCAATTTATCGTCATCATCCTCCCTATCCGCTTCTTCAGCCTCCTCTTCATCCCTCTGTCTCTCAGCAAGTAGCTTCTCACGTAACTCCTGCGCTTGTATCGCCATCTCCTCATGAGTATACTTGACCTTCATCGTCGGATGTTCCGCAATAATCCCATCTTTTCCCATCGGTCCAATCCCTCTAAACAACCACCTAGGCGACCATTTTGAAATCTTTGACAATTAGCTCTGCGTCCAGAAATCAGAATTAGAAAGAAGGGAGGGCTGCAGAGGGTACCTCGATTTCGAGATGGAAGGTCTCGATGAATGTAGTGTGAGCAGGTTTAACAAGACAAAATCTTCCGAATTCAGCCATTGTAGAGGAAACACTCCAACATTGAAGTTTTCGTAGACAAGCGACTACTAAGGAAGTAACTTCTGAACCATTTAGACAATGAACATACATAGGTTGATAGACTCTACTAATCATAATCTACTCATCAGCCCTTGCACTCCAACTGTATGGAAGAGAAGACTCAAGGGGGATACCTGTATAGCGAGCTTTGTCTCCCAATATCCAATTGGATGTTTCTTGCTTTTCTCCTTTGTAGTTTTCAAATGCATCATTCCCACGCCTTGTGCCGAACACCATTGCGCGACTTCGCTCCCTAATGGTTCCGGGGTGATTGACAGGATGGTTTTTAGACGGAGTCGTTGGAGGAAGGGTAGGTTTTTGGGAAGAGGATAGGAGCCCCGGTAGAGAGGGGGGTGATCTTCTACCATTGCAAAGCGGAGAGGAGGTGTGTCGAGGATGGTGGGGCAGTCGTAGTCGGACATCGTTCGAGGTCGATGTCAACGAAGACGACGGCAAATGCGACGATCAATCTCGAATTTAGCGCTCGCTTGACAACCTTTGTTTGATCTACATCTGGGGCACTCTTTGGGAGCTGAGTCTGGAGAAAATTAAATGTCTGAGGACTTGTATAGACTTGTCTGCTCTTCTGCTATGCTCGGGTATCATATCTCTGCTCTCATTGATTTCCAAACAATCAACCCTCCTCATTATCCAATTCATCTCGATTCTTCTCAATCCTACCACCTTTAACGCCCCAAACATTCTTACCCTTCTTGCCTTTCGCTTTCCCTCCCTCCTTGCCTTTATCACCTCTCTTCTCATGCAAATCCTTCATCTTCAAGATCGCCTCTCGCTGTGCCTCCCCCACGCGCTCCTGCAACAACATAACCTGTTCCTTCTCAACACTATACTCAGACAACTTCTTCCCAAGCGCAGTCTCAATACGTAAATACAACTCCAGATCATACTGCGTCACAAGAGAAATAGATTTTCCTGCACGTCCTGCACGTGCAGTTCTCCCCACTCGATGGATATATGACTTTGAATCTGTCGGGATATCGAAATTAATAACACAATCGACTTGCGGAATATCGAGACCACGCGCAGCAACATCAGTAGCAATCAGAATATTCCTTTCGCCGGATCGGAATTTGTTTAATGCTCCTAATCGTTGGTTTTGACTTAATTGGCCGTGGATGGGGACTGCTTTGAATCCCAATGTTCTGAGGAGGAAGGTAAGTCGTTGCGTATCGTTACAGGTCCTTGCAAATACAATACCACTTTGTCCTGGCATCTCGTTTAGCAGAAACACGAGGTATGTGTCTTTATATTTGAAGGGAAGGAAGAGGTATGATTGTATTAGAGTTGAGACGGTGGTGTATTTTGTGTTAACTGCTACACGGACAGGATTGGTAAGACTTGCTCGTTGTAGTTTTTGGACTTTTGAAGTCATGGTGGCGGAGAAGAGATAGGTATGTCGTTGTTTCGGGAACACAGACAGTAATTTATCGAGAATGGCGCCAAAATCAACATCCAACAATCGATCCGCCTCATCGAGAACCTATTGCAATCAGGAAGTTGCTCTAGTGACATTGAGCGAGGGTGAACATACCAAGTACTTCAAAGTTCGTAGATTGAATCCCTTTGTCGATTCAAGATGATCCATCAACCTCCCAGGTGAAGCAACTACCACATGCGGTTTCTTACTCAACGCAATAGCCTGGGCCATCATATCCATTCCACCCGTAATAGTAGCAACTTTGACGCCGATTCCCGCTCCCAGCGCCTCAAACTGCGCACTAATTTGGAACGCCAACTCCCTTGTCGGGGCAAGTACGCAAGCAAATAATGGCGAAGGAGTAGCCATCAGCGCTTGTAAAATAGGTATTGCAAATGCAGCTGTTTTTCCAGAACCAGTTTCAGCAAGACCGATAATGTCTCTTCCTGCTAATGCTTCTGGGATGGCTGCTGCTTGGATGGGAGTTGGGGAGTTGTAGTTTAGGGATTCGCATGCTGCGCAGAGTTCAGGAATGACGCCTAGTGATTCAAATGTTGATGTTGGTAAGGAGTCCACTTCGCCTTCTGTCGTTTCACTAGCTGATACGTCTTCAGCCATTGTCCAAAACGAGTTCCCACAGCGATGTACACAGCGATGTTCGAAGGGTTGCGAGTTTGGGAAAATTTGCAAACTTTGAAGCAACTTTCTAGGGTTCTTTAACAACCCTAGAACTTAGGGGCAATTTTTGTTGGGATTTGGACTGGGGGTTTTGAGGGCTCAAATGGAAGGGAAAACGAGGTTTTGAGGATATGAGGATATGGGATAAAAGTATGGTGATGCCTACGTACGAGCTGTTGCAGTTAAGCGAGCTCTAGGTCAAGAACCCTATTTAAAATACATAAGCCAATGATTTTAACAATTTTTGAGTTTTGAGTAAATCGCTCCTATTTCCATTCACATCGTCGTCTTATTCCTTGCACTGGAGCAACCACCAATGACGAAATTGGAAATATTATCCTCCCACTCTTATCCAGTCTGTTGAAACCAACCTGAGTCGCCAGATCCTGAGAGACTCTCATATTCATGTCTGAGAGACGTGAGATAGAATTTGTGCGACTCTTGATGTGAGGCACTGTCACGAGACAATGGTATTCGTCAGATGTCAAACGCAAGGTATAGTTATCATGATGAATTTGATGCGAAAGAATGCAGGATTTATTGCACCACGCAGAACCTTGACAGAATAAGAAATACATTATGCAGTACATAATAAGAATTCTCTGATAATCTCTGTCTGCAACAAGATAGTAATCCAGCAAAATAAGAATCCAACGAAAGAGCAAGTTATCTAATAACTTCTGCCAAACAACGCCCAAATCTTTGCAGTTTTGCCGCATTGAATGCAATTCAGACCATGCACTCCCTCAGCAGGTTGTTCAAATGGAATACAAAGACTCTTTGCACCCATTGAAGGAGCTCTGTCATCTTGAACCTCACCATCAGCAATTTCCTTCTTTGCACTCCTGTCTTTAATCGTATCTTCGCATTCTGAATCTTCACACCAGGGGATAAGGATGACGTTCTTTGCATCTAGTGTTGGAACAACATCTTTCCATTCAGTCAACTTGACGATATGGGTATCGAAATCGTTCTTGGCGCGGAGATACATATCTTTTTGAATTGTTTTCAGGAGGGCAGGGATATCGGTTGTCACGGAGGATAATTTGTAAGTTGTTTTCTCGAAAGTATCTCTTCGCATGGCAATGTATTCACCCTTTGCAAGATCCTTGGGGCCAATTTCAATACGAATTGGAATGCCCTTCAAACGTCAGATCTAATCAGAAAATAGCAGACATACCTTCAACTCATACTGATTGAACTTCCATCCAGGAGAATAAGTATCACGAATATCGGCTTTAACTCGAACATCCAACTTCTTCAAATCCTCCTCGATCTCCGCAATCTTCCCATAAATGCTATTCCTCTCCTCCACAGAAGTCTTAACTCCAATCCCACAAGGGATCAAAACAACCTGAATATTTGACACCATAGGGGGCATCACAAGTCCCTTATCATCTCCATGAACCATAACCATAACTCCAATAACCCTCGTACTCAACCCCCAACTATTCTGCCACACAAACAACTTTTCATTCCCCCGCTCTGGATCTTCTACACTAATATCGAACATTTTCGAGAAATTTTGTCCCAGACAATGAGATGTGCCTCCTTGTATACCGCGTCCAGTGGTAGGAATGAAACCTTCGACAGTGGTTGTTCGTAGACCGCCTGCGAATTTCTCGTTTTCGGTTTTCTGGCCTTTTACGACGGGGACGGCGAGCAGGTCTTGGTAGACACGTGCGTAGAGGTCGAGGATTTGGTAGACTTCTGTCATGGCTTCTTTTTCGGAGATGTGGGCTGTATGGCCTTCTTGCCATAAGAATTCACGTGTTCGAAGGAAGGGTTGGGGATGTTTGAATTCCCATCTCACAACTACAATCAACGCATTAGCATGCACATACGAGAACAGATAAAGAGAGGCGGGAGGTACCTGAATTCCACTGGTTGAGTTTTAGAGGGAGATCTCGATGGCTGCGAATCCACTTCTGGTAGTAGGGATACATTACTGTTTCGGAGGTAGGACGAATAGCAATAGGTTTTTCAAGTTCCGTTTTACCAGCTCGAGTAACCCATGCTACTTCAGGCGCGAAACCTTCAATATGGTCCTTTTCTTTTTCTAAGACCGCTTGAGAAACGAACATGGGGAAGTAAGTGTTTTCAACACCCATCTTCTTGATTTCTGCATCGAACCAGCCTATAAATATGTCAGCAATGAACCTAAATGCAAAAAGAAAGAGAAGTACGTTGGATAACCTCCCAGACAGAATATGACCAAGGTTTCATGATATAACATCCCGAGACATCATAATAATCAAGCTATCGTAAGTTTCCATGGTCAAAGAGGCAGTATACCATATCTCCCTTTGTAAGGACTTGTTGATACCAATTGGGGAAATCCAATTCTTTTCGCACATCAATTCCAATTAAAGCAGCACCCTCAATCTTAGCGTCTTCTTTAGCAGGTTTGACAGTAGCTCGTTTAGCTTCAGGTTTTCCAAGAGGCGCACTTCTCGTCAGTTCACTGCTCCTAAATCGGAATGGTATACCCTCCAGCCGCCGCAATTCCAAATTCCACATCTGTGACTTTGACTGCTGTAGATTCGAGATAAGATTTCAATTGTTCAGCTGTAATGAAGATTGTCTTTGAAGAATCAGAAGGATGGAAAGCAAGTAGTTCCGTTGAAGAAGCAAGTCTCGAATCTACCAAAACTTGAACTTTGGAGGCATTGTCTTTTGAAATAGCTAAAGGAGAAACTACCAAATCAGTATACAGGTGAAAAAAAAATCGCGCAATTTAAGGAGGAAGCGGAATTACCTTCTTCAACAGAAACATCCAGAGTCTCTTTGACTACTTCAGGAGTAGCAAATCTTGCTTCCTTCTCTCCAGCAGCCTTGGCAATCTGAGCTGCATTCGTGGCAGTATCTTCCAACGCGACGACCACGATCAACACGGCTGTGTGTCCTTTTGCCGATTTAGGTTTGAAAACGAGGGTTTTTGTGAGCGTGTAGGAAGTTGGTGCTGAGGCTGTGTTTGAGGAAAGAGCTTCTTTCCATGAGGACGCGTTGTTGGTAGGAGCATGGGAAACGGTGTGTTGTGTAAGCGAAGAAGGCAATGATACCTTTGATGATGAATTGAGGCTGAGAGTTTCCTTTACTTTCTCTGTTAAGCTGTCCATTGTAGATAACGAGAAAGAGAAGAAGGAAGACACTGAACAACAAGATGAGGATGAGCGGCCTTAGAGACGCGAAAAAGATCCTTGAATATGGGTTTGGTGGTGAGTCAGAGGAAGAACAGAAAATTAAGGGGAATTTGAGGTGAAATTTTTAGGTTGAGTTAAATAGCGCAGAGATGAAGAATCTTGGAATCGAGTCACCACCAAAAAAACATGATCGTCAGATACTGTACTCATAATCGACTCCTCTTTGCTGAAGCCGTAATCGCCCCTAGCTATGACTATAACTCACTCTTTCTCAATTGCTCGTTTCACCTACGTTCCACCGGAACACTATGAATCAATAGAAGCTGCATTCTCTTCGAAACCCCTCGCAGACTGGCTCGCCGTCACTCCAAATTCTCATCTCACCTTGCAAATCCAACAATCCTATGACTCGGTCCTAATGAAATGTCTTGATGGCCATGAACCTCGCGTACCCTCTCTTTCTCGGTATAATGTGATGAACATAGAACTTCTGGGACTTGACCAAGATTAAACTTGAAATGGATCCCGATCCCTCGAGAAGAATCGTCATCACCAAATTCCCCTACATCGTCTTCCGCTGGTACTCTCGACAAGACCACCTGCTCTACCGTATCCAATTCAAACTGAACAATCGAACTGAATTCACCGGTCTAACGAAATTCTGCATCGACTTTTTCGGATCCATAAGGGACTTATCCTCTCCTACAGCGTCAACCTCCACTTCCCAACTCACAGCAGAAAGCTACGAAACTGCACATAGTCAATTTCGCCCACCCACTTCGTATTCAAGTCAAAATATGTCATTCCCTCCATCATCGCAACAACCACCCTGGCAACAAAAATCCTCTCAAAGTGTTTCAAAGATGTTACATCAGGCAGAAACTCGTCTCACCTCACATCAGCATGAAGCTGCACCTCCCTCCTCGCAACGACATCTTCCCTCTAAATCGGTTGGAGAGATACGAGAGCAAGGAATGAAGGTTCTTGAGAAAGTGAATGTGCAGAATGAGACGAGAGAGCCGTTGAGATTGAGCGAACAAGGATTGTTAGGTTTGATTGGTGATGATGAGTTTATGAAGGAAGTGGTAATGATTGCAGAGTTGTGGGAAAAGATGGGAATGCATCGACGTCTCTTCGCATCGGACTCTTCATGAATTGCTGCTTCATGTATAGCGCTACGTACATTTGTAAGAACATATATTATTCTCATTACTCCGACTTTAGCAATTCCCAATCACTGATGTACTGACGAACGAATGAAAAGATTGATATAAATGTTCCTTCTTGTCATACTATCGTGCTGTACATTCACAAGTACTCAATGGCGTGTTCATAGCTGCTATTCTGAATAACAAATTCCCCCAGATCCTTCCAGGAGATCGCTCGGTTTGATGAAAATTTGGGAGAAGTGACATGGCGAATGTCAGTCGGTTTTTATTGCCTGCTTGAGTATTTGAGATAGATACACGAAGTTTCTGATCTCAGCTTGCTGAGTGAGGCATTTGATCTCCTCCGCTGTCGCAATACTTTGCGTTGACTATTTGCCACGATCGGTGCGTGGTGCCATGTGGCCGTTGAGAATATTCAATAGCCATGAGCAATACGGGAAT
>Ga0335073_10002883_pt1 | contig 23719 bp, 20 predicted proteins | sample Lox_Sample_22_FD_207093 | JGI IMG/M metagenome (GOLD analysis project Ga0335073, IMG submission 207093) | Soil microbial communities from Loxahatchee National Wildlife Refuge, Florida, United States - Lox_Sample_2.2 | ecosystem: Environmental > Terrestrial > Soil > Wetlands | place: USA... | reverse complement strand
GAATTACCTGGGTTCGGGAGCTTGGGGATTCAATCCGTATCTCATCTATTCATATCTGGCCAGGATCTCACCTCATGCCAGAATCGGATATCAGTGGAACACCACTACCGAGCTAAACAATCCGACGCTGACGCCCGGAGGAAACAAGGCGCTGCCGGGCGGAGTTCAATTCAATGCCGGCGCGGACTGGGCATGGACAAAGCAAATAACCGTCGCAGGAGATCTGCTTGCGAGCCAGTACTCCAACGCGGCTAAGGTTGTTCGCAGCACAACTGCGCTTCCGACGCCGCCAACAAATCCGCCGACGCCCAGTAGTATTTTCCTTCCTACAGTGACAACGGCTAACGCCAGTTACACCATCGGCGATCTGAGCGTCGGACTCAAATGGAATCCGTACCGTGACCTCGTTGTCTCGGGTAACGTACTTATTCAGCTGAATAATGAAGGACTCCGGACGAGGCCAGCTCCGCTGTTAGGCGTTTCCTATAAATTTTGAAGAATCAATATACCGAAACGATTCGCGCTGGCCGAGTGGTCGTCGCAAACTAGGTCTTACGCAGCAGAGACTCATAGATTGAATAAGTGCTCCGGTCAAAACACACAAACTTCACGACCTCGACCTTGCACGTATCAGCGTGTGATTTCACTGTTTCCACAGCGATCGCCGCGGCCCGGTCAGCGGGAAAGCCATATATTCCTGTGCTGATCGCGGGAAATGCGATGGATTTCGCCTGGTGCTCACGAGCCAGCTCGAGGCTGCGCCGGTAACACGCCGCCAGCAGATCATCTTCTCCATTTACGCCGCCCCGCCACACCGGGCCTACCGCATGAAAGACCCACTTTGCCGATAGGCGGAATCCGGGCGTCGCCTTTACCTCGCCCGTCGCACAGCCTTTAAGCTTTGCGCACGCCGCGAGCAATGCCTGCCCTGCTGCGCGGTGTATCGCTCCGTCAACTCCGCCACCACCCAGTAACGACTGGTTCGCCGCGTTGACAATTGCGTCGACGTTGATCCGTGTGATGTCTCCGAGAATCGGTTCAAGCTCGGCCACGACTCACCCGCTCCGCTCCCCGCCTGCATCTTAAGCCATCTCGGTCCTGAATTACGAGAGCACCGGGTTCGCGAATAAGGACGCAGCCACTCAGTTTCGTCGCAACGTGCCCGGCTCAGGCGATTACTTGCTTATTTCTGCAGTACCGTATCTGCCTTATTCAGTTTCTCCGAGACCTGGGCCGGAGTGGGTAGCTGAGAAATATCCCAACCCCCTCCCAGCGCCTGAATAAGCTCGATAGACGCTGTGGTCTCCTGTACATTCAGGGTCGTCAGGGATTGCTGGTTGGAGAGCAGCGTCGTCTGTGCAATGGTCACGTCCAGATAGGGATCAATCCCCGACTGGTACCGGCTCATTTCCAAGTCGAGTTGTTCCTTCGCGGAATCCACGGCCTCCTGCTGCTTCAGAATCTGCTGCGAGAGTATCCGAGTCGCAGCAAGGTAGTCTTCCACCTGCTGGAAGGCTGTGAGTACGGTTTGGCGATAAGTAGAGACATCCGCGTTATAGGTGGCTGTGTACTGCTGAAGAGCGGCACGATACAGTCCCCCGTTGTAAAGCGTCTGCGCAAGTTGCGGACCGATTGACCAGAAGTTGCTCGGCCAATCGAACCAGTGCGAAAAGGTCGAGGACTCGAAACCTCCGGCAGCGGAGAGAGTGACTGAGGGAAAGAATGCACCATAACCGATGCCAATGGTCGCATTCGCTTCCGCAATCGTGCGCTCCGCGGCCGCAATGTCGGGACGGCGCTCGAGCAGTTGTGAGGGCAACCCAACCGGAACAGGAGGCGGCGTAATGAGCATAGGCTTTACCGGGATTGAAAAATCCGTAGCCGGCTTGCCCAGCAATAACGCGATTGCATCCTCAAACTGTGCGCGGGCCACGCCCACATTCAGGGCCTGTGACTCCGCGGTCTTCAGCGTTGTACGAGCCTCTACGACAGACAGGTAGTTGCCCACTCCTGTGTCATAGAGGGTCTGGTTTAGTTCGAGTGCTTTCCGGTCAGCCTCGACCGTCTCAGTCAGAACTCTTTGCAGCTCATCCTGCCCCCTGATCTCGAAGAAATATTCAGCCAGGCTGGCCTGCTCGATGAGCCGTTCATTCTCGAGATCGGCATCGCTCACCTGCGCTCCAAATTGCGCCTGGCGTACCTCATTGCGAATCTTGCCGAAGAAATCCGGTGTCCACGAAACGTCCAGAGGCAGGGACCACACTGTGCTCGTGTGGCCGGTGTTGGCGGTGCTCGAGTTGGTGAGATTTCCTGACGATTTGGATCGGTTCCAGCCAGGGCTGGTCGTAACGACGGGCCAATACTGCGCACGGGCTTCACGAATCATTGCGCGCGCAGCCATGTAATTTTCGAAGAACGTCTTGATGTTTTGATTGTTGATTTCGAGCTGATCCTCGAGGGCATTCAGCTCCGGATCATTGAAAATCTCCCACCACTTGCCGCGCAGCATGGCGTCCTGCGGTTGCGCCACCTTCCAGCCCGGCGCGTCCTGAAATTTTACCGTCGATTCCTTGTATGCTGGCGCGGCAGGCACTGGCGCAGACGGCTTCTGGTATTTCGGACCAGGCGTGCAGCCCGCCAGCAACGAACAAACCGCGAGCATCAGTACTGCCGATCGGGTTGAACTCATTCTTTTCATACAAGTACTTCTCGCTTCGAAGGAGGTGCGGGCATGCTTCATGGCAGGACCTCGGCTTCGGGATTAAATGTGTCGTGATGCTTGCCCAGAACACGCAGGCGCATGCGATCGAGGAATAGATAGACGACCGGCGTGGTGTAGAGAGTAAGCATCTGGCTCACGATGAGTCCGCCCACGATGGTGATGCCCAGCGGTCTGCGCAGTTCAGAACCGGTGCCGGTACCGAACGCAAGCGGCAAGGCACCGAAGAGCGCCGCCATGGTCGTCATAAGAATGGGACGGAAGCGCAGCATGCAGGCCTGAAAGATCGCGTCCGATGTGCTCATGCCATGCTCGCGCTCCGCCATCAGTGCGAAATCGATCATCATGATCGCGTTCTTCTTCACAATGCCGATGAGCAGCACGATGCCGATGATTGAAATGACATTGAGATCGACCTTGAAGAGCATCAACGCCATAACCGCACCCACACTGGCCGATGGCAACGTGGAAAGAATGGTGAGAGGGTGCACCAGGCTCTCATAGAGAATGCCAAGCACGATGAAAACCGCCAGCAGTGCAGTCGAAACCAATATCGGCTCAGTACCGAGGGACTCCTGATACGCCTGCAGAGTTCCCGCAAAAAAGCCATGGATTGTCGAAGGCGTTCCCAAGCGATCCTGCATCTGCGTCACAAGCCGGGTTGCGTCGCTGAGTGACATGCCTGGGGCAAGATTGAACGACACCGTTACCGAGGGGAAAAGCCCGGTGTGGTTCACGTCCAGCGGCGTCGTGGTCGGCGTCGCGGTGGTCATGGCAGCCAGCGGGATGACTCCGTTGCTCGTGGTGTGAAGATAAATATCGTTCAGCCCTGCCGGTGATTGCCAGTACTGGGGCGCGACTTCGAGAACCACATAGTACTGATTGAGCTGGGTATAGATGACGGAGACCTGCGACTGGCCGAAGGCGGAGTAGAGTGAAGAGTCGAGTGCCTGGGTGGTTACTCCGTATCGAGCGGCGGTTACGCGATCGTACGTCAGATATTCCGACAAGCCACCGTTCTGCTGGTCAGAGTTCACGTCCTGCAAGCCTGGCAATTTCTTCATCTGCTCAAGGAGGATCGGCCCCCAATATGACAGATCGTGAACGTTATCGGCCTGGATGGTGTATTGATAAAGGGCATTGCTGCCTCTGCCTCCGATGCGCAAATCCTGCGCTGCCTGAAGGAACGCGGCGGCAGCTACCAAATGGTTGAGCTTCGGCCTTAAACGGTTGATGATTTCCGGCGCGCTAACTTTGCGCTGGCTGAGGGGCTTAAGAGGTATATAGATGAAGCCGCCGTTTCCGCTGCCCACATAGCCCACAACGTTAGCCACCGCCGGATCGCTCTTAACCACGCGAACGATCTGTTGGATCGAATTGTTCATTACGGCGAACGACGCGTCCTGTGGACCCTGTATACCTCCCACAAGCGCACCGGTGTCCTGCTGCGGGAAGAATCCCTTGGGAATCTTGATCACCAGGACGACATTGAGAGCCACAATCATGATTAAGACCACGAGAATCAGTCCGGGATTCTCGAGTACCCACGCAAGGCTGTGGCGATAACCCGCCAACATGCCGTTGAACATCTTTTCGCTGAGGCGGTAAATTCTCCCATGCTTTTCTTCATGAGCTTTGAGCAGGTGGGCGCACATCATCGGGGTGGTCGTGATCGAGATGATCATCGACACAACGATTGCGGTCGAAAGAGTCACAGCGAATTCGCGAAAGAGCCGGCCTACGATTCCACCCATCAAAAGGATAGGAATAAAGACCGCGACCAGCGACATACTGATCGAGAAGACCGTGAAGCTGATCTCCTGTGCGCCCTTCATCGCCGCCGCGAACGGCTTCATCCCGGCTTCAAGATGCCGGGTGATATTTTCCATCACCACGATGGCATCATCGACCACAAACCCCGTGGAGATGGTGAGCGCCATCAATGACAAGTTATCGATGCTGTATCCGAAGAGGTACATCACCGCAAAGGTGCCGATAAGCGAGACCGGCACGGCAACGCTCGGAATGAGCGTCGCCCGTGGACTTCGCAGGAATAGAAATACAACCAGGACGACCAAGATGACTGAGAGCGTGAGCGATCGCTCCACGTCATGGACCGAGGCGCGGATGGTCGTGGTGCGATCCATCACCACAGTCATTTCCATGCCCTGAGGAATCGATGCCTTGAGAAAACTTAACTGGCTATAGATGCGCTCGACGGTCTGGATGATATTCGCGCCTGGCTGCCGGAAGATGATAAGGACAATCGATTGCTTGCCGTTCAGATAGCCGGCGTTGCGCACGTCCGACGTTGAATCGATCACCTGAGCGACATCGGAAAGGCGGACGGCGGTGCCGTTCTTGTACCCGATGATCAACGGCTTATAGTCGACGGCGCGCGACATCTGACCATTCGTGATGATGTCGGATGTGGTCAGGCCGTTCGAGATCTGACCTCGAGCAAAATCCGAGTTCTGAATACTGAGAATGGACTGCACGTTCGACAGCGTTAGACCGTAGCTATTGAGTTGGGTTGGGTTAACCTCCACGCGGACCGACGGCAGGGCACCGCCGCCGACCACCACCGTTCCGACTCCCTGAATCTGCGAGAGCTTTTGCTGAATGACGGTCGAAGCCGAGTCATACATCTGGGCTCGGCTGTAAATATCAGAGGTAAGCCCGATGACCATAATCGGCGCATCGGCCGGGTTCCATTTGCGATAAGTCGGATTTCCAGGAAGATTGGCAGGCAGATAGGTACGCGCCGCATTGATGGCTGCTTGTACATCTCTGGCCGCAGCATCGATGTTGCGGTTCAGATCAAATTGCAGCGTGATCTGGGTGCTGCCGAGAGAACTGGAGGAAGTCATTTCGCTCACACCGGCGATGTGACCGAGCTGGCGCTCCAGGGGCGTAGCCACGGACGACGCCATGATCTGTGCGCTCGCTCCCGGCAAACCAGCGCGCACCGAGATGGTCGGGAAATCCACCTGGGGGAGGGGAGAAACGGGAAGCACAGTGAAACCGATTGCCCCGGCGATGGCGATCGCAATCGTCAGCAGCGTGGTCGCGACGGGTCGGCGGATGAACGGCGCGGAGATATTCATGACTACGCCGTATCCTCCGTCACCCGCTCCTCCGCCATTGGATGGACCGTGTCCTGAAGGTGACGCTTGCCGGTGAATTTCTGCCCGAGATTGTCAAAGAAGATGTAAATGACGGGAGTGGTGTACAGGGTGAGTACCTGGCTGAGCAGAAGACCGCCAACCATGCAGATACCGAGCGGGCGACGCAATTCTGACCCGATGCCGTGACCCAATGCCAGTGGAATGCCTCCCAGCAAAGCGGCCATCGTGGTCATCATGATGGGGCGGAAACGCAGCAGGCTGGCCTCATAGATCGCTTCGGTCGAGCTCTTGCCTCGCTCACGCTCCGCTTCGAGAGCGAAGTCGACGATCATGATGCCATTCTTCTTGACAATGCCGATCAGCAGGATGATCCCGATAATCGCGACGACACTCAAGTCTTCGCCGAAGAGCATCAGGGCCAGCAGTGCTCCCACACCCGCGGACGGCAATGTCGACAGGATCGTCACCGGATGGATGAAGCTCTCATACAACACTCCCAGGACGATATACACGGTCACCAGCGCTGCCAGAATCAACAACGCCTCATTCGAAAGCGAATTCCGGAAGGACGCGGCGGTGCCTTGAAAATCCGCCTGCAGGCTGGCCGGAAAGTTCATGTCCTTTGCGACCTTGTCAATCTCTGTGATCGCAGTTCCAAGTGAAGCTTTGGGAGCCAGATTGAACGACACGGTAACGGCCGGAAATTGTCCCTGATGGGTGATCGAGAGCGGCTCCGTGGTCGTTTCGTAGTGAGCGAATGCACCCAGGGGCACCGCGCTGGCCGCTGCGGTGGAGGTACGGGTGTTCGATCCAGGTCCGTTATTTGACGTCGTGATTACACGCGATGGAGGAGCCAGGGTATTCGCAGAAGGCGTGTAGAGCACCGATCCGGTCGTGGCGTTCGATCCCGCCGACGAAGAGCCGGAGGCGGCAAACGAAGTCGCGGCTCCCGGCCCACTGGCTCCGTTTGACGTACCGGATTGAATGTAAAGCTTGTTGAGCTGATTGGGATCCTGCTGAAACGGGGGAAGCGCCTCAAGGATCACGTGATACTGGTTCAGCTGCGTGTACATGGTGCTGATCTGCCGCTGTCCAAACGCGTCGTAGAGTGTGTTGTCCACGGTGCCCGGAGCAACACCCAGCCGCGAGGCCGTAACGCGGTCGATCATGAGCGATACTGCGCTCGCGCCCGTCTGCTGGTCAGTGGCGACGTCGGCGAGTTCGGGTATCTCCTTCAGTTTGGCGACGAATCGATTCGTCCAGTCATTGAGCTCGTTGATGTCAGGATCTTCGAGCGTGTACTGGTACTGCGTGCGGCTTACACGATCGTCAACGGTGATGTTCTGCACCGGCTGCATGTAGAGAGTGACGCCCTGCACCTGGGCAAGACTCTTCTGCAATCTGCGGATAACATCAGCCGCGCTCAGATCGCGTTGATTGAGGGGCTTCAGATTGATGGAGAAACGACCGCTGTTGAGCGTCGTGTTAGTTCCGTCCGCACCGATGAACGATGAGAAACTGGCCACCGCAGGATCCTGAAGAATGATCTTGCCAAGCTGCTTCTGCTTCTCAGCCATCGCGGTAAAGGAAATATTCTGGCGGGCCTGCGATATCCCCTGAATCACACCGGTATCCTGCGTCGGGAAGAAACCCTTGGGGATCGCGATGTAGAGGACTACGGTCAGCACGAGGGTAGCCAGCGCCACGAGTAAGGTGATGGTCTGATAGCGGAGCACAAAGCTCAACGTGCGACCGTAAAAGGCGATGAGCCGATCGAAGACCCTTTCCGACGCCCGGTAGAACCTTCCTTGCTGTGCCTCCGGATTGTGGCGCAGAATGCGCGAGCACATCATCGGCGTCAGAGTCAGCGATACGACCGCCGAGATAACAATGGTCGTGGCCAGCGTCACCGCGAATTCACGGAAGAGGCGACCCACCACATCTCCCATGAACAGCAGCGGAATAAGCACGGCGATGAGCGAGACGGTCAGCGAAACGATGGTGAAGCCGATCTGCCCCGCTCCCTTCAGCGCCGCCTCCATCGGCGGATCGCCCTCCTCGAGGTAGCGCGAGATGTTCTCGATCATCACAATGGCGTCGTCCACCACAAACCCGGTGGAGATGGTCAAGGCCATCAGCGACAGGTTGTCGAGACTGTAGCCAAGCACGTACATCACACCAAACGTGCCGATCAGTGAGAGCGGCACGGCAACGCTGGGAATAATGGTCGCGTACAGACTTCGCAGGAAGAGGAAGATGACCATGACCACCAGGCCGATGGTCAGCATCAGCTCGAACTCAACATCGTCGACCGACGCCTGGATGGCTGTTGTCAGGTCGGTGAGCGGTGTGATCTGGATGCTGGCGGGCAGATTCGCCTGGAGCTGGGGTAGCAGCTTCTTGATGCTTTTAACGACGCTGATCGTGTTGGCGCCCGGCTGGCGTTGCACATTGAGAATGACCGCAGGCGTCTCGTCCATCCATGCTGCCTGCTTGTTGTTTTCTACGCCGTTGACGACCTGCGCTACATCCTTCACGAAGACCGGCGAGCCATTTCGATACGCAATCACCACATCCCGGTACTGGGCGCTAGTCTCGAGCTGGTCGTTGGCGTCTATCTGATAGGCCTGCCGAGGCCCTTCAAAATTGCCTTTGGCGGCGTTAACGCTCGTTTGCGCCAGGGCCGTCCTGACGTCCTCCATGTTGATTCCGTAAGAGGACAGCTCGGCAGGATTCACCTGAATCCGTACTGCAGGCTTCTGGCCGCCACTTATGCTCACCAGCCCAACGCCGCTGAGCTGTGAGATCTTCGGCGCCAGTCGCGTGTCGATCAGATCCTCCACCTGCGACAGCGGCATCGACTTCGACGTGATCGCCAGGGTCAGAACAGGAGCGTCCGCGGGATTCGTCTTGCTGTAGACCGGAGGGGTCGGCAGCACAGACGGCAGCAAGCTCTGCGCTGCGTTGATGGCCGATTGCACCTCTTGCTCGGCGATGTCGATATCCAGGGAGAGATTGAACTGCAGCACGATGACCGACACGCCACCCGAGCTGGTCGAGGTCATCTGGCTTAGTCCCTGCAACTCACCGAACTGCCGCTCCAGGGGAGCGGTCACCGTCGTTGCCATCACATCCGGACTCGCCCCCGGATAGAAAGTCAGGATCTGAATCGTCGGGTAGTCAACCTCAGGCAACGCGGAGATCGGCAGCTGAGTGAAGGCTACCAGGCCAACGAGAAGAATCGCGGCCATCAGCAACGAAGTTGCGACGGGCCGCAATATAAATGGGCGGGAAGGACTCACGGTGCGTTGCTCTCGCTCGTGTCTTCAGGAAGGGGTCTCTTGGAGACGATGACCTTCGAACCATCCTGCAGTTTCTCGAAGCTGCTGGTCACGACCTGGTCTCCGGGGTTAATGCCTTCGACCGCCGTCATGCCGGCGTCAGTTGTTCCGGCCTTCACGTTTCGCACGTGGGCCGTGCCGTTCTGAATCACGTATACGAAAGCCACCTCCCCGTTATGCTGAATCGCATAATTCGGAATCAGCGTCATGTTGTGCTGCGTCGTCACCAGCAGCCGGGTATTCACAAACTGGTTCGGGAAAAGTATGTCCTTCTGGTTGTCGAACTCCGCGCGCAGTTTTACCGTGCCGGTAGTAGTGTCGATCTGGTTATCGAGGGCCATGAGTTTGCCAGTGGCCAGCTTCGTCTGCTGGGTCCGGTCATAAGCGTCGACGGTTAATCTGGCCCCTTTGCGAAACTGCGCCAGCACCTCGTCGAGGTGATCCTGCGCCACGGTAAAGATCACAGTTATAGGTTCGATCTGCGTCACCACAACCAGGGCGGTGCTGCCACTCGATTGAACCAGGTTGCCGGGATCGACCAGCCTTAGCCCGACCCGGCCGTTGATAGGAGAGACGATATGGCAATAGCCGAGCTGCACTTTGTCGAAATCGAGAGTTCCCTGGTCAGCTTTGACCAGACCCTCGTTCTGGAGAACGATCTTCTCCTGATCGTCGAGCTGCTGCCGCGCAATCGCGTTTTTCGACCAAGCCGCCTTGTATCTCTCAAGATCCATCCGTGCCTGCGCCAGGATGTTGGTATCCCTCTCGAGATTGCCGGTCGCGGTCGCCACCTGCGCCTCGTACTGCCTCGGATCGATGTCCACCAGCGGATCGCCCTTGTGAACCATCTGACTTTCACGGTAGTGGACGTCGGTTACGACTCCCGTTACCTGGTTGTAGATGGTTGTTGTATAGACGGGAGTTACGGTACCGATGGCGTCGAGATAGACACCGATGTCGCCCTTGCTTGCAGCCGCCGCCGTCAGTGTGACGGGTCCGCCGAAGCCCCGGCGGCCGCCTCCGCCCGGCGCTGCGGCCTTCTTTGAGTCATCCTGATGCCGCAGGACGAGCACGAAAATAACGGCGAAAACCAGCAACAGAAGGATCCACACCCATTGACGGCGTTTCCGGGGAGGCTTCGAAGCGCCACCGTCGGGAGGCGGCAATTGGTGATCAGGAGCTATTGGCGAATCAGGTGGCTTTTGTTCCATCTTCTCTTCTTGCATCGCAGAGTTGTCGCAGCAGGCTACTTTAAGCTTTCTCTCGTGGGCTCAATCCACGTCGGGTGTACCGCGGACGAGGTTTTCAAGGCATTGCCGCCGCAGACGCGCCTGCATCCGGCAAAAGGCACAGTAATGGCATCAAGCGGGATCTACCGTACCGGGGTCAAATAATTTCTCTTATGGACGATTGAATGGTCCAGATGGTTGCAACGCTAGCTCAGCTAAGGGTATCACTTTCGAAGAAAGCAATATCCGGAAGTCATTTCTGGAAAGCGAGTTGGAGGAGGGGCAGGCGGATGTGAATTCACCGCGAATCCGGAAACCAACTTGCCTTTTTCACCCTGGATGTGAAACACAGGAGCACTGAACAAAGCAGGTACGGACGATGCCCTTTATCCTTGCCCTCGATCAAGGAACCACCAGTTCGCGCGCCATTCTCTTTACCCGGGAAGGCCAGATACACGCCAAGGCGCAGCAGGAATTCAAGCAAATTTATACTCAGTCCGGATGGGTGGAGCACGATCCGTTCGAGATTCTCACCTCGCAGCTCGGCTCCGCCGTTGAAGTGCTTGGCAAGGCTCAGGTAAGGCCGCGAGACATTGCCGCGATCGGCATCACGAATCAGCGCGAGACCACGATCGTCTGGGATCGCGAAACGGGCAAGCCGGTCTATAACGCCATTGTCTGGCAGGATCGCCGTACGGCAGCTGCTTGCGACAAGCTGCGCCAGGATGGCGTGGAAACCATGGTCCGGGAGAAGACCGGCCTGGTGGTCGATCCCTATTTCTCGGGAACCAAGGTGGCCTGGATCCTCGAAAACGTCTCGGGCGCACGCGAACGCGCAGAGGCCGGCAAGCTGGCCTTCGGCACGGTGGACTCATGGCTCATCTGGAATTTGACCAGCGGCGGTAAACACGTGACCGATCGCACCAATGCGTCGCGAACGATGCTCTACAACATCTCCGAAGGCCAGTGGGACACCGATCTGCTCAAATTGCTTCGCATTCCTGAAAGCATGATGCCGCAGGTAGTGTGGTCGAGCGAAAAGCTCGGCGGAGTCACAACCACACTCGGCCTGGGCTCCGTCGAGATCGCGGGAATTGCCGGCGATCAGCAGGCCGCGCTCTTTGGCCAGCTTTGCCTCAATCCCGGCGACGCAAAGAACACCTACGGGACCGGTTGTTTCCTGTTACAAAATATCGGCGACAGATTTGTGCTGTCACAGAAAAAGCTCATTACAACGCTGGCATGCAGTTTGAGCCGCAAGCTCGAATACGCCTTCGAGGGCAGCGTTTTCATAGGCGGCGCAGTCGTGCAATGGCTGCGAGACAACCTGGGCCTGATTCGAACTTCTGCCGACGTCGAACCACTGGCGGCCACCGTCGAAAGCAGCGATGGCGTGGTCTTCGTCCCGGCGTTCGTGGGTCTCGGCGCTCCCTACTGGGATCCTTACGCCAGCGGCCTGCTCATCGGGCTGCGCCGCAGCACCCAGCCCGGACACATCGCCCGCGCGGCCCTGGAAAGCATCGCGTTCCAGGTCGCCGACGTACTCGAGGCCATGAACGGCGATACCGCTCATCCCTGCGAGACGCTGCGCGTCGACGGCGGAGCGGCGGCCAACGATCTGTTGATGCAGTGCCAGGCGAATCTCCTGGGCATTCCCGTCGTTCGTCCACAGGTGATCGAGACTACCGCTCTCGGAGCGGCATATCTTGCTGGGCTGTCTACCGGCTTCTGGGAGAGCCCCGGACAGATCCAGAAGCTTCGTGATTCGGATACCCGCTTCGAACCCAAGATGCCTGCCGCAGAGGCGGAGCGGATCCGGGAGCGCTGGAGAAACGCTGTCGAACGATCAAGACACTGGAGTGCGTCCACACCATGAGTGCTTATCCAATGAACCGTGAAGCCATGCTCGAGCGCGCGCAGAGCCGCACTGAGCCCTGGGATATCGTCATCATAGGCGGGGGAGCGACCGGAGCCGGTATCGCAGTTGATGCGGCGACGCGCGGCTTTGATGTCCTGCTGGCCGAACGCGAGGACTTCGGAAAAGCCACCTCCAGCCGCAGCACCAAGCTCGTTCACGGAGGCGTACGCTATCTCGAGCAAGGCAACGTTTCTCTTGTGATGGAAGCACTGAAGGAACGGGGCCTGCTCCGTCAGAACGCACCCCATCTGGTGCATGATCTCGCCTTCGTTGTGCCGAACTACTCATGGTGGGAAGCACCGTTCTACGGCATCGGCATGAAGGTGTACGACCTGCTTGCCGGCAAATATGGATTCGGCAAGTCGCGCATCCTGTCCCGCGAAGAGACGCTGGAGCGCCTGCCAACCATCCAGACCGAAGGGCTTCGCGGCGGAGTCATGTACTACGACGGCCAGTTCGACGACTCGCGCCTCTTGATCCATCTCATCATGACTGCGGCGGAGTACGGCGCCACCGTGCTTAATTACGCCGAAGTAACGGAGATTGGCAAAGGCGAAGACGGTTTTGTGGACAAGGCTGCAGTGCTCGATCGGGAGAGCGGGGTGCGCTTCACGGCGGGCGCCAAGGTCATCATCAATGCTACTGGTATCTTCACCGACCAGGTGCGTCAGCTTTGCGAGCCCGAAGCCCAGGCGATGGTTGCTCCCAGCCAGGGAATCCACCTCGTCTTCGAGCGGTCGTTTTTACGCGGTGAAACGGCAATCATGGTGCCTCACACAAGCGATGGCCGCGTCATGTTTGCCATCCCGTGGCACGACCATACGGTGGTCGGCACTACCGACACTCCCATCGCAGGTCCGTCATACGACCCGCTGCCGTTCGAGCAGGAGATCGAATTCATCCTCGACACCGCCTCCCTTTATCTGAGTCGTCCCCCCAGGCGCAGCGATATCCTCAGCGTCTACACCGGAATCCGGCCGCTGGTAAAAGCGGGTGCCGGAACCAGCAAGACCTCAGCCCTCTCGCGCGATCACACGATTCACGTTGACAACTCCGGACTGATGACCATCGTCGGCGGCAAATGGACGACCTATCGCCGCATGGCGGAAGACTGCGTCGATCACGCCATCACCCTGGGCAATCTACCCGAGAGCGAATGCCGCACCCATCATCTCAAGATTCATGGCTACGATGACGAAATCGATGGTCTGAGCAATATGGGGGTGTACGGATCGGACGCCGCCGCGATCACCAGGCTCGCGGAGGAAGACCCTGAACTCGCCACGCAACTCCACCCCGCCCTGCCCTACATCGCCGCCGAAGTAGTGTGGGCAGTGCGGAACGAAATGGCCCGGACACTCGACGACGTCCTGGGGCGCCGAACCCGGGCACTCTTCCTCAATTCCGATGCCGCGATCGCAATGGCTCCTGCCGTGGCGGCGCTGATGGCACGCGAGCTGAGACAGGACGATACGTGGGTCAATGCTCAACTGGCTGCTTTCCGCAACCTGGCCGCGGGTTATCGGCCTGATTCCGCAGTGAAGCAACAATGACGATTTGAAAGTGAGACCCTATTCATGCGATCTCCGTTCCTGGGTGAATTTGTCGGCACGATGGTAATGATCCTGCTTGGCGATGGTGTTGTGGCTGGAGTGCTGCTGAAGCGTACCAAAGCAGAAAACGCCGGCTGGCTGGCCATTACCACGGCATGGGCTTTCGCCGTGCTTTGCGGAGTCTTCACCGCCAACTTGTTCGGCAGCCCCGACGCGCATCTCAATCCCGCCATCACCCTAGCCTTCGCACTGAAGACCGGCAACTTTCAGAATCTCGCGCCGTTTGTAACCGCTCAGGTCGCAGGCGCTTTCTGCGGCGCGGCCCTGGTCTGGCTACATTACCTGCCGCACTGGAAGATAACCGAAGATCCCGGCTTGAAGCGCGCCGTTTTTTGCACCGCGCCCGCGATTCGCAATCTCGCGGTCAATTTCTTTTGTGAGATGCTCGCGACGACGGTTCTCATTGTCGTCATCGGCGCCATTAGTTCCAAGCTCGTTCTCTCGACTGGCGCAGCCGCTGGAGTGTCACCTTATCTCGTCAGCTGTGTGGTGTGGGGTATCGGTCTATCACTGGGAGGCACCACCGGATATGCCATCAATCCCGCCCGAGACCTGGGCCCGCGGCTGGCTCATGCGGTACTGCCCATCGCCGGGAAAGGCGGCTCAGACTGGGGATACGCCGGCATCCCCATCATCGGACCCGCAGTCGGAGGCATCATCGCCGGACTCATCCTTCGCGCCCTGGGGGCCTGAGAAGCACCCTGTCGGAGCACCTCTCTCCTGACGCGAGGCGGCACTCCGATAGAGCGATTTTCTCCTTAGTGCGAATGGTTCTCGTGACCCTCGTGGCCGCGACCGTCACGCATCTCGTTTCCGTGGAAGTTGTCAGCGTGATGAGAGAAGTGCTCCGGATTGGGGTGTTCTCCGCGTGCTGGATAAGGCCCGTGATAGCCATGGTGCGGATCGAAGTGGTTATCTACGTGACCGTAGAAATCGTGATGACCGTGATACCACGGTCCGGCCCCGATGAAAACGCCGTTAACAAACCATTCGGGACCGTAGTATCCCCATGGCGCGCACTGATAAGGGGCGAAATCGTAGTAGCCATAGGGGCAGAGCGGTTGGGGTCCAATATTGATCGAAACCTGGGCTGGAGAAGTGGGCGTGGAAACCCAGAACGCAGCAGCGGTCAGAGCGGGTAAAACCAGCAGCTTCCATGAACGCATTATTTTCTCCTCACCCTGATTTAGAAGAGATCAGGCCGGAAAAAGTTGTGCTGCCTTGGCCTATCCGCAGAGGGGAGTTGCGTCCCTTTGGTTGCCTGCAACACGCGAAAAAAAGCCAGTCACGCGAGGAGAGCCATAACCTCCGCGTGACCGCGTTCCCGCGCATAATCGACTGGCGTCTTTCCCTGATCGCAACAGGATTCGCGATTCGCACCGTGTTCCAGAAGCAGCGTGACAACCTCACGGTTCCCATTGGAGGCGGCCAGATGCAGAGGCGTGTACCCTCCCGCAGCGGTGGCGTTCACGTCAGCTCCCGCTTCCACAAGCAGCCGCGCCACCTCAACCGAATTTCCCAGGGCAATGCAGGCATGCAGCGCCTGGTTGCGCAGAGGATTGTGCGAAGCCTGATGAATGTGCGCGCCATGTTCGAGCAACAGCGTAACGGCTTCCGGACTGGCAAACGCCGCAGACAGGTGCAAGGGCGGCCAGCCGTCAGGGGAGACTTCCCTCGCCGTCATGGCATCGGCGGCGATCAGCCTCTTCAGGCATTCACAGTCGCCGAGGCAGGCGGCCTCCGAAATATCGAGTTCCTTCACATGCTGGCGCAGAAAATCACGGATCACAGGCTGGCCCGTATACACCGACCACATCAGAGCGGAGACGCCCTGTGCATCGCGGCAGGTTGCCAGCGCCGGATTAGCCTCCACGTCCTCGGCAATCTTTGCCGTATCTCCACTGCGGATCAGGTTCAGGAAATGCTGGCTCATGGTGCGAGTATAGTGCGGCCAGCCGCAGGTTTGCGCGCCGGCGTCTGCATCACAGACGCACGTTCTCAACGCTTTCGAATATGGGGCTGTTGGAGGTTGCCGGGGCCGGTGCGACTACGCAGCCACTGAGATCAATACCGGATCGATATGTGGCAAAGGCTTCAGCTCGGGCAACTTGACTTCCACGTAGCTTCCGTTCGCGACGGCGGTAAATACCTGATTGGCGGTCTCTTCAACGCGGGTGGAATTCAGATGAAGCTTGCGGACGGCCATGATTGCAACAGTGGAAAGGAGGAAGCGATTGGGGATTTGTGTACCAGCGGAGTAAATCAACTCGGAGCGCATTCTGCCTCGTTTCTTGCCGAACAGTTTCGGTGGGCCAGACTCGGAAGCGAGGAGAGCCGAAGAGGGCAATCAGCCCTGCGCACCCGTGGGATGCCGCATTTGCAAGCCTACGCCGTCAGACTCAAATTTCCTAGAAAAATCGCGGCGTCTGGACCTGCAGGGTTATGAAACCAATGTCTTTCAGTCGTCCTGAACAAGCAGATCCCCGAAGGTGCTTTTGTGCTTGGCTTGGCGCTTTCGCTCACGAACGGTTTCATCAATCACCCGTTCCGCCTTCGGCTGGCCAACACGTTCGCGCGCGTTGGCCTTGATGGCCTTCACTGCGGAGAACTTCTTCTCTTTTATCCGTTTCTTCGCCATTCTTGAGATCGAGGATCAACGTAACACTTTCCCTCGGCGCCCGCTATCCATACAATAAATTTGTAACAGTGACAGGTGGCGGTCATGGAAGAACGAGACTTCTTCGACGAGAGATCCGAACAGAGAACACACACGTTGACGTGTCCGCACTGTGGCAAGGCGGACGAGTATCAGATCTCGTGGCTGGTGCGGCACAAGAAGAATTCGTTGCCCCGCCACGCCGATGAGCGCGACCGCGCGCGCTTCGCCAAGGCGCAGTCATACATGGTGCGCAGAGACGACATGGCCGCCTGCAAGAACATCCGCTGCCGCAAGCGATTTGAGGTGGCCGGTTTGCAGTCGGTTGCCTTTCTGCAATCGGCGTAAGTCAAGATCCATCAGTCCTGTCGCGCCGCAGCCGTCAGATCGGCCTTCGTATCGAGCTTGCTCAGCCGGTACATGAGCAGCGCTGCCCTTATTGTATTGATGGGCTGCGCTGAGAGATCGATGGTCTCGCACGGCGCGTGAGCTCCTTCGCCGGTCGCTCCAATGCCCGCCAGTCCCGGCAGAGGAGGAGACACAAAAGCGATGTCTCCGGCACCGCGCTTCATAGGATCAAGCTCCGGCATCGGTGCGTATCCCAGGCTCGCGTTTACCTGGTTCAGGATCCCCAGCAGTGCCCTGCTTCCCGCCGTGGGCGCCATCGCCGGGTAGCCCTCGCCAAACTTGATGGTGGCATTTGTTTTGGGCAGATGCTTCGCGATAATGGCTTCCATCTTTTTCTCCACGCGGTCGCTCTGCTCGTTTGAGATCGTCCGGATATCGCCGGATGCCAAGGCCTTTGGAGGAATCACATTTCCCTTCCCAGTCGCGCTCCCGCTGATGCCGTCCTTGTCGACGTTGACGCTGGTGCCGCCGAGGATCAATCCCACATTGAAGGTAAGGTATTGCTCCGGCAGCTGTGTCCGGAAAGCATCGAGAATGCGCGTCAACTCGTAGATCGCGCCGTATCCCTTGCTGTCGGAAAAAATCGCAGAGGAATGACCACTCTCGCCTGTCGTCTCGATTTTCCAGGAGATCGAACTGCGCCTGCTGACGCTGCCGTAGTAGACACCATCGAACCGTGGAGTCGCCTCAAACTCCAGCGCCACATCGCTGTGTTTCGCTGCTTCCACCATATCCCGGCGCGAAATTTCGGCCGGCTCCCCGTGCGCCTCCTCGTCCCCGCTGAGGACAATTGTTATCTCCATCTGTTTCAGTACGCCTGCCGCCTGAAGAGCCTTGAGGGCGTAAATCATGTCCACCAGGCCGCCCTTCATGTCGTTGACACCGGGGCCCGTCGCGATGTGCCCGTTAACCGAATACGTCTGGAAGGGACTGTCCTTCTCGAAGACGGTATCCATATGGCCGATCAGCAGCATTCGTTTACCGCATTTGTCCGGCTCCGGACATGGATGCTCAGCTACCAACGTTCCCGCGCGATGCACCTCATCCATCGGAACCCACTTCACCTTGAACCCAAGCTGCTCAAGTTGAGGCATGATCACTTTTCCAACTGCGCGCACGCCTTCGAGGTTGTGCGTTCCACTGTTGATGTCTACAAGCTTTTCCAGCAGTGAATTCGACGCCTGCTCATTCGCATCGACATAAGCAACGATAGCCTTCTGCTCAGGAGACACGGCCTGTGCCCATCCGCCGGCACTCATAGCCGCCGCAAGAAAGAGAACCACTGCGTTCCGCATGATGGGCAGGATAGCATCGGTATGCTTGGCGGCCGCCGTATTCTCTTATGCAGGAGCCCAAATGACAGATCTCATCGAATCCCTCTACGACGATCTGGCTCCCTACTACCACCTCATCTTTCAAGACTGGGATCGCAGTATTGCTTCGCAGGCGAAAGTTCTTGGGCCAATTCTGGAAAACGCAACTGGAATGGCTGCCCCCTATGTTCTGGATTGCGCTTGCGGCATAGGCACGCAAGTTTTGGGACTGACGCAGAGAGGATATCGAATTGTTGGGTCAGACTTGAGCAGATCCGCAATCGAGCGAGCGAACAACGAGGCGCGACTTCGGCAGCTCAGCATTGATTTTCACGTCGCGGATATGACTGAGCTAAGCTCGCTTGAGGAAACCGGTTTTGATGCCGCGCTCGCCGCAGACAACGCCCTGCCTCATCTGCTGTCGATTGCAGAGTTGGAGCGCGCTCTCTCCGAAATCGCAGCAAAACTCAGGAATGGTGGAATCCTCCTCGCAACCGTCAGGGATTACGACAGCCTCATCGTTGCGCGGCCTACAATGCAGGCTCCCGTCTTTCACAAGCACGACGACGGATACCGTATCGTTCACCAGGTCTGGCACTGGGAAGGCGATCAGTATGCGCTGCATCATTACCTGACGATCCCTACGCCGCAGGGATGGAACGTGAAGCATTTCTCCTCACGCTATCGCGCCCTCCAGCGCGCAGAACTGAACGATGCGCTGCACGCTTCCGGATTCGGCGACATCCAGTGGCTCGAGCCCGCGGAGACCTCGTTCTATCAGCCGATGATGCTGGCGCGAAAAGAGACGACAGGCAGGTTGTCCGGGAAAAAAGACATGACTGTCAGGCACGATCGGCAAAGATAGCATCGAAGCGTGCATAGGACTCGGCCTCATATGTCGCGTAGAGTTATTGCTGGTTTTGTGCTCTTCACCGCATGCTTCTGCTGGGCTCAGGCTGGCCAGTATTACCTCGGTTTCGACAAAAATGACTATCCCGGCGACAAGCTGCTTCCCGCGCTCCACAAGACGTTCGCCTACACGGGATTTTGGCTGAATAATCCGCCTGGCATGAATTCGAACCCATGGGCTGGCAAGCGAGCGGTCGTTCGTTCCGCCGGCTTCGGGTTTGTGATTCTCTTCAACGGCCGCCTCGATGCGCAACTCAAAGGACAGGATGCGGCCGCACTCGGCGCCTCTGACGCGAAGACTGCAGTCGCGTCCGCACGAAGCGAGGGGTTTCCGGTTCATGCTGTGATTTTTATCGATCAGGAAGAGGGCGGCAGGCTGCTTCCCGAGCAGGCGGCGTACCTTGGCGCGTGGTTCGCAGGCATCGCGAAAGCGGGATCGCGTGCGGGAATCTATTGTTCGGGTATCGACGTGCCCGATGGACAGAGCACCATCTCCACCGCAAGGGATGTTGCGGCGCGTTATTCCGGAGTGAAGCTTTGGGTCTTCAACGATCGGTGCCCGCCAGCGCCGGGCTGCATCTTGAAGGCCTCCGATCCCGAACGAAGCGAAATCAAAGACGCCGTGATCTGGCAATATGCTCAATCGCCACAATCGCAGTTTGCTGCAGGCTGCAAGGCTGGATATGCAGAGGACAAGCAATGCTACCCGCCGGGCCTTCCTCATACCCATGCAACCCAGATCGACATAAACACCAGCAATTCCTCCGATCCATCGGCGGGCCGCTAGCAGATTGGCGACGCGGGCTCGAGACACGTTATACTGGCGCGTTTGCTATGAAGATTCTCGTCTGCATCAAGCAGGTCCCGCAGAAGGACGCGCCTCTCAAACTCAACGATGACGGCACCTGGATTCGTGAGGACGTCTCTTACGAAGTCAACGAGCCCGACGCCTACGCCCTCGAAGAGGCGCTGCGTCAAAAGGAAAAACATGGCGGCGAAGTCACCGTCATCACCGCCGGGCCGGCCCGGGCTTCTCAGGTGCTGCGTGAAGCGCTGGCCAAGGGAGCAGACCGCGCCATCCATCTTGAAGACGACAAGTTCGTGCGCCTCGACTCAGCCAACACTGCGCGGGCGATTGCCGCAGCTGTGGCCGACGAGAACTTCGACCTCATCGTCACCGGCCTTCAGTCCGATGACTACGGATGTGCGCAGACGGGGGTGCTGTTGGCGGAAATCCTGCGGCGTCCGCATGCCACCATCATCATCGGCATAGAGAAGACCGCCGACGGCCTGCATCTCAAGCGCGAACTCGAGGCCGGGCACTACCAATTCATCGACATGCACCTGCCCGCGGTGCTCACCATCCAGAGCGGCATCAACAAGCTGCGCTACGCCTCGCTCATTGGCATCAAGCAGGCGAAGAACAAGCCGATGCGCAAAGTAACCTGGGCCGAAGTCGAGCCGAAACTGAGCGCCAACCAGCAGGTGATCCAGCGGCTCTACATACCGGAAAAGCAGAAGCAGACGCAAATGATCGAGGCTCCGGCGGCGGAAGCGGCGAAGAGACTGGTCGAGTATCTCAAAAACGAAGCGCGCGTGATTTAATGGCTGTAAGCCACCTACTTGAGGAGAGAAAGGCAACATGGCAAATCTGACCATCCCCGTCGCCGAGCGCGGCCTGACACCCGATGAAGTCGAAAAGCTGGACAAGCGCCGCCAGTGGGGGCTGACCTTTCAGGTCATCGCCGGACAGTTCGCCTTCTTCGCCGTGCTGCTTACCCTCTGGACCGGGCAGGATCTGACCTACTCCCCGGGCTGGATGCACCCCATGGCCTTCTACAACGTGCTCACCGGCGCCCTGGCGGTCATCTTCGGCATCTACGGAACCTGGCTGAAGCGCGGCGCTCAGGAGTACTAGGACTGCATGGCAGATTCCATCCTGGTTGTAGCGGAGCAGCGTGAAGGCAAGCTGAACCGCGTATCGTACGAGACCATCGCGGCGGCACAGGCCATATCCAGGGACACGGGCTGGCCGGTTGAGGTTGTACTGCCTGGTGGCAGCATCGCGGGTCTTGCCGGCGAGCTGGCGCAGAAGGCTGTCGCCAAGGTCTACGCGCTGGAAGGCCCGGCACTCACCGCATATACGTCGGATGCGTATGTCTACGCGCTCAAGGCATTCATCGGGCAGAAGCAGCCGAAGCTGGTGCTCTTCCCGCATACATATCAGGTGCGGGACTTTGCGCCGCGCCTAGCGCTGGCGCTCGACCGGACGCTGATCTCCGACTCGATCGGCTACAAACACGAAGGTGGAAAGCTGCTCTTCACACGGCAGATGTTCCAGGGCAAGTTCGCGGCGGACGTCTCGTTTGCCGGAGATGCTCCGTGGCTCGCGACCATTCAGATCGGGGCGTTCCGCGGCGATCAGGCGGAATCGGGTTCGGCTCAGGTCGAAAATGTGAATGCGGCGGTGGCGGAGACCCCGGCCCGGGTGACTCCGCACGAGGTGTTTCAGGAGGCGAAGCAGGCTGTCGACCTGTCTCAGGCCGAGGTGATCGTTGCCGTCGGCCGGGGGATCAAGGAGCAGAAGAACCTGGCGCTCGCCGAGGATCTGGCCAAGACGCTGGGCGGCGAGGTCGCGGCGTCGCGTCCTATCTGCGACAACGGCTGGCTGCCGCTCGAGCGACAGATCGGATCGTCGGGGCAGACGGTCGCGCCCAAGCTCTACTTCGCACTCGGCATCAGCGGAGCGATCCAGCACATCGTCGGCATGAAGGGGTCGCGGACGATTGTGGCGATCAACAAGGACTCGGAGGCCCCGATCTTCGAGATCGCCGATGTGGGTGTCGTCGGGAACCTCTTCGACGTGGTTCCGGCGGTGACGGAAGAGATCAAGAAGGCCAAGGCGGGAGCTTAATTCCCTTTTAGGAAGGATCGGCCCTGCCTACCCCCTCCCCCTCCCCTTTTTCCTGTGGGCTGTAACTCATTCACCGGCTTGAGCTTGCGGCGTTGCTTCCGTAACCGTTTCATTCCATTAGAACTATCTGGAACTCATTGATTCGACGATGGTTATACCGCATAAGTCCAGATTCGCTCGTAACCATTTCATTCCAAATAGCTTGCCTGTAAGCGATTCATTACAATAGAGTTGCTGTTGAGAGGTAGCGAAGCTCGGCTGCGTCACGAGCTCTTTATCTCTATTCTTATTTTACCGACTTCAGCCGGAACTTCGGCCAAACTTTCTTGAGATTAAGTCCATTTATACCAAGCGATTACATCAAAAGCGCAAAAGGGCTGCCTTGACATGCAATGACACCGAGCGCACAGCGGTCCAGAGGTGTTCGCGCGGGAGGTGACTAGTCTTCACTGTTCGTCTGTGCCCATCCAAGCCAACAGCGGGCTTGAATGGGGCACCCAGGCATGCCGACTTCTAGCGCCCTTCCCGGTTCGCAGTGATTGCAGCCTGCTTCAGTTCCTCATCTGCCTGGACGAGCAGATCCTTGGCTCTTCCGGCGTGTCCGCCGAGCTGGTAGTTGTTGTCCCGCTGGGCTTCGTCAATCCGCTGCCAGGCCGCAACGATGGACTGCTGAGCAGCCCGCAGATTGCCGTGCCTGTCTCCGATGCTGACAACCGGAGCCTGCGCGAAGATGGCTCCACTGCAGCCCAGGACCAAACCCAGGGCCGTTCCGATAAGCACGTCCTTCTTGATAACCATGATGACGTCTCCTTAAACACGAGAGTAGGAGAGGTCGTCGGCGAAAAGAATAGAGGACACTACACGAGAAACTGTGTAGTTCCACATAGGTTGAGAGGAGCAGCGAGCATTCGAGCGGATTCCTGGGTTAGGGAAATTGTCGGCCAAGTGTCAGCCATCCGACTCAAGACGGGCTTGAATGAGCCACCCGCTATCATTGAAGCCCGGATGGATAAATCCAACGGCTACGAGGAGTGCGCGCAAGATTTCATGCGAGCGCGCAGGGCGCACATTGGTCCCGATGTTGTTCGCGGGTGGGCGCGGGAGTTTCCGCCGGGCGCGGAGGTGTTGGAACTGGCGTGCGGACACGGGGTCGTCTCGCAGGTGCTGGTGGATCAGGGACTGCGCCTTTACGCCATCGACGCCTCGCCAACTCTGCTCGCCGCGTTCCGCGAGCGCTTCCCTGAGGTCGAGACGGAGTGCGCGGCAGCCGAGGATTCGAGTTACTTCGGCCGGACATTCGATGGCGTGATTGCGTGGGGCCTGATGTTTCTGCTTCCGGAGGAGACGCAGCGAACGGTGCTCGCCAAAATGGCAAGGGCGCTCAAGCCTGGAGGCCGATTGTTGTTCACGGCTCCGCGCGGAGCGGTGACGTGGATGGATTCTCTGACGGGCCTGGAGTCGCGTTCGTTGAGCGCGGAGAAATACGAAACGCTGCTGCGCGAGCTCGGACTCGATATCGAGCCGGGACAGATGGATGTGGGAGAGAATTATTACTACGTTGCGAGGAAAAG
>Ga0335073_10002882_pt1 | contig 23722 bp, 18 predicted proteins | sample Lox_Sample_22_FD_207093 | JGI IMG/M metagenome (GOLD analysis project Ga0335073, IMG submission 207093) | Soil microbial communities from Loxahatchee National Wildlife Refuge, Florida, United States - Lox_Sample_2.2 | ecosystem: Environmental > Terrestrial > Soil > Wetlands | place: USA... | reverse complement strand
ATTCTCCCCGCTCCATCTATCCCCCTCGTGTCTCACTGGCAGCTGCCCGACGCCCAACTCCTCGCGTGGCTCGCCGCCGTCGTGATTCTTTCCGGAATCGCGCTCCGCATGATGATTCTCGCATTGGGACTGTGGAGGCTTCGCCAGTTTCGTCGGGCTGCTCATCCTGTTCCGGCGTCCGCAGCGTGGTTGGTCCTCCCCGAGCAGATAAGTTCGTGCAACAATCCGAACGCTGAATTCCGCTTCTCCGCCAGCGTCGATTCGCCGGTCACTTTCGGTCTCGCAAACCCAATCATTCTTCTGCCCGAACGCTTCTTATCCCTCGCGCCCCAACTACAAACCGCCATCGCCTGCCACGAACTGCTCCACGTTCGCCGCCGCGATTGGGCACACCATTTGGCGGAAGAAGTAATTCGCGGTGCCTTCTGGTTTCATCCCGCCATCGCTTGGCTCATCTCTCGCGTTCGCCTCGCTCGCGAGCAAGTCGTCGATATGGAAGTTGTCCGGCTCACCAGCGCTCGCAAAACCTATTTGGAAGCCCTGCTGGAATTCACGGCTGCGCGCCCCCGCTTCGCCGCCATTCCTGCCCCACCATTTCTCGCCGAACGGCAACTCGTCGCGCGGGTTGCTCTTATGCTCAAGGAGGTTCGTATGTCTCGAGGAAGATTGATCACGTCTCTTGCTCTGATTGCTGGCTGTCTGGCATTCACCCTGGTGCTAACCGTGCGGCTTTTCCCACTAAAAGCCGCGCCAGTCTTCGCCCAGAACGCGCCAAAGACTGGGGTCGCAGGTGGCGTTTCGGGTGGTGTCTCCGGAGGCGCTTCCGGCGGAGTCGCCGGCGGCGTATCCGGATCAGTTTCGGGCGGCGTTTCGGGTGGCGTTTCCGGCGGAATTAGCGGCGGGATCACTGGCAACGTAGCCGGAGTGCAGAATGGCAGCGAACCTGAGGTGGGTTACGACTCCATTTGGGTGGACACCGTAAAGCGCGGACCAATGGTCCGCCAGGTCCGCGGCCTGGGAAAGCTGGTCTCCGGGGAAGCTGCGGGAACCTTAGTGGCAAAAATAACCGTGCCCGTCTTCCTCACTGTCGATGTCCGGCCAAACGAATCTGCTACCGTTGACACGCGCATGGGCCTGGTCAAGGGACATGTCGTCGGCGTTAACGCGGGGACCGACGGCGACACGCGGTCGGTGTACATTGCGCTCGATGGCGTTCTGCCGGAGCGAGCCGCTGCGGATCTTTCCATCGATGCCACGATTGACATCGAGACCCTCGACAACGTGCTGCATGTGGGCCGGCCGGTGCACGGCGCCGCCAACTCTACCGTAGGCTTGTTCAAGATCGCGGCAGACGGAAAAGAAGCCACACGCGTCAACGTCAAGCTCGGCCGCTCCTCGGTCAACGCCATCGAAGTGCTGGACGGTCTCAAAGAAGGCGACAAAATCATCCTCTCTGATATGTCCCCCTACGACAGCGTCGAGCGCGTTCGCCTCACCAACGAGAAAGGCTCTGGGTCCCGTTAGCCCTGTCGCCTCGCAGGTGGTTTGCCCGCAAATCAGCTCGCTGATTTGCCAAGTTGCCGGCTCGCTCTGCTTTGGCCAAGACTCGCCGGCCCAAAATCGCCTGCTGCGCGCATGTCCGTATTTTTGCGGACTTGACATATTTACCATATAATGCTATAGTTCCGTGTGTATTTTGACTTCCAGTTCGTTCCTCCGCTAACCGCCGTCATCAGGCCCTCGTCCTCGACCTTCTCAACCCGCCCCGCTGACCAATTCGCGCCGTTCTGCCATCTAACTCCGCCTGCAAGCCTCTTGTCTTCAATGGGTTGCGCACAGTTTCCGTCACCACGGCGGGGGGGGTGCCGGCTCTTCCGGATTCTGGCCACTTCCCGCCTCAGCGCGGTTTCCGATTCTCTATCCCCTTTCTTTTCAAGTCTTTTGCAGACCCTCCTTTGCTTTCACCTCTTTCCCAAAAAAACGGGGGGAGGGATGGCCCCCGAGACACCCCATCGCGCACGGCCGAAAGGCACGCGCGCCCCATCAACGGCAAGACGCTCGCGCCACCTACAATTCCCCCGGTTTTCACGGATCACGGGCCACGGATCACGGGCCACGTTTCGTCTCCGTCCCCGCCCCTGCTACTCTTATCCTGGGTACGCATCCAACTTTCTCCTTCATCCTTTTACAGAGGAGCTCCATGCAGTCTCTCCGGCTGAACCCCATCCTCAACACCGACTCCTACAAGCTCACCCATTGGTGGCAATATCCTCCCGACACGCGCCACATCTACTCGTACGTCGAGTCCCGCGGCGGCATGTTCGACGAAACCATGCTGGCCATGCTGCAGTACATCGTCAAATCCAACTTCGCCGGCCAGGTCTTCACCATGGACGACGTCGAAGAAGCGCGCCGCTTTGCGCACGCCCATTACGCCGGAAACCCGAAAACCTTCAACTACGAAGGCTTCAAATCGCTGTACGCGAAACATGGCGGCCGCTTGCCGCTGCGCATCCGCGCGGTCAAGGAAGGCACCGTCGTCAAGAGCCACAACGCGCTTATCACCATCGAAAATACCGACCCGGAATTTTATTGGCTCACCAACTGGGCCGAGACCGTACTGCTGCAGATTTGGTATCCCATCACCGTGGCCACGCTGTCGCGCGCCATCAAACAAGTCATCGGGCGCGCGCTAGTTCGCACCGGCGATCCTTCCCTACTCCCGTCCAAGCTGGTGGACTTCGGTTTTCGCGGCGTTTCTTCGAAAGAGTCCGCCGCGATCGGCGGCGCCGCGCACCTGATCAACTTTCTGGCGACCGATACCATCGCCGCGATTCAGCTTTTGAACCAGTTTTATCACGCCGATCACACCGCTACGAATCCGCTCGAGTGCGCCGGCTATGCCATTCCGGCCTCCGAACATTCCACCATTACCGCGTGGGGCGAAGCGCACGAAGTCGACGCCTATCGCAATATTCTGGACAACGTTCCCGAAGGCATCGTGGCCTGCGTCAGCGATTCCTACGACGTCTTCAACGCTGTTCGCAACTTGTGGGGCGGCGCGCTGCGCGAAAAAGTGCTGCAGCGCAAAGGCACGCTCATCATTCGCCCGGATTCCGGCGATGCCGTTGCCGTGCTCGAAGAGTTGTTCAAAATTGTCGCTGAGGTTTTTGGCTACGACGTGAATCGCAAAGGCTGGAAGACCACGGTGCCTTGCGTGCGCTTCATCCAGGGCGATGGCGTCAACTACTACACCATTCAGAACATCACCGGCCAGCTTACCCGCAAAGGCTGGTCGCAGGATATTTGGAGTTACGGCATGGGCGGTGCGCTATTGCAGCAGGTCAATCGCGACACGCTGAAATTCGCGCTGAAATGTTCGGCCATCGATCGCGCTGGAAAGTGGCACAACGTCTACAAAAATCCCAAAACCGATCCATCCAAAGCCAGCAAAGGCGGCCGCTTCAATCTCGTGCACAATGGCCAGGAATTTGTCACCGTCGAGGTGGACAACAACTCGCCCAATCCGGATGTCTCGAGCGCCGGCACCAATGTTCTGGAAACGATCCTCGAGGACGGCAAACTGTTGCGGGATATGACCTTGCAGGAAGTGCGCGATATCGCCGCGAAATACGACACGTACCTGGAGGCTTCCTAGATTTTTATTTCTTCAAGAAAATCACGCAATAATCGCTGGTCGGCCAATCGTCGACGACTTTGTCTAACTGAAAACCCGCTTTCGTCACTTCTTCGATCAGAATTTTCTGCTGGATGCCGTGATCTTCGCGGTCCTTCGGCACGCCTTTCACTTTGCCGTATTCGGGATGCGGCGGAAAATCGATGATGGCCAGCTTGCCGCCCGGCTTCAGCGACTGCAGGATGCTCGCGTCGAACTCCAGCGGCTTGGTGATGTGGTGATAGACGCGGCGCAGAAAAACCGCGTCGCAGCACCCTGCCGGTAAATTGGTTTGCGCTTCTGCGCTTTCCAGTACTTCGACGTTGCTGAGTTTGCGCTCTTTCACTTCGTCGCGCAGCTTCGCTAGTTTTTCCTGGTCGATTTCCGTGGCGAAGATTTTCCCGGTAGGTCCGACAATGTTTGCGGCGGCGAACGAGTAGCGGCCATCGCCGGCGCCAATATCGGCGATAACGCTGCCCTGCTTCCAGCCCATCACCGCGGCCAGCTTGGCAACTTCGTCGTCTGCGGCGGCCCGCGCGGAAAACGAGAAGACTGCCGTCGCAAGAGCTATCAGGGTCAGCGCGGTGCAGAGTTTTCGTAATGATCTATGGGTCATCGAGTTCGCCTATCGGAACAGCAGCGCCAGCGCCGAAGTGGGCACAGCCTAAAGGCTATGCCACGCTCACTCTTCGCCGATGTCTTCGTGCCAAAGGGCTGGATGCGCGGCGATGAATTGGGCGAGCATGGCGACACACTCGTTAGACGCAAGATCGAGTACTTTGATTCCATTTTCCCGGAGCCACTCGATGCCGCCTTGAAAATTCCGGGACTCGCCCACGATGACCGTGCCGATACCGAACTGGCGAATCAGTCCGCTGCAGTACCAGCACGGCGCCAGCGTGGTGACCATAATTTTGTCGCGATAGCTTTTCTGACGGCCGGCTTTGCGAAACGCGTCGGTTTCGCCGTGCGCGGAAGGATCGCCATCCTGCACGCGGCGGTTGTGGCCACTGCCGAGCAGTTTTCCGGAAGAATCGTAAAGCGCAGCGCCGATAGGAATGCCGCCTTCAGCGAGGCCGCGCTTCGCTTCTTCGATCGCGCTTTGCAACATCGCAGCAGCTTGCGCCTGATCCATTCAGCCTTCCTCCCCTGCGGAGCGGCGGCCGAGGTGCGGGGCGACCGCGTAGTTCAGTTGCAGCAGCACGATCGCCCCAATGCTCCAGTAGGTGCTGAGAAAGCAGAGCAACGCGCTGCCAGCGTAAAGCAACTGCGCGATCCAGATGCGGCGGCAAATCGCGGCAGGCACTTGCGGCGGCGTATCCGCTTTGACGATACCGGCGCGTGTGGCGCGTCCCCAACTCGCGAAAAGAATCGCGCCCAGCAGAAAAATGTTGAACCAGTACGCCAACAGCGCGGTGCGATACTCGATGAATTCGGCGAGCAGGCGCGTCGAAAATGGCATCAGGGTGACGCAGAAAAGAAAGGCCAGATGAATCCACGTGAAATGACGCTCGGAACGCTCGATATGATTGAGCTGGGTTTGTTGGCCGACCCAGAAGATGCCCAGCGTAAGAAAACTCATCAAGTAGACGAGCAGTTGAGGAGCCAGCAACACGAGCGAGTGACGCAAATCGCCTTCGCTGTGGATCAATTCTCTCGCCGGAGTGTGCAGTTCGAGGAGCAGCAGCGTCATCGCCACCGCAAAGATGCCATCGCTCAGCGCGGCGAGACGCTCGACACTTTGGCCCGCGATTTGGTTGTAGCTCGTAGGCATCGCGCAAGGATAGCAGAAGAACAGCGGTCATCCTCAGAAGGATGACCCTACGAATCGCGCCCGAAATTGCTTAATTCATGCCGAGGGAGGCTTTCACTTTATTGCCGTAGTCGCGGGCTTTGGCGAGAATCGTGGGCTCGTCGAGAGTGAGGAGTTTGCGATCGCGCATGACGACGCGGCCGCCGATCACGACGGTCCGGACGTCGGAGCCTTTGAGCGAATACGCGAGCTGAGCGTAAATGTCATACATGGGAACGGCATTGGGTTCATTGAGGCTGATCACAACCAAGTCGGCTTTCTTGCCGGATTCGAGCGAGCCAATTTCTTTATCCAGGTGCAGGGCTTTGGCGCCCTCGATGGTGGCCATTTCGACGACGGTTTTCGCCCTGATCGCGCGTGGATCCATCTGACTGATTTTCTGCAGCTTGGCGGCCAGATCCATTTCTTCCATGAGGTCTAGATCGTTGTTGCTGCCGGCGGGACCATCCGTGCCGAGGCCCACGGCGATTCCGGCGGCGCGTTCTTCGACAATTGGGGCAACGCCGCTGGCCAGCATCATGTTGCTGGAAGGATTGTGGACACAACCAACTTGATGGGAAGCGAGGATTTCTTCGTCAGTCCGGTTCACGTAGATGCAATGAGCGGCAACCACATCGGGACCGAGAATACCCAGTTTTTCGAGGTACTGCACGGGAGTGGCGTGATTTTCCGCGAGACTGTCGTCCAGTTCTTTTTTCATTTCGGCGACGTGAATCAAAATCGGCGCATGATATTTGCGAGCAAGTGCAGCCGAGTCCTGCAGAGTTTTCGCAGAGCAGGTGTAGATGGAATGGGGAGCCGGGGCCGCGTGGATGAGCGGATCGCCTTGCCAGCGCTTGAGGAATTTTTCGGTGTACTCGAGCATGGCCGCGTTGGTTTTGTTATCGGGCGCGGGAAAATCAATGAAAGTTTCGCCGAGGACGGCGCGCATGCCGGCGGCTTTGGTTTCTTCGGCGATGGCGTCTTCGAAGTAATACATATCGGCGAAGGTAGTTACGCCGGAACGGATTTGTTCGGCGGCCGCGAGGCGGGTGCCCCAACGGACGAAGTCTTCGGTGACGTTCTTGGCTTCGGCAGGAAAGATGTATTTGCGCAGCCAGTCGTCGAGGGTGACGTCATCGTGCAGGCCGCGGAAAAGCGTCATGGGGGCGTGGGTGTGGCCATTGATAAAGCCAGGGAGAACGAGCGCGCCGTGCGCGTCGATGGTTTGCTTCGCGGTATAGCCTTTGGCTCCGAGTTCGTGAATCTCAGAGCCGACGTAAGCGATCGCGTCGCCCCGGGTGGCCACGATCCCGTTTTTAATAATCCGGCGAGCGGGGTCCATGGTGACGATCGTGGCGTTGGTGATGAGGAGGTCGTAGCCGACGGCTTGTTTTTGGGCAAATGCGGGAGCGGCGAAGAGCGCAGCGACGAGCAGAGCGAAAGGTAGTTTGCGTTTTGCGTGTTCAAGCATTTTCAGGAGCCTCATCTAAAAAGCACGGGTCTAAAGACCCACCACTACATTCACCGAACATATGGCAACTGGGGCGCAGCATGCTGCGCCCCTACAGATTGGAAGAATCGAACGGTTTTGGAAAGAGATCGCGCATTTTGATGATTTCGGTTTTGCCGTGGAGATTGGACATGATGACTGGAACGTTGCCGCAAAATTCCCAGATGAGTTGGCGGCAGGCGCCACACGGCGGGGTGAGCGTGTCGGTGTCGGTGACGACGGCGATAGCGTCAAAGCCGCGTTCACCTTCGCTGATAGCTTTGAAGATGGCCACGCGTTCGGCGCAAACGGTGAGGCCGTAGGTGGCGTTTTCGACGTTGCAGCCGCCGAAGACGCGGCCGGAGGTAGCGCGGAGAGCGGCGCCGACGCGGAAATTGGAGTAGGGCGCGTGGGCGTTTTCGCGGGATTGTTTGGCTTCAGTGAGGAGGTGGTCGTATTCAGACATTCAGCGGTCCTTTCTCCAGAGAAGAGAAAGCAAATTTCTCCGCGGGAAAGGCGCGCGGAGCTGACGAGGTCTCGCCACGCTCGAAATGACAGTTTTGCTTGCTGTATGCGGAGGGCCCACTGTCCACGCCAGCGCCCGCTCAACGGTGCCCGGCTGGACTGAAATCAAGCCGGGATTCTTCGCTACGCTCAGAATGACAATCATTTTTGTGGTCATGAGAGTTCGGAGGAGATGCGGGGGATGATGAGTTTGAGGAGGGAGATGAATTGGGAACGGACGCGGGTGGTGGTTTCGAGGACTTCTTCGTGATTCAAGGGCTTGTCGAGGATGCCGGCGGCGGCATTGGTGACGCAGGAGATGCCGAGGACGCGGAGGCCGGAGTGGCGCGCGGCGATGACTTCGGGGACGGTGGACATGCCGACTAAATCGGCGCCGATGGTTTGCAGAAAGCGAATTTCGGCGGGCGTTTCGTAGCTTGGACCAGCGAGCGCCGCGTAGACACCTTCGAGCAGACCGATGCCGTTGCGATTGCCGGCACCGACGGCGATTTCGCGAAAACGGCGGTCGTAGGCGATGGTCATGTCGGGAAAGCGCGGTCCGAAGCGGTCGTCATTGAGGCCGGTGAGAGGGTTGGCGCCTTGCAGGTTGAGGTGATCCTTGATGACCACGAGCTGGCCTTGCGTGAATTCGCGTTTGATGCCGCCGGCAGCGTTGGTCAGGATGACGGCTTTTACGCCCAGGCGATTGAAAACGCGAATGGGAAATGCGACTTCGTGAATCGAGTAGCCTTCGTAGAGATGGACGCGGCCCTGCATGCCGGCAACCGGAATTTCACCGACCGTGCCGAGGACGAGTTGACCGGCGTGGCCGATGGCGGTGGAGCGCGGAAAGTGGGGGATTTCAGCGTAGGGAATTTTGGCGGAGTGCGAAAATTCATCGGCGAAAGCGCCTAACCCGGAGCCAAGCACCAGAGCGATTTTGGGGCGGAGAGACGTTTTGGAAAGGATGAAGTCGGCCGCGGATTGGGCGCGATCGAATTCGGAAAGCGATTTATTTTGGGGCGGCGCTTTTTTTCGCGGCGGCATGGGTTAAGGAATTTTACATGGAGTGGGGAGAAAGACGAAGAGAGCGAAACGAAGGGACGCAGAGGACGCGGAGGCGGAAAATATCAACCCATGAAGAAAACATAGTGGCAATGAGTCAGCGTGCTACGCCCATACAAGGGTGGCAGTACACTCGATGGGCGGCGTATTCAGTTACAGTTTTGCGAACGTAGCAAAGAGCACAGGCAAGAGTGCCCTTCACGGCTCAGGGCAAGCAAGCCTATGCTACTAGGAGAGGATGCCGACGATGGAGGCGGACATTAAGTTGGCCATGGTGCCGGCGAGCATGGCGCGGAGGCCGAAGCGAGCCAGATCGCCGCGGCGGTCGGGAGCTAACGCGCCGATGCCGCCGATCTGAATGCCGATGGAGCTGAAGTTAGCGAAGCCGCAGAGAGCGAAGGTAGCAATGGTAAACGTGCGGGGGTCGAGCGCGTCTTTCATTGTGCCCAACTGTTTGAAGGCAACGAATTCGTTGGTGACCATGCGCAGACCAAGAAGATTGCCGATGTTGGCGGCGTCGTGCCAGGGAATCCCAATTAGCCAAGCGATGGGCGCGAAGATCCAGCCGAGAACTTGCTCGAGGCTCCAGGGGAACCAGGAAATGTGCAGGTGGGTCCAGCCCATCATGGCGTCGAGGAGAGCGAGAAGCGCAAGGAAGACGATCAGCATCGCGCCGACATTGAGCGCGAGTTGAAGGCCGTCAATGGTGCCGCGGGCGATAGCGCCAAGAATGTTGGAATCCTTTTCCATGGCGGGCATTTCGACGCGACCGGCGGTGAGCGGCTGCTGCGTTTCGGGAACCCACATTTTGGCCATGAGCAGGGTGCCGGGAGCGGTCATGATGACGGCGGTGAGAAGACTGGTCGGACTCGCACCACCAACATGAATGTAGGCGGCCATCATGCCGCCGGAAATGTGGGCCATGCCGCTGGTCATGACGGTCATGAGCTCGGACATGGTGAGCGCGGAGAGAAATGGGCGAATGGTGAGCGGGGCTTCGGTCTGGCCCATGAAGATGCTGGCGGCAACGTTGAGGGATTCCGCGCCGCTGGCGCCCATGATTTTGGTCATAAGCCAGGCGAAGACGCGAATGACGAGCTGCATGACGCCGAGGTGATAGAGCACGGCGAAAAATGCGGCGATAAAGATGATGGTGGGCAAAACCTGGAAGGCGAAGATCAGGCCGAGGTTGGAATCGGATTTGCCGAGTTCGCCGAAGACGAAGGTCGAGCCGTAGTACGAAAAGTCGAGGAGATGCTTGGCGTAGTAGCCGAGCGTCTGGAAAAGAACTTGGCCGAAGTGGACGCGGAGAACGAAGATGCCGAGTAGGATTTGCAGGCCGAGGCCCCAAGCGATGGTGGAAAGTTTGATGGCGCGGCGATTGGTGGAGAAAAGCCAGGCGATGCCGAGAATGACGAGGATGCCGAGTACGCCGGTGAAACGTCCCATGCAGAGGCCTCTTTTCGCGCAGTACGCGCGGGGATAACGCGGTGCCACAACGGGACACAACAAATTGTGTCCCTACAACTCGAACTGAATTCGCCGAACAGATGACGTAGAAACGGGTCGAAGCGGGGAGCAGAGGTGGTGTTCAGCCGCCGATGATGCGGCGAATCAGCGGGAGTTCTTCCGGCGCGGATTCGCCGATCTGATAGCTGGACGCGATCAGCTCTTTGGCTTCGGCCAATTTGGCGGCGCTATTGTAATGGATTGTGGCCAAAGGCTGGCCTTTTTCTATGCGGTCACCGATGCGGGCATGAAATTCGAGGCCGACGGCGTGATCGATGGAGTCTTCTTTTTTGGCGCGGCCGCCGCCGAGCATGGCGAGAGCAGTGCCGAATTGCTCGCAATTCGTTGAGACCAGATAGCCGGCGGAGGAGCTGGTGATGTGTTCGCGGTCGCGGGCGGAGGGTAGCAAATCGGGATTTTCAATGACTCTTTCGTTGCCACCCTGGAGACGAATGTTTTGCCGGAATTTTTCTTTGGCCTGGCCGGTGACGAGCATGGACTCGGCGAGCAGGCGGCCATCGTCGACGGAACGAGTGCGGTCGCCGAGATAAAACATCCAGGCGGAAAGTTCGACGCTGAGTTCGCGAAGATCGGCGGGGCCGCGGTCGTTGAGAATTTCGATGCACTCAGCGACTTCGACGGAGTGGCCGGCCCAGCGGCCGAGCGGCTGGTTCATGTCGGTGATGAGCGCCACGACGTGTTTACCCATCTGCTCGCCGGTTTCGACCATGACTTCGGCGAGTTGGACGGAATCGGCTTCGCGTTTCATGAAGGCGCCGGAGCCGGTTTTGACGTCGAGAACGAGGGCGTCGATGCCTTCGGCGAGTTTCTTGCTCATGATGGAAGCGCAGATGAGGCCGATGCTTTCGACGGTGGAGGTGGCATCGCGAAGTGCGTAGATTTTCTTGTCGGCCGGGGCGATTTCGGCGGTCTGGCCGATCATGCCCATGCCGCATTCGCGGAGAACACGTTTGAAATCGATGAGGGAGAGATTGACGTTGTAACCAGGAATGGATTCGAGCTTGTCGAGCGTGCCGCCGGTGTGGCCGAGGCCACGGCCACTGATCATAGGAACGACGAGGCCGCCAGCGGCGACGATCGGAGCAAGGATCAACGATGTTTTGTCGCCGACGCCGCCGGTGGAGTGCTTGTCCACTTTGCGGGGGCGAATGTCGGCGAGATTGAGGAGTTCGCCGGAGCAGAGCATGACTTCGGTGAGCGCAGCGAGTTCGGAGCGATTGAGGCCCTGGAGCCAGGCGGCCATCAGCCAAGCGGCCATTTGGTAGTCGGGAATGTCGCCGTGGGTGTAGCTGTTGATGAGAAACTCGATTTCTTCGCGGGAGAGTTCACCGGCGTCGCGTTTTTTGCGGATGAGGTCGACAGCGCGCATGCGAGATGGAGAGAGCGCGAGGTTAGCATTGGAGAAAAATGGCGTCAACGCGGGGAAGGCGTTGACGCCGCAGGAATTTCGAGGACAGCAAGGGCACGTTTCAAGACGGAACAGCCGCAGCCTGTTTCTGTTGTTTAGGGTTGAAGCGAGTAGTTGACCTGGATGGTGGTGTCGACCTCGATGGGGTCACCGTTGAGAAGAGTGGGAGTGTAGCGCCACTGGCTGACGGCTTCGACGGCGGACTTGGCGAGAGCAGGATCGATTTGGCTGTTCATGACGCGAAGAGAGAGCGGGCGGCCGTCCATGCTGATAACGGCGTGTAAGACCACCGTGCCTTGCACCTTTGCAGACTTTGCGGATTCGGGATAAACCGGCGTCACTTTCGTTACCAACTGCGCGGCTTCGACGGTCCCGCCGAGGCGGATACGCTGGACTTTTCCATCGGCGGAGCGTTCGACGGGCGTAGCCGAATTGCCTGGTGTGACCTGGACGCGTTCGTTGACGGCACCGAGTTTCAGCATGACCGCTTGCGAGAAATCTCGGCCAGCGTCCAAGGTAACCTGCGGGATGTCGTAGGATTCGAATCCCGGCTTGAGCACCTCAAACTCATAGTCGCCGGGAGGCAACGATTTGAAGGTGAAATTGCCGTCGCGGTCGGAAGTGGTCATGTCAATCGTTTTGGCTTCGTGATTGTGCATGATGACGGTGGCGTTGGCGACGCCAGCGCCGCTGGGATCGGTGATGGTGCCCGAAATTTTTCCGGAGAGGCTCTGCGCGGAAAGGCGCAGAGCAGCCAGAGGAAGAAGTAGCGCGAACGCAAGAGAAGCGATGACCAGTTTCGTTTTCGTGGACAGGTGACTACGATTCAGAGACGGATTGAGCATAGCGGCAAATCTCCTTTCGAGATGGGTGGGACGCGCGATGGCCAGAGCGGTGGACCAGGCGCGACCGGGATTTTTCAGGGTCCTTGCGAGATCGAGAAGCTGGCTGGCGTAAGCGGAGGGAGCGACGCCGTGCTGGAGGACGGCGTCGTCGCATGCGCGTTCGCTTTCGTGGCGCAGTTGCGAGGCGGCGAGCCAGACCAGCGGATGAAACCAATAGAGTGCGCGGGCAAATTCGGCGCAGAGTTGCAGGAACCAGTCGTGGCGAGCGATGTGCGCGAGTTCGTGGGAGAGGACGATGCGGCGGCGTTCGGCGGGCCATGGTGCAGCGCCGGCGGGGAGAAGGATGGCGGGGCGAAGGAGGCCGTAGGTAAGCGGCATGGCGGAGGGATTGCGGGATTCGAGGAGGCGGACGGCGCGGGACATTTTGTATTCGGCGGCGATGTTTAGGACTTGATGCATCCAGGCGTCATCAAAGAGAGGCTCAGAGTTTGCGGAGAGCCACGCGAGGCGGGCGAGGCCAACCACGATACGTGTCAGCATAGCGAAGCAGCCAAGAGCCCAGAGAGAGAGCATGGTTAGCGTCAGCCAGCCGGCGAACGGAGAGGAAGCCGCGGCGTTGACAGTGATCACCGAACTTACGGGAACTGCCGCGCCGGGCGTGAGGGAAGGACCTGAAGCGAAGGCGTTCGCGGCGATGCCTAGAGCGCTAGAGTGCCAGGCGGGAAGCAGCAGGATGAGCGCCGGCAGAAGGAGCGAAGCGAGCACGGCGGTGGCCCAGACCTGGTGTCGGAGAGCGGCGGAGCGGCGGCGGTACGCGAGGATGAGCAGGGCGGCCACGGTAAGGAGCAGGGTCAGCTTTAGCGACGATGCGATGAGAAAGCTAAACGCGGAGTGGAGGACGAAAGAGGTCGGCATGGCTCAGTTCTCCTTTCGGTTTTTGGAGATGAGGCTGGCGATGCGGTCGAGTTCGTCAGGCGTGATGCGGGAGACTTCGCCGCCGAGAAGCGCGGTGACGACCTGTTCGGTGGAACCTTCGAAGAAAGTTTCGACGAGATGGCGGAGGGCGGAGCGGCGAGCGACGTCGCGGGGAACCGCGGGAATGTAGACGTAACGGAGGCCGTGCTCCTCGTGGCGCACGTGGCCTTTTTCCTCGAGGACGCGGAGTTGGGCGCGGACGGTGGAATAGCTGGGCTTGGGTTTGGCGGGCAGGGCGGCGAGGATATCGCCGACAGAGGCGCGTTGGAGCTGGTAAAGGAGGTCCAGGATCTGGCGTTCGCGGCGGGAGAGAGCGGGCGGTTTGGGGTTGAGAGCCATGTGCTATTTTTCTAGCATACCTGCTACGAAAATAGCATAAAGCGAGAGGATGTCAAGGGTTTTTAATTCTTGAGCCAAGCGGTAAAGACCCAGCGCAGGCAAGCGTTTTTCTTAGCACAGAGGGCACAGAGTTCGCAGAGAAGAGGCGGAGTGATCGGCGTAACTCGGGACGGGACGGGCGCGTAGTAACATGGTGAGGACGCATTGAGGAAATGATGAGCGGAAATGGCTTCGCGGTACGCGCCGAGAACGTGACGCGGCACTATGAGATGGGCACGGCGGTCATTCGGGCGGTGGATGACATCACGCTAGCGATCCGTACGGGCGAGTTTGTGGCGCTGCTGGGCAGTTCGGGCTCGGGCAAGTCCACGCTGCTGAATTTAATGGCTGGGCTGGACCGGCCCAACGGCGGGGCGATCTTTGCGAATGGCAAGAATTTATCGGAGATGAGTCCCCTGGAGCTGGCGCGGTATCGCAGCAAGGCGGTGGGGATGGTGTTTCAGTCGTTCAATCTGCTGCCGCGGATGACGCTGGAAGAAAATGTGGAGTTGCCGCTGCGGCTGGCGGAAGTGGATCGCGGAGAACGCGGGCAGCGTGTGGCCGAGGCGTTGGAACGCGTGAAATTGGACCAGCGGATGGGACACAAGCCCAGCGAAATGTCCGGCGGGGAGCAGCAACGCGCGGCGATTGCGCGAGCGCTGGTGAACCGGCCGACGCTGCTTTTTGCGGATGAGCCGACGGGAAATCTGGACAGCACGACGGGCGAAACGATCATGCAGCTGCTGAAGGAAATTCAAGGCCATTTGGGAATGACGATTGTGATGGTGACGCACGAGCGGCCGTTGGCGGAAAAATTTGCGGACCGGATTGTGACGATGGCGGATGGAAAACTGGTGAGCGATGGAGCGGCGCGATGAAGGCCGGGGATCTAGCGGAACTAGGTCTGCGGAACTTGCGGGAGGCGGTGCTGCGGAGTTCGCTGACCACATTGGGCGTTGCGGTCGGCGTGGCGTCACTCGTGGCGTGGTTGTCGCTGGGCGTGGGACTGCAAACGCTGGCCACGAAGCGGCTTTCCAATTCCGGGCTGTTCGATACGGTGATTGTGACGCAGAAACGGAGCGAACAAAGCCGGCGAAGGCCACCGGCAGAAGTTAGCCCGGCTGCAGGAGCGCGCGTTCTGGATGACGAGGCCAAGAAAGAATTGGAAGCGTTGCCGAACGTGATCGAAGTGTATTCGCAGGTGCGCTTTCCAACGGAAGTGCGCTACGACGGGGCGCCGTATTCGACGATTGTGGCGGGGATTCCGGCGTCGGCGAAGGACAACGGTTCATTTGACGAGATGCAGGGAAAGTTTTTCTCCGGACCGGAAGTAGATGAAGCCATTGTGCAGATTGAATTTGCGAGGGACTTGTCGGCGCAGCCGTCCAGTTTGATCGGTAAAGAGTTGGTGGTGCGTTACGCGGAGCGGCAGGCGCTGCCGGCATCGAGCGCGCCTGCCAACGGCGACGGCAACGGCGAAGAGAACGGTGGGGGATTCTCCGTGGTGCCCAAAGAAAAGAAGCTGCGCATCGTGGGGATTGTAGAGACGGAGCCGGCGGCGGGATTTGGCGGTTTCGGCAGCGGGCGCTTGCTGATTCCACTGGAAGTGGCCAACTCGCTGCGTGCGGCGCAAGTGAATGATCTGCGCGACCTAGTGCGAGCGAACAGCAACAGAAATGTCTATCCGAGTTTGACCGTGCGAGCGAAAAGCCCGGCGCTGGTCGCGGGGATCGAGGCGCGCATCAAGGCAATGGGCTTTGGGACGTTTTCGCTGCTGGACGCCGCGAAAAGCCTGCAAACTTTTTTTACGATCTTCGACATGCTGCTGTTTATTTTCGGAAGCCTGGCGCTGGCGGTGGCGACGTTGGGAATCATCAATACATTGGTGATGGCAATTCTGGAGCGGCGGCGTGAAATTGGAATTTTGAAAGCGCTGGGAGCCGCAGACCGGGATGTGAAACAGCTCTTTTTTGTCGAAGCGAGCGTGATGGGCTTCCTGGGTGGCCTTTTGGGAGTGGGGCTAGGCTGGGGGGTGGGACGAGCCGTGACTTTCGGGACGAACTTGTACCTGAAAAGACAGTCTTTGCCCCCTGCGGACGTTTTTGCACTTTCGTGGTGGCTAGTGGCTGGAGCGATTGTGCTGGCGGTCGTGGTGAGTTTGGCCGCAGGACTGTATCCCGCTTCCCGAGCGGCAAAGTTGAATCCCGTCGAGGCTCTGCGGTATGAATAAAGGGGTATGACGAAAATCAGCCGGGCCGCAAGAGTAGCGCTATTCTTCGCTATTTTGGGACTTGCGCCTTTGGCAAGCGCGGCCGGCCGCGGCGAGTGCAATTCTCTGCCCAGCAAAATTCTGGCCCGCGCGGTTCCCTACTGCGTCTTGCTCCCACCGAGTTACGACACGGACAAAGAGAAGCGCTATCCGGTGCTCTTCTTTTTCCACGGACTGGGCGACGACGAGCAAATGTTCCTGCACTCGGGGGGGATCAACCTGGTCGAAGATCTTTGGGAAGACCATCAACTCGGTGAGTTGGTGATCGTGACGCCTGCCGGCGGGACGACTTTCTATATCAACTCGCGCGATGGAAAGCACCGGTACGAAGATTTTTTTTTGCAAGAATTCATGCCCGGAATCGAGAAACGCTATCGTACCGAGACCGATCGGGCGGAGCGGGGAATCGGGGGCATTTCCATGGGAGGCTACGGCGCTTTGCATATCGCCTTCCAGCATCCCCATCTCTTTGCGGCGGTGGCGGTAAACAGTGCGGCTCTGCTGGAAAAGTTGCCAAAGGTTGGCGGATTGGATTCCGAGATATTTCCGCAGCTGCGCGTCCTATCCTCAGCATTCGGTTCCCCGCTGGACGCCGCATTCTGGAACAAGAATGATCCGGTGACTCTGGCGAAGACGGCGAACCTCTCGGGATTGAAGATTTACTTCGATTGCGGCTACCAAGACGACTACGACTTTGAGCTAGGCGCGATGGCGCTCGACAAAGTGCTTAAGGCCAGGCAGATTCCGCATAAGTTCGAGCTGTATCAAGGCGGCCACGACTGGACCTACTTCGCGGCGCACCTTCCTGGATCGCTGACCTTCATTTCGCGGGCGCTTGGAGCTGCGTCGGCCCAGCCGAACGCAGACCATTAACGAGCACCGGGAGTTTGGCCGATTTCTGCGGACGCGCCGCCAAAGTGGGGAATCGTATTGACGCACCGGCACGTAGCGGGTATCGTTTTCGAACCCCATCCACGGCAACCCACGGTTCTAAAACTTCCGGAGGCGTTCCATGAAGGCGAAGAGAAAGATTGCCACAACATTGCGGCCGCTAGCCGCGGCGATTGCCAGAGATGCAAAAAACAAAGCAGCCCTCGAGACGGAATTTCTGAAGTTTTATGCGCAGATTAAAGAGACGATGCGCGTCAAACCGGATCTGCACCATCTCGACGTTCCGCTGGAAAGAGTGAAAAAATCCATTCAAATCGCGGCCCACGGAATGTTTTTTGGCACTCCGATGGTGATCGTGAGAGAGCCGAAGGCGCTGAAGAAGTGAGGGATGCTGCTTAACTCTTCCGCGGCAAAGATAGCCCGTTTTTCAAATATTTTGATGGACTCGAATATGCGGAGTGGTGGGCTTGGTGCTCGTCAAACGATCTGACTGCCTGGTCTTCTATTTCCGCGACGGAAAGCTTCACTGCAAGAACTTCCTAACAGACGTCGAAGTCGCGACAGCGCCTCTTGTCGTCGCTGTGCTCGGGGTGTTGGGGCGATATCGAGATTTCCGTAAGGTTCAGCGCCTTCTGGCGCCCTATTCTCCCGCTTCGATAAAGAGCACGCTCCTGAGGCTCGAAGAGCTCACGCTGCTGGTGCGCAAAGGCTCCGCACAAGCGAGGCAGGAGGCTGAGCTGCAGGCCTGGAAAGTGTGGGGAGAAGAAGCACGATACTTTCATTTTGCCACGAAGCATGCATTTCGTTCCGGAGCGCTCGTAAATGAACGCAGCTTCGCACGTGCGCTATTAAAAAAGGGGCCACAGCCACCACAGGTCAGGCGCTGCGCAAATGCCGTCAAGGTTCGCTTGCCTGGCCACGCGGAGAATCGAGCCGATGAATTTGAGCGGGTCTTGTTGGCTCGCCGAACGCATCGAAGTTTCGCCTCGGGTGGAATTACTCTGGCGCAGCTGTCCACGATCTTGCGGCTCACTTGGGGCGTCACCGGGTATCTGCAATGGCCGGGGCTGGGCCGATTAGCGCTGAAAACGAGTCCTTCCGGAGGAGCGCGCCAACCCATAGAGGTGTACCTATTCGCGTTGCGGGTGGCCGGACTGGCCCGTGGGGTGTATCACTACCGAGGCGATCAGCACGCGTTGGAGCGTTTGAGTAGAAGAGCAGGTGAACGCGAGGTGGTAGAGCTATGCGCGGGGCAGAGTTGGGTTCGCGATTGCTCCGTGTTGTTTGTGATGAGCGCAGTGCTTCCGAGGGTGATGTGGCGTTATCACTTCTCTCGAGCGTATCGAGTCGTCTTGCTGGAAGCCGGCCATTTCTGCCAAACATTTTGCCTGGTGGCAACTTGGTTGGGACTGGCGCCGTTCAGCACAGCAGCATTGGTCGATTGGAAGTTAGAACATGCGCTTCGCCTGAATGGCGTTACTGAAACGGTGCTGTATGCTGCTGGGGTGGGGCCAAAGATAATTCGACAGTCTGGACGGTGAACTTGCCCTATGATTTGGGAATCAGCGGGTCCTGCCCCTCTCGTCTGTTCGCTTCTTCCCATTCTTGCCGGGTGGATTGCAGAAGGTTCTGAAAATCAGGATCGGTTTTGAGATTTTCAAATAATGGATTCTGAGAAACGAACGGATAATTGGTAAGACCTAGTTCGTGGGCTCTGCGCAACCAGCGGACTGCCTGCTTGGGCTGGTGCGCCACCGCATAAACCGAGGCTACATCGAAGCAGTAGCCCCCATCTGCCCAGTAAACCTGCGCATAGGGCTGGAGCCAAGCGTCAACGCGAAATGGTTTTCCCTCGCGGACATGCAGCAAAGCAAGAGCGTATTGAACCGTTGGGTCCGTGGACGCCCTTGGGAACAAAGTCCTTTCGATCTCGCGCGCCTCAGCGATCTCGTCGAGCCCAACCAAAACACCGATTAACACGGCGGCAGTTACCTGATCGGCCGGGTGGGCATCCAGATCCTGGCGCAGTTGATCGCGAGCGCGGAGAAAATCACCCTGAGAACGGTATGCCAGACCCAACTCGCGTCGAATCAATTCAGGGTTAAGTTCCTGAGCTCTCTGGAAGCAAGGAATGCTCTTCACGGCGAGCCCGCTAGTCATGTAGTAAAGACCGGCAGCATAGTAGGCCAAAGCCGAACTACGGGAACGCGCGAACGCCTGGTGTAAGCTGACTCGTGCATCGTCAACTCGTCCTTTTTGAATTTCGATGAGAGCCAGCGCCGCGTATGGCTCGGCGGAATCGGGTTCCAATTCAATGGCGTGATTCGCCTCCCGCTCGGCATCATCGAGAATTCGCGGATCGTCCGCATAACCCCAAAAGGAGGCGAGCCAGTTCAATCTTGCTAGACTTACCAGCGCCAACCCGAACTGCGGATCAAATCGCAAAGCCTTCTCAAGATCCTCTTGTGCGCGCTGGAGTTGTGCGGCGCTGGGCTGCCTCCAGAAGACTTCCATTTCATAACTGCTCCGCAAATAAGCTTGGAAGGCTTCATTCTGCTGAGTCGAGGCAGCCGTTAATCGCTCGCGAGCTTGGGAACCAACCGAACCCTGAAGCGAATCGGTGATCCTTTCAGCCAATTCATGTTCCGCCTCGATCGACCTGGTAAACGGCGCCTCGAAATCTTTGCCCGCAAGTTGCACCCCGCGTCGTGAATCAACCAGCGTGTATCGAAGACTCAAAATGTCGCCCTCGATTTGGTAACTTCCGCCCAGAATCGCGTCTACTCCCAACTTTCGCCCGGCTTGCAACGGGTCGGCATTCCACCCCGCAGAAGCAGCCGAAAGCGGCACGGCGTGGACCTCGAGGATTCGTGCGTTGGTTAGCTTGGCATTCAACACGTCGGCTAAGCCGACTCCGAAATAGTCGTAGCTTTTGTCCGTGCCTGCGTTGCGAAATGGAATGATGGCGATGGACGCAATTGGCGGGATGCGCGAGACGCCTCCGGCCGCGCGCTCGTGCTTCTGCCAAAACCAGGACCCCGCCGCCAGCGCAGCCAATAACAGCGATATCAGGATTGCTGCAAAGCGCTTTCGGCGGTGCAAGGTCGCTTCCTGACGCGAAGGAGCCGTGCGCCCAGGACGAACATCGTCAAGCCGGCGCAAGTCGACAAGCAATTCTTTGGCGGCTTGATACCGGCGGGCCGGATCTTTATCCAGGCATTTAAGAATGATGCGTTCCAGTTCTGGAGAAATGCGCGAGTTCAACGCGCGGGGCGGAGTCGCGGGGCGGCGAAGAATGGCTTCGATCAGGCGTGACGGAATCTGCTCGGGGAAGGCTTTGACGTCTGTGGCCATTTCGTAGAGCACCGCGCCGATCGTGTAGATGTCGGCACGCGCGTCAACAGAGTGGCCCTCCAATTGTTCCGGAGGCATGTACGGGAGCGTACCCGCGCCGGCGCAAGTCTCGGTAACGGTTTCCGTGGTGGCGCCGTCGGGATGAACCAACAGCTTGGCGAGACCGAAGTCGAGCACCTTCGCCTGGCCGCGCGCGGTAATGGCGATATTGCGCGGCTTGAGATCGCGGTGCACGATCCCGCGGTGATGAGCCTCCTCCATGGCGGCGGCGATTTGCATCCCCAAAGCCACGACTTCCCTTTCTGGCAGCGCTCCAGCGGCTAGCGTCTGCTCGAGGGTCTTCCCGGGCACGTACTCCATGACGAGGAAGTCCGTACCGTTTTGTGAATCGAACTCGTAAATCGTTTCAATATTGGGGTGATTCAATTTGGCCAAAGCTAGTGCTTCTTTGCGGAACTGCCTGCGAGCAGAATCGTCCGAGAAAGCGCCGGTGGGTAGGACCTTGAGCGCAACGTCGCGCTCCAGTTGTTCGTCATAGGCGCGATAAACTACACCCATGCCGCCGGAAGCGACCCTTTCGACGACGCGGTAATGGCCGAGAGTTTGGCCAATCATGGGCGGGGACCTAGCCTGCGGCCATATTAGGGTTCGCTGCGCAAGCAAGTCAACGCGGTATCTGGAGCTGGTGGTGAAGGCCTACTATCGCTGATGCAGCGTAAACTCGCCGTGGGTTAGCTTACGCCGCCGGCGCCCGGAAACGCGGTTTCGCCCGACGCGTCTAACGAAGCAGCGAATTGGGGGACCAGCATGGAAACGCTTTGGCAGGATTTGCGGCAATCGCTGCGCATGCTCCGGAAAAGCCCGGGGTTTAGCGTGGTAGCGGTGCTGACACTGGCGCTGGGCATCGGCGCGAATACGGCGATTTTCAGCGTGGTAGAAAGCGTTCTGCTCCGGCCGCTGCCGTATCCCGACCCCAGCAGCCTCGTGCATGTCTGGAACAGCTACTTGCCACAATTTCCGCAGGTGCCCAATTCCTCGGGCGATTTTCTGGACTTCCGGCGCCAGGCCACCAGCTTTTCTGATATGGCGGCCTACATCGACATTCCACAAGGCTTCAATCTAACCGGCGAAGGCGATCCGCAGCGCCTCGAAGCGCGGCTGGCCACTTCAGGGCTTTTTCCGTTGCTGGGAGTGCGGGCGGTGGCCGGGCATACATTCACCGCTGATGATGACCACGCCGGCGGCCCGCGAGTCGTGGTGCTGAGCTATGCATTGTGGCAAAGCCGCTTCGGAGCGAATCCGTCGGTCGTGGGCCATTCCATCACGCTCGACGGAATCGGCTACACCGTTATCGGCGTGCTTCCAGCGGGCTTCGCGCTAGCTCCTACTACCGACCTCTGGGTATCCGCCTCGCAGTACGGCGACGACTTGACCAGCCACCTGCATCATGAATTCAACATTATCGGGCGCCTGAAACCGGGCGCCAGCATTGCGCAGGCCCAGGCGGAACTAGTAACGCTGAACCGCCAGGAAGAACAAGCGTTTCCCGATACGCATAAAAACTGGGGCATTGTGGTCACGCCGCTGCGCGATCCTTCGGCGGTAAAAATGCGCGTCGCGTTGCTCGTGCTGCTCGGAGCCGTGGGGCTGGTTTTGCTCGTAGCTTGCGCGAACATCGTGAATTTGCTGCTGGCGCGCAATGCGGTTCGCCAGAAAGAAATTGCGTTGCGGGTAGCGCTGGGCGCCAGCCGTTCCCGCCTGCTGAAACAACTGCTGACGGAGAGCGTGGTGCTCTCGCTCATCGGCGGTGCGCTGGGGATATTTCTCGCTGATGTGGGACTACGGTTGCTGGGTTCTCTCGTCCCGGCCGACCTGGCGAGTGTGCGGGAAGTGGGACTGAATGGCTGGGTCTTGGCCTTTACGTTGGGAGTGAGCTTGCTAACTGGGACGGTTTGCGGGCTGGTCCCTGCACTGCAGACCTTGCGCCAGGATTTGAACGGCGTCTTGAAGGAGGGAACAAAAACGGCGGGCGCTTCCGGCGGACAAACCCTGCGCAGCCTGCTGGTGGTTTCGGAGATTGCGCTGGCGCTCATCCCACTCATCGGCGCCGGACTACTGATTCGCAGCTTTCACCGATTGATGGAAGTAAGTCCTGGCTTCCACAGCGACCACATTCTGGCGATGGAAGCGGACATGCCGCAATTGCCGTTCGATGAGCTGAACAAGATGACGTTGGCCCAGCAAATTGAATACAACAGGCAGCAATCGCTGCATTTTGACGGCCTGGCGCAAAAAGTTGAGGAACTGCCGGAAGTAAAAGCGGTCGGTGGCATTTCCGTGCTGCCGTTAGGCTCGGCCATGCGTGCGGCCTCGCGATTTGTGGTGGAGGGCCAGCCGCTGCCCGCAAATGGAGCACGGCCGGTGGCCGAAACGCGCGTCGCGAGCCCCGGCTATTTCGCAGCGATGGGTATTCCGCTGCGCATGGGCCGGCCTCTCGATGCCCACGACTACACGCTGCAAAACGTAGTGGTAAACGAAGCCATCGCGAACCGGTTCTTCGGCGGCGATCCTCTCGGCAAGCGGGTGAATTTGTGCTCGCTTAATCCAACACCATGCTGGTCCACCATCGTCGGCGTTGTCGGCAATGTGCACCAGTATGGGCTGGACGCCGCACCCACACTGGACATGTATTTTACCGGCGGCTGGACGCGGTACTTGATCGTGCGCACCGCTTCGGATCCCGCCGCCCTGGCGCAAGCCATCACACTACGCTTGCACGGCTATGACGCTTCGCTCCCGGTCACGCACGTCATGACTCTGGACACGCTTTTGGCGGATTCCGTGTCGTCTCGGCGTTTCTCCAGTTTTCTACTCGGCGTATTTGCGGCACTGGCGCTGCTGCTTGCCGCGGTCGGCATTTATGGCGTAATGAGCTACGTGGTCAGCATGCGCACCAGCGAAATCGGCATGCGCATGGCCCTCGGCGCGCAGCCGCGGGACATCTGGACGTTGATTATCGGGCGGGGGGCGAGGCTGGCGTTGGCGGGAGTTGCGCTGGGCTTGCTCGGCGCCTTTGCACTCACCAGGTTGATCACCAGCTTGCTGTTTGGCATTCAGCCAACGGACCCGCTCACGTTCGGTGGCGTAACGCTGTTACTGGTGGGCGTCGCGCTGCTGGCTTGTTACGTTCCGGCTCGTCGGGCCATGCGGGTCGATCCCATCGTCGCGCTGCGCTACGAATGATGGACACTCGGCTGCGCTCGCGCGTCACGCTTCCTTCAAAACGCTGCGGATCAAAGTGAAGTCATAGGGCTGCCGGCGTATAGGGCGGGAGCGCACTGGCTTGCCCGGCAACGACTTTCCATCCATTTCCGCCGTTCAGATAGATGTGCATCACGCGCATCTGATTGCTCACCGATTGCCCTTTGAAGGTCGTGCGCGAGGACCACAGGCAGGTCGCCACGGCTGTGTCTCGGTAGATGTGCACCTTAATGTCCGAAGCGCTGAAGGCCTCGTATTTGAACAGATTCGACTGCACCGCGT
>Ga0335073_10002881_pt1 | contig 23724 bp, 22 predicted proteins | sample Lox_Sample_22_FD_207093 | JGI IMG/M metagenome (GOLD analysis project Ga0335073, IMG submission 207093) | Soil microbial communities from Loxahatchee National Wildlife Refuge, Florida, United States - Lox_Sample_2.2 | ecosystem: Environmental > Terrestrial > Soil > Wetlands | place: USA... | reverse complement strand
GTATTCTCGACCCAGAACCGAGGAAGACAGCCGCTCAGGTGGCCGAGCGAGTGCCGGCATGACGATCGAGATCCTTCCGGTCAGCGACAGAGCCCTGCTTCGGCGCTTTATCCGCGTGCCCTCCGAGGTACACAAGCACGACGACGCGTGGATTACGCCGCTGACAATGGAGCGCGAGGAGGCCTTCTCACCGAAGGACAATGAGTTTCTGCGGCGGGCAGAGGTACGATTCTGGATTGCCCGACGCGATGGGCGCGATATCGGAAGAATCAGCGCGCAGATCGACCCGCTGGCCCAGCGGACCGCGGGAGAGCGCATCGGCCATTTCGGTTGCCTCAGCGCCGAGAACGACCCGCGGGTGTTCGCCGCGCTCTTGGGCGCCGCCGAGGATTTCCTCAGGAGCCGCCACGTCACCCGCGTCCGCGGACCGTTCTCGCTGTCGATCAACGAGGAGATTGGCCTGCTGGTCGACGGGTTCAGCACGCCACCGATGATGCTCATGGGGCACGACCCCGCCTATGCGGCGGCACAACTCGAGGCCTTGGGATATCGAAAGGAGAAGGACACCTTCGCGTACCTGCTTGACATGGAGGCGCCGCTGTCCCCGTCGGCACGCAGGATGCTCGATCGCCCGATGCCTCCCTCCGTCAAGATGCGCCGCCTCAACTTCAAGGACTACGCGAACGACATCCGCAAAATGGTCGATATCTTCAACGACGCCTGGAGCAATAATTGGGGCTTCGTGCCGCTCACGGACGAGGAAGGCGAGGAGCTGGCGAAACGGATGCGGATGCTGCTCGATGACCGGCTCGTCTGGTTTGCCGAGGTGGACGGCGAAGCCGTGGCATTCTTGGTGGCGCTGCCCAATCTCAACGAAGCCATTCGCGACCTCGGCGGGCGTCTGTGGCCCTTCGGCTGGGCGAAGCTTCTGTGGCGTCTGAAATTGCACCGGATAAGGACAGCACGCGTGCCCCTCTTTGGTGTGCGGCGCAGGTTGTCGGGCAGCTTGCTCGGCAGCGCGCTCCCGTTGCAGTTGATCGGAGCCATTCTGCCCGCCAATGCAACCTTCGGATTTCGCTCGATCGAGCTGTCCTGGATTCTCGAGGACAATTTGCCGATGCGCCGGATTCTCGAGCGGCTCGGCGCCCGTGCCTACAAGACTTATCGAATCTACGGCAAGAAGCTCGCTGCGGCCGGTGAGGCCCAAGCGCCCCGGACATTGGATACCGACTACCCGATCAGACTCGCACCACAGGTTTCAGCATGAGCAACAGAAACAGCATCCGCATTGCTATCGTCGGGGTCGGCAACTGCGCGAGCTCCCTGATTCAAGGCATCCACTACTACACCCGCGAGCGTTGCCGCCAAGGCGTTTCAGGCTTGATGCACACCCAGATCGGCGACTATCTGCCGTGCGACATCGAGGTGGTCGCGGCTTTCGATATCGATGCCCGCAAGGTCGGCACGGACGTGAATCGGGCCATCTTCGCGAAACCCAACTGCACGAAGGTTTTCCAGGGCGACATTCCGGACAGCGGCGTCATCGTGCGCATGGGCCAGGTTCTCGACGGCATCTCCGAGCATATGCTGGCCTGCGCCGAGGACCGTACGTTCGTGAAGTCTGGTGCGCCGGAGCTCAGCAAGGAACAGATCGTCCGTGAGCTGAAACGCGCCGCAGCCGAGATTCTCGTGAGCTACGTGCCGGTCGGCTCCGAGCAGGCTGCACGCTTCTACGCGGAGTGTGCGCTCGAAGCGGGCGTGGCACTGATCAACAACATGCCCGTGTTCATCGCCAGCGACAAGGAATTCGCCGAGCGCTTCCGGGCGCGGAACTTGCCGATGATCGGCGATGACATCAAATCCCAGCTCGGCGCGACGATCGTTCATCGCGTCCTGACGGACCTGTTTGCCAAACGCGGCGTCAGGGTGCTTCGCACCTACCAGTTGAACACCGGCGGCAACACGGATTTTCTCAACATGAAGAATCAGGCGCGCCTTGCGTCCAAGAAGACATCCAAGACGGAGGCGGTACAGGCTGTGGCCGCCAAACGTCTGGAGGACGAAAACATTCACGTTGGACCGAGCGACTACGTTCCGTGGCAGAAGGACAACAAGATTTGCTTCATCCGCATGGAAGGCCAATTGTTTGGTGACGTTCCCATGGACGTCGAGTTGAGGCTGTCGGTGGAAGATTCGCCGAACTCCGCGGGTGTCGCCATCGACATGATTCGATGCTGCAAGCTCGCTCTCTTGAACGGCATCGGTGGGCCGCTCGAGGGGCCGAGCGCGTATTTCTGCAAGCATCCCCCGAAGCAGCACACGGACGATGAAGCCTACGATATGGTCGAGGCCTTCATACGCAATAACACAGCCAAGCTGAGAGTCGTGGCCCCTTGAATTGCCTCATCGTGGCCGCCGGGACAGGCGGACGCCTGCGAGAGCGGGGGCAGAGCAAGCCCTTGGTTCCGGTAAACGGGGTGGGCTTGCTCGAGCGGGTCATCACGCGCGCCCGCAGCGCGGGCGTGCAGCAATTCCTGGTGGTGAGCGGCTACCGGGGGGATGCGGTGCGGGCGGCGCTGGACGCCATTGCCGACAGAGAAGGCATTTCGATCAGGCATGTTGAGAACGACGAGTGGCACCGTGGCAATGGCGTCTCGGTATCGAAGGCGAAGCCCTTCCTGAACTGCCCTTTCGTGCTGACCATGTGCGACCACCTGGTCGATCCGGCCATTCTTCGGGAATTGATGGCCTCAGGGGCCGAGCCCGATACCGTAACGCTTGCCGTGGATTTCAACATCGCGGGCTCGATCAACGACCCTGACGATGTCACACGAGTCCAGTGTGCCGACGGTCGGATTCTGAACATCGGCAAGGTCATCCGCGACTTCAACGCCATCGATACGGGCGTCTTCCTCTGTACGCCGGTCATCTTCGATGCGCTCGAGTCGAGTCAGGCTGCCGGAGATGAGAGCATCTCCGGAGCCATGAATGTCCTTGCGCGTCAGGGCAAGGCTCGCGTATTCGACATCCGGGGTCGTCTCTGGCTCGACGTGGATGACCCCGCGAGCCTGGAGAAGGCCGAAGCCCTTTTGAAATCGGGACGCCTTTAGGGTCCACCCGCCCGCGGCACCCCGCAGCTTCAGCGCGTATGGAGGGTCATCAGCAGCATCTGCGTCGCGGCTTCAACTGGCTGGGCGGTGCGACGATAGTCGCCAAGATCACGGACTTCGCCACGATCCTGCTGGTGCTGCGCTTCCTCACCAAGGAGCAGGTCGGCGCGGCTTCGCTGGTGGTGGCCTTCGGGGCGGTGATCGAGGCGCTCGACGGGCTGGGCACCAGCACAGCACTCGTCCAGGCCCCCTCATTGTCGCGCCTGCAACTCGATTCCCTGTTTTGGTGCATCCTCGTGGCGGCATGCGTCGTCGCCGGTGGGGTGCTGCTCGCTGCTCCGTGGATCGCCTCTCTGTACGGGATTGCCGGTGTGGGGGCTTACTTTCTCGCCATCGCCATCAAGCAGCCCCTGGTGGGCGCCGCCGTCATTCCGCTGGCGATGCTGAACCGGGAGCTCAAGTATGAGCGGATCGCGCTCGTCAACGTAGGCTCGACCCTTGCCGCCGCGTTGACCCGGCTGGGGTTGGCGATGGCGGGAGCCGGTGCCTGGGCGATCGTCATCGCCTTTGCAGCAAGCGGGCTTTTCACCCTGATGGGAGCGACGCTGGCAAGCCCGTTCCGGCCACAACTCAGGATCAGTCTGTCGGCGGTCTCGCCGTTGCTGCGCTTCGGACTGCGCACGACCATGTCGGGGTTGTGCGAGCAGATGATCAACAACGTTCACCACGTACTGGTGGGATGGTTCTACGGTGCCGCAGCTCTGGCGGAGTTTCGCGTGGGCTTCGACCTTGCGATGGAGCCGGCCAATGCCGCCGGCACACTCATCAGTCGGACCGCGTTGCCGGTCTTCGCCAAGGTTGCGGCAGTGCGCGAACATCTGGTGCAATCGCTCACATGGTCACTCCGAAGGCTCCTTGCGGTGGCAGCACCCTTGGCAGCAGCGATCGTGCTCGCGGCGGACCCCATCACGTCCATGATCCACGACGAGCAGCACCGAAGCTATGCTCCGGCCAGCCTGCCGCTGAAACTGCTGGCGGCTGCGGCGCTGCTGCGGGTCGTCTCACAGCTGGCATACCCCGTCATGTTCGCATCGGGACGCCCGCATCTCTCGTTTCGCTTGTCCGCCACGACCCTGCTGCTGCTCGGTGCCGGCATGCTGCTGGTCGGGCGCACCGTTCCTGCCGCAAATGGACTGGTGGCCATGTCGACTGTATGGCTCGTGGTGCCCCCCCTCTTGCTTGTCTGGCAGGCCTACTACTTGCACCGCCACTGGAACGTCAGGGTTCAGGACCTGCTCCGGGCCTCGGCTGCGCCCATCGTCGCGGCCGCCATGCTGGTCTTGGTGGTGGAGGCAGGCCGCCACCTCATTGGCATCTCGAGTCCGGCGCTTCAAGTCGCGGTGGTCGTGGCACTGGCGCTGCTCACTTGCCTTGGCCTGCTGCTGCGCGAGCCATCGCCGCGTGACCGAGCGATGCGCGCCAGAGGCGATCAGGCGACAATCGGAGAGTGAGCAGGTCATGAACGAGGTGCTTCGCGACCCAGGGGAGGACTTTCACTCGCAGGCACGCGCCGTCGTGAAGGACCTGTTCCAGCACAGCGCGCGCATCTACTGGACGGACTTCCTTCTCTCGATGGTGCTGGCCTACGCCGCTGTCGCGCTGTACCTTTCAAGCCCGACCTTCTCGCTGCAATTCTTCATCGGTCTCACGATCGCAGCCTTCGGGCTGTATCGCTGCGGCGTGTTCATTCACGAGATCGCGCACATGCCCCGGGAACGCATGGCGGTTTTCCGCGCCACCTGGAACATCCTGTTTGCCATCCCTTTCCTCATGCCCTCTTTCATGTACAAGAATCACGCGGACCATCACAATCCGCGGCATTTCGGCACGGTGAAGGATGGGGAGTATCTTGCCCTTGGCGCAGGTCCGGTGAGCCGCATCGTCGGGTACTGCCTGCAGATTCCCTTGCTGCCGGCGCTGGCGATATTTCGGTTCCTGATATTGAGCCCGCTTTCGTTCATGTATCCAAGGCTGCGCCGGTGGGTGCTGGCGCGTGCGTCCTCGTTGGTCATCAACCCGAGGTACCGGCGAAGCGTTCCCGCCGACGAACCGCACGGAACCTGGGTCGCTCTCGAAGCGGCCATTTTCCTGGAGCTCGCCATGTTCGCCGTCCTGCTGATATCCGGAAAGGTGGCCTTGAGCGTTTTTGTCAAGTTGTATGTTCTGGGCATGGCGGCATCGGGTCTTAACTGGATCCGCACCATGGTCGCTCACGGTTACCGCAACACGGGCGCCGCGATGAGCTACCTCGAGCAGGTCGAGGATTCCAACACGGTCATCGGCCTCCCGTGGCTGACGGAACTGCTCTTCCCCGTGGGCCTGCGCTATCACTGCCTGCACCACATGTTTCCGGCGATCCCTTACCATTCACTGGGTACCGCCCATCAACGGTTGATGGCGCAACTGCCCGCGGATTCCCCTTACCGGAGCACGGTGCGGCGCGGGTTTCTCGAGGCAGTGGCGGTGCTGTGGGGCAGCGCCAGCGCGACCGGTCGAGCGGCGCCCCGGTCATCCGGGTGAGCCGGCGGCGCGCCCTGCCTATACCGTTCGCCGGAAAAGGTAGATGCCAAGCGCCACCAACACGATCGAGGGTGTCGTGGCCGTGAGGGCCGGGCTCACATTGAGCAGCAGACCCAGATAGCTCGTGATCTGCTGGACGAGGGTGAAGATGATGCCGATCATCGTCCCGATCAGCATTCGCTGTCCCATGCCCCGGGTGCGAAGTGACCCGAATGCGAAGGGAACGGCGATGAGAATCATGGCCGCCATCGCCAACGGCAGGTCCATCTTTTCCCACAGCTCCTGCGCATAGCGCGCCGCGGGCTGATGCCGTCTCTCGAGATCGCGGACATACCGATACAGATCGAGCGGCCGCATGCTGTCGGCGGGCAGCGTGAGCAGCGAAACCTGTGCGGGCCGCAAGAAGGAATGCCAGACGAGGGTTGCCAGCTGCTCGGTTTCGATTTGCGTGCCGCTGAATCGCTTCCTCGACACTCGCTCCAAGAGCCAGGTGCCATCGGGGTGGACTTCCGCCCGGGCCGCCTGGATCACGCCCTGCACTTTGCCGCCGGCGGAAAATTCATAGAGATAGATGTCCACCGGAATGTTTGCATCTGCGAATCGTCGCACGTTGAGGAACTGATGGTCTCCCGCCGCCCATAAGCTGTCGCTGCCGCGCACGGCGTCCAGGGAAGCGAGCCGCGAGTCGCGCACCGCCTGTGCCATCTGCTGGGCGGGCGGGATCACGAACTGCGCCAGGAGAAACAGCGCGACCAGTACGGCCAGCGCCAGCTTGAATACGGCGCCGACAATGAGGGTCGGGGAGATACCGCTTGCACGCATCACCGTCAACTCGGCGCGCGTCGCCAGAGCCCCGAGAGCGAACAGGCAGGCGAATAACATGGCAGCGGGCATGAGCTGCAGCAGCCGGGCCGGTGCGGTCAGCAGTACGTAGACACAGGCGTCGATCAGGCGATAATCTCCCTTGCCGACGTCGTGAAGCTGATTGACGAGCTCAAGCAGGCTGAACAAGATTGTGAGGCCGGCCGACACCAGCAACAGCGCTTTCAGCGTGCTGATCGCGATATAACGCTCAAGTCGGGTCATGCAGCCTCAGCCGCGCCACCGCAGGCCAAGCTGTGGCTCGAAAAGCGCGAAAATCAGCACCAGGGCGAGCGCTGCCGGCGCAATCCACAAGCCGGGAAAAGGGGGAAGGACCCCATTCTGAACCCAGGTTCGCGCGGACTCGTAGAACAGGTAATAGCCGGCGTAAATCAGGATCGCGATGCCGACCTTGGTGTTCCTGTGTTGACGAGGACGAGCGCGCGACAGCGGCACGCCCAACATGCCCAGCAGCAGCGTCGTAACCGACGTGGAGTGGCGCCATTGGAACTCCGCGATGTCGGGCGCGGAATCGGAGGATCTCAAATGAGCCGTGCTGGCAGCGATCGCGCTATAGTCGGGCGGGCGCACGGACGGGCTGACAAGATGCAGATTGAGGTCAACTGCGTTCAGTACCACCTCGCTGGCACTACCATCCACGTCGATGTCATAGACGTGGGCCCCTGACAGATGGAACCGCGAGCCCCCCTCGACCGGCGGCAGTTGCTCGATCGACATCGCATAGATGATCCGAGTGCCCCCTCCGCGGAGCCTCAGTTGGACGAAGACGCCGCCGGCCGGGGCCGCCGGGCCCTCGCGCCGCTCGATGTAAATCGTACGTTCGCCTTTGCCGGTGACATAGAACGTGCCGGCCTGCATGTTATTCGAGTTGAGCGATGCCTCCGCGATGCTGGCAAGCTCGTGCGCTCGAGTGTAAGCCCACGGCCTCGCGACAAGGGACAATCCCGCGACGATCATGGCGGTACACAGCGACAGACGGAAAACGATATCCATCAGGTCGGCTGACGTCCATCCGAGTGCGAATAGGGCGGTCATTTCGGAGTCGACGTACAGCCGGCTCAAGGCCATGACGACCGACAGGTAAAGCGATATGGGAATCAGCATCTCGAGCGCGATCAGGGTCCGCAGGCCGATCACCTCAACGATCATGCTCGTCGGCAAGAGCCCGTTCACCGCATCCGACAAGAAGCCGGCAGCGCCATAGCTCATGAACAGCACGCAAAGCACGGTCAACACGAGCGCAAACGGCCCGAGGATCTCACGCAGCAGGTAGCGTCCGATGATCATGTCAAGTGCCAATCCGTGCTAAGGTTAATCTCCTGCTGCCGAAATGTATGCATAGTCCATCGTCTGAAGTCCTGGATCGGGGGCCCAACGCCATCGGACCCGAAGATGCCCTGCGCAGAGTGGCGATTTTCCGCCACAACCTTTTCAGGTCCTCGGAACCGTTCATAGCCGAACAGGCCCGACACCTGCGCCGGTACCGACCGCTCTTCCTGGGTCGGATGCGTTTCGGCCTGCCTCCCGGTGGCGCAAGCTTCCTCACGCTCGAGGACCTTTACGAGCGCTTCACGCTGCCTCGCATCGGCTGGCAGATGCTCACCGGCGATGTGCGGCCGTATTTGCGTCTGTTGCGGCCAGGACAGCCCTCTCTGATCCATGCGCACTTTGGCATTGAAGGCGCCTCGGCGCTTGGGCTGGCGATGCATCTCAGGATACCCCTCGTGACCACGTTCCACGGCTTCGATGCGACCCTCAAGACGCACGCGATGTTGGCTTCGCCCGCATGGTTTCGCTATCCGTTGCTGCGACGAAGATTAGCCCGCGAGGGCCATCTGTTTCTGTGCGCCTCCTCGTTCATCCGGCAAAGACTCCTGGACACGGGTTTTCCCGAGTCGCGCACGCACACTCACTACATCGGCGTGGATTGCCGCAGCATTCGACCGCGCGAGGAGTTGGAGGAGCGGCCGCTGATCCTGCACGTTGCGCGCCTCGTGGAGGTGAAAGGAACTCGCTACCTTCTGCGCGCCTTTGCGAGAGTAGCGCGCAGCTACGATCGAGTGCGACTCAAGATCATCGGCGATGGCCCATTGAGACGGCCGCTCCACGCGCTCGCAGCCTCACTGGGCGTAGCAGACCGCGTCGAGTTTCTCGGCGCCCTCCCTCATGCCGAGGTGCTTTCCTCGATGCGCAATGCAGCGATGCTGGTGCTGCCTGGGATTCGTACCGCCACCGGGCGCGAAGAAGGACTGGGCATGGTGCTGTTGGAAGCCGCCGCCACCGGGGTACCCACCATCGGATCCCGGGTCGGCGGAATTCCGGAATGCATAGTGGATGGCAAGACCGGCTTCCTGGTCCCGGAGCGCGATGAAGAGGCGCTTGCCCGAAGGATGGCGGAATTGCTCGATGACCCCCTCAGACGGCGCGGCATGGGCGCAGCGGGCCGTGCGCTCGTCGAGGGCCGATTCGACATTGACCGGCAAACTGCAGCGCTCGAGAATTTCTATGACTCCGTCCTGGGGGATAAGATCGCCGTATGAGGAATGCGGTGGTGGTGGCGCATCCGGACGATGAGGCGCTCTGGTTGAGCTCGGCCCTCGCCTCAGCGGAGCGAATCGTATTTGGTTTCGGTGCCGTCTTTGACCGACCCGCCCGGTCCGAGGCCCGTCGGCGGGCTGTCGCCGCGTTGCCGCTCAACGGGATCGTCAACCTGGACATTCCCGAAAGCGGGGTGGACTGGAAGTCCTATCAGATCAAGCCCGAGTTGACACCGTTCGGCATCAAGATTGGCGAATCGTCGGTGCGGGAGCGTTATGAATCCAATTATGCGCGGCTGCACGACGGTCTTCGCGCATCGCTGACCGGATGCACCGATGTCTACACTCACAATCCATGGGGCGAGTATGGACATCCCGAGCACATTCAAGTCTACCGTGCGGTCACTGCCCTGCAGGAGGAGCTGGGTTATGAAGTCTGGTTTTCAAACTATGTGAGCGCCCGAAATTTGACTTTCGTCAGGGGTCTTGCCGAGCGTCTGAGCTGGGCTCAACGCGTGGTGGTGAAACCGGACTTGGTCACGGCTCGCGCCCTGATGGCGGTCTATCGACATCATGGCGCCAGGACGTATGTGTTGGACCATCGGTGGCCCGTACACGAGGTAATGTACAGCCAGCCGCGGGGGAGCAGCGCTGAGCTCCGACACCAGTTTACGAACGAATGGCTTCTGGACGTCACCAGACTGCGATGGTTGTCGCCGCCGTGGCGCGATCCCCGTCGGCACCTCAAGCCTCGCCGCGCTCCCGCGCTGCCGCCCTGATGGGCCAAGTCTCCGCCCACTCAGGGCACGAGGGAACCGGTTGGCCTGGTGACGATGTGTACCGCTCGCGTCCCGTTGTCCGAGTAACCTTGCAATCTGCCGTCGCGAACGTGGTACAGGAACATGGGCGCCCTCATCTGCAATCCGTTTCCCGTTGTGATCTGCGGATGACCACGCAAGCGGACGGTTGCCTGCTTCGCATCGTACGTGATTTCATCTGCCTGACCATGGTCGGCCGGCTCGGAATCAGTGCCTCGCTGTTCAAAACGCGCAGGGGTGCCTGTCGCCAGGATCTGGTCGAGCACGCCGTCGCGATACGCGAGAACGGCCTGATCCGCCCAAAGCGAGCCGCGCTTTTCCGAAGTGATCATCACGCGACCCGTGAAGGTCCACCGGCTGTTCTTGGAGCCCACGTCCGTGGCATGGGCCCTCTCCGCCGCAATTCGAGCACTACCCTGAGTGACGCTGATAGTCGTGAAGTCCGCCGTATTGGTCGTATCATCAATGGTGGCAACCACGGAGTCGATGACGATGGGTTCTCGGGAGGTAGGGGGCGGCTGCGCCGCGACAGTGCCTGCAATCAGCGACGCTCCTGCAACGATCGCCGCGACTCGACAGCGAAGCTCGACGGAGGGCGCGCCGCTGCCCTTAGTGTGGATCATGAAATGGCTGCCGAACGCGTGCATTGACGCCCGAAATCAATAGATGACACAAAAGCCAAGCGCCGTAACAGGTCATGTTCCCACCAGGCGGACGACGGAAATAGAGGAAATTACCAATCTCTACCTCATTCATCCGCTGGCGAGTCGACTCGTCCCGATTTTCGCCCAGCTGCACGTCACGCCTAACGCCGTATCGATCCTGGGCATGTCATTCGGCATTCTTTCAGCCTTCGCATACTACCGCTACTGGGACCCTCGATTCGCGCTCGCCGGCTTTGCTCTCATGATCGCTTGGCACGTCATGGACGGCGCAGATGGCCAGCTCGCACGCTACACCCAATCCTACTCGTACTTCGGCAAGATGCTCGATGGGATCGCCGACCATGTGACCTTCGCCGCCGTATACATCGCTCTCGCCGTCGCCTCGAGCCGCCGGCATGGCAACTGGGTCTACGCATTGGCCGCAATCTCGGGAGTGTTCCATGCGATCCAGTCGGCAAGCTACGAAACGCAGCGACAGGAGTACGACTATCTGGGATGGGGAAAAAAGCCACAGGAGCCGCCGCCTCGGAATGGCGACCGCGAGCGGGGCGGCCCCGGCGGCATCCGCTGGCTATTGGACTTTCTTCACCGGCTGTTCTTCCTCGGTCTGGGCTTTCCCACGGCAGCAATCAACAGGAAATTCCGCGAGACCATGGCTGAAGCCCTGCAACACCACTCAGGAGAGGCTGTTTTGGTGCGCCAGCATTACCGCGAGACGCTCGCCCCACGGATTCGAGGCTGGTCGCTCCTGTCGGCCAACTATAGAACCCTCGGCATCTTCATATCCACCCTCTTCAAGGCTCCCGAGTATTATTTCGCATTCGAGATCGTGGGATTCAGCTTGGTATTGGCTCTGCTAATCCGGCGGCTAAACACTGCTCACGAGGTGCTGCTGAGCAAGTTGCGTTTGGCATTTTCAGGCTAACAGTAGGTACAATCGAGTCCTTCCGACAGCAAACAGGAACGCACGCCTGCTCAATCACTCACGAACACGGCGTCGCTGGCGCAGCCGAAATACCCCAATCCGCTACCGCGAAACAAGACAGCAAGAACGCGGGGACGTCTTGGTTGCGGTCGACACGCTCAAGCCACACTTGCTTCCCGTGGCCGGGACCGCCGGCCGCCTGATCGGACCATGATGTCAGGCCGGCGCGTGCTGGCGCTTGCGCTGCTGACCCTGGGGACGGCCCGCCCGGTGCATGCGCAGGCGACTGCCTACCTGCCGCTCAATCTCGAGCCGGAAATGGAACGGCAGGTCGAGCGCGTTCTCATCCTGGCCGACGAGCCGATCTTGAAGCGTCCCTTCCCGGTCGAGCTGGTGAAGCTGGCGTTGCCGCAGGCCTGTCAAGTGGACAAAGTGCTCTGCCGGCGAGTGACCCGCTACCTGGAGCGCTATTCGCGCGATTACGCGGTGACCCACGCGAGCATCACAGGCTCCTACACGCACAACGGTGCCGGCGATGTCGTACCCAACGAGTACGGCCTGCCGGAGAAGAGCCACTACGACCTGTCGATCGCCGCTTTCGTACAGCCGACCGACTATGTCCTTGGGACCGCCGGCGGGGTCAGCTATAAAGGGCGGACGGTGCCGACCGGCTCGATGCTGACCCTCGGCACCAACTGGGCGCAGATCGATGTCGGCTGGCGCCCTCACTGGCTCTCGCCGCTCACCGATACCAGTGCGCTCATTTCGACCGAGGCGCCCACCACGCCGTCGATCACGCTCTCGAACTGGGAACCGCTGACGCGCCTGGGGTTCCAGTACGAGTTCTTCCTGACCAAACTGAGCTCCCAGCCCATCCTATACAATGGCGTCGAGCAGGAAGGCGAGCCGAGGCTGTTCGGAAGCCAGTTTTCCATCGAACCATTCCCCGGCTGGTCGGTGGGCATCAACCGCATGCTGGAGTACGGAGGCGGCTCGGGTCTGCCGGGTAGCGCCAGCTTCCTGGCCCGGCAGTTCTTCAGGCCGAGTGGTCTGTCGCAGACCCAAGGCAACCAGCAGGCCTCGTATGTCACGCGCTTCGTAGCACCGACGCGCGTGCCGTTCACCATGTACTTTCAGTATGCGGGCGAGGACACCGAGCTCGGCGGCGCCTTCCTCCTCGGCAGTCCGATGATGTCCGGCGGCATCGATTTTCCGCGTGTATGGAAACACTTCGACGTCACCTACGAGATCTCCGAGTGGTCGAACATCTGGTATGTGCACAACATCTTTCTGTACGGCACAACCCAGGACCAACTGGTGCTCGGCGCCTGGGGCGCGGATCAGCGTAATTTCAACGACGGGGTGGGTGCTCGCAGCCAGATGCTGCGTGTCGGCTGGTCGCCGCCGTTCGGCGGTTACCTCGAAGAGAGAGTGCGCCTGCTCACCAACCAGAATTACTTCGGCGGCGACAACCGTGAATACGATCCGGCCGACAAGGCCTACCCGTATCATCACTATGTCGATGTGTCCGTGCGCTACACGCGACCTTGGAACGGGGTGACCGTCGGCGGCGAGGCGGAGGGCGGGCATGACGTTTTTGGCAAGAACTTCGCACGCCTGTCCGGCTTCGTTCGTTACGGCGGCGATCCACGCACGCGTGACTACATCGACGACGACACTGACGATGAGGACAAGACCCGTGCGGCCACGTCGCCGCAGGGCGGCGAGTGGTTCGTGGATGTCGGCGGCAATGTCAATCGGGTGATCACTGCCGTCGCGCCGTTGCCCTCGGAAGCCAGCAGTCTGCACGTGGGTGCGCACCTCGCGGTTGGCGGTCGCCGGGCCGTTTCCGAGCACAACGACTTTGGCGCCCGTGTCGAGTACGACGAGGGGGTCGACGGCCATTATTTGATCGGCTTCCGCGCCCTCGACTGGCGCTACCGCTTCGACAATCCGCTGGCGTTTGGGCTGTTCGTGGGGGCCGCGCGCTACAGCACCATCACCCCGGCAACCTCGCTCTACGCCGGACTCGGCTTGCAGTGGCGCGATATCTGGCGGCACTGGGACCTCGACTTGGACGGTCGCTACGGGGATAACCTGGCGCGCGATCACGTGCTCGCCTCGGATTTCCAGGGTACACGGCCCGAGACCTTCTACCGGATCCAGTCGCTGGCCTTGTATCTCTCGCGACATTTCTGAGGCGGCCAATCCGTGCACGCGGGTCCGAACCACATCGTCACTCGAGACGCGGCCCGCAGTATCATTAACTTACGGCCAATTGCGGCAAGACGCGGCTGACCAAGGCGCTATACAGCTGGGTACGGCGATGCGCCCGCACGTGGTCAGGGTCAATGAGCGCGATGTAGGGCTTGCTGCGCACCGAGGCATACCAATGCACGACCAGCGTTTGCGGCCGCAACGCCAGATTCAGGTCGGTTGGCCCGCTTCGAAACCAGTGAGTCGAGATCTCCGGCGCCAGTGGATAGAAAACACCTGGCTCATGAATAACCAGTTCAGTGCCCGAAAATTGGCCAACCAGACTCTGCAGCAGATCCGGTCCCAACGCATACGGCTGGCTCCGGCGCGCCGGCGGCATCGCCGCCATGGCGGTCAATGCGGCGGCGAACAGCGGCGCGCCCGCCGGCCCGCCCATGACTGCGCCGTTGATGCCCTTGAAATACCAGTGTTCTACATGCCGAAAGCCGCGCCAGCCACCAGGACACACGCGCAAGCCGGAGCGCAGAACATCCAGGGCCAGATGCTTTGCCCACACCTTCAAGGAGCGCGAACTGCGCACCCAATGCGGCCACACGATATATTCCAGGCCGATGAACTGCGGTGCGTCCAGAAGCGGGCGCAGCGAGGCCACGGTGATGGTGTCGAGATCGAGATAAATGCCGCCCTGCTGATAAAGTATCGCCGCGCGCAGCACGTCGGAGCGCTGCGCCGGACTCGTGAGGTTTGTGTAAATGTCGGCGAGCACGCGGGAAAGGCCAAGCCTGGTCCCGACCTCAGCCAGCAAGTCACGCGCGTCGATTCGCTCGAGGCGCAACCCAGCCGCGCTTCGCAACGCGGTGAGCACCGCGCCCTCCTCGAGCTCATCGGTATGGTGAAGCACCACCTCGTCCATGCCGCCCCGCGCCGCTGCCGAGAGCAGGGCAAAGGCGTAGGCCCAGCTTAGCCGCGGACCGATCCAGCAGAAATGCACGCGCGCAGGAATGGACATGATGCAGAGGATAATCCCGATTGCGGAGCCAACCGCGGTGGTCGACTTGATTTTTGCTCTTATGATGATTCGTTCGCAAGCCGATTTGCTTTCGCGACCTTCGCCTTGGATACCGCAACACCACGGCCAACCCCAGCCTTCGAGCTGAGGATCGAACTCTAGTCTCGGCCAAGCTGCACCCGTCCCGGCTGGCCAGGGCAGGGCGTGAGGCTCCTTCTCTGGCCGCAAGCACGCCAGTGCTCAGCATCGAGATTTGCGTCGACGTCCGACCGAAATTGACTTTTGCGGCATCCGAACATACAAACGGGGGCAGGTGCTCATTTGAGCGTGCCTGGGAGATCGGGAATGGATGCGAAGCCATTGCAGCCCAACGTGAAGGGATCATCCAAAAAGAAAGCCAAGCAGTCTCGGAAGGCGCCCAAGAGTAAATCGGCGCGGCGCGGGGGTGGTCGCCGCTGATCATTGCGGGCGCCGCAAGCCGCTAGACATCAGCCCGAGTGATTCACCTCTTGCGCGGTAAGGTAGCGCGCGTCCCTTGGGGACCACGTTCCGCCCACGGGGGTCGCCAGGCACGCGTAATCCGCCGCGACGTTGGTGGCCGATACCTTGAGTGCCTCCCGGCATTGCTCCAGGCTCGGGTACACCGCGACGGTCTGAGTGCTGCCTGCGTGCATCTGAGCCACGAGAACGAAAAGCATCGATTTCATGAGATCGCCTCCCTCGAGCGAACCACCCCCAAAGAGCTTGTCACGATGCTTGTGCTTTCTTCACCCCATGGCAACGGGGCGAGTCGAAAATCATGCTTCCGTTCGCAGGTCGCCCGAGCTTATGTCACGAGCGCTGGGGAGGCGAGGCGCGCGCTCCGATCGACCGGTGCCTCAGGGCCGCAAGCGTGAGCACGATGGCGGCTGCCGCGATCGCATACCCGCTCGCCACGACGCTTGCGATTGCGGGACCCAAGCCCGCACTCTCGCCGAAGACGTGAGCGCTCGCAAGCGCGACTGAGGACGGGCCCGCGCCGGCGCCGAGCGCAACGTTCAGAAAGAAGCTCAGCGCCATTGCAAAGCCGCGGCGGCGATTGGGCACCGCATCGAGTATCGAGGAGAAGCCGCAGGCGGTCACGATGCCCGAGAGCGTGAAATAGAGTGGCACGGCGGCCATCACGACGGAAAAGTGCGCGGAGTCGATGCCCGCGGCGACCGGCATGATGAACGCGCTCGCGGCGAGGCAAACGCCCAGCTTGTAGGCCCAGCCTCCCCGGATACCCATCTTGTCGGAGAGCCAGCCACCGAGCAGCACGCCGCCGCCGAAGCCGACCGTGAGCCCGAGTCCGAGTTGCAATCCCACCGCGGCCGGATCGCGGCCGAAAGTGCGAATGAGCAAGGTCGGGGACCATGCGCCGACGGCATTATCGACGAGCGAAGCGGTGGCCACCACCAGATAGATGGGGACCACCCAAGCGGCGACGCTCCTCGAGCGCGACGGGTCCGCAAGCTCCTCGCTGGGCATCGTTTCCGCAGCGCGGCGTACGGGCTCCCGAATGGTCAGAATGAGAAACGCCCAGGCGAATCCCGGGATCCCGATCAGCAGCAACACCATGCGCCAGGGCGCCAGCGCTCCGATCGGCGTTCCGGCCAGCATTCCCGCTTCGACGAGATTCAGTACGCCTCCGCCGATGAGAATCGAGGAACCGATGCCGATCGCGATGCCGGAGAGGAAGCAGCCCACCGCGAAGCCGCGGCGCGAGGGCGGAAAGTAGTCGCTGATCAGCGATATCGCCGCGGGCGACAATACCGACTCACCGAGCCCAACGACGATGCGTGCGGCGAACAGCTGAGCGAACGAGTTCGCATAGCCGCAGCCGACGGTGCCGGCGCTCCAGACGATCGCGCCGCAGAGAATCAAGGCGCGGCGCGATATCCGGTCGGCGAGCAGCCCGAACGGAATGCCCGCGATGCCGTAGACGACCGCGAACGCCGTGCCGAGCAGCAGGCTCACTTGCGTATCGCTGATGCCGAGGTCGTGCCGCAGCGGATCGACGAGCAGGCTCAGTACCTGGCGATCGGTATAGGAGACGATCGCGGTGCCGACCAGCACGAGGACCACGTACCAGGCATAGGGGCGGCCGGGATAGCCCTGCGCCTCCTGGTCCGCGGCCGGCGAGCCGCGCGCCGTCGTCACTTGTCGGCGCTCATGCGCGACTGTCTGCCGGCTCAAAATTTGATCGTGAAATCAGCTCCGATGGTCCGTGGCAGATTGGTCGCGACTCGATTGAAGATCGGGACGTTCGCCGACAGGGCGCCCGTGTCGCTGAGCAACGCCATCTTGTCGGTGAGGTTGTCCACGAACAGGTATCCGGACCACCACGAGGTCTCGACGCCCAGCCGCAGATTCACGAGATCGTAGGGCGGCAATGAATTGCGCGTGAAAGTGATGTCCTGAATCGAATCGACATAGCTGTTGGTCAGATGCCCGACGGCATTCAAGCCTTCGGCCACCGGCTGCGTGTAGTTGAGGCTGGTGGTGGCGGTGAACTCCGGCACATCGAGGAGGCGGTCTCCGGCCACGATGCCCGCATCCGGGATGGTGGTCGAATTCTCGGCGTTGGTGTAGCCCATGTTTTGTCCGAGCGTGAGACCGTGAATCAGCACCATCTCGAGCTCGAGCTCGGCGCCGTAAACCCTCGCCTTGCCGGCGTTCGCCGTGTACTTGAATCCGCAGCCGGGGGCGACCTCCTGCTGCACATTCGACCAGTCCTCGTAGTAGACGTCGCCGTTCACCGTGATGCGCGAATTCAGGAATCGCAGCTTCTCGCCGAGCTCGTAGTTCACGACGCTGTCGGGCCCGAACTGGGTGGGCGCCGCGGAAGGACAGGGCGGCACCGGTATGGGTGAGTTCGGGCCGCCGGGACGGAAGCCCTTGGACACCGTGCCGTAGATCGTCGTGCTGTCGTCGGGAATGTATGCGAGGTCGATCTTGGGCGTCACTCCCGAGTTCTGCGCGAGCCCGAAGAGCGGATTGCTCGTGCCATTCGCGGAAACCCCGCTCACGCTGGTGACAGAATTGCTGTGATACAGGTAGTAGCGCGCGCCGATCGTCGCCTTGAAGTGGTCGGGTAGCTGGTACGACACCTCGCCGAACAGCGCATATTGATCGATGTCGACCTTGCGGTGATTGTCTGCGAGGTTGTTGGTGCCGAAGTCCGCGTTGAATCCATAGCTGGTTTGCGGATAGTAGGAGTATACGTGCGAGGTTGCGCCGAAGCTCGAATAGTAGGCGCCGCCGAGCCACTGCAGCGGAGCGTCGCCGGTGGAGGCAATGCGCAGCTCCTCGCTGAATTGCCGCGTATAGTCATCCTCGGAAATCGTGCCGGGGCCGAAGCCGTACCAGGTGGTGCCCCCCTCGGTAACCGTTTGCTGCGCCCCGAACGGCCAGGCGGCCGGGGGCCCGAAGAAGCCGCCGATGTAGTACTGCATCGCCTCGGAGATGTCCTGCGTCTGGTTCTGCTGGCGGTCCCAGTACGCCGTGGCGGAGACGATCTGGAAGGGATCGAAGCTGAGTTTCGCCGTCATCGTCCATAGATCGAACGTATCCTTGAACGGTTCCTCGATATCGAACGGCTGGTAATGAGTCTCGGTCAATGGCGGGGAGTCGATGGTATTGGGGCCGCCTTGAGTCAGTTCCTGGCGCATCGCGCCGAATGTGACGTTGAAGCGATCATTCGGCTCGATCAGCAGCAGCGCGCGGCCGCTGCGCAGTCGCTCCCAGTTCGAGTGCTCATGGTCCGCCGAGACGGGCGCAGCGCCCACATCGCCCCGCTCCGTGCTGTTGTCGACCTCCACGGGAAAAGGATCCAGTACCTTGCGGTCGATCCAGCCGTCGATGAATTTGTCGGTGCCGACCAGGCGCAGCGCCGCCACATCCTGCAGCAGTGGGATGTTGACCATCAGGTTTTCGGTGTGATTGAAGCCGCCGCCGTCGTCGGTGCCCGAACCGATGAGCTCAACGTTGCTGGCAAATGCACGCGGATCGGGTTGGTTGGTCACGAGCTTGACCGTGCCGCCCATCGAACCGGCGCCATAAAGGGTGCCTTGCGGACCGCGTAAAATCTCGACGCGATTCAGATCGAAGAGGGTGGGATCGATGACCGTCTTGCCGTTTTGCGCCATCGCGGCGGGAGTGAGCACGGCATCGTCGAGATAGAAGCCGACGGTCGGCGACTCGCCGCCCGTCGATGTGAGGCCTCGCATCTCGAACTCGGTCTGACCGGGACCTGAGGTCTTGAAGGAGATTCCCGGCACCTGCTGGGCGACGGATAGCATGTCCGAGATTCCCTGCGATTGAAGCTCCGCGCCGCTCACCGCAGTGATGCTGATCGGTGTTTTTTGCACGGTCGACTCTCGCTTCTCGGCGGTGACCACGATCTCCTGCAGCGACTCCTCCGGTGAGCCGGCCGCGGTCGCCTCCGCGGGACCGGGATCCGCCCACGCATTCGCGATGAGCGCGCAGAACGCCGCCGCCGAGGACGCGATCCGGATTGATGATTTCTTCATGTAGGCATCCCCCTGATTGGTAGTCCGCCTGATTTCAGGGCGGCGGCACCCCGTGTAGCGCTTTTTCGCTCGACTGCCCGCCGCTCGGCGGCGCATTCAATTCGTACTTCATGATCTGTCCGTGCCGTCCCGTGCGGTCACGCTCGAGCATGTAGACATCGCCCGCCGGGCCGCGGCGGCGATCGGTCACCGCCGTGATCGCATGCCGATCCTCGCTGTCGAGAATCAGCCCGTCGATTTGCGCGTGTGCCGCGAGGTGTGCGCTGCTCGTCGCGCCGACGATCGCCGCAGCGACCTGGGGGCGATCGAGAACCGCGCGTGTCGCCACCGAGGCGATCTCCGTAGCGTGACGCGCGGCGATCCTGGCGAGCACCCCCAGCAGCTCCTGGAACAGGGCCCAGCCACCGAAATCATCGATGATGAGCTTGTACTTGGTGAGCGAGCGGTTATCGAATGATGAGCCGGGTTCCGAGCGCCCGAGCCAGCGCTCCGACAGGAAGCCGCCACAGACGGTGCCGTAGCAGAGAACGGCGATGTCGTGCGCGCGACAAAGCTCGATCATCGAGGCGGCGGGCCGATTGTCGATGAGCGAGTACTGCAGTTGGTGCGCGGCAATCGACAGCCCCCCCTGGATGAGCTCGTGGAGGTGAGCGGTGTCGAAGTTCGTCACGCCGAGATGTGCGATCTTGCCGGCGCGGCGCAGCCGATCGAGCTCGAACGCGGTCTCCGCATACCGGCGCACATTGAAGTCCCACCAATGAAACTGCACGAGGTCGAGACGGTCGACGCCGAGCCGCTGCAGGGAGCGGTCGATGGCTGCCTCGATCGCGGGCCGGTCGAGCGTCGCGAGCTCGGGTAGATCCGGGACGAACTTCGTATGGATTTGCACGCTCGCGGCGAGACTTGGATAGGCGCGCCGGAAGGAGCCGATGAGCTCCTCGACACCCGTGTAGATGTCCGCGCAATCGAAGGTCGTGATGCCTGCTTCGACGAACTTTGCCATGTCGGCGATGGCTCGCTTTGGATCGACCGCGCCATGACCGCCCGCGAGGTGCCAACCGCCCTTGATCAAGCGAGAGATGGAGTAGCCGTCGGACCATCGGATTCGCTCGATCATCCGCTGCCCGGACCCGGCAACGGAGTGGCGGTGACCTCGGAGCGCCGGAAGAATCGCCGCCCGGTGCGCGTGATCCTGAAACGCGTCGGGCAGTTGGGATCCGGACAAGCCACCTCCGCGTCCGAGCTCATCCAGTCGTTCGGATCGGTGACTCGCTGCTTGGCGGGGAGCAGAGGCAACAGGGCGGCGAGCGAATAAATCGAGAACCCCTGACCCGGCGGCAGCCGAAGCATCTCACCGTGCAGCTCGAAATAGTCTCCGAGCCGCGCGCCACAATAGACGGGCTCGCCGGGTGGTCCCACGACCTCGACGCGCAAGTCGTAGAGCTCGAATCCGGCCTCATCGGCGGGCCGCGTCACGCCGAGACTCCGCGGCGCTGCCCCAGCCGCTCGTCGTTCATGACGAGCTCGAATGCGCGACCGATATCCGATTGCAGGGCTCGGCGCGCAGCGGCGCCGTCACCACGCTCGAGCGCATCGACGATTTCGGTGTGAAAGTCGATGCCGCGACCTTCCCGCCCGTCGAATCGTTCAGATGCGATACGCAGATAGGGCCCGCACTGCAGCCAGAGGCTCTCGATGATGGGCAGCAGCACGCTCGACTCGGCAGAGCGGTAGATGGTGAAGTGGAAGGCGCGGTTCTGTTCTGCGCTTTGCTCCGAGACATGGGCGGCGTCCGTCTTGCTCTGCGCCTCCACCAATCCTCGCAACCTCGCGAGGGTGGGGGCGTTCATCTTCGAGCTTGCCCGCTCGACCGCGAGTCCCTCCACCGCGAATCGAGCCTCCATGAGATCTTGCAGGGACGCCTTCGATAGGGCGGGCACGCGCACGCCACGATTGGGTAACGACTCGACCGCGCGCTCGGCGGCCAGCCGATTGAGAGCGTCTCTCACCGGCATGGCGCTCGTCCCAAGGGCGCCCGCGAGATCGACGATTTTCAGCTTCTGGCCCGGCTCGAATCCGCCACGCATCAACTTGTCGCGCAGCGTCGCGTAGACCCGCTCCTGGACGGTTTCGCGCTCGATGGGTGCGAGGCCCAACGGAACCGACATGCGGACACCCCAGTTAGATTTATGATCAAATATTTATAATCAAAAAATCGGCGGCTCGCAATCCTTTCGCGGCGGGTGGAACCAAGGAGCCTCAGTCGGCTGAATCGACGTAGCGCCGGTCCCCGGTGGCGGGATCGTAAAAGACCTCCATGGTCCGGCCTGACTCGGGGTCTACGAAGCGCTCACCGGTCTGCTGCCAGGCTGAATTTGCCGCGGGCCGTGATTCTTTGTTGCGATAGCGCCAACGCTCGAACACGACGCCTGCGATTACCACCGCACCGATGAACAGCAATTGAATGCCCGGAGGGCAGGTGCGATGCAAGAGGCAAAGGGCAGCACCCGCGGCGGCGAAAATGATGCCCAAAGCCAGTACCAACGCACGCATTTCTCAGCGCACCGGCTCGAGGACGACTGCTGTCCCGTAGGCAACGATCTCGCTCATCGTTTGACCGATCTCCGAGGAATCGAAGCGCATCATGACGACGCCGTTGGCCTGCATGAGTCGCGCGTTCTTGACCATGCGATCCACGGCATGGCGGCGCGCCTCCTCGAGCAACTGCGTGTATTCGGTGATCTCGCCGCCGACGATGGAGCGCAGACCGGCCATCAGGTTGCCTCCCAGGCCGCGGCTGCGTACCACCACTCCGAACACTTGTCCTTTGACTTCCTGGACCCGGTAGCCGGGCACGTTCTCCGTCGTCACGACCAGCATGTGTGCGGATTCCTTATGACTTTTCTTTGAGGCCTCTCCGACCGCACCCATCACATCACGAACCGACAGGGTGGAGTGGGAGGCGCTGCACAGTTTGCTCTGCGCTGCTCGGTTCCGACGATGCGCCCCATTGCGGGAAATGATTGGAAAAAAGACCTCGTCGAATCAGTGCGGCTCGCGAGAGAGTGGGGAGATGAGAGAACCGCACAATCGTGTCGACGAGGTCACGGGAAACCACCTAGCTCATGCTGCAGCCGGACAGGGCTACAACGAGCATAATGATCAATAAAAACAGAGAGTTGTACATGTACCGCATATAGGCCACTTGTCTTTCGCTTTGCTGACTTTGGCTTGACTCAGAAACCGGCTGCCCCAACAATGTGAGTGACCGGTCAGTAACGTGCTATGTTAGTTACCGGTCAGTCACCTGTCAATATGGAAACCGCCGGATGAAAGTAAAGGAAAGCAAAGCCATGGCGTCGGAAGATCGCAGCGCCGGCTCCGAAGGCGCGGGCAAGCCGCGCGTGCGAGATCGAATCTTCGAGACTGCCTGCGACCTCTTCTATCAGCATGGCATCCGCGAGGTCGGCGTCGATCAGATCGCGAACCGGGCGGGCACGAACAAGATGAGCTTCTATCGAAGCTTCGCCTCCAAGGATGAGCTGGTCGCCGAATACCTCGAGCGGAAGGCGGCGGAATTCTGGCGATGGTGGGACGAGACCACGGCCACGGCCGAAGAGCCGCGCCGGCAGATCGTTGCGCTGTTCAACAGCATTGCGAAGAGGGTCTGCGGCGCGAGCTCGCGCGGCTGTGCGCTCGCGAACGCGTCGGTCGAGATAGCCTCCGAAAACCACCCGGCGCGTCAGGTGGTCGTCACCAAGAAGCGCGAGATGCGGCGGCGTTTCCAGCAGCTTGCAGCCAGAGCGGGCGCCTCTCGCCCGGAAGAGCTGGGTGATGCGCTCACCCTGCTCATGGAGGGCACCTACCTATCGCGTCTCACGCTCTCCTCGCAGGGGCCGCTGCGGCACGTGGGCTCCATCGTCGAGCGGCTGCTTGAAACCTATCTGGACGCGCCGATCGGCAGAGCGGTACGCCCGTAATCCTCGTTACCAGCAGATACCAGCCGATGAAGGCGGCCGGAGCGCCGCCTCCGAACTCATGGACGTACGCGACGAACGACAGCCAGAATGATCCGTCGCTCACTGCCTGAACTGTTCGGGACATTCCCGACACGACAGGCGGAGTTTTCCTGGCATCATGACTTCCGCCATAATCGGATCCGACAGAGCTCCACGGCAGGCCCACGATGAGCGAAGACGCTGCACGACTCGATTCACCGGGGCCCGGTTCCGATACTACCCATCTCAGGCGAACGCTCGACTTCAAGGACCTGCTCCTCTACGGCTTGGCCTATGTGACTCCGTGTGCGCCGTTTCAAGTCCTCGGCTTCGTTTGGCAGAAATCGAACGGCCTGATCGCCCTGGCCTATGTGCTCGGCGGGGTTTGCATGTATTTCACCGCGAAGAGCTATGCCGTGATGACAGAGGC
>Ga0335073_10002880_pt1 | contig 23727 bp, 18 predicted proteins | sample Lox_Sample_22_FD_207093 | JGI IMG/M metagenome (GOLD analysis project Ga0335073, IMG submission 207093) | Soil microbial communities from Loxahatchee National Wildlife Refuge, Florida, United States - Lox_Sample_2.2 | ecosystem: Environmental > Terrestrial > Soil > Wetlands | place: USA... | reverse complement strand
GTATGCGCCACGATAGGCCGGACCATGTCCCTCATAGCCCCGTCCGCCGACGTAGCCATGGCCGGCGTACCCGTGACCACCCCAGCCGTGGCCCCATCCGGATCCATACCAGCCCCGTCCGCCCCACCAGCCGCGTCCCCAGCCGCCGCCCCACCAGCCGCGCCCCCAGCCATACCAGGGACCGGCGCCGATAAATACGCCGCCTGCAAACCAGTCAGGCCCGTAATAACCGTAGGGAGCGCACGCGTAGGGATAGTAGCCGTAGTATCCATAAGCGCAATTCGGCGGGCCGTAATAGGCGCCAGGCCCCCAGCCGATCCCGACACCGACCTGAGCTTGCGAGTAGGTCAGTGGAACCAATAGCACCGCCAGCAACGCTAAATATTTTAGATGTCGCATCTGTTCCCCTCCCGCTCTGGTCTGCAAGACTCGGCAAGCTTGCGGACCGGAAAGCCCTCAGAGCGCCACCGCTCAGAGGCGCCTATTTATTGGAACTCAGCATACCTTGAAAAGTTGCAATTCAGGAGTGGCTGATTTCAGCCAGGGTGGCAGATTTCGGCCACTTTTCCAGGGAGCGTTGGGGCCCGTTCTAAACCCCCACAAGCTTTCTTTCGCCGCTCGGCTCGTATTCCACGATATGGCCGGCTATGGCGCTGGCGGCGACGGTCAACGGCGACGCCAGATACATCTGTCCCGGGCCGCTGCGGCCGGGAAAGTTTCGGTTCTGCGCGCTGATCACCACCTGATCAGGCCGCGTGGAAACTCCCGGCCCGGCATTGATGCAAGCGCCGCAACTGGGCTCGATGACACGCGCGCCGGCCTTTCGAAAGATGTCCAGATATCCCTTGCGCAGGCAATATTCGCGTGTCTCCTGGGAACCAAACTGAATGTAGAATTTGCAGGAATCGGCCACATGTTTGCCCTGCCTGAGCGCATCGGCCAGCACTGCGGCATACATGTCCATGTCTTCGTTTTTTCCCGCCGTGCAAGTGCCGCCGTAGGCAATCTCCACCGGCACGGGCGTGTTTAGCTCGCGGATATACTTTCCATTGCCCGGGTCGCCGGGCGTAGCCACCATGGGCGTGATCTCGGCGGCATCCAGCTCGATCACATGCGCGTACTCCGCGCCGGAATCGCTATACAGGCCCTCGATCATCTCCTCGGCCTGCTTGCGATCCATGCCGCGCCGCTGCGCCAGAAAATCCACCGCCTTCTTGTCCGGCGCAACGATGCCCGTGAAGCCGCCGATCTCGGCCGCCATATTGGTCATGGTGGCGCGCTCGTCAACGCTCAAACTCTCGATGGCCTCGCCCGCATACTCCATCACTTTTGCCAGCGCCTTACCGCTGCGCACATAGTCGAGGCTGAGAATCTTCAGGATGAAATCCTTGGCCGTGACGTTGGCCTGCTTTTTGCCGCGAATCACAATCTTCACCGACTCCGGCACTCTCACCCGCACATCCTTGGTGATCCACGAATTGAAAACGTCCGTGGTGCCGATGCCAAAGGCAACGCAACCAATCGCCCCCACGTGCGGCGTGTGCGAATCCGAGCCTATGTTCAACTGCCCGGGCAGCGCATAGCTTTCCAGCACAATGGAGTGGCAGATACCCTCGGATCCCTTGCGGTCGCTGAGTTCGCCGTGCAGCTTGATACCCTGCCGCGCCGCAAAATCCTGTTGTTTGAGCTTGAGCTGCGTGGCCAGGTCAAGCAGGCCCAGTTTTTTCTTCTCTTCTGAGATGACTTCGTCAAGAAACGTAAGGTGGTCGCGGAAAAAGATGATGCTCGCTGGATCATTGACTTTGGCGTCCTTGCCCATATAGCGCTCAAAGAAAATCGCCGCCATCGGCGTGACGTATTCGTGGCTGAAACGCAGATCGGCGCGGGCAAAGCCGGTATCGCCCGGCTTCACGGCCGTAACCCCGGCATCGCCTTCCTGATTCACCATATGCCGCGCAAAAATCTTCTCGGCCAGGGTCATTGGCCGCTTTGCCGTATTCACCGCAGGCAGAAAAACCTTCTTTTGCATCCTCGCCACGTTGAACGGAAACAAACCGCCATACTCGATCACCTGCTGCGTGATCTCATCTTCCCCGGCGGTGAATTCGCTCAGTTCGATCTCTTCTCCGGCACGAATCTTGTCGATCAGAGCAAAATTCGTCGAAGTCAGCAGCCCGAGATTCTGGCAGTTTTGCTTGTAAATACGCTCGATGTTATCGGCAATCACCACCCGAATGCCGGCGCACATCTCAGCATAGGGTGACTGCTCGCGGCTCGATCCCTTGCCGCGCCGCTTTCCGCTCACTGCGCATACAAAACCGCCGCGCTTCACGTCGCCGCGCCCGATCGGTGTGACGCCCCCGCATTTCAGGCCAAGATACGGAATCTCGCCCAGCGTTTCGTCAAAATAAAAGCAATAATGCGCAGGCGTGATCTCGTCGGTGGAAATATCGTCGCGCAGCTTGAAATTGTTGGCGGGATTTTTCACGTCCCAGGGAAGATCTTCGCCGGCAAGCTGGCGCTTGATGAGTTCCGGATCTTCCGTCAGAAAAAGGATGCGGCCTGCCAGCCGAACCTTGTCCGGCCGCTTTTCAACTTTGCGCTCGAGAAGAGAATCGATCACGTGGACCTACCGGGAAATTTAGGAGCGCCAATAATCCGTCTACCCTCCGCAGTTCCTCCTAATTGTAACGCCTGCCGCGGGCGAACGATCCTGCATTTCAGTCCGCCACACCTTTATCCTTATCTTCCGGCTATATATCTTCGATCAATTTTCGTCGCGGACAGCGAGTTCCTGCGGCGCGTTGCCAAATTTCCGCGAATTCTAGGTCTTATATTCCTGTGGGTCAGGCAGCGGCTCCAGACCTCTTCCCGCGAAGATCTGCTGGAATTCGTCGATCAGTGCGCCGTGTACCAGCCCGTTCGAGGCCAGGGTCTCGCGGCTGTTCAGTTCGAACGGTGAACCATCGAAGCGGCTCACCTTGCCGCCCCCTTCCTCCACGATCAGCACGCCCGCGGCTGTATCCCACGGATTCAAATTGAATTCCCAAAACCCATCGAACCGTCCGCAGGCAACGTTGCACAAATCCAATGCTGCCGATCCTGCGCGCCGCACGCCATGCGTGTGCAATGTGATCTGATGGTAGAAAAAAATATTGGGATTCTTGTGCCGCTTGTGGCTGGGGAAGCCCGTCGCCACCAAACTTTCCTCCAGACGCGCAGTTTTCGAAACGTGAATCGCCGCTCCGTTCAGCTGCGCGCCTTTGCCTTGCTCAGCCGAGAATAGTTCATCGCGCGTCGGATCGTACACGACCGCTGCAATTCGTTCACCTGCTGCTCCGGCGGGACGGTGTTCCAGGGCCAGCGACACGCAGAACACCGGATACCCGTGCGCGAAATTCGTCGTCCCATCCAGCGGATCGACATACCAGCGATAATCGCTGCCCCGGTCGGAAAGTCCCTGCTCCTCGCCCAGCACATCGTGCCCGGGAAACTGCTCTGCAATGCGTTCGCGAATCAGCTTCTCGGAAGCGTGGTCTGCCGCCGTCACCAGATCGGCCTCGCCTTTGTATTCGATTTTCAAGTGCTGATGAAAATACGGCATCAGCAGCGCGCCCGCTTCGCGGGCGATCGCCGACATCGTGGGCAGGAAGGTTGAGTTGAGGCTAGAGTTCATGCTTGGTTTCAAGAGCGGCTTCCGGGGTCCGGCTTCTGGCGGTGTTATCAGTGTTCCTTTGGAGAGCTGAATTGCGCCTCGCGTTGACGTTTTAGCAACAAAGCAGTTTTGTGGCGGCTCGCAACCGACAAACCAAGCAAACACGAGACGCCGGAAGCCCAAGCCGAAAGCCTTTCCCTCACTTCCGCTTGCCGTCTTCGGCGATGTACATGATCTCGTGCTTGAAGATGAACAGGTTGGGAGCGCCCTCACGCGTCAGCCGCACCATATTCTTGTCGTAGTATTCGATCCAGCCCGAGACCGTCTGCCCGTCCATCAGCTTCACCGACACCGCCCTCTGCTTTTCCCCCAGCGATTTGAGAAAGCTGGCCTCTTCATAGGTCTCTTCCGGCGGCGGTGTGCGCCCATGCTTGCCCAGCGGATTGTTTTGCGAAGTACGAAAAGGCATTGAGATATTGTACACGGGACCCAATCGCGCTCTCGCGCGGCAACGAATAATGAACGAGGATCGAGTCTCAGCCAGACGCCGCAGACTTGCTTGGAGGTAAGATATGCACTCGGCTCTTCTCGTGGATTAGGAGGCTTGCCATGAAGCTCCGCTTGTGTGCTGTCACCCTCGTTTTCATCGTGGTTTCTGCTGCCCTGGCCCAGACAAAACCACGGCCGCCGGGAATTCAACAGGCTGATCAAGCAGAGGAACAAGCAGAGAAGAACATCCCGCCTCCGGTCCAAGCGAAAGCATCTGTCGATCTGGTGCAGGTCGGAAGGGAAGCTAACGAGTTGGCCAAAATCTCACAGTCTATACCCGCTGATATTGCAAACGTTCAAAAGGGGATTCTTCCGAAAGACCTGATCGCAAAGCTAAAGGAAATTGAGAAGATTTCTAAGCACTTGCGCAACGAACTCAGCCATTAGAGCCGTCTAAACGGCAAAAAATAAACCACCAGCCCGCCTTCGGGCTGGTGGTTGGCAGCTTGCAGAACTTCGCTAGAAGATTACTTTCAGCCCAAATTCGATTTGCCGCGGCGAACCGAGCGTGAACACTCCGGTTCCAGCGCCTACGCGGTTCGCGAAGTGTCCGTCATAGTTGGTACCATTCACCGCGCCCGTAGTGCCCGTCAGCAGGCCCGACATCATGCTGGTCGGCAAATCGAAATTAACGAAATTGAACAGGTTATAAACGCCAATGGAGGGCTTGATCGTGAAGCGCTCCTTGACGTTGTAGGTCCAGGCCAGGGTCGTGTCGAAAGTGCGGAGCCACGAATAGTTGACCTGATCCGAAGGCGCCAGAGGGAGCAGCATGCCGCCATTAGCTACCCCACCTAATGCGACCAAGTCGCTCTGGGTCATCAACCCGTTCTGGATCAATACATTGCCGGCAGGCGTTGGCTTCCCAACGACGTTCGTGTTGAAGTTGGAAATAACCGAATTAATGTTGCCGGCGTTGATGCTGCGACCAAAATCACCAACCTTGGTTCCGGGAATCGGATCTTGTGTGGTGCCGTCACCCGTAAAGTCGGTGCGGAAGATTTCGCCCGGCCCCGTCGCGGTATTGGGCACCGTCAGAGTGGTCGATAGCGGGCTGTCGAAGTGGGCAATAATTCCCCACTGGAATCCTACCGGCAGATCGACGAAGCCGCCGAAGGACAATTGGTGGGTTCGGTCGAGAGTGGACGGACCAAAGTAGCGGTTTACATTGGCATCGTCCAGCGCAGGAACGATGAAGTCCTGATCTCCGCTCGAGGCCGTCACCGTATTGTCGGCCGCGACTCCGCCGCCCGTATTGTCGAACCGCGACAGAGCGTAGGAGATCTGGAAGTTCAAGGCCTTGGCGCCCGGGAACGGATGCTTGACATTCTCTGCCAGCTTCATCTGCAGTCCGTTGTAGACGGATCGCCCGACGGGCGCCAGGAAGGGCAGTGGGGGAGCGTTAGGGTTGATTCCCCCGAAAGCGCAGGGACGGCCGATGGCGAACTGACAGCTATTACCGCCCATATCACTGGAAGAGCCAAGGCCCGCTCCGGCATAGTCGCCCATGTTGGCAATTCTGGCCGGGTTACCTGGCTTCCCGTATGTCCCGCCATCGTCTGTTCCGTTTGCAGGATCCAGGGCACACGGGGTGTTGTAAGTATCGGCGACAGTGGCAGCGCCGCCGCCGCAGTTGGCGATAATCGTGGCAATCGCCGACGCCGCCGCCCCCGCATTGAAGTAGCGGATGTCCCCAGCGTGGTTTTGGTCGACGCCGAGCAGATAATGCGTTTGAACGTTGCGGATGTAGTCGACACTCAGCACCATGCCCGGGCGGATTTCGCGCTGAATGCCAATGTTCATCTGCACCGACCGAGGCGATTTGTAATCAGGGGCGAACATCGAAAAAGCCGGCGCAAAAAAGCAATTCGTTCCACCCGTGCAGTCCGTCAGGTATTGACCTACATAGGCAGGATTGCTCGCCTGTAGGTTTAATGGCGACCCGGCCACATAGGCCTGCTGCAATGCGATGATTGCGGGCAAGGCGTTGCCGATCAGCGGGAAGCTGGACGCGCCTGAGGCGCCACAGATATCGATAGCAGATTGGCTTCCTGGCGTATTGAGCGCACCAGTGGTGGTCTGCAGAGTAATCGGCTGGCCGGGAGCGCTGCAGGGCGAGAAGAATTGGAGAAAGGCGCCCGTAGGCTCACGGTTCGGACCGTCAAACAGCACGTTGTTCCAGATGGCATTTTCGTAGAACAACCCGATGCCGCCTCGGATTACGGTCTTGCCGTTCTTCATCGGATCCCAGGCAAAGCCTACCTGCGGAGCTAAATTCGTGTTTGGCTGGTTTACCGCATTACCCAGCCCCGGAATCAATGCGCTTAGCTCGGGAATGGCCGGATATTGGCTGTCAGTGCGCCCGGTGTCGCGGTCATAGCGCAAGCCGTAGGTCAGGCTGAAGTTCGACTTGATCTTCCAGGTGTCCCCCAAGTAGAGGAGGATACGGTTATCCGGTCCCAGGCCGCCGGCAGGAAAACCAAGGGCTGCTTTGGTGGTCGAATAGCCCAGGCCGTTGGCCAACGTGTCGGAGTCGGCCGGGTAATTAAACGGGTTGGAGGCGCCTCCGGCGAACGGCCCACTGGCCGCGGCTGCCACTTCGTCGCTGGACACCGCAGAGACGATCTGCGGTCCGTTCTTAAAGAACGATGCAAATCCTCCGCCCTGGAGGTGGTTGAAAGCGACCCCAAACCTGATAACGTGGGAACCCACAACCTTGGTGCCGTCGTACTTGATCTCGTGATCGCTCTGCGGTGTGCTCTGGGGAGCGAGAAGATTGGGTCCGGCCGTCAAACCAGTGGCTCCCATAAAAATCTCTGCCCCTAAGTTATCGAACGGCAGCGCGCTGTTTCCCGTCGTGGCGTCGACGATCTGGTTCTGGAACTTCAGGAAAGAAAAACGAATGGAGTGGGTAAAGCTCCCGGTATTGAAGTCTACGCCGATTACATGGTTGCGCGTGATGTCGACGTTATCGTAGAGCGAGTACCCGAAACCGAAAGTGGCTCCGAGATCGTTCTTGAAATAGGAGAACCGATAGAAAGCGCGAGCACTCTTCGTGAGCTGGTAGTCTAAACGGCCCAGCAGGTTCCCCTCGTGGAATGGGTCTTGGAACGTGCCGTTATACTGCGAGAAAGGAGCCGAAACGGGAACTGGCACTTGCGTGTGCTGAATCGTACGCTCACCGTCCAGGAAAAAGAAAGCTTTGTCCCTGATGATCGGGCCGCCCAGGCTGCCGCCATATTGACTGCGCTGAAAAGGCGCCGCGAATCCCGTGGGCGCAGGCAACTGTGACGAAAACGAACTGTCGCGGAACTGCCCGAATGCCTCGCCGTGAATCGCATTTGTCCCCGACTTGGTAGTCACGTTGACCGAACCCGAAGAGGTCAACTCAGTGGACATATCCAGACTGGATTGGCTGATCTGGAATTCCTGAATGGCGCTGGCGGGGATGTCGGTCGTGGTCGTCCCGACGGTTTCATCGGAGACGTCTACACCGTCGACCTCAATGCGCGCCGTCCGCCCGAAGCGCCCGCCAAACGAAATCGACGAATACCCGGCCTTGGTCGGGTCGAAGTTCTGTCCATCCTGGATTTGCACGCCAGGCTCCAACTGAGCCAAATCGAGGAAGTTGCGGCCGTTTACCGGTAGGTTTTCGATCTGAGTGGCCGTCAACACTCCCTGAACCGTAGCTTGTTCGGTGTTAACCTGAACTTCGCTCGCCGCAACCTCAACCACGGTGTTCTCCTGGCCGACCTCCAGTTTCAAGCTTCCGTTCGCAGCGTTGCCGATTTGGACGTTCAAAGAAAGCTGCGCGGTCTTAAAACCTCTGGCCTCGACCCGAACGCGGTACGCGCCGGGGATTAGGGCGCTGACGGAATAGGAACCTCCGCCATTCGTTATCGCGTTCACGGTCTGACCCGTGGATCCCGTCACCGTGACCTTGGCCCCAGCCACTACCGCCCCTTGCGGGTCGGTGACCGTCCCAACGATACTTCCAGTGCTGATGGTGGTCTGGGCAAAGGCGACTGAAGACAGCAGTACGGCTAAGATCGTCATCACCGTCAGCAGAGTAAATCGACCGCCCGCGCAGGGAGAGCTTGGGTTCAACATCGTGTGCCTTCCTTTCGGAACCGTCTCTTGAGAGAAATAGGTGCTAGACCAAGACGCCAGACAGGCCCATGGATACACAGACCCATGTCTGGTCACCACAAGCGAAGCAATTTGTAGGCCAGGGCTAGAAAACGGGAAGAGCCACGATTGCAAGCTTAACAATATCATCTAGTTACATGGCATAACAGCCCATTCAAGCAGTGCACGGAAACTGCCTCGGCTTGGTCCAGTCCTACAGAAAAATGGATTCGATTACCGGAAATGAGAGTGTGGATTAGCAGGAAAACGCTGGTTACGGACCAATGTCCATCGATCCCTCTCAATCCCTAAGGCTCCGAAAGGCGCGTCCACGGATGAGACGCGCCAGCGAAGGGCAGCGCACTGAAAGGGCAGGGCAACTGATGGGGTTCAGAACTCCGACTTCACCGTATAGTATCCCGCCCGGTGGCGTACCTTATAGGGCCCCGGAATCGAACCATTCCCCGAGACGCTCACCTCAATGCGGCGGAAATCGGAGTCCGACAGTCGGCGCGAAGGATAATAAGCCAGCAGGTACTGGGTACGCAGCTCGTCGCTGATCTGGCGAAAAGCGTCATCGAGCTGGGTGATGGAGGTCGCATAGTAGTACTTTCCCCCCGTGTCTTCGGAAAGTTGAATGAGAGCGTGTTCGCCGCCAATCTCTCTTCCCGCACTGTTCGGGATGGGCACCACGATAATTGAATAGACGATGGTCTCGGCCTCCTCGGCAGCGCGAAGGGCTTGCTGGTAGTCAATCTTGCTCACGGTGTCTCCGCCATCGGTGATCAACACCAGCACCTTGCGCCCCTGCCGGCGACCGAGGGAGTGAGAAATCAGATAGATCGCGTCGTAAAGGGCGGTGGCCGCGCCCGGTTGAATGTGGTCGATGGCGCCGTCGATGCGCCGCAGGTTGGGAGTATACGAGTTGGCCTGCTCCACGGTTTCGCTGAAACCGAAGACGGAAAGCGCGTCAATCGGGCGGACGATATCGTGGGCGAACCGCTTGGCTGAGGCCTGCTCCAGCGGGAGGTCATGCCGCGTGCTCAGACTGGTATCCACCGCCAGAGCGATGGAAAGCGGCACGCCGGATTCCCTGTCAAATACCGCAATAGTTTGCGGAATGCCGTCTTCCTGAAGCACAAAGTCTTCTTTCTCCAGGCCTGCCACGGGAGAACCCTGAGCATCGGTAACAGTGACGTACACGTTAACCAGCTTGACGTCGACTTTGAGGGTTGTAGCCGGTTCGGATTGCGCCGGCGGGGTGGGAGCCAGCTGCGTCTTCTGCGCGTAAGCTGCCACGCAGGTCAATAGCAGAACCAGAGTGGCGAGTCTCCTCATCAGGTGGTGGAATTATACCGTCGCAATGTTCGGTCCAGCCGGGCTTCGGACCTCGATCGAGCCTGCCAAAAGTCTGACATGGTACGCGGAACCGGAAAAGCACAGACTCTTCGGTCCCGATCACTTAGATGCGAGGGGCGATCCGGGGCTGCCTCGCGGCATTAGCCTGGGCGGGGGATTTCTGGAGGAAACGGTTCGCCGTCGGCCCAGACCGCGCCATCCTCGAAGTATTCTTTCTTCCAGATGGGCACGGTACGTTTGAGCGTGTCGATCAGCCAGCGGCACGCATCGAAAGCCGCGGCGCGATGAGCCGAAACCACGGCAACCAGCACGCTGGTGTCGCCAATCTGCAGCCCTCCCAGCCGGTGCACCACGGCGACCTCGCGAATCTGAAATTGTCTGAGCGCTTGCTCGGCCAACGATTCCATCTGTCGCAGCGCCATCTCCTCGTAGGCTTCGTAATCGAGGTATAGAGTGTTGCGCCCGCGGGTTTGATTGCGAACCACGCCTTCGAACATGACCGCCGCACCATCCTCCCCGCGCTTGAGGCCGGCCAAAACCCTTTGCGGATCGATGGGCTCGCGTACGATGGAACAACGCCGGCGAGATTGCGCCCGCTTATCCGAGCCTCCGCTCACCGGCGGCAAAAGTGCCACCTCGTCCTCTTCGTGCAGCTCCGTGTCCGATGCGGCGTATTGTTGATTCACCGCGGCAGCAAGGGTGGGCAACGTCTCCTTTACTCGCGGAAATTCTGCAGCGCATCGTGCGAGCACGTCGTGCACCGTGGCGCCCTCTTGCAGATCAAGCGATATGTCGCTTTTGCCGGTCAGTTCCTTCAAGATCCCGAAGAACAGAACTTGGATGCGCATGAATAGGGCGCCCAGCAGCCCGTTGTCAGTGTAGCGCGATGAGGTCGGATGGAAGTGTTACTCGATGGCACCGAGCGGACGGAGGGCCGCCGCATCCGAGGAGCCGAGCGAACTAGAAATATCGTCCCGACCAAACCGAAACCCCGGATTCCTCGCGGCTCGGATGACAAAAATAAAGCTTAGCCTGCGGCCTGGGTGGCCAGGATTTTCTCCCGTTCCTCTTCGCCGCGCCTCTCTTCGCTGGCGGTGTGAGGCAACGAGTAGCTCAGTGCCTCGTCGATCGTCTTGACGTAATGAATGTTGAGATTCTCCAGTTGCTCGGGTGTAAGGTCTTCCTCGACGTTCATTTTGTTTTCCGCGGGCAGGATCACGTCGGTCACGCCCGCGCGTTTGGCCGCCAGCACTTTCTCTTTAATGCCGCCGACCGGCAGTACGTTTCCGCTGAGCGTAATCTCTCCCGTCATCGCGGTGAGCGGCCGGACGCGCTTTCCAGAAAGCAGAGACACCAGCGTCGTCGCCATGGTCACGCCTGCCGATGGACCGTCTTTCGGTATTGCTCCTGCCGGGACGTGCATGTGAATGTCGTGCGAGGCAAAGAAGTCCTCGTTCAGACCCAGCTCACGAGCATTCGAGCGTACCCAGGTCAGTGCGGCCTGCATCGACTCCTGCATCACCTGACCGATCTGCCCGGTCATGGTGAAGCCGCCTTTGCCTTTCATGGCGTTGGCTTCGACGAACAGCACATCCCCGCCTGCCGGCGTCCACGCCAGACCCACGGCCACTCCCGGCCGTTCCGTGCGCTCGGCAATTTCGCCTTCACTGCGAATCTTGATCCCGCCCAGGAAGTCCTGAATGATTTCGTTAGTCACCACCAGCTTTTCCGTCTTGCCTTCCGCCAGCCGCCTCGCCTGCTTGCGGCAAATGGTTCCAATCGTCCGCTCCAGGCTGCGAACGCCGGCTTCCCGCGTATAGTGGCGAATGACGTACCGGACAGCCTCTTCGGGAAATTCGATTTGTTCCTTCGTAATACCGTTCTCTTCCACTTGCCGGGGAATCAGGTATTGAAATGCAATGTGAACCTTCTCTTCTTCTGTGTAGCCTTGCAGCTCGATGATCTCCATGCGATCGCGCAGTGGTTCGGCAATCGGGTCGAGCATGTTCGCGGTCGTAATGAAGAGAACTTTTGAGAGATCGAACGTCACATCGAGATAGTTGTCGCGGAAGGTCGAGTTCTGTTCCGGGTCCAGCGCCTCCAGCAGCGCTGAGGCAGGATCGCCGCGGAAGTCCCGCCCGACTTTATCGATTTCATCCAGCATGAACACCGGATCCTTGGTTTCGGCGCGCCGGATGCCCTGAATGATTTGTCCCGGGAGTGCGCCGATATAGGTCCGGCGATGGCCGCGAATTTCCGCTTCATCGTGCACACCGCCCAGGGACAAGCGAACGAACTTCCGTCCCAGCGCCCTGGCGATCGATTTGCCCAACGATGTCTTGCCTACTCCCGGCGGACCGACAAAGCAAAGGATTGGCCCTTTCATGTTCGGCTTCAACCGACGTACCGACAAATAATCGAGAATACGGTCCTTCACCTTCTCCAGGTCGTAGTGGTCGTGGTCAAGAATTTCTTTCGCCTTCGGAATCTCGATCTCCACCCCGGAGGTCTTGGCCCAAGGCAGGACTGCCAACCACTCGATGTAATTGCGCGTCAGCGAGTAATCAGCCGCCATCGGCGACATGCGCGAGAGCCGGCCCAGCTCCTTGAGCGCTTCCTTTTTTACTTCGTCGGGCATGCCCGCTTCTTCGATCTTCTTTTTCAGGTCTTCGGCATCGCGCTGGCCTTCGTCTTGCTCACCCAGTTCCTTCTGAATGGCTTTCATCTGCTCGCGCAGATAGTATTCGCGCTGGGTCTGCTGCACCCGGTCCTGCACTTCGCTCTGAATCTTGTTGCGCAGTTGCTGGACTTCCAGCTCCTTCGCTAGGTGCTGGTTGATTTTTTCCAGGCGCACGCGGATGTCGAGCGTCTCCAGCGTGTCCTGTTTGTCGGGCGTAGAAAGCGAAGGCAGCGACGAGGCAATAAAGTCCACCAGCCGTCCCGGTTCGTCGATATTCATCGCCACGGTGGAAAGCTCGTCAGAAAGTGTGGGCGATCCGGCCACGATCTGTTGAAAGAGCGTTAGCACATTCCGTTGCAAAGCCTCGATCTCGGAACTGCTCGGGGGGAGAGCTTCGGGTATCTGCGATACTCGCGCCCGCATGAAGGGATTCAGTTGGGTAAACTCGCCCAGGCGCACTCGCTCCAAGCCTTCTGCAAACACAAAGAGGCTCTGGTTGGGCATTTTGACTACTTTATGCACCACCGCCGAGGTGCCGACCGTGTAAAGATCGCTGGGTTGGGGATTGTCGACGCGCGCTTCGCGCTGCGCCACAACTACGATCGTCTTGTCCTCTCCCAAGGAATTGATCAGTTGGACTGAACTTTCCCGGCCCACCGTCAGTGGCAATACGGCATGCGGGAACAGTACCGTATCCCGCACGGGAAGCACAGGCAGTGCTCGTACATCGTTATTTTCCATATGCTTAGGAGCCTGCTCGGAAAGCGGCTGCTGGTTCATTGGCTCTCCTTGAGTGTAACTCGCTCAACTTTAGATGACACGACCGGGAAAAGGGTTCATGTGCTCCCCAACAATTCCCACGAGACACCTGAAGTCTATCGGCGAATGCCGTCCCATGGCATCATCTCCAAGGTGCAGAGGCTAACGCGGATGGCGGGCGGTTGCCAAGTCCCTTTGCAGCCTATAAACCGAAAAAAAAGCGGGGATGCGCCGACTTCGCATCCCCATGCCGAGAACTGAAGAGCCTCCCCCGCTCGAGAGCCTTTGCTTCGATCCGGCCCGATTTATGCCAGATCCATCACTGGAAGACGTGCTTGGCGGAGTCGCCGCGGAAAACCAGCTCCTCTACTACTTTCTCGTTCGCCGCGTTCAACTGATACACAGTCTGATTCTGGCCGGCCTTATGCCCGAGCGGAACCAGGGTGCATTTCACACTTGTCTCTTCCTTCGTGCGAAGAGACTTGAACACCATGATGTGCTCTTCTCCCTGCATGGTATGGCGAACTTCATAGTCACCCGCGGGCAACAGAGGCGCTCAGTAATTTGCCGCTCTTTCAAGCGGCTGGGTAAATCCCCAGCACCTTGACGAAGTCGGCAACTTCTTCTAAATGGCGCAGCGCGTTGCGCGCGGCTTCGTCGTCGCCACGCAGAAAGTCCACGTAGAACACATACTCCCACGGCCGCCCGCGCATCGGCCGCGACTCGATCTTGCTCAGGCTGATCTCGCGCAGGGCAAACACGCTGAGCGATTTGAACAGCGCTCCGGGAACGTTCTTCACTTTAAAAGCGATCGAAGTTTTGTTGGCATGGGGCCGGATCAGCCCACGCCACTCGCGCCCCGCCGCGTTTCCCTTCTTATGACGGCCTGGAACCTCAACCTTGCGGATCAGAAAGAAGCGGGTGAAGTTCCGCTTGTCGTCTTCGATGCCAGCCTGAAGGATCTTCCCACCATACTCCTGCACGGCCTTCCGTCCGGCGACACCCGCTGCATCCCGAAGCTTGTTGCCGATCACGTGCTTCACACTTCCCGCCGTGTCGTAGAACGGGACCTTCTCGATTTGCGGATGGGCGCGAAAAAAATCGCGGCATTGATCAAGGGCCACAGGATGCGACAGCACGCGCCGCACATCGTTGAACTTCACGCCGGGCAAGGCAATCACGTTGTGCACGATGCGCTGCAGGAACTCCGCTTGAATGAATACATCGCGCATCAGCAGCAGATCGGCATGTTCCGCCACTGTTCCCGCCAGCGTGTTCTCGATGGGAATCACCGCCCCGGCTGCCGATCCTCGCTGCAGCCGGTCAAACACCTCTGCAGATCCCGGACAGGGAACAGCCGCACACCCAGGTACCATCCGCTCAGCGGCTTCGTGGCTGAAGGAGCCGAGTTCGCCCTGAATCGCAACTTTCATTTGCCATCGCTCGCCAACTTCGCACTAGCAACTGACGCCCGCGCCCCCGGAGGCAAAATGGCGGAGCGCCAGCATGTATAATTTCGTAACTTCTGAAAATCAAAAGGCAAACAACCAACCTGTTTCTAGTTGCCGCGCTCGCCTTGAGCCTGGGCTGTCCCGCGACTGGTGCTTCCGACTCCGATCCTGTCAGCCCCACGAAAAACCCGCTGGTGGCCTCATATTTCGTCGCCGCGCCTGTAGGCTCGAGCGTCGCCGTCGAATTCGGACCCGATACGAATTACCGCTTCACGACCTCCGCGACCACGGTTCCAGCGGGTGCGTCCAGCGTTTCGATTCTCGTAGCGGGCATGAGGCAGAAATCAACCTATCACATGCGGGCTATCACCATGCTTCCGGATGGAACCCGCCACTTGGATTCGGACCGAACCTTCACCACCGGCTCTGCGCCGGCAGAGCGGATTCCTGTTGTGGTAGTAACGACCACCCCACAAATGAACCCGTCCTCCGGCGTCGAACTGCTTGGCCTCAACCCCGGGGCCGGCCCCGCCAAGTACAATTTGAGGCTGGTAGCGGTCGACCCAGAGGGAGAGCTGATCTGGTATTACGACTTTGATTTGACTCTGGGCATCGCGCAGCCCATCAAATTCCTGCCTAATGGGCACTTCCTGGCCAACCTCCCCAGTAACACCAGCAAGCCGGAGGGAGTGGTTCGAGAATTTGATCTCGCGGGCGACACTATTCGTGAATTTACTCCCCAGCAAGTCAATCGCTCCCTGGCCGCCGCGGGTTACAGGTTCAGCATCGTCGCTCTTCATCACGATCTGGTACCACTTGCCAACGGCCACCTGCTTCTGCTGGGCAGCATCGACAAGAAGTTCGCTCATCTGCCCGGATATCGCGGGACGACCACCGTTTCAGGCGATGGCGTGATCGACCTCGATGCTAAATTGAAGCCTGTGTGGGTCTGGTCGTCCTTCGACCATCTCGACGTGAATCGGCATCCCTATCTGTTTCCCGATTGGACGCACAGCAACACCCTTCTCTACTCGCCCGATGACGGAAACATCCTGCTTTCCGTGAGAAATCAAAATTGGATCATCAAGATCGACTACGAAAACGGACACGGGTCGGGAAAGATCTTGTGGAAGCTCGGCTACCAGGGCGATTTCAAGTTGCTGAACTCCACTTCCCCTGCCGATTGGTTTTACGCGCAGCACTTTGCACACTTCCTGAGTCCGAACACCACGGGCCAATTCCGCCTTGCGCTGTTCGACAACGGAAACGACAGAGTCCTGGACACCAAGGGAACCACGTGTATCTCGCCGGACACCGCAGCCTACTACTTCGGTCCATCCATGCTGGGTAGTGGACTTCCGGCTTGCTACAGCCGACCGGCAATTCTAGACGTGGATGAAATCGCCCGGACCGCCGAGTTGCGCTGGTCGTATGATGTTCCCTATTCCAACTGGGGCGGGGTGACTCTCAAACTGCCCAATGACAATATCTACTTCGATGTCGCCAGAAGGACGGACATTGTCCAGCGTCCGCTCGATGATGTTAAGCATCTCCTCCTTGCGGAATTGCTCATAGCCGGCCTGATCCTCTTTATCTTCTTTTGGCCGTTTCCTGGCACCCTGATCCCGCTTGTCGCCCTCCCGATCGCCTTGATCCTCGCCTTCGTTCCCGTGCTGGGCGGGATCGCAGTGGCCATCGGCATCATGGTCGATGCAGCCGTCGTGGTGGCTGGGCAAACATCCCGGGGCCAGCGATCAGATGCGGATAGTTCTTCCGGTGATTTTCGGGGCGCGATGCGGTCAGCCCTCACAAGGATCAACAGGCCTAGTTCCTACGCCCTACTGATGACGGCACTTTCGTTCCTGCCGCCCTTTGTTCCTCTGCACACCCCGACCGGTGCCCGGGTAATGGAAGTTACACCGCAAAAGTCATCGCAGATCGTTTGGGATCTTGATATCAGCGGCCAGGAATCTTACCGCACCATCCATCTCCCCAGCCTTTATCCCGGCGTGCAGTGGAAATAAACAGGCAGAGCACTCGGCTGCTATCGACGGCAATCAGGCCACTGCGGCCAAAAACCGCGCAACGTGACGATCGATACCTGCAAAGATACTCTGCCCCATGCCGGGAATGCGTATAATTAAGACTCATGAAACGCGGTCACATTGTCTTCTTTGTAACCCTGTTCTTCCTTCTGGGAATTCCCGCCCACGCCTACGCTGACCCAACGTCGATTTCTTTTCTGCAAATCCTGTTCCCCATGCTGGCTGCGGTTTGGGCGATGTTTCTGATCTTTGCCAAGCGTATCCGCGCTGCCGTCACCAACTTCATACGTAAGTTATCGGGGTCGAAGACTGACGAACCCGCGGCCTGAAAAGCGAGGATCGTTGGTCGCGTCAGATCTTCATTGAGTCCGTTAATCCTCCACTTCCCCCTTGGGGTCTCCGCCTGAGGATTCTGCGCCGTATATAGCGCACCAGTGCCCATGTCAACGCGATCAGCGCCACGCCCACCAGAAAAGCGAACGCAATGAAAATGTGGATCGAGTTCATCATGACGAACTTGCCGCTCGTGCCGTAAAACCCGTTGAAGTCTGCAATGGCCGCGGGAAGCGCAAGCAAGTCTTCTTTCGTCATCTGCAGGGCATGCTCGTGCGGGTGATATTGCGATTGCCAGGAGAACAATTCTCCATCCGCATTCATTTCAATGTGTCCGCCAAGGACAAAGGCCACCGGCTTATCCCTGACGAAGTCCGCAACTCTTCGCGCGCTGGCAAGGTCGGCCTTCGCGTCGTCGATCAGCAGGCGTCCCGGCATCAAGAAATCGCCGGAAAAGAACAGCCCTGCGCTCCTGTCATAGAACGAAACTTCCGTTTGGTTATGACCCGGCGTCGGGATCACGTCGACGATCCGGTCGCCCAGATCGACCTGCGCCAGTCCGCTCGGCCAATCGGTGAAGTGATAGAAGCGGCGGACGCTGTCCAGATCAAACCCGACCACCTGCACAGTCGGCAGAGACGCAAACTGCCCATCGCCCGCACGATGGTCAAGATGCCGGTGAGTATGAACCACCAGCAGCGGCAGTTTTGTCGACGGCTCTCCCGGCAGCAACTGCATCACAGTTTTCTCGAGCGGCATCTTGCTTGAATCAGCCACATCGCCGTTGTCGATGAGGAGCGCCTTTGCCGATCCGATCAGCAGATACATGAAAGGAGCTTCAAAGGTCGCGCACAGACTTTCGCGCAGAATGAAGGTTCGATTGTTATATGGATGAACCTGAAGAGGCGGTTGTGAATTTGTCGCGCAATTCGCCGCGCCTTCATCCCAATGAACGTCCATCGATCCCGGCACAAGCTGGCAGAAGGCTGGCGAGGACGCCCACAGCATTGCAACCAGCAGCAGGCCAAACACTGGCGATAAAGCCGCTTTCCGATTTTTTTGTCTCATCTCGAACCAAGTCCGCGCAATCAGATCTTCTTTACCCAGACTCCTTCAGGCTGACCCACTCTTCCGGCCACTCATAGCCCTTCTCACCGATCAGAGATCCCCACTTTTCTTCCGCCGCCGCTTTCTGTCCCCCGGAAAGAACGAAGCGGTTACGCTGATGTTCCGCTACCCTTGCAAGATGCTTCCTCAATGCCGGCTGCGCCTCACCGAAACCTTCTAACTCAAGTTCGGAATAGATTCGCTCCAACTCGCCCAGCGGATCGGCCGCCAGCTTCTCATAACGCACACGCGCCAATTTTGCTTTTGCCAAATTGCGCGCGCCTTCAAAAATCGCCTTTTCATGAATGATGTATGCTGCCAGCACGAACGCCTCGATCTCCTCCGTCGAAAAATTCTCCAGACTATACATCTCCAGCAGCGTCCGCCAAAGCTTGAGATTCGAAGCAAACACTTCGTAAGGATTCCGTTCGATAATCACGAATCGCGCATCGGGAAACAGCGCGGGCAAAAGCGGCAGACGGAAACCATGGGGCGGCGACTTGAGAACCATGGCCTTGCCCTGCTGAACTGTCAGCAGGCGCAGAAACTGGCGGATGGTCTGTGCCCATCGTTCCTGCTCTTCCCCGCTTCGGCGGCGCAGATCCAGCAACCTTTCCGGATCACGCATTAGCGAAGGCGCCAGCAACGCCTCATAGGGCGACGGCGCTCCCAGGCACAACAACGCGAATTCATCTTCCTGCGGCGACGCCCACGAATATTTCATGTTATCCATCGGACGCAGCGTCGGTTGCTTCGCCGTCTTTTGCTGAAACGATGCCTCGCTCAGCAGAAAATGTGCCGGGTTCATGCAGGCATAGGTGCTGGGGAATCCGAACCCTTCGTCGCAGCAGAACAACTCGTGCAGAAACGTGGTGCCCGACCGCCAGAAACCCAGCAGAAAAATCGGCGGGAGCACTTCGGCCTTGGCCACGGCCTCGGCCCGGCTCAGATCCTGCAGTCTCGCCAGCAGGGAGTTTCCCGTCGCCGCCGCGGAGTACATCAGCCGCGTCGCCGGCCCCACGCTCAGCCGGCTGACATCGCTTTCTCGTGCGATGCGCCGCCATGCAGCCTGCGACAAACGCAGCCGCTGTTTCATCTCACGCTTCCCCGCTTCCTCCGTCTTTTTGCTGCAGGCTCTTCGACAGTACCAGCGCGTCCACGCCATTCGAATAGTAGCGCGGAAAAGTCCGAGTCACGCTGTAGCCGTGGCGTTTGTAGAAGGCGAGCGCCGCCAGGTTATCCACGGCGGTCTCCAGCGCCACGCTGTGGCAATTCTCGGCGCGCAAGCGCTCCTCGGCCGAGCGTAGCAGCAGTGATCCTGCGCCGCTGCGCCGTGCCTTCACTACCACGTCGATCGTGATGACATGCCCTGTACCTCGGCTGCCGGCCTCCGCCACAATGAATCCGGCAATCGTATCGGGCGCGGCCTCTGCCGGCCTCGTCTTGTTCCTTGCGTTTGAGTCCTCCGCCGCTCCGTCATCGGTGGCCACCAGCGCGAACGACCTGGGCCGCCGCAGGTAGAGTTTCAATTCCTGCCGCGAGTAGGAAATTCCACGCGGAAAGCAGGCCTGGTCGATTCGCCACAGAGTTTCAAGGTCTTCGGGCTGGAAGTCGCGCGTCGTGAAGGCCACGCGGCCATTGTAGCGGGGAGCACAGGCCGGTGGCTTGCTTGAGACGTTTCTGCTTTTGGCTGGACTGATCCGGACGGTAGTCAGATGCCCAAACCGTGGTTTGTGTAGACCGGGAGGTGCTTACACTCTTTGGCAATCTTCCGGCTCTGTTTTTCAGTCAATTTGAGGAACTCAAAGCCGAAAACCTTGCCCACCCGATGTCGTACTTGCGCCTGGACCGTGCCGCCGGCAATCGGATATATCTCCACTGCCTCGCCCGTGTTCAGGGGCGAGGACAGGACAGCGGATAGTCCGCTCTGACTCATTTCGACCGTTATCGCAGGAATATGCCGGCCCTTGGCCACAACCGTGACTGGGTCCGAGCGCCGATATCTGACATGACTTCTTCGGTCGAACCCCGGCGCCTGCTCGGGCACTACGGCAGTCTCTAGTTTCATGAGTTCTCTCCCTCAACACCTGCCGAAAACATCGGCCGTAAATCGCCGGTTCTTTAGCGGCGTAACCTGACCCGCCACGGGCCGCCTGAAACGCTCCGCGGCCTTGCTGCCATGCGGCACAGTTCCCGGTTTTCCACAGGCAACTGGGAATTTCGCAAAAAATAAAGTCACTCACAGGGGTTGTCTCCCCTTGCCTCCGCTACACAGCGGACGTACCATCACAATTAGGAGAGCGTTGTGGGGCGCCTTCTGCTGATAGACGTGCTGAGTGCGGTGGCCATTCTAGGACTGTGGTATGTCGTCTTTTCCCTCTACAACCGGAAAAAAGGAGCTGCGGCGCTGCGCTGGGTGCAGACCGCTTGCGGAGGCCGCGGACGCATTTTCGAGTCAAAGTGGGTGAACAGTTCGCATCTGCATGCCCGCCTGCATTTTCCCGCCCGCTGGTTTGAGAATGCCAGTTTGACCATGATCTTCCGCCCCAGAGCTCTGCCGGTCCACTGGCTGCTCAGTTGCTGGCATCGTCAGAAGGAAACTCTGACCTTCGAAGCCGATCTCGATGGCTCGCCGGACCTTCATCTGGAAGTGATTCGGCACCGCTGGACCGCGCATAATCGTGGGTACTCTTCCCGTAGCTACAACCGGCGCGAATGGGAGGTTTGCCAGTCCGGTCCCATCATCTTGACCACACGCACTCACTGGAAACAGGATTCCACCACGGAAATCAATGCCTTGATGTCCGCACGGCACCAGGACATCTTGCAGGTGCACTTCCGCCCAGAGTCGCCGCAGTTTTCTGCCACCGTGAACCTCGAATGTCTCGCCGACCCCGACGCCGCCGCCGGCTTTCTCACCACCCTGCGCGAACTCGCCGCCGGGGCCAAGGCACATCGCCAGTAACGGCTTCCTTGTTGCTTGAAAGGTGGCGTTCCGCTCAAGCCCCTTTGTCTTGTGGTGGGAGCCTTCACATCTTCTCGACCGTTGTCATCCCGACCGAAGCGGATCATCGCAAAACGATTGACCACACACCGCCGTGCGCGAAATAAATCCCGCTTATGCTTCCTATCAGCTTTTTCGATTGGCGGTAGCGGCAGGGTCACGATATGCTTTCGGGTTAGCCCAGCCCTAGCAGGTTCCCCGTCTGTCTGGGTTCTGCCGCAAATGATTTCTGTAATACCTGAGGAGACGAAGGAGATTCATGTCCAACGAACTGCGCAATTTCCTGGCTCTGTCCTACGACGAACTGGAAGTGATGAACCTGAAGGCGAAGGAGCAGCGCAGGAACCGCGTCGCCCTGGGCAAAATCCAGGAAGAACGGCTGAAATATCTCACCGACGAGAAACGGATCAAAGCTGTCACCGTGCTCTTCAGCGATCTTGAAGGCCGGTTGCACATGCTCGACTATGACAAGAAGTTCCTGCTCAAGAGCTGGGACAATCTGACCTTTGACGGCTCCTCGATTCGCGGCTTCACCGCGCAGCGTGAGAGCGATCTGCGCCTGGGCATCGACTGGGCGGCATTCTTCTGGGCGCCCGCCGACGTGTTCGGCTCAGGCAAAGTGCTGGTCTTCGGCGACGTCATCGACAAAGGCGGAACGCCCTACGTTGGCGACATTCGCGGCGTGCTCAAGGGGTTTGCCGCCGAGAAGTACAAAAAGAACGGTTACACGCTGAACGCGGCCAATGAAATTGAAGGGTTTCTGTTCAAGGGTCCCGACGCCGAACGCCGCTACCACGAAACCGGCAAGTTCGAATATGTCAACACCGGCGGATATTATCACTCGCTGCCGGGTGATCCGCTGCGCACCTTCATCGATACCACCGCGGAAGTGCAGCGCGCCATGGGATTCCAGAATGAAAAGGATCATCCCGAGGTTGCGCCCTCGCAGTTCGAAATCAACTACGGCTACGGCGAGGTGGTGGCCGCCGCCGATCAGATTCAACTCTACAAGCTGATCTGCCGCCAGGTCGCGACCAATATGGGCTTAACGGCGTCATTCCTGCCGAAACCGGTAGTCGGCGTGAACGGCAGCGGCATGCACACCAACGTTTCCATCAGCGAAGACGGCAAGAATCTTTTCTGGGATGCGAAGGGAGAAGAAAAACTCAGCAAGATGGGATGGGCATTCCTGGACCGCATCCTCACCCACGGCAACGATATTTGCCTGCTGCTCAACGCCAGCGTGAATGCCTATCGCCGGCTCGATCCGCATTTCGAGGCGCCGAACCAGCTCAAGGCATCGCCGGTGGATCGCGGCTCAATGATCCGCATCCCCATCGGCAACGAGAAGAGCATGCGCGTGGAAGTACGCTCGGTCGCGCCCGACGCCAATCCGTATCTGGTGATGTATTCGATTTTCAAGAGCGGCATCGACGGGGAAACTGCGAAGATCAAGAACCTGCGGCAGGCGGAACGATACCTGCCGGACAACATCTACGACGCACTGGCTAATTTCCGCAAAGCCGAGTGGACCACCAAGATGCTGGGCGAGGATGTCAAAGGGCGTTACGCCGATCTGAAGCAGGCTGCCGCCGACCGCTGCCCGCGGGCCTTGGGAACATTCGTGAAAGCGCCCGAGGTGCAGTATCACCACGAGGTCTACAACCAGTTCCTGTGGAACCTGTTTTAGCCATCCAGTTCGCCTGAACGCCCCCGTGAAGCCGGGGGCTTTTTTCTTCGGTGGAGCTCGCGGTCGCCATCTGAGACCTGCCTCATCTGCAGTCGGAAGTAACCTTCCACTCTTACGATCGCTACCTCAAACCGATCAAATTGCCTGATGAAGGCCGCCTTTGCAGCCGATCACTTGAGAAGCACGAGCATCGGCACGAACAATCTCGCCTTGAGGATTCCATGTACAGAACAGCCATTCACCTTCTTATCCTTTCCCTCGCCTGTTCGTCTCTCGCGGCCTGGCCACAATCCAGCAATCAGCAACCGCCGAAGAATCTTCTTTCGGTGCGACCGTCGGATCGCGTCATGCAACCGATCGACGAGAACCAGCGCGTTGCGCTTGCCGGACAATTGCACCCGCTGGCGCGTCCCCGGTACTCCGTGGGTGAGCTTCCGTCCGATCAGCGCATGGATCGCATGGTTCTGGTTCTGCGCCCCGACCCCGAGCAGGAGTCGGCTCTGGAAGCCTTGATTGAGGCTCAGCAGGAGCCGGATTCGCCTTACTACCATCAATGGCTGACTCCGCAGACTTTTGAAGAGAAATTCGGAGTTTCTGTGGACGATCTGCAGCAGATCGTTACCTGGCTCGAGATTCACGGCATGGAAATCGACGAAATCCCCTCGTCGCATCGCTCCATCGTTTTCAGCGGCATGGTGTCGCAAGTGGAGTCGGCATTTCACACCTCGATACAACGATATCTTGTAGGCGGACAGATGCATTTCGCCAATGCCACCGAACCTGAGATCCCCCAGGCTTTGTCGGAAGTGGTTCGAGGTGTGCTGTCTCTACACGACTTCCTCAGCGTCCCCGATCACGTGGTGACTCCTGCCTTTACCGCGGGCAGTGCGCACTATCTCATGCCCCTGGATTGGGACACGATTTACGACGTCTCGCCACTCTATAACCAAGGTATCGATGGGACTGG